>ERZ778021.3138-NODE-3138-length-12659-cov-5.220248_pt1 | contig 12659 bp, 14 predicted proteins | sample MGYA00375751_ERZ778021 | MGnify/ENA primary metagenome ERZ778021 (study PRJEB29350, sample SAMN05389814) | bioreactor metagenome | isolation source: Thiocyanate stock bioreactor | place: South Africa: University of Cape Town | collected 2013-08-29 ... | reverse complement strand
GGCGCCCGCCTCGACCTCCTCGCGCTTGCGGGCGGCGAAGTCGGGGGTCATCCAGTTGAAGAAGGCGCCGTCGTAGGAGGAGCCGGCGAGGCGGCACATCCGCGGGCCCAGCGAGGCGAGGACCAGTTTCACCTCGGGCAGCTTCTCGCGCAGCTCCGGCAGCGCCTCGCGCATCGCGGTGAGGGGCTTATTCGAGAAGCCGGCGCCGACGCCGAGCCAGAGCTTGCCCGGGTCGAGGCCGAGGCGGTCGATGTCGGCGGCGATCGTCTCGGCGGGCTGGCGGTCGAGGGCGATCACGCCGACCCCGAGCGCCAGCGTCGGCGCGCCCTTGGCGAACTCGGCGAGGGTCTCGAGGCCTTTCGCCCCCGGGTGGTCGTTCGACCACACCGAGGTGTAGCCGAGCTCCGCGCAGCGCTCGGCGAGCGGCGCCGCGGCCTCGACGGGGAACCCGGCGGCGACGCCGAAGCCGCGGCTCACGCCTCGCCCTGAGTCGGGCTCGGTCCCACCTTTTCCAGCAGCGCCACGCACTCGATGTGCGGGGTCTGGGGGAACATGTCGACGGGGCGCACGCGGCGGAGCTTGTAGCCGGCTTCCTCGAGCTGTTTCGCGTTCGGGGCCAGCGTGGTCGGGTTGCAGGAGACGTAGACGATCCGCTTCGCCTCGCACTCGACCAGCCGCCTGACGATTTTCTGCGAGAGCCCGGCGCGCGGGGGATCGACGACGACGACGTCCGGTTTCCCGGCCTGCTCGACCAGTGGCCGCACGCCCGTGCGCGCGTTGCCGGCGAGGAACTTGGCGTTCTCGATCTTGTTGCGACGCGCGTTGCGCTCGGCGTCGTCGATCGCCTCGGGGACGATCTCCAGTCCCCATACCTCGCCCGCGGCGCCCGCCATGGTCAGGCCGATCGTGCCGATCCCGCAGAAGAGGTCGAAGACGCGCTCGCGGCCACTGAGGCCGGCGAACTCGATGGCCACCGCGTAGAGGCGCTCGGCCATCTCGGTGTTGGTCTGGAAGAAGGCCCCGTGGGACATCTCGAACTGGAGGCCGCAGAGCTCCTCGTGCAGGCGCTCTTCGCCGAGCGCCCCGGTCGGGCCGTCGGTGCCGCCCGAGTCGCCCTCGATCGTCGTGTGGAGGTCGACCGGGGGGCGGGGCAGGCGCGCCGCGGTGGTCACCAGGCGGGTCTGGATCTGCCCGGTCCGCCGCCCCTCGCGGACGACGAGGTTGCGCAGCACGCCGCGCCGCGCCCGCGCATCGTAGGCCGAGACGTCCTCCATCCGCGCCCATTCGCGCACCCCGTTGCGGGCCGCGTTGCCCGTTTCGGAGGCGAGCTTGCAGTCGTCGACGTCGACGATCAGGTCCCAGCGCCCGCGCGCGTGGAAGCCGAGCGCGACGCCTTCGTCGGCGGTGCCGACGGCGCCCGCGCCGAAGGAGTACTCGAGCTTGTTGCGGTAGCGCCACTGTTCCGGGGCGGCGACGATGTCCTCCATCTCGAAGCCGTCGAGCCCGCCGATCCGGCGCAGCGCGTCCTCGACCTGAGCCTGCTTCTCGGCCAGCTGGCGCTCGTAGGGGAGGCCCTGCCAGGGGGCTCCCGGGCAGGGCTCGCCGCCGTGCGTGCAGCGGTCCGGGACACGGTCGGCGCCCGCCCGCAGCAGCTCGACCGCGCGCGCCTCGGCGAAGCGCTTCTTGCCTTTCGTCACCTCGGCGAGCACGCGGTCGCCCGGCAGCCCGCCCGCGACGAAGACGACGAAGCCGTCGGCGCGGGCGATCCCCCGCCCGCCGAAGGCGAGCGAGTCGATCTCCACCTCGAGCCGCTCGCCTTTGCGCGGCGCCTTCTTCGACGCCGCGTCGGTGCTCGTCCCGGCCTCCACCTAGGGGAGTTTCCTGCGCGCCTGGCGGACCAGTTTCTCCAGCTCGGAGAGCAGCGAGTCGGTCTGTTTGCGGCCGCGTTTGAGCAGCTCGCCGATCATCTTCTCGGCGTCGCCGTGGGTCATCCGGCCGCGCTTCACGGCGTCGTCGACGACTTCCTGGATGCGCTCGCGGGAGAGCGTGACGCTGTGCTCGAGCGAGTCACGGAATTGGGCTATGGACTTGTCGAGGCCGACCGTCGGCCGCGAGGATCTTTTGGCGCCTGATTTCGCGCCGGCTTTTTTCGTAGATTTCGGCGCAGCTTTCGCTTTCGCGCCAGCTTTTTTGGTCGATTTAGCCGCAGCTTTTTTCGCCGATTTGGCTTTTTTCGGTTTCGCTTTCGCCGATTTTTTCGCCGAAGCTTTTTTGGATTTCGGTTTCTCGTCAGCCATCAACGCCCCCTGGTTCGGTCACGATTGCCGGGTTCGGGTTGTCTACCCATGCGCCGAATATCTCAATTTGCGAGGACCGGCGGGTCGTCTTTCGCGAAGCGCGCCTCGACCGGTGCGTGATCGGAGAGGCGGAGCGCCTTGCCGTGGAGCCGCAGCTCGCGCCGCTCCGCCGGCCACTGTGCGGGCGCGGCGACGATATCGAGGCCGCGCACGAGGACGTGGTCGATCGCCTTCGGCCCGGTGACCGGCGAGTCGAGCCCGAACTCCGCCGCGAGCCTCGCGAAGGGCTCCGGGTCCTCGGCCGGCCGCAGGTTCAGGTCGCCGCCGAAGATCAGCGGCGCGTCGCCGGCCCACTCGCTCGCCGCACGCACGGCCCGCATCACGTCCTCGACCGCGAACACGGGCACGTCGTTCGTCGCGTGCAGGTTCGCGATGCAGACGCCCGACGCGGTCCGGGTGAAGGCCATCGCCCGTCGCTCGGGATCGCCCGCGTGGATCTCCAGCTCGCGCATCTCGGCGATCCCGCCGAGCTTCCCCGGCACCCGCACCAGCGTCGTGTTCGAGCCGCCCTCGGCGGAGGCCATCAGGTCCGGGTTCTGCCGCGCCAACATGGCCCGCCAGAAGCCGAGCTCGTTGCGCGAGGTGAAGACCCGGTGGTACTCGGCGCCGCTCGCCCGTGCCAGCGGCCCGGCGAAGCGCGGCGGGCACTCCTGCAGCATCGCCACGTCCCAGGCCGCCGAGGAGAGCAGGGTGGCGAACTCGGCGGTGAGGTCGCGGTTCACCTGGACGTGGGTCTCGTTCGACTCGTCGAGCCGCAGCAGGCGGGAGCGCCAGCTGCGCAGGTCGGCGTCGGGCGGGAAGTCGCGGCCGTGGAAGAGGTTCCAGCAAAGGACTGTCAGCTCCATCGATCGGCTCCCGGGCAGGCGGTAGTGGACTTCACGTCCGTAGTATCGGCGCCTTGAAGCGAGACTTCCTCACCGGCGAAGAGCTGGGCGCCTTCGAGCTGGAGCGCCTGCTCGACCGTGCCGCCGACCTGAAAGCGGGCCACGACCCCGCGCGCAAGGGCGGCCGCCTCGGCGCCGAGTCGCTGGCCGGGCGCTCCGTCGCCCTCGTCTTCGAGCGGCCCTCGACCCGCACCCGGATCTCCTTCGACGTCGGCGTCTACGAGCTCGGCGGCCACCCGGTGGTCCTGCGCGGGGACGAAATGCAGCTCTCCCGCGGCGAGTCGATCGCCGACACCGCCCAGGTCCTCTCGCGGATGGTCGACGCGGTGGTGATCCGCTCCGGGTCCCACCAGCGGGTCGTCGAGTTGGCCGCCGCCGCCGACGTCCCGGTGATCAACGCGCTCACCCCGCTCCACCATCCCTGCCAGGCGATCGCCGACCTGCTGACCCTGCGGGAGCGCTTCGGCGACCTCTCCGGCCTGCGCCTCGCCTACGTCGGCGACGGCAACAACGTGGCGCGGTCGCTGGCGATCCTCGGCGAGCTCGCCGGGGTCGAAGTCGTCGTCGCCGCGCCCGCCGACTACCAGCTGGAGGAGGCGCACGGGGTGAAGCTGACCAACGACCCGCGCGCCGCCGCCGACGGTGCAGACGCCCTCTACACCGACGTCTGGGTCAGCATGGGCGACGAAGACGAGGAGCGCCGGCGCAAGGACCTCGCCCCGTTCCGGCTCGACGCCGACCTCGTCGCCGCGGCCAAGGATTCGGCGATCGTCCTCCACTGCCTGCCCGCCCACCCGGGCGACGAGATCACCGCCGAGGTCCTCTACGGCCCGCAGTCGGCGGTCTTCGACCAGGCGGAGAACCGCCTGCACGCGCAGAAGGCGCTGCTCGAGCTGCTGCTCGGCTGAGCGCCGCGTCGAGCCCTTCAGGTCAGCCGGGTAGGGTCCGCGGGGACGCTCGTGTACCCGGAGATCCACATCGGCCCGGCCACCCTGCAGACCTTCGGGCTCTGCTTCGCGCTCGCCTTCCTCGCCGCGGGGGCGCTGGTCTGGAAGCGCTTCGGGGAGCTCGGCAAGCCGCACGACTGGGGCTACGAGATGGGGTTCGCGGCGCTGGTCGGCGGCCTCGTCGGCTCGCGCGTCTACTTCGTCGCGCAGAACTACTCGGAAGTGAAGGGGGACGTGGTCGGCAGCATCTTCAGCGGCTCCGGGCTGGTCTGGTACGGGGGCGCGATCGGCGGCGCGCTGGCGGTGATCCTCTGGGCCTGGTGGCGCGGCTTCCTCAACCTGACCCTGCTCGACGTGGCGGCGCCGGCGCTGGCGCTCGGCTACGCGCTCGGCCGCTGCGGCTGCCAGATGGCCGGCGACGGCGACTACGGCAAGCCCTGGAACGGGCCGTGGGCGATGGCCTACCCGCACGGGACCGTGCCGACGAAGGTGCCGGTGCAGCCGACGCCGGTCTACGAGACGCTGGCGATGGGGCTCGGCGCCTGGTTCCTCTGGCAGCTGCGCGACCGCGTGCGGGCCGGCTGCCTCTTTGCGATCTACCTGATCTACGCCGGGACGGAGCGCTTCCTGATCGAGTTCCTGCGCCGCAACACGACCGATTCCGCGGGCCTGACGACCGCCCAGATCGAGAGCCTGGTGATGATGATCGCCGGAGTTCTCTGGCTCGCTATCGTGGTACAGCGCCACGGCGGCATCGGCCGTCCCCTGGCGAGCCAGTCGAACGAAACTCTGCAGCCCGCTTCCTGAGCCGAATCTCGGTACCATATAGGGCATACGCAAGAGTTCTAGAGCGGTCAAACAACGAGAGGATAGGCGGGGCATGTCGCCTGTAGACACTGAGAAGCAGGAGGGACCTTCGGCGCGCACGATCAGCGCGCTGGTCGACGACGCGGCCGAGCGGTTCGCAGCGGTGGGGATCGATACGCCGCGCGAGGACGCCGAAGCGATCGTCGCCGATTCGCTGGGGGTCGCACCGAAAGAGCTCTCTGCCGACAGTGCCGACGACGTCTCGGCGGAGGTGGCCGAGGACGTCGAGAACAAGGTGAAGCGGCGCCTCGAACGCGATCCGCTCGCCTACGTGCTCGGCCGGGCGCCGTTCCGCAACCTCGAGGTCGCGGTCGACGAGCGGGTGCTGTGGCCGCGCCAGGAGACCGAGCTGCTGGTCGAGATCGCGGTCGCGAAGCTGCCGCAGGGCGCCCGCGTCCATGAGGTCGGCACCGGCTCCGGGGCGATCGCGCTGGCGCTGATGTCGGAGCGTCCCGACCTGGTCATCACCGCGTCGGACCTCTCGCCGGAGGCGGCGGAAGCGGCGCGCGAGAACGCCGAGCGCCTCGGCATGGACCTCGACGTGCGGGTCGCGCGGGGCTACCCGGACGACCTCGGCGAGGTCGACATGGTGATCGCCAACCTCCCTTACGTCACCGACGACACCATCTTCGAGCGCTCGCCGGAGATCCAGCACGAGCCGCGCATCGCGGTCACCGCCGACTGCGGCGAGGACGGGCTCGGCGTGATCCGGGGCTTGATCGCGGAAACGCCGTCCGGCACGCTGATGGTGATGGAGCACGACACGCACCACGGCCCGGCGATGCAGGAGCTGCTGAACGAGGCGGAAACCCTGCGCGACTACGAGGGCAACGAGCGGGCCAGCGTCGGCAAGGCGCCGTGACCGAAGACCCCGGTGATCGCTCGACTTCCTGGTCGGGCGAGGACAAGCGACGGGCGCGGGTCGAGCGCCTGAAAGCGGAAGGGATCAATCCCTACCCGCACTCTTTCCTGCCGCGCGATCACGCCGCGGACATCCAGGCGCAGCACGATCCGCACGCGCTCGAGGAGGGCGAGCACCCGGACTTCCACTACCGGGTGATGGGTCGGGTGACCGGCAAGCGCGGGCACGGCAAGGTCGTCTTCTTCGACGTCCGTGACGTCAGCGGCACGATCCAGGCCTACGCGCGGCGGGACAAGCTCGGCGAGGAGGCCTTCGAGCGGATCGAAGAACTCGACATCGCCGACATCGTCGGGGTCGAGGGCGTCCTCTACGTCACCAAACGCGAAGAACTCGCGATCAGCGTCGACACCTGCACGTTGCTGGCGCCGGCGCTGAAAGACCCGCCCGACCTCTTCCACGGGATCAAAGACCCGGAGGTGCGCTACCGGCAGCGCGAGCTCGACCTGATCGCCAACGAAGAGTCACGGAACATCTTCAAGAAGCGCTCAGAGTTGACCTTCGCGATCCGCGAGTACATGCACGAGCACGGCTGGACCGAGCTCGAAACGCCGATCCTGCAGCGCCTCACCGGCGGTGCCGCGGCGCGCCCGTTCATCACCCACCACAACGCCCTCGACCGCGATCTCTTCCTGCGCACGGCGACCGAGCTCTACCTGAAGCGGGCGATCGTCGGCGGCTTCGAGGACGTCTACGAGTTCGGCAAGTTCTTCCGCAACGAGGGCATGTCGCCGAACCACAACCCCGAGTTCACGATGCTCGAGATGTTCGTCGGCGGGGCCGACTGGATCGGCGTGATGGAGTTCCAGGAGAACCTCGTCTCGACCGTGGTCGAGAAGGTGATGGGGACGACGGTGGTCGAGCGCGGCGGGGTCGAGATCGACTTCAAGACCCCCTGGCCGCGGGTGATCCTGCGCGACGAGATCCTCGCCGAGACCGGCGTCGACATCTACGAGGCGAGCCGCGCCGAGCTGGCCGAGCTGGCCGGTGACGACGCCGACCCGAACGACGACTGGGCCGGCCTCGTCGACACCCTGCAGGGCAAGATCGTCGAGCCGAAGCTGATCCAGCCGACCTTCATCACCGTGCTGCCGATCGACATCTGGCCGCTGGTGAAGAAGCACCCCGCCGACCCGAAGGTCTGCGAGGCCTTCGACGGGATCGTCGCCGGGCTCGAGATCCTCGGCGGCGGGACCGACGTCAACGATCCGATCGAACAGCGCGAACGGTTCGTCGGCCAGCGCCATCGGCAGGAGACCGGCGCCGAGGCCGATCCGCACCCGACCGACGAGGAGTTCGTGCGAGCACTCGAATACGGGATGCCCCCGGCGAGCGGCGTCGGCCTCGGGATCGACCGGCTGCTGATGATCATGACCGGGGCGAAGACGCTGCGCGACGTGATCATTTATCCGGCGATGCGCGAGCCTGGCGCCCGATGACACTGCGCGAGGCCGCACCGTCGGCTTCGCGTCGTGCACAGCACCGCCGCTCCGCCGCCGGTACGCCCTCGCTTGGTCCTCGGGCGCCAGCGGCGCTGGTTGGATTACTGATCGCGTTCTTGTTGGTGGTGCCGGCGGGCGCGGGCGCGCAGCCGTGGCATCCCGACATGCGGGCGGCACGGCGGTACGCGCGGCAGCGGCAGGGCGACGTCGCCTTCGCGGTGATCGATCAGCGCGGGCGCTTCTACGGGTACCGGGCGGCGACGACGGCGCCCGCGGCGAGCGTCTTCAAGGTGATGCTCCTGGCCTCGTTCCTGCGGATGCGGGACGGGCGGCGGTTGTCCCAGGGCGATCGGGCGCTGCTGGCGCCGATGATCCGCGTCTCCGACAGCGTCGCGGCGACGACCGTGCGGGACATGGTGGGGAGGAGGCGGATCGAGCGGCTCGCCCGGGTCGCCGGCATGCGGGACTTCGAGTACCGCTGGGTGTGGGGCGAAAGCCGGACCAGCCCGCGTGACCAGGTCCGCTTCATGGACCACCTGATGTCCTTCATCCCGAAAGACCATCGGGCTTACGCGAGGTACCTGCTGTCGCACGTGATCCGCGCGCAGCGGTGGGGCATCGGCCGCGTCGTCCCCTGCGGCTGGAAGCTCTACCTGAAGGGCGGCTGGGGGAGCGGCAGCGGCCGCGTCGATCACCAGGTGGCGCTGCTGCGTCGCGGCCCCCGCCGCATCGCCCTGGCCTTGTTCACCCAGTTCGACCCCGACCACGCCTACGGGAAACAGACCCTGCGCGGCCTGGCCCGTCGCCTCCTCCGAGGCCTCGGCCAGCCTAGGTGTTGATGGGCCGAAAACCCGCCATATAGGCGGGTTTTCGGCCCAAACCTCAGACCGAATGCAGGAGGCCGCCGTCGATCGGGATGACCGTGCCGGTGATGTAGGCGGCGCGGTCGGAGGCGAGGAAGGCGACCAGGTCGCCGAACTCCTCCGGGAGGCCGAGGCGGCCGGCGGGCACGGTTTCGCGCCCGTTCCGTTCCGCCGCCTCCATCGAGCCGGCGTTTTCCGCCAGCCGGTCGGTGGCGAATTTGCCGGTCGCGATCGTGTTCACCGTGATCCCGTCGGCGGCGACCTCCCGCGACAGCGTCTTCAGGTAGCCGATCGCCGCCAGTCGGTTGGCGTTCGAGAGGGTCAGGGTCGGCACCGGCTCCTCGGTCGAGTTGGAGCCGACGTTGACGATCCGTCCCCAGCCCCGCTCGCGCATCTTCGGCAGCACCGCGCCGGTCAGCACCCGCACCCCGAGGACGAGCGAGCGGAACGCCTCTTCCCACTCCTCGATCGAGTTGTCGAGCGCCGTCCCCTGCGGCGGGCCACCGGTGTTGGTGACGAGGATGTCGACCGGGCCGAGCGCTGCTTCGACCTCGGCCGGCAGCTCGGCCATCCGCTCGAGGTCGCCGGCGTCGGCGACGAAGGCGGTGACGTGGCCGTCCAGCTCCTCGACCACCGCGTCGAGCCGCTCGCGGCTGCGGCTGGCGATGGCGACGTGGGCGCCCTCGGCGGCGAGTGCGGCGGCGATGCCGCGGCCCAGTCCCTTGCTCGCGCCCATCACGAGCGCGACGCGTCCCTCGATTCCCAGGTCCATATTGCGTGAGCCTACGGCCCGGGAGCTCTCGGCATCCCCGGCATCCTCAGGGTGCGAGCCGCTCGAGCACCGCCCCGTCGGCGGCGACGGCGAGGACGGTGGGGACCACGGCGATCCCGTACTTGCGCGCCAGATCGGGCCGCTCCCGCACGTCGAGCGTCACCAGCGGCGCCCCTTCCCCGGTGAGCCGCTCCTCCCACTCCTGGCATTCGCTGCAGAGGGGGTGGGTGAACTCGACGTACATCCGCTCCGCCGACGGACCCGGAAGATCCGCGGTGTCGATCCGGTCGTGGTGGCGCGGCGAGATCCCCCGCAGCCGCGCGGTCAGCTTGTAGATCTCGCAGCCGGTGCAGAAGTTCGTCGTGACCGCGAGCAGCGCCAGCGCCGCGACGAGCGCCCCGAGCACGGTGCCGAGCGCCGGCGCCCCGACCCACCAGGCGATCGCCGCGGCGCCCAGAAAAACCGCCCCCATCCGGTTCGCCAGTCGCGGCGGTCGCGAGTCCTCCAGCTCCCCCTCGCCGAGCCGCGGCTGGATCAGCGAGTAGTAGACGACGCAGGACAGGCACCACCGCCTGCCGAGCACCAGCCCCATCGCCAGCTGCGCCCCCATCAGTGCCCAGAGCCCCGCCAGCGCCACCACCGCGACCACGGCCTGGTTGAACCGCGGAGCCCGCGCATCGATCACATCCGTATCCCGCCAAGGATCCGCCGTCCGTGCCTTCCGAATGTGCCCACTTGCAGCCATCCTTTCCCGAGCTTACCCGTCAACAATCCCCGCCTCTCCGATCCCGACCCACCCACGACGCTCAAACCCCGCTGTGCGGCTATCGTTCCCCGTCGAGCGCCCGTAGCTCAGTGGTCAACGGGTCCCTCCGGGGGCCCAAAGAGCGTCGGTCTTTCAAGCCGAAGGTCGCCAGTTCGAATCTGGTCGGGCGCATTCCTCGCAGTTCCGGGCAGTGCCGGTGAGGGCCGGTGCAGAGCCAAGTCTTCGGTCGCGGCACGGAGAGGCGTTCCGGAGTCTTCCTCTCAGTTCCGGTGCGTTCCAGGAGGTCCGTGTCGCATCCGTGTCTCATTTCGAGGAGCGCGGCAGCGCTATTCGTGCTTCTCCGCGAGCTTCGCCAGCTCGCTGATCGAGACGCCTAATGCCGTCGAGATGTCTCGTACCGTTGCCCACGTCGGATTCGCTTCTCCACGCTCGATGAGCGACAGCGTTTTCGGGCTGATCTCGCATCGCGGCCCCAGCTCCTCTTGAGTTTCCCCACGCTTCTGACGTAACTCGCGAATCGCTTGGCCGAGGGCGGGCTGCGGACGCGAAGAAAGGGCCCGACCGGTATTCAAGGTATACGTTGAATAGTTGCTAGCCTCACAGAGGCAAACATAAGCGGCCCCCGGCGGTGCGTGAACACCGACCGAGGGCCTGACCACAAGGAGACGTGACTCCTCATGGCTGATCAGAACCCTACGGCCGGCCCACGGGTCGTGCCGGTCGACCTCCAGCCCGCCCAGACCGTGATCCTCCAGGCCGAGCTGATCGGTTGGCTCGCCGGGCTGGAGCTGGATCTCGCGCATCCCGAGCCCTTGGACGATCGGGAGGCATCGGTGCGCGAAGCCGACGCCTTCCGTCGTCTCCTCACCGCGATCGACCGATCGGAGATCGAACTTCCCGACGACGAGGCCCGCGAGGCGTTGGGCAAGGCGGCGGAGGGCTACGACGAGGCGAGCGGTTACGTGCGCGTCTGCGCGGTTCACGACGCCCATCACGCGCTGTTGTCGCTGCTCGTTTGATGGACGAGTCAGACGCGCGTCTCGCCTACGTCGTCGGCAGACGGATGAGGCGGATCCGCCGCGATCAGGAACTGAGCCAGGAGGCGGTCGCCTGGGTTCCCGGAATCCACCGGACCCAGATCAGCCTCTACGAGCACGGCGAGCGGATGCCCTTCCTCTCCTCGTTCGTGAGGCTGGCTGGCGGCCTCGGTGTATCTCCCTCCACGCTGCTGGACGGGATCACCTGGGAGGGCGGTCAAAGCAACGTCGGCGGTTTCGTCTTGCTCGACCAGGGCGGTGATCGCGATGGCCGGTGAGCGATCCGCGGCCGTAGCCGAACGGTTCGGCACGAATCTGCGCCGCGTCCGTCGGCGTGAAGGGCTCTCGCAAGAAGGGTTGGCCGTCCGCGCCTCGCTCCACCGGACCGAGATCGGCCGCCTGGAGGGCGGCGAGCGGGCCTGCCGGATCGACACGCTGATCCGCCTGGCCGGAGCGATGGCGGTTCCGCCTGGGGAACTGCTCGACGGGATCGCCTGGGTCCCGGCGCCCGAGCCGCGCGGGGCGTTCGCCTTTGGATCCACCTCGATCAAACGAAAGCTGATCAGCGAATGGCCGAGCCAATGAGACACGAAGGCCGAAGCAAGAGACAAATCCAGCCAGGGCAGCCGAGTCGAATGAGACAGCCAGGCAACGCCAAGGCAGAGACGGCAAGAACGAGATCAGAACCAAGGAACGAACGACCAGCAGCAGCACCCCTCACGCACTATCACCAAGTCAGCGAGAGAAGAAACGACGGAAGCCGACACACTACGAACCCTCCGGTTCCGTGCCTGGGCCGCAGCTTCTTGGCCCACAAGGTCCGCAAAGGAGGGCGGCTCGGTTCGGCGCCGGCGACCGCCCCCTCGGGCGGCCGATTGTGGCACGGCTTCGCCGTGCGGACGGCCGCAGTTAGGAGGGGGCGGGAGGGCCTCGACCTTCGGTCTGCTGGCAAACATTTACGAAGTCACCCGGTGCAAATAGGGCTGGCGTTGGACAAGGAGTGCATGAGATCCAAAGCTCCCGGTCCGACCTTTTTCACCGAGCGCACCCTCGCCGCCTACCTCTCGGTCTCCGATCGGACGATCCGCAATTGGATCCGCCGAGGCGAGCTGCCGAGCTACAAGCTTGGCGCGTCGCGGCGTATCGACCCGGCCGACGTCGAGGACTTCCTCTCCCGCCACAGAGACGAGGCGGCATGAGGCGCGAGTCGCCGGTCAAAAGGCGGAACCCGTCGGGCAAGGTGGTGTGGGTTGCCCGTTACCGAGGACGCGACGGCAGGCACCACATCGCCAAGCCGACCTGGAACAAGGGCAAGGGGACCTTCGACCGCAAGGCCGATGCACAGCGGGCGATCGACGAGGCCTACGGCGTCTCGGACCGACCTGACACCCTCGGCGACTACTTCTCCACCTGGACCGAACGCCATCCGAGATCGGAGCGGACCAACGCGACCAATGAGCACCGGATCGGTCGCCTGGTCGACGTGGAGGTCGAGGGCATCGCGCTCAAAGACTGGCCGCTGCGGGAGCTACGCCGCCGCCACGCCCTGGTCCTGGTCGACCACATGCTGAAGACCGAAGGTCGGGCGACCACCGGCGCAGTCGGCATCCTCCGCTCGCTCTCGGCGATGGCCGAGGACGCGATCACCGACGAAGTCTGCGATCTCAATCCGTTCAAGGGCGTCCGGATCAGAGCGAGCGATCCCAGGGCCCAGAAGAGACGCCGCCCGATCCGGGTGTTCAGCTTCGAGGAGATGCACCGCTTCGCCAAGGGTGCCGGTTGCAACGAGCCTTTGGTCCGCACCT
>ERZ778021.3131-NODE-3131-length-12697-cov-6.398750_pt1 | contig 12697 bp, 13 predicted proteins | sample MGYA00375751_ERZ778021 | MGnify/ENA primary metagenome ERZ778021 (study PRJEB29350, sample SAMN05389814) | bioreactor metagenome | isolation source: Thiocyanate stock bioreactor | place: South Africa: University of Cape Town | collected 2013-08-29 ... | reverse complement strand
CTGCCCGGGCCGCCGCGAGACGCCCAGGACGGGACCGTCCCCGGCCGCAGGGGCCGCGAAGTGCGCCGTCCGCGGCCGCAGGGCCCCCCGAACCCTTCCCGCCCTACTCCGCCCGCCCGACCCGGACTTCCGGCACCCGCGCGGCGGGGGAGAGGCGGAGGAGCATGCGGACCACCTCGGCGACGTCGGTGGGGCGGAGCATCGCCTCGGCGGGGATCTCGCCTTGGGCGTAGCGGGTCATCTCGGTCTCGACCGTGGCCGGGGACACCGAGGTGACCTGGACGCCGCTGCCTTCGAGCTCGATCTGGGCGGAGCGGGCGAAGGCGTCGAGGGCGGCCTTGGTCGCGCCGTAGACGGAGAGCCAGGCGGGCGGATGGGTGGCGGCCCAGGAGGAGACGAGGCAGACGAGGGCCTTGCCGTGCTCGGCGCCGGCCGCCTCGAGCAGGGGGCGGGCCTCGCGCAGGGCGAGGACGGCGGCGCGGAAGTTGATCTCGGTCTGGCGGTCGAGGTGGCGGGCCTGGATCTCGCCGATGGCCTGGCCGATGCCGAGGCCGGCGCTGTCGACGAGGACGTCGAGGCGGCCGTAGCGCTCGGCGTGGCCGGCGACGACCCGTTCGATCTCGGCCTCCTCGGCAAGGTTGGCGGCCACGCCGACGACCCCGTCGCCGGCCTTCGCGGACGCTTCGCCGGCGCCGGCGCCGACGGCCTCACCCGGCGCTCCCGCGCTCACTCCGCCGCCGGCCCCGCCGAGCGCCGCCACCGCCGCCTCGACCCGCTCGTCGCGCCGGCCCTGGACCGTCAGGTCATAGCCCTCCGCCGCCAGCATCGCGGCTATGGCCAGGCCGATCCCGCCCGACCCGCCGAGGACCAAGGCGGCGCGGCGCTCCTCGGCCCGCGCGTCAGGCATCAGAGGTCCAGCGAGGCGACGTCGATCAGCTCGGCGAACTTCTCCGCCGCCGCTCGGCGCCGCTCCGGCACGTTCTCGGTCGGCACCTCGCGCGGCTGGTAGGCGGCGAGGATGCGGCGGGCGACGTTGTCGCGGTGGACCTCGTCGGCGCCGTCGTAGATGCGCGCCGCGCGGGCGTTGCGGTACATCGACTCCAGCGGCATGTCGGTCGAGTAGCCGAGGCCGCCGTGGACCTGGATCGCCCGGTCGATCACCCGGTAGAGGACGCCGGCGCCGTAGTACTTGATCATCCCGATCTCCTGGCGCGCCTCTTTGGCGCCCACCCGGTCGATCTTCCAGGCGGCGTGCAGGGTCATCAGCCGGGCCGCCTCGATTTCCGCGGCCGAGTCGGCGATCCACTCGCGGACGACGCCCTTCTCGCCCAGCGTGGTGCCGAAGGCGTGGCGGGAGACCGCCCGCTCGCAGAGCATCTCGAAGGCCCGCCGGCCCTGGCCCAGCCAGCGCATGCAGTGCTGGATCCGCCCCGGGCCGAGCCGCCGCTGGGCCATCGCGAAGCCCTGGCCGACCGGGCCGAGCACGTCGGCATCGGGGACGAAGACGCCCTCGTAGGAGATTTCGGCGTGGCCGAAGCCGCCGGCGCGGAAGCGGCCGCGCTCGCCCACCGGGTCCTCCATCGTCGGCACGTCGCGGACGATACGCAGGCCCTCGGCGTCGGTCGGCACCAGCATCATCGTGGCGCGCGACCGCGGCGCCGCCTCGGGGTCGGTCACCACCATCGCGATCAGGAAGTCGGCCGCCGAGCCGTTCGAGGTGAACCACTTCAGCCCGTCGATCTTCCAGCCGCCGTCGACCTGGGTGGCGACGGTCCGCAGCAGGGTCGGGTCGGAGCCGGCCGAGTTCGGCTCGGTCATCGAGAAGGCGCTCTTCACCTCGCCCGCCAGCAGCGGCTCCAGCCAGCGCGCCTTCTGGTCGTCGGTTCCGGCGGCGGCGAGCAGCTCGGCGTTGCCGGCGTCGGGAGCCTGTGAGCCGAAGACCATCGGCCCGAAGATCGAGGCGCCGGTGATCTCGTTCATCAGCCCCAGCTCGAGCGCGCCGAAACCCTGGCCGCCGTGCTCGGGCGGCAGGTGGCCGGCCCACAGTCCCTGGTCCTTGACCTGCTCGCGCAGCGGCTCCAGCAGGCGGTCGAAGTCGGCCTCCTCGATCCCCTCCAGCGCCTCCAGCGGGTAGACCTCGGCGACCATGAAGTCGCGCATCCAGGCCAGCTTCGCCTCGAACTCCGGCTCGGTCGAGAAATCCCACATCTCAGGTCCTTTCGAAGATCGTCGCCATGCCCTGGCCGCCGGCGACGCACATCGTCACCATGCCGACCTGCGCGTCGGCGGTCTCGAGCCCGTTGAGGAGGGTGCCAAGCATCCGCACGCCGGTCATCCCGAACGGGTGGCCGAGGGCGATCGCGCCGCCGTGCGGGTTCAGCTGCCGCTCGATGTCGATGCCGACCTCGTCGCAGATCGGCAGCACCTGGGCGGCGAAGGCCTCGTTCAGCTCGACGATGTCGAGGTCGGCGACCGTCATCCCGGCGCGCCGCAGCGCGATGCGGATCGCCTCGATCGGGCCGACGCCCATGATCTCCGGCGCGACCCCGCTGAGGCCGGTGGCGAGGATCCGGGCGCGGATCGGCAGCTCCAGCTCACCGGCGCGCTCTTCGGACATGATCAGCGCCGCGGCGGCGCCGTCGTTCAGCGGGCATGAGTTGCCGGCGGTGACCCGGCCGTCCTCCTTGAAGACCGGCTTCAGCCCGGCGAGCACCTCGGTTGTGGTGCCGGGACGGATGCCGTCGTCGGCCTCGACCACGGCGCCCGCGGCGTTCCTGACCGGGAGGATCTCGCGGGCGAAGAAGCCGTCTTCGCGGGACTCCAGGGCGCGGGCCTGGGAGAGCGCCGCGTAGGAGTCCATCGCCTCGCGCGAGACGTCCCAGCGGTCGGCGACGTTCTCCGCCGTCATCCCCATCGGGATGTACATGTCGTTCACGTAGTCGGCGCGGTCGGGGTCGGCGAAGCGCGGGTTGACGTCGATCTCGGGATCGAAGGCGCGGCCGTTCACCTGGCTCACGCACTCGACCCCGGCGGCGATGTAGGCGTCCCCCTCGCCCGCGGCGATCGCGTTGGCCGCGACCCGCACCGCCTGCAGCGAGGAGGCGCAGAAGCGGTTCACGGTGCTGCCGGGTACGGTCTCCGGGAAGCCCGCGAGGGCGGCGACGACGCGGCCCAGATTCATGCTCTGCGGCCCGGCCTGGATCGCCGCGCCGACGATCACGTCCTCGATCTCGGCCGGGTCGAAGCCCTCCACCGAGTCGACCACGGCGCCGGTGACGAGGGCCGCCAGATCGTCGGGCCGCTCGGCCGCCAGGGAGCCCTTGAAGGCCCGCCCGATCGGGGTGCGACGGGTCGCGATGACTACCGGCGTGGGCACCGGCGCAGCTTGGCTGCGGGGCGGCTTGGAAACCAAATCGTTTCTGCTGAGAGAAGCCTGACCACTCGTTGCGGTTCGCTTGCTCCGACCCCGATTCTCTGGGCAGAATCGGTTTTGGGGGGCGCTCTGCGCACTGGGAACATCGCCGCCCGGCCTGTTGGGGAGCGGGCTGGGCCGAAAACAGGAGGAGAGCCGCCCCTGATGAAAGCCTCGACCGATCAGATTTTTCCGCCGCCGCTGAAGACGGAGGCCGCCGCCGCCAAGGGAGGCGTGCCGGCGATCCTCCACGCGGTCGACATCTTCGAGTTCCTCAAGGAACGCGGCAACGAGCCGGCGACGATGACCGAGATCGCGGCGGCGCTGGCGATGAACCCGAGCACCTGCTTCAACATCCTGCGCACGCTGGAGGCCGCCGACCTGCTCGCCCGCGACGACGACAGCAAGCGCTACCGGCTCGGCGTCGGGTTGCGCGAGCTGGCCGCGGCGGTCGGCGGCGAGGACGCGGTGCTGCTCGCGGCGCGCAACCGGGGCGCCGAATTCGTCCGCGCCTACAAGCTGATCATGCTGCTCTGCCACCAGGCCGAGGACGGCTCCTTCGTCGTCGTCGACAAGCTCCGCGGCCGCCCCGACCCGCGCGGCACGGTGCCGCTCGGCGGCCGCGTGCCCCCCAACGGCGCGGTCCTCTCGAAGGCCTTCTACGCCCACCGGCCGGAGCGCGACGTCGACGAGATGCTCGACGTCCACGGCCTGCCCGCGCGGACGAAGACCTCGATCACCGAGATCGCCGACTTCAAGGCCTCGCTGGCCGAGGTGCGCGAGCGCGGCTACTCGATCTCCCTCGGCGAGTACGAGCCCGACTACAACGCCGTCGGCGCCGCGGTCCTCGATCCCGACGGCGCCCCGGTGATGCTGATGATCGTCACCGGCCACGCCTCCTTCATGCCGGAGCGGCTGATCCCGGCGATCGGCGAGCGCCTGCGCCAGGCCGCCGACGACGTCACCACCTCCGCCTACCACCTCACCGGTCCCAGCGCCGGCGGACCCGTCGGCGGCGGATCGACCAAGGGCCGCATCCACAAAATCGAATCGCGATCGCGCCGGCGCGCGGCCCGCGACGAAGGGAGATCCAGAGCACTGTGAGCCGTTACGCCGGATACACGTTCCTGAAGACCGAGGTGCGGGACTCGATCGCTTTCGTGACGATCGACAACCCGGAGAAGATGAACGCCTGCAGTCACGAGGACCACGCCGAGTTCGCGACGATCCTCCGCGACGTCGCCGCCGACGACGAGGTGAAGGCCGTCGTCCTGACCGGCGCCGGGCGCGCCTTCTCGGTCGGCGCCACCTACGACTACATGAAGCAGCTGACCGAAGATCAGCAGGCGCTCTCGGAACTGCAGACCCAGGTGCGCGAGCTGGTCCGCTCCCACATCGACCTGGAGAAGCCGGTCGTCGCCGCGATCAACGGGGTCGCCACCGGCTCGGGGCTGATGCTGGCGCTGCTCTCCGACTACTCGATCGTCGAGGAGAACGTGAAGATGGCCGACGGCCACATCAAGGCGGCGCTGGCGGCGGGCGACGGCGGCGTGCTGATCTGGCCGATGGCGGTCGGGATCACGCGGGCGAAGCGCTACCTGATGACCGGCGACTGGATCGAGGCTGCCGAGGCCGAGCGGATCGGCCTGGTGACCGAGCTGGTGCCGAAGGGCACGGCGCTGGAGCGGGCGACGAAGGTCGCCGAAGACTTCGCCGCGATGCCCGAGCAGGCGGTCCGCTTCACCAAGCGGGCGATCAACCAGTGGCTCTCCTTCGGGGCGAGCGTCGGCTTCGAGCTCTCCGCCTCGCTGGAGATGCAGACCTTCGGTTTCCACGGCGACCAGGTGCGCAAAGCCGTCGACGACCTCGACGCGATGGCGCAGGAGACGGCGCGCCGGCGCGCCGCCGAGAAGGCGGCCAATGCCTAGGTTCGAGGGCAAGGTGGCGCTGGTGACCGGCGCCGGCCGCGGTCAGGGACGCTCGCACGCGGTGCGCTTCGCCGCCGAGGGCGCCGACCTCGTGCTCAGCGATCGCTGCGCTGACCTGGGGACCGTCCCCTACGGGCTCGCCTCGGCGACCGACCTGGAGGAGACCGTCGCCTCGGTCGAGGCGGCGGGCGGCCGCGCGGTGGCGATGGAGGCCGACGTCCGCGACACGGCGGCGCTCGGCCGCGTCGTCGCCGCCGGGATCGAGGCCTTCGGCGGCATCGACATCGTCGTCGCCAACGCCGGGATCGCGGGCGTCTCGACGATCGCCGCCATGTCCGACGAGGAATGGCAGAACATGATCGACATCAACCTCGGCGGCGTCTTCAAGACGCTGCGCGCGGTGGCCGGGCACATGGCCGAGCGCGGCAGCGGCCGGATCGTCGCCACCTCCTCGGTGGTCGGCCGGGTGGGCGCTCCCAACATCGGCCACTACGTCGCCGCCAAGTGGGGAGTGATCGGCCTGGTGAAGAGCCTGGCGCTGGAGCTGGCCGAGCACGGGGTGACCGTGAACGCCGTCTGCCCGACCTCGGTCGACACGGCGATGATCCAGAACGAGGCCTTCCGCGAGCTCTTCCTCCCCGACCAGTCGAGCTACACGATGGCCGACGTCGAGGGGGCCTTCACCGAGCTGAACCCGATCCCGATCCCCTGGGTCCAGCCCGACGACATCTCCGACACGGTCCTCTTCCTCGCCTCCGACGAAGCGCGGATGATCACCGGCGAGGCGGTCCCGGTGGCGCTCGGCTGGAACGCGAGGACCGCGGCGTGAGCGGGCGCTGCGAGGGGCGGCGGGTGCTGGTCACCGGTGGCGCCCGCGGTCAGGGACGCAACCACGCGGTGCGCTTCGCCCGCGAGGGCGCCGACGTCGCCGTGCTGGACATCGCCGCCGCGGAGATGGAGACGGTCGCCTACCCGCTCGGCTCGCGCGCGGAGCTGGAGGAGACCGCGGAGCTGGTCGCCGCCGAGGGCGGGCGCGCCGCGGCGCTGGTCGCCGACATCCGCTCGCTGGCGGAGATGGAAGCGGCGGTGGGCCAGGCGGCCGAGGCCTTCGGCGGGCTCGACATCCTCGTCGTCAACGCCGGCATCTGCACCTTCGGCGAGCTGGCGACGATGAGCGCCGAGACCTGGGGGACGATGATCGACGTCAACCTCACCGGCGCCTTCAACACGGTGCGCGCCGCGGTGCCCCATATGTACGGGTCGGAGGCGGGCCGGGTGGTGGCCACCTCCTCGATGGCGGGCCGCGCCGGCTGGGAGAACATCGGCCACTACGCGGCGGCGAAGTGGGGGCTGATCGGGATGGTGAAGAGCCTGGCGCTGGAGCTGGCGCCGCGCGGGATCACCGCCAACGTCGTCTGCCCGAGCTCGGTCGACACGAGGATGATGAAAAACGAGGCCTCCTACAAGCTCTTCCGCCCCGACCTGGAGAACCCGACCCTGGAGGACGCGCTGCCCGCGTTCCAGAGCGTCAACGTGCTCCCGGTCCCCTACGCGGAGACCGACGACATCTCCGACACGGTCCTCTTCCTCGCCTCCGAGCAGGCGCGCTACATCACCGGCGCGACCCTCTCGGCGGCGATCGGCGTGAACGCGAAAAACATCTAGTGGGGGCGATCCTGATGACCGAGCAAGCGGTGCCGGGCCTCGACCTGGAGCGCCTCGCGGCGGTCCTCGCCGAGCCGCTGGACCTCGATCCGTCCCTGCCCCTGGAGGCTGAGCTGATCGGCGGCGGGCGCTCCAACATCACCGTCGGCCTGCGCCAGGGCGAGCGCGAGTGGGTCCTGCGCCGGCCGCCGCTCGGCCGCCGGCTGGCCACCGCCCACGACATGGGGCGCGAGTTCGCGGTGCTGGGAGGGCTCGCCGGGAGCGCGGTGCCGGCCCCGCGGCCGCTCTTCCTCTGCGCCGACGAGGGCGTGATCGGGGCCGAGTTCTACGTCATGGAGCGGGTCGACGGGCGCATCCTCCGCGCACCCCGCGACGTCGACCTGACCCCGGAGGAGGCGCGCCGCACCTCCCTCGCCCTGGTCGAGACGTTGGCCGCGATCCACGCCGTCGACTACGAGCGCGTCGGGCTGGCGGAGCTGGGACGGCCGGACGGCTACGCCGAGCGCCAGGTCCGCCGCTGGGTCGGCCAGCTCGACTCGGGGATCCGGGTCACGCCGCAGATGCGCGAGCTCGCCGCCCGGCTCGAGGGCGCGGTGCCGGCGAGCGCCCGCGCCGCCCTCGTCCACGGCGACTACCGGATCGACAACGTCGTCCTCGACCCCGATGACCCGGGCCGGATCGTCGCCGTCCTCGACTGGGAGATGGCGACGATCGGCGACCCGCTGGCCGACCTCGGGATGCTGCTCATGTACTGGTGCCGGCCGGGCGACCGCTGCGCCTCCGAGGTCCACGAGATCACCACCGCGCCCGGCTTCGTCGAGCGCGACGAGCTGGTCGACGCCTACGCCGCCGCCACCGGGTCCGATCCGGGCGCCGACCTCGATTTCTTCGTCGCCTTGGCTCACTTCAAGCTGGCGGTGATCGTCGCCGGGATCGGTGCCCGGATGGCGGCCGGCGACACGCTCGGCGAGGGCTTCGAGCAGATCGCCGAGATCCCCGACGTGCTGGTCGCCCGCGGGCTCGAGGTGGCGCTGTGAGTGCCGGGCCCGGGCCGCTGCCGGTGGAGACGCTGCGCTTCCGTCCCGAGGACGAAGAGCTGCGCGGCCGCATCCGCACCTGGATGGCCGACCACGATCCCGGCCCGGCGCCGGTGGACTTCGGCGAGCGCCTCGCGGCGCTGGTCCGCTGGCAGGCGCAGCTGGACGAGGCGGGCTTCGTCGGCCTCTCCTGGCCCGAGCGCTACGGCGGCGGCGGGCTCGACCTGCGCGCCGAGGCGGTCTTCTCCGAGGAGCTGGCGTCGAGCTCGATGCCGGAGCTGATCAACCGGATCGGCGTCTACATGTGCGGGCCGACGATCATGGACTTCGGCGACGAGGGCCAGGCGGAGCGCTACCTGCCGAAGATGCTGGACGCGACCGAGTCCTGGTGCCAGGGCTTCTCCGAGCCCGAGGCGGGTTCCGACCTGGCGGCGATCCGCACCCGCGGCCGGGTCGACGGCGACCGCATCCTCGTCAGCGGGCAGAAGGTCTGGACCTCGCGTGCCCACATCGCCCGCCGCTGCGCCTGCCTGGTCCGCACCGAGCCCGGCTCGGAGCGCCACCGCGGCCTCTCGCTGGTGATCGTCGACATGGAGGACCCGGGGGTGAACGTCGTCGCGCTGCCGCAGATGCTCGGCGAGCGCCACTTCAACGAGGTCTTCCTCGACGACGTCGAGGCGCGGGTCGAGGACGTGATCGGCGGCCTCGGCAACGGCTGGAAGGCGGCGATGCAGATGCTCTCCTACGAGCGCGGCCTGTTCGTGCTGGAGCGTCAGATCCGCCTGCGGCGGGCGCTCGAGGACCTGGTCGACGCGCTGCTCGCGGCGGGCCGGGCTGAGGAGCCGGAAGTGCGTCGCCAGGTCGGCCGCATCTACGCCGACCTCGAGCTGCTGAAGTCGCAGGGCTACCGGACCCTCGCCGCGCAGGCGGCGAAGGCGCTGCCGCCGGGCTCGACCTCGATCGACAAGCTCTTCCTCGGCCAGGTCGAGCAGCGCCTCTTCGCCGCGGCGCTGGAGCTGCTCGGGCCGGACGTGGCGTTGGGCATGAACCACTGGACCCACGACCTCCTGGAGGGACGCTCGGTGAGCATGTACGGCGGCAGCACCGAGATCCAGCTGAACATCATCTCCCGCCAGTTGCTCGGCCTGGGAGCCTCGCGATGAGCGCGCCCGTGGACGCCGGGGCGGGCGCCGAGCTGGCCCGCTCGCTGGACGAGTCGCTGGCGAAGATCCTCACGGTCGAGGCCCTGCTCGAGGTGACCGCCGAGGACCGCGCCCTCGACGCCGCGGTCCTGGGGGCGATCCGGGAGCTCGGCATCGACCTGGTCGGCCTCGACGAAGACTCAGGCGGCCTCGGGATCGGAGTCGGCGAGCGGGTCCGTCTCGCCGCCGTCTTCGGCCGCAACCTGGTCCCGGCAGCCCTCCGCGACGGCGCCTTCGGCCTCGCCCCGGCCCTGGCCGCCGTGGCGGCCGACGGCGACGAGCGCACGGCCGCGCTCCTGGAGCGTGCCGTCGCCGCGGAGCTGACCGGTGCCCTCGCGTGCGTTCGCAGTAATGACCGCATACCGGACACAACTGCGAACGCACCTTTGGCGACGGCGGTGCCGGAGGGGGCCGAGGTCCTTGCCGTTCTCGATTCCCAAGAAATCTCCCTTTACGACCTCGACGCCGTCGCGGTCGCGCCGTTCCTGGCGCTCGACTCCGGCCAGGGCCTCTCCCAGATCGACCTCGACGGGGCGACGCCGTTCGCGACGGTCAGCGGTCTGGCGGCCGCCGCGGTGCGCCGCGAGTACGAGCTGACGCTGGTCTGCGAGGCCTTTGGCGCGGGCGAGCGCTGCCTCGAGATGGCGGTGGAGTACGCCGGGCAGCGCAAGCAGTTCGGTCAGGAGATCGCCGGCTTCCAGGCGGTGGCCCACCTGCTCGCCAACGCCAAGCTCGGGGTCGAGATCGGCCGCGCCGGGATCGGCCGCTACGTCGACCTGGCCGCCGAGGAGGGACATGACGAAGGCCTCGACGGCCACCTCGGCGTGCTCCGCCACTCCCTGCCCGCCTCGGCCCGCGAGGCCTGCGAGATCTCGATCCAGGTCCACGGCGGCATCGGCTTCTCCTGGGAGCTCGGCCTCCACCTCTTCTATCGTCGGATCCTCGCCGACCAGTACCTGCTCGGCGGCGAGGGCGCGAGCGCCGAAGCGGTCGGCGCCGGCTATCTGGAGAGGAGGGTGCGATGAGCGAGGCGGAGGCGCCGATCCTGGTCGAGGACCGGGGCGAGGTGCGGACGATCACGCTGAACCGGCCGCGCAAGCGGAACGCCCAGAGCCCGCCGCTGCTGCGGGAGCTGGAGCGGGTGCTGCTGGAGACGCGCGACCGGCGCGAGATCCGGGTCGTCGTCCTGGCGGGCGGCGGGCCGACCTTCAGCGCCGGCCACGACCTGAACGCGGCGGTCGAAGACGCGGGCTACGCGAGCAACCTGAAGACGGTCGAGGGACGGATGTGGCAGGAGGCCGAGGTGTTCGTGCGGCCGGTGACGCTGCTGCGGGAGCTGCCGATGCCGACCGTCGCCCGGGTCCAGGGCCACTGCGTGGCGGCGGCGCTGATGCTGGTCTCGGCCGTCGACCTGGTGGTCGCCTCGAGCGACGCTCAGTTCGCCTCGCGGGTCACCCGGGACCAGGGAGCCGACGATGTCGAGGTGCCGACCTTCGCCTGGGACATCGGCGTGCGCCAGGCGAAGCAGCTGCTCTGGCTGAGCGAGGGGATCGGCGCCGAGCAGGCCCTCCAGCTCGGCCTGGTGAACTGGGTGGTGGAGCCGGACGATCTCGACGCGAAGGTCGCCGAGGTCTGCGCCGGGCTGCGCGAGGTGCCGCGCGAGGCGCTCGCCCTCTCGAAGCTGAGCTTCGACTTCATCGAGCGCCGTCGCGGCCGCGACGATGCCGCCTCCTACCATTTCCTCACCCACCAGCTTTCCCACAACACCGAGGAGTCGAAGGCGCTGCTCGCCGCGCGGGTCGCCGAGCTCGAGGCGAAGCTCGCCGCCCGTGGCTGAGGGCGCCGAGCCAGTGGCGCAGGGCCGGGCAGCGGCCGGCGCCGAGGCAGCGGCCGACGACGGGAACGCGGTGCGGACGCTCGGCGTCGTCGGCGCCGGGACGATGGGTCTCGGGATCGCCACGGTGGCGGCGCGGGCGGGGCTCGAGGTCGTGGTGCTGGAGCCGGACGCCGCGGCGCGCGAGCGGGCCGCGGCGAAGCTGGGGAGCGTGCGGGTGGCCGGTGAGGTGGCGGAGCTCGCCGAGTGTGGGATCGTGATCGAGGCGGCGCCCGAGGATCTGGACCTGAAGCGGGCGATCTTCGCCGAGCTGGCCGCGGTCGTCGCCCCCGACGCGATCCTGGCGACGAACACCTCCTCGCTCTCGGTCGAGGCGCTGGCGAGCACCGTGCCCGACCCGACCCGCTTCGTCGGCCTCCATTTCTTCAACCCGGTGAAGGCGATGGAGCTGGTCGAGGTGGTGGTCGGGGCGCGCACCGACGACGGGGTGGCGGCGCGCGCCGAGGCGCTCGCCCGGGCGCTCGGCAAGACGCCGATCCGGGTCGCCGACGGGATCGGCTTCCTCGCCAATCGCTGCGCCCGCCCGTACACCACCGAGGGCCTGCGCTGTGCCGCCGCGCTCGACCTCGAGCCCGCCCGCGTCGACCTCGCCTGCCGCCTGGTCGGCTTCCCGATGGGCCCCTTCGAGCTGATCGACCTGGTCGGCGCCGACATCAGCCTCGGCGTCGGTGAATCGTTCTTCCGCCAGTCCTTCGGCGAGCCCCGCTGGCGCCCCCACCGGACCCTGGTCCAGCAGGTGGCGAGCGGTCGCCTCGGCCGCAAGACCGGCGCCGGCTTCTACGCTTACGGGGACGATGCCCCCGGCCGCGCCCCCGATCCCGAGGGCGGCGGACCGGACCTGCTCACCGACGCGGCCCGGCTGGAGGAGCTGGCCGGCCCCGAGGCCGTGGCGGTCGTCCGCTGGATCACCGCCCAGCTCGTGAACGAGGCGGCGTTCGCGCTCGAAGAGGGGATCGCCGCCGAGCCCGACATCGACCTGGCGATGCGCCTCGGCTACCGCTGGCCGGTCGGCCCGCTGGAGATCGGCCGTCGCCTCGGCTTCACCGCCGTGCGCCACCGCCTGGTCGGTATGCGCGAGGACTACGGCGAGGCGTACCGGCCGGCGCCGCGCCTCGGCGACTTCAGCTGAGCCGACCTGCCGATGCGGAGGCGGGGGGCAGGCCTGAGCGCGGGCCTGTCCATCACCGGCTTACCGTCCTCGCCGAGCTCGAACGATTCAAACCGCGGATCGGCGGCCCGCGCCTCGATCGCCTGATAGTGGCCCGCCGGCAACCGCCCCCCGGAGAGCCGCCGAACTTCCTCCAGCGCCTCGGCGATCGGCTCGCGCCCCTCGCCGATCCCCGCGCCGACGCATTCCCACCCGGCCGCACCGAGGTACTGGAAGTGGAAGAGCCTCGGCATCGCCCAACATCTAAGTACTCCCCGTCCGCGATTTAAAGACCAATTTTTGGTGGATGCCCGTCTAGGAATCCAAGAACCCATGTTTGTCAACAAGGGACGACCAAGGACCCGGCCCTCTCGTAGGCGGTCCGGGCAGGCTGTGACCGCCTACGAGAGGG
>ERZ778021.3128-NODE-3128-length-12707-cov-5.980794_pt1 | contig 12707 bp, 8 predicted proteins | sample MGYA00375751_ERZ778021 | MGnify/ENA primary metagenome ERZ778021 (study PRJEB29350, sample SAMN05389814) | bioreactor metagenome | isolation source: Thiocyanate stock bioreactor | place: South Africa: University of Cape Town | collected 2013-08-29 ... | reverse complement strand
ACCTGCTGGGCAATATAGGAATTCAGCGCGTTCAGCTTGCTCATCTGGCTATCCAAGGCCACGTAGCGCGCGGTCAGGCTGGCCTCCAGCCGCTTCGCACGGTCTTCCACGGTCTGGACTTCCTTCTCATTGAGCTTCTTGGCTTTTTGCAGCAATTTATCCTTGCTGGAGAAGAAGCCCGTTCCATCGGCCAGCAGGCCATCGAGCGCCGCCTTGATCTTGGTGCCCACGCCACTGGCGGCATTGCCATCAATGCCGCGGAAGACGCCCTTGAGCGCCTCAGGATCCTTCAGCGCGGCATTGAGCTTGGTCGCGTCGATCGCCAGATCGCCCGAAGGCCGCAGCACATCAGCGCCCTTGGCTGTGCTGATACCGATGTCGGACAGCGTGCGCAGCTTGCCCTCCCCGCCCGCCACCGACTGCAGCGCCATGCGCAGCGTGTTCTGCAGCGTCACCGCCGACGAGTCGCCCTGCAGCAGGCCCGCCGTCTTGGTGTCCTTGTCGTAGGCGGTGATCGTGTTGAGCGCCTGGTTGACCGCGTTGTAGGCCTTCACGAAGGCGTCGAGGTTTTCCCTGACCTTCGAGACATCGCTGGCCACGGTAATCTCCACCGGGTCGGTGGTCACCTTCAGCGCGGTGAACGTCACGCCCGCCACGGTGTCCGTGAACGCATTGGAGGGCGACGTGACCGCGATGCCGTTGACCGTCGCCTTGGCGTCTGCCGCGTAGTCCGTGGTGGCGCTGTCCATGATGCGCGACAGGCCCGAGCCATCGGCGTTCTCGCCGTCGGCGTCAGTGACGGTCATGCGGAACCCCATCGCCTCGCCCGAGCTCTTGCTGCGCAGCAGCAGGCGCTCGCCCGCCGCATCGCTCAGGATGGTTGCCGTTACGTAGGTATTGGCGCCGTTGATCTTGCCCGCGATGTCGGACAACGTGTCCTTGGCATCGATGGTGATGTCCTTCGGGGAACCGGGCGGAATGCCCGGGCCCTGCTCAAAGGTGGCGGGATCGGTCCACTTGCCCAGCTCCAGGTGCAGCGTGCCTGCGCCCACCGGCAGGCCCTTGCCCAGCGCCTGCGACGTCACGGTCTGCGTCTTGGCCAGCCCCTGCACCTGCACACTGAACGTCGAAGCCACCGAGCCACCCAGCGCCGACGCGGTGATGGCATCCTTGTTCGACGAGGTGGCGCTCATTGCATTCCAGCCGGTCACACTGGCCAGTTTGTTCGTCGCATCCGACAGCGTGGAGACCAGCGACTTGATCTGCCCGTAGGTGGAGATCTTGGCGTCGATCATCGTGGCCTGGTACGTCAGGCCGGTGTTCCTGGTAATCGGCAGACGTGCTGCATCGACAGACGACTTGATGAGTCCGTTGACATCAACGTTGCCGCCGAGACCGATCCCCACGTTCGTAAAGCTGGCCATAGCCGCCTCCTGATAAATGCACTGTCAGGTTAATACCAATCGGGAGATTATCCAACCAGACCGCCGGGCGCATTGCACCGATAAGCGCCGATAAGCACCGGGAATACCGGCAATTCATGCACAAACGGCAAGGCGGCGGCGATCTCCCATCGCCGCCGCCCTTGTTTTATCCAAAGGCCGAAGAATTCCCCCGGCCTTCAGCCCTGGCTTAGCCGCGCAGCAGGGCCAGCACGCCCTGAGGCAGCTGGTTGGCCTGGGCCACCATGGCGGTGCCAGCCTGCTGCAGGATCTGCGCACGCGACAGGGCGGCGGTTTCCGATGCGAAGTCGGCATCCTGGATGCGGCCACGCGAGGCGGACATGTTTTCCGACGTGGTCTGCAGGTTGGTCACCGTGCTCTCGAAGCGCGACTGCAGGGCGCCGTAGCTGGCGCGCTGGCTGGCGATGGCTGAGATGGCGGCATCGACGATGGCCAGGGTACGGTTGGCACCGGCCACCGTGCTCACGTCCATGTCCTTGACGGCCTGCATCTGGCTGGCGTTGGCATTGTTGGTAAGCAGGAAGCCATCCGCCGTACCCGCCGCCGTACCCTTGCTGTCCGTGGCGCTGAACGACTTGGACGAATCCAGCGTGAGCTGCCCCGTGACAACCGTGAAATTCGTCGCAGCCGCAGTCAGCGAAGCGACGCCAGGAACGGCCGTGCCCTTTGCATTGGCCTGGCTCAGGTTGGCCGTCGCCGTGGCCGACTTGTTCTTGATGTTGATGTCGCCCCCCGCATCATTCACCAGGATGATGCCGTCACCCTTGTCGTTCACGCGGGCCGAGATGCCAGTCTTGGCCGACACGTCGTTGAACGCCTTCACGGCAGCGCTCAGATCCTCGGCGGTGTTCAAGCCCTTCGAGCTGAACGCGATGGTCACAGGCGCAGACGTGTCGTTGTTCGAGGCCACATCCAGGGTGTAGGAGCCGGAAACGAAACTGTCCAGCTGCACTTCGGTGCGCGCCGAGGCGCTCACGCCGGTGTATTCGGTCTGGGCGTTCACCAGGGCTGCGACGTCCTTGGCGGAGCTCTTGGCCGCGTAAGTAATGACCTTCTTGCCGAGGGAGCCTTCGATGGTCAGATCGCCGCCCGTGATGGCCGAGGTACCCGTGCTGGATGCCTGCACGATCTTGGAGCCTGCCGTGCTGTTCAGCGTCAGGTCGCCAGTGGCATCGGTGGACGTGACGGCCTTGCCGCCGATGCGGTAGTTGCCGTAGGAATTGGTGCTGAAGTTCGACGAGGTGGCCGTGATGGTCTGGTTGGCGTTGGCGCCCACCTGGAACTGCGCGCTGGTGAACGAGCCATCCAGCAGCTTGCGGCCGTTGAACTCGGTGGTCTTGGCGATGCGGTCCAGCTCGGACGTGAGCTGGTTCACTTCGGAGTTCAGCGCATCGCGGTCCGAGGCGCTGTTGGTGGCGTTGGCCGACTGCACTGCCAGCTCACGGATACGCTGCAGGATGTCGCCCGAGCTCTTCAGCGCGCCTTCAGCGGTTTGCGCCAGCGAGATGCCGTCGTTGGCGTTGCGCACGGCCTGGTTCAGGCCACGGATCTGGCTGGAGAAGCGTTCCGAAATGGCCAAACCAGCCGCGTCGTCCTTGGCGCTGTTGATGCGCAGGCCCGAGGACAGGCGGTTGATGGAGGTGTTGAGCGCACTCTGGCTGGTGCTCAGGTTGCGCTGGGCGGTAAGCGATGCGACGTTGGTGTTGATAGTGGCCATTGCTACTCTCCTGAAGGAACTGACATATCTATGGCGTTACCGCCAACTGTGGCCCAGAACCGTCTGGCCGCAGGGTTCACAGCGCCGGGGCGGCTGTCTGTTGAACGGCGGGCACATCCGCTACCTCTTGTTGCAAACGTCCCGTTGAGGTTGTTTTCGGGCGGCCGCCGGAAAACTTTAGGGGTCTGCGCGGGCAAATCTGCGGATTGGGCGGTTTTTGGGCTGCTTATCCAACCTACGGCCTGGCGGCGGCTGACCACAATCGCTCCAACGTTCCCAAAAAGTCCGCCGGAGGGGTAGCGCTTGAGCCGGCAGAAATGTTTGTATCCCGCCACGCAGGAGTTCCGCCATGGCATCGACGATCAACACGAATATTGCCTCGCTCACCGCGCAACGCAACCTGGGCGTGAGCCAGTCGTCCCTCAACACCTCCATCAACCGCCTGTCCTCGGGCCTGCGCATCAACAGCGCCAAGGACGACGCCGCGGGCCTGGCCATTTCGGAGCGCTTCACCAGCCAGATCCGTGGCCTGAACCAGGCCGTGCGCAATGCCAACGATGGCATTTCGCTGGCGCAGACCGCCGAAGGCGCGCTCAAGAGCTCGGGCGACATCCTGCAGCGTATCCGTGAGCTGGCCGTGCAGTCGGCCAACGCCACCAACAGCGCCTCGGACCGCGAAGCACTGAACGCCGAAGTGAACCAGCTCACTTCCGAACTCGACCGCATCGCCAAAACCACCGAATTCAACGGCCGCAAACTGCTGGACGGCACGTTCACCAGCGCGCAGTTCCAGGTGGGCGCCAATGCCAACCAGACCATCACGGCCACATCGTCGAACTTCAGCACCAATTCCTACGGCAACTACCGCATCGGCGGCAAGGCCGTGCTGCCGACGGACAACACGGGCGACCTGACGCTGGGCAGCACCCCCGGTTCCGTCAGAGCCCAGGGTGCTTCGCCAAACTCAGCCATCACCGGCGGTACCCTGTCGGTAGATGGCGCGTACGGGAAAAAGGACATCATCTACCCTGCGGGTGCCTCGGCCAAGAGCGTGGCCGCCCTGGTGAACGCCCAAACCGAACTCACCGGCGTGAGCGCCTCGGCGCGCACCGAGATCGGCCTGGATGCCCTTGCCTCCGGCGCGTACACGCTGCAAATCGCTTCGAACAACGACGCAGGTGCTCCGGCCACCGTGTCGTTTACCGTCAAGTCCCTCACCGCCGAAGGCTTGAGCGCTGCCGTCAAGGCCTTCAACGACGTCTCGGCCAAAACTGGCGTATCCGCCAGGGTGAACGACGATGGCAACCGCATCATCCTCACCAATGATTCGGGCGAGGACATCAAACTCCTGAACAAACTGGCCCCCGGAGCCATCACCATCACCACGCCCGACGGCCTCGGATTAACCCCTGCAGTAACGGCTGCGGTGAACGCGGCGGGTACCTTGGCCGGCAACGGTACTGTCCTTACGGGCCAATTGACACTGGATTCATCCAAGTCATTCAGCGCGACCGACTCGGTTGGCTCGCCCGGCGGCTTCATGATCGCCGCCGCCACCGCCACCTCGAGCCAGCTACAGGCCGTCAAGGACATGGACGTGAGCACGGTGGACGGTGCCAATCGCACCCTGGCCATGGTGGACTCTGCCATCGCCGCGATCAGCAGCCAGCGCGCCAACTACGGCGCCCTGCAGTCGCGCTTCGAGACGACCATCGCCAACCTGAATATCTCGTCGGAGAACATGTCCGCCTCGCGCAGCCGCATCCTGGATGCCGACTTCGCGGCCGAAACGGCCAACCTGTCGCGCACCCAGATCCTGCAGCAGGCCGGCACCGCCATGGTGGCCCAGGCCAACCAGATCCCGCAGGGCGTGCTGTCGTTGCTCAAGTAAGGTAAGCGGCCAATTCCGGCAAACACTCCTTCTTTGATAGCTGTCAGCGCTTTCTAGGCAAGGGCTGGCGGCTATTTTTATTGGAAATTCTGCAGGGTAGCAGCGCCCACACCGGCAAAAGCAAAGCCTTCGGTTTGATCTGGCATTCCGCACCGGCCACCAGGCCCCTGCCCAGGCAGTAGAAGCGGTTATCCTCAGAGACGAGCGGCCCCTCGCTCCACAGTTGCGCAGCCACTAAAGCACTCGCCTGATCCCAACCGACCTCAGAAGAACCTCCAGCCGTCGACAAAGGAAATCCATGTTTGGGCTCAATCTGTTCATCGCCGGTATAGAAAAAAGCGGAACGACCTCGCTGGCAGATTGGTTCGTCACCAATGGCCTTGCCAAATACTATATCCAAGGCATCAAGGAGCCCTACTCTTATGCTTTTGGTGATACCCCAACCTCTAACAGCTTGATGCCGCGGGGTGTTTTGCTAGATGCCTCCGTGGGTTACGCATTCAACCCACACGCTATCGCGCGAATGCCGCAGCACAACACCAAGGTAATCCTGTGTTTCAGGAACCATTTTGACCGCTGCCTCAGTGCCTATGATTTTTATCAAACCATCGCCAAGAGGGACGAAACCTCGGTTGCGCTCTTAAAAACCATCCCCGAGCTGCTCGACCTCCTGGGAGACGACATTCACGCTGAATCGCTCTTTGAGGTGACCTTCCAAATCATGAAGCGATACTTTCCCACGAAGTCCGAGAAGATCATACGCACTTATTTTGAAGAGCAGGCAAGCAACATTTGCCGCCAGTCTTTTCTGGAGCGAGCCCACTACGAGATCGGTTTTTTCCTCCGTCGCCGGTCGTTTCCGTTCTTCAGCATTCTCGGCAGTGGGTTTTTCACGCATCCACTAAAAAATCTGCTAACCCGATACCAGGCAGCGGATCTTCATCTCTTGACGCTGGATCAACTCGGCACGGAAAGCGCGCGTACAGAATTCATCAAGGATCTCTTGGGGCCCAGAGCACACGGCGCCACGCTACCGCCCCTGCCCAACCTGAACGCAACTGCCAGCCAAGCCAAGCCAGACTTTCACACCAGCGAATGGAATTTCCTGCGGGCCTACTTCCGCAGCGACCTGATCGACTTTAGAGCGACTGCCAACGATGCCGGTGTCAGCATGAAGTACGTCCATCAGGCGCGGCTTGATCAATACCTCATGTAATCTACCCCGCACGATCACCGGCCCATGAAACCACTGATTCAAGCCGTACCGCACCAACTGACCCACGCCGACCGTCGAAACCACTATGGCCACAATGGCGCCGTCGTCTGGCTGACGGGGCTTTCCGCCGCCGGAAAATCCACGCTGGCAATGGCGGTGGAGCGGCAACTGACCGCACTGGGCTATTCCTGCTATGTGCTCGACGGCGACAACGTCCGGCATGGATTGAATTCCGATCTGGGATTCTCCCCGGAGGCACGCACCGAAAACATCCGCCGCGTGGGCGAAGTGGCCGCCCTGTTCGCCGATGCCGGCCTGGTGTGCCTATGCGCCTTCATTTCCCCCTACCAGGTGGATCGCGCAAAGGCCCGTCAGGCTTGCCGGCAAACTTTTCACGAAGTCCACGTGGCCGCCGACATCGCCACCTGCGCGGCCCGCGACCCCAAGGGGCTGTACCAGAAGGCTGGCGCCGGGGTATTGGGCCAGATGACAGGACTTTCCGCCCCCTACGAGCCGCCAGGCCACTGCGAGCTGCGAATCGACACGCACCGGGAATCGATAGAGCAAAGTACCGAGAAGTTGCTCGGGTACATCACGCATGTAATCCCCCTTACGCGCCCGCTGCGGACACCATGAAGGCCGTCATCCTCGCGGGCGGCCTGGGCTCCCGCATTTCCGAAGAGTCACACCTGCGGCCCAAGCCCATGGTCGAGATTGGCGGCAAGCCGATCATCTGGCACGTGATGAAGATCTACTCGCATTTCGGCATCAACGACTTCGTGATCTGCTTGGGCTACAAGGGCTACGTCATCAAGGAATATTTCGCCAACTATTTCCTGCACATGTCGGACGTGACCTTCGACATGGCAGAGAACCGCATGCAGATCCACGATCAGCACGCCGAGCCCTGGCGCGTGACCCTGGTGGACACGGGCGATCACACCATGACCGGTGGGCGCCTGAAGCGCGTGCGCAAGTACCTGGGCGACGACACCTTCTGCATGACCTACGGCGACGGCGTAGCCGACATCGACATAGCCGCACTGCTGGCCTTCCACCGCCACCATGGCAAGCAGGCCACTGTGACGGCCGTGCAGCCACCGGGCCGGTTCGGCGCACTCGAAATACAGGGCGACCAAGTACGCGGCTTCCAGGAAAAGCCACAGGGAGACGGAGGCTGGATCAACGGCGGCTTTTTCGTGCTAGAGCCCAGTGCACTTGATGGCATTGCGGGCGACGTCACCATCTGGGAGCAGGAGCCCATGCGCCAGTTGGCCCAGCATGGCGAATTGATGAGCCACTTTCACCACGGCTTCTGGCAACCCATGGACACCTTGCGCGACCGCAACCTGCTCGAAGAACGCTGGCAAAGCGGGCATGCGCCCTGGCGGCTATGGAGTTGAACCCCGCGTTCTGGGCCAGGCGGCGCGTGCTGCTGACCGGGCACACCGGCTTCAAGGGCGGTTGGCTGGCGCTGTGGCTGCGCCTGCTGGGAGCTGAGGTGCAGGGCTACGCGCTGCCTGCTGCTGCCACCACGCCCATGCTGTGGCACGCCGCACGGCTGGCCGAGCTGGTGCCTGGCACGCTGGCGGACATCGGCGACGGCACGCGCGTAGCTGCGGCCGTCGCCGAGTTTCAACCCGAAGTTGTCTTGCACCTGGCGGCACAGCCGCTGGTGCGCGCGTCTTACCAGACCCCCGTCGAAACCTACGCCACCAACGTGATGGGCACGGTTCACCTGCTCGAAGCCGTGCGCCAATGCAGCACGGTGCGCGCGGTGGTGGTGGTAACCAGCGACAAGTGCTACGACAACCGCGAATGGCCCTGGCCCTATCGCGAGCAGGACAGCCTGGGCGGGCACGACCCCTACAGCAGCAGCAAAGCCTGCGTGGAACTGCTGTGCGCCTCGTGGCGTGCCTCGTTCCTGCAGGGTAGCGGCACACAACTGGCCACGGCGCGCGCGGGCAACGTCATCGGCGGCGGTGACGGTTCGCCCGACCGTCTAGTGCCCGACGCACTGCGCGCCTGGGAGCGTGGCGAAACGCTGGTGCTGCGCTACCCCCACGCCACCCGGCCCTGGCAACACGTGCTAGAGCCGCTGCACGGCTACCTGCTGCTGGCCCAAGCGCTGGCCGAAGGGCAAGACCATGCCGCGGCGGCATGGAACTTCGGCCCCGACACCGATGGCGTAGCGAGCGTGGCAAAGGTGATCAGGCAACTCTCCGCCCTGTGGCCTGGCCCTGCAGCATGGCATGCCGAGGCGCAGGCCCAGCACCCCCACGAGGCCGGGCTGCTGGCGCTTGATTCGGCCAAGGCACGCCGCCTGCTAGGCTGGTGCCCGCGCTGGACGCTGGCACAGGCGCTGGATCGTACCGTCGCATGGCACAGTGCCTGGCGTGCGGGTGCAGACATGCAGGTTTTCACGCGCACACAGATTGCCGCTTTCCAGGACAGCGCTTCATGAATTTTCCCGATGAACCTTCGCTGCGCCAGCATATCGGCGAACTGGTAGGTCTGTACGCACAGCGCCACCTTGCACCCGCGCTCTTCATGCCGGGGCAAACACCCGTCCCCCCCTCCGGCAAGCTGATCGATGCCGAGGAAATCAAGCTGATGGTGGAAGCTGCCCTCGATGGCTGGCTAACCACCGGGCGGTTCAATGCAGAGTTTGAAAGCAGGCTCGCGGCATTTATCGGTGTGAAGCACCTGATTACCGTGAATTCCGGCTCGTCGGCCAACCTGATTGCCTTCAGCACACTCACCAGCCCTCGGCTGGGCGCACGGGCCATACAGCCCGGTGACGAAGTGATCGGCGTGGCGGCGGGCTTTCCCACCACCGTCAATCCCATTCTGCAATTTGGCGCCGTACCGGTATTCGTGGACGTGGAACTGGGCACCTACAACATCGACGCCAGCCGGATCGAAGCGGCCATAAGCCCCCGCACCAAAGCCATCATGCTGGCCCACACGCTGGGCAATCCCTACAACTTGGAGGCCGTCACCGGGCTGTGCAAGAAGCACGGTCTGTGGCTGGTGGAGGACTGCTGCGACGCCCTGGGCTCCACCTACCAGGGCCGCATGGTGGGCACGTTCGGCGACATCGGCACCCTGAGCTTCTACCCCGCACACCACATCACCATGGGCGAAGGCGGTGCGGTGTTCACCAACAACGCCGAACTGAAGGCCATCGCCGAGAGCTTCCGCGATTGGGGGCGCGACTGCTATTGCGCGCCCGGCAAGGACAATACCTGCGGCAAGCGCTTCTGCCAAAAACTGGGTGAGTTGCCCGCGGGCTACGACCACAAGTACACGTACAGTCACTTGGGCTACAACCTCAAGATCACCGACATGCAGGCCGCATGCGGCCTGGCGCAGCTCGGTAAGGCCGCGCAGTTCGTAGCGCAGCGCAAGCGCAATTTCGCCTATCTGCACGAGCGGCTGCGCGAGTGCGAGGAGTTCCTCATCCTCCCCCGAGCCACCGAGCATGCCGACCCGTCCTGGTTCGGCTTTCCGCTCACGCTGCGCCGCAATGCGCCGGTATCCCGTGTAGATCTGCTGACGTACCTTGACCAGAACCGGGTGGGAACACGCTTGCTTTTCGCCGGGAACCTGATTCGCCAACCCTATATGGCAGGCAGGAAGTACCGGGTCAGCGGCACGCTGGAAAACACTGACACAGTGATGAACCACACGTTCTGGATCGGTGTGCAGCCAGCGTTGACACAAGACATGATGGACTTTACGGCCGCTAGGATCAGAGCTTATCTTGGCATCGATTTTGAATGAGCAACTTGGAGAATTTGATGCGATCGATTAGCCAACGCGACAAGGATTTTTTCGAGAATTTATTCGTCCTGGAATTGGCCAACAACCACTGGGGCAAGCTACAACGCGGTCTGAAAATCATCCGCGACCACGGTGCGATCGTGCGTTACAACAACGTGAAAGCTGCCATCAAGCTGCAGTTCCGCGACATTGACGCGTTCATCCACCCCGAATTCAAGGGCAGCACCGAGTTGCGCTACGTGAAGAAGACCGAGGACACCCGGCTCAGCAAAGCCGATTTCTCGCGCATGGTCGAGGAAATTCGCAACCTGAGCTGTATTCCCATGGCCACTCCGTTCGATGAGGCGTCCGTCGATCTGTGCATCGAGTTCGACATGCCCATCCTCAAGATCGCCAGCTCGGACATGAACGACTGGCCGCTCATTGAGAAAATCGCCTCTACCCGCCGCCCTACCATCATCTCGACCGGCGGCGCCTCGGAAAAAGACCTGGACGACATCGTCCACTTCTTCGAGAAGCGGGACATTCCGCTGGCTATCAACCACTGCGTCTCGCTCTACCCCAGCGAAGACAGCGAGCTGCACCTGGACCAGATCGACTACCTGTACAGCCGCTATCCGCGCCACGTCATCGGCCTGTCCACGCACGAATACCACGACTGGCACTCGTCCATGCTGATCTCATACGGCAAGGGTGCACGCACCTGGGAGCGCCACATCGACATCCAGTACGAAGACATCCCTGTCTCCAATTACTGCTCGTTACCCGAGCAATGCGACACTTGGTTCAAAGCGTTTCACAAGGCCAAGGAGATGTGCGGGGGCGTCAGCGCCAGCCGACGCCCCATCTCGCGCAAGGAAACCGAATACCTGAATGCCCTGGTGCGCGGTGCCTATGCGCGCCGCGACCTGGAGCCAGGTTACGTTTTCGACAAAGACAAGTTCGAGAAGGATTTCTATCTCGCCATTCCGCTGCACAAGGGGCAACTGTCCTGCCGCGAAGTCATGAACGGCGAAAAGCTCCAGCAGCCCATCAAGGCCCATGAGCGCCTGACCATCGACCACATCGACGGCCCCTACAGCGAAAGCCCCGCGCTCAAGCGCCTCATACTCGACCGTGGACTTTGAATGAAACGAGTCTCTGAACGCATTGCCGACTGGCTGGTCGACCAAGGGGTCGAACAGGTCTTTACCGTCACGGGCGGCGGCGCCATGTTCCTCAACCAGGCCCTGGGCGGGCATAACAGGCTGCGCTGCACCTTCATGCACCACGAGCAAGCCTGTGCCATGGCGGCAGAGGGGTATGCGCGCATCACCGGCAAGCCTGCCGTGGTGATGCTGACCACCGGGCCGGGCTCGGTGAACGCGCTCAACGGCGTCTATGGCGCTTTCACCGACTCGATCCCGATGATCGTCCTCTCGGGCCAGATCAAGCGCGAGACCTGCATCGACTTCCACGACGTGCCTGGCCTGCGCCAGCTAGGCGACCAGGAAGGCCCGACCATCGCGATGGCCAGCCCCGTTTGCAAGTTCGCGCGGCTGGTGCGGTCAGAGAAGGAACTCGAGACCCTGCTGCCCCAGGCGTACGCCGAGGCCACAGGCGGGCGCCCCGGCCCCGTGTGGCTGGACATTCCACTGGACATACAGCAGTCCACCGAGGCGATCCAGATCCCCGCCCCCCCGGCGTCCGCTGCCAAGCCGCCATCCAACGCACTGCGCACCACCTGTCGCGCCATCATTGACCGGCTCCGGCAGTCGCACCGCCCGCTGATCCTGGGCGGCACCGGCGTGCGGCTCTCGGGCACCGAAGGGCGATTGCTGGCGCTGGTGGAACGCCTGGGCATTCCGCTCGCCACGGCCTGGACGCACGACCTCATCGCCTCCGACCACCCGCTGTTCGCGGGTCGCCCTGGCACCATCGGCACGCGCGCGGGCAACTTCTGCCTGCAGGCCGCCGACTGCGTGCTGGTGCTGGGCTCGCGCCTGAACATCCGCCAGACCAGCTACAACTGGGGCGCCTTCGCCAAAAACGCCTGGCTGGCGCAGGTGGACATCGACGAGGCCGAGCTGAACAAGCCCACGCTGCGGCCCGACCTGGGCGTGGCTGCGGACCTGAACGACTTCCTGGACGTGCTGGAGGAAGAACTCGCGCACGTACAACTGCCCAGCTACCGGCCCTGGGCCCAGTGGTGCCGGCAGACGGGGCAGCGCTACAACACGGCGGCAGAACACCACCAGCAGAACGGCGCCCCGCTGAACCCCTACGTCATGGTCAGCCGCATCTTCGCGCGCATGCGGCCCGACGACATCGTGGTCTGCGGCAACGCCTCGGCCTGCATCCTGCCCTTTCAGGTGGGCGCGCTGCAAACGGGCCAGCGCCTGTTCAGCAACTCCGGCTCGGCCTCGATGGGATACGACCTGCCCGCCGCCCTGGGCGCGGCCACCGCAGCGCGGGGCGCGCGGCGCGTGATCTGCTTCGCGGGCGACGGCAGCCTGCAGATGAACATCCAGGAGCTGCAGACCCTCAAGACCACGGGACTGGACGTGATCGTCATCGTGCTCAACAACCGGGGCTACCTGTCGATCTGGCAGACGCATGAGAACTTCTTTGGCCGCGTCATCGGTGCCACGCCAG
>ERZ778021.3126-NODE-3126-length-12721-cov-4.365782_pt1 | contig 12721 bp, 10 predicted proteins | sample MGYA00375751_ERZ778021 | MGnify/ENA primary metagenome ERZ778021 (study PRJEB29350, sample SAMN05389814) | bioreactor metagenome | isolation source: Thiocyanate stock bioreactor | place: South Africa: University of Cape Town | collected 2013-08-29 ... | reverse complement strand
GTCTTTGCCAATTTGAAACTGCTCGTTGATTTTGTGGATTTCTTCATCGGGAGAAATCCCCTTGGGGAAATCTGTTCCGTTGGGCATCACCACACAGCTGCCTTTATAGCCAAAGTCACGTAAGCTCTTCACAGCACCCTTGCTGACTATCCAGACCTCGTCGGCCTTGTTGATGTTGTTCAGGGCAAACCATTTGACCATTTTGGTAATGGGCTTCATTTTGGCACGTTTGGGGATTTCAATGTCAAATTTGGTATGATAGGTAAAGACCGTGGGAATGCGCTTGTGCCCCTTGCAGATAAAGCTTGCCAGCACAGAGGAGGCAAAGGGGGCGTGGGTATGAATCAAATCAAAATTTTTATTTCGCAGCTCTTTGATCGTAGCGGGGGAAAACGGGTTACCAGCACGGTACCCGATCAGCTGCTCCAATGGCATGGAGCTGTAACGGTAGACTTCAAAATCATAGTCGTCGGATACATTGGGATATTTGGGAGTGACCACACAGCACTCGTGGGGTCCTTTCGCAATGACTCTTGCATAATTGACAACGCAATTGGCAACACCGTCAATGGTCGGCGGAAAGGAATCGTTAAACAAACCGATATTCAGTTTCATAGGTGACCTCCATAGAATTTTTATGCGTCACTTAGCGTAATAATTTTTTCGTCATAACTTGGCACGGCACTCTTGCCGGGGGGAACGATGAGAAAATCCGTCTCGTCCCAATGGCCGGAAAGGAATCGTTGCAGCAGTGAAATGTCACCCTGCTCTTCGGCGTAGCTCCACCCGAGAAATTCGGCACATTCCTTCGTAAATATGCGATAGTCGGGATAAGAGCCGTTGTGGGGTTTGATATAAGCGGCATAGCGGTAATCCCTGTACCAGGCCTGCTCAGTCTCCATGAGAAAGACAGCATTGTCCTCACCGTATGCTTCGGTGTATCGGGACAGAAGCTGATGCTGTCTGTCCTTGCCCGGCATGGGTGTGTTTTCTATCCAGCCGGGGGTGTACCAATAGGCGTGACCGCTGTATTTGGCAAACAGCTCCCTATATCGCTCTTTGGAACCCAACAATAACGTAATACAATCATGTGCACGGGGAATGACAAGCGGATATTTTTTTGAAGAGACCCCGGTCACACCGCCGGAGCAAAGTCCGTAGCCCAGTAAAATAAAATCCGTCCGGGTGTTCTGATGGGACAGAAACGGATCGGGAGCGTCGCCGGCGTCAATTCCGTCGATGGTTTCCTGCAAAATGCGTCGCAGGGTTTCCGGCTCATTGTGATAACCCTGACGGATGAGGGTGAGATCAACGATGTGTTCCGAGGGAGCGGAAAGCTCACACAGCTCTCTGCACAGCACCTTGCAGGCAATCAGCTTCAGCCGCATTCCGTAATCCCTTCCGTCTATCTCAATCTGGATATCTGTATCTATATAAGAATAATATATTTGACTGATAATTGCAATAAAAAAAGTATGAATTTTATGAAGATTCCATTGTTCCCCTGCCGGTATCTGTGCTATAATGACGTTTAAATGAGGTGTTTTGTGATGGTGGAAATACAGGTCGGCTCAATGAAAATACAAGCAGATAAAGGAAAAAATCTGCTGTCTGTGCTGCGTGACAACGGCATATTTGTGGATGCGCCTTGCGGCGGAACCGGTCATTGCGGCAAGTGTAAGGTAAAGATTGCCGGGGAAATTCCGCCTGTAACAGAGACCGAACAAGCTTTGTTAACAAGAAGTGAGATCGTGAGCGGCACTCGCCTTGCCTGCCTGACGGACTGTACCGGCACCATGAGGATTATGCTGCCCGAATACAAAACCGTGTCAAAAGCGGGATTTTTGGAAACCGCACAGGAGATTGACAACGGGTTTTGCCCGGGAGAAACAGGCATTGCGGTGGACATCGGCACCACAACGCTCGCTGTTTATTTTTATGAGCTGAAAAGCGGAAACATGACCGATGTGCGGTCAGGACTGAATTTACAACGGCGTTATGGAGCAGACGTGATTTCCCGTATTTCCGCCTGTGAAGCCGAACAGGATGCACTTCGTAAGATGGGTGACAGTATTGTTTCCCAAATCAACGGATATATCAGGGAATACGGCAAAAAAATCGCATCGGCAGTGATTGTGGGAAACACCACCATGCTGCATTTATTGACAGGGCTGGATCCTTCCGGTATCGCAAAAGCACCCTATCTGGGGCAGTCCCTTTTCGGCGTCATGTATGCCGGTCATCAGCTGGGGCTGCAGGTGGACGGCGAGGTGTATCTGCCACCTTGCATTTCTTCTTATGTGGGGGCGGACATTACAGCAGGATTGATTGCCATGAACCTTGACAGGAGCAAAGAACATGTTTTTTATATCGACATCGGAACCAACGGGGAAATGGCGCTGTGCAAAGGGAATACGATTTTTTGCTGCTCCGTTGCCGCCGGTCCTGCCTTTGAAGGGGCAAAAATAAAGTTCGGCACCGGTTCGGTAGCCGGCGCAATCAATCGGGTGTGGTATGACGGAGGCGTGAAATATACCACCATCGACGACGCACCGCCCGTGGGCATCTGCGGCTCCGGCTTGATTGATGCGGTGGCGGTGATGGTGGAAACCGGCATAGTGGATGAAACCGGCAGGTTTATGGATGACCAGAGCGATGAATTTTTCGTTAGCGAAAGCATATCCATCACCCGCCAGGACATCAGAGAGGTCCAGCTGGCGAAGTCCGCCGTAGCGGCAGGGATAGAAACCTTGATGAAATACGGGGAACTGGAAACGACAGAAATCGACAAATCGGTCATTGCCGGCGGGGTCGGCGCTTATATCAACCCACGAAGTGCGGTTGTCATCGGTCTGCTTCCAAAGGCGTTTACCGGTAAGCTTGAAACGGTGGGCAACGGAGCAGGGCAGGGTGCCGGCGCGATATTACTGTCAGAAAAAACAAGAGACAGGGCAGACAGGATCGTCAACCGCTGTCAATATATCGAGCTTTCGGGAGACAGTTATTTTTCGGAGCGTTATATAGAAAATATGTCCTTTGAAAACGCGATTGTTTAGGCGCCATTAACCCCTCGGGAAATCGAAGATTCCCGAGGGGTTTGTACTTTAATATTAGAATGGATTAGAATAGGTTTTCTTTTTGAAATGCTTGCTTTAAATCCCCGATGATGTCAACGGTGTCTTCCAGCCCGACGCTGAAACGGAAGAAACCCTCATGAAACTCCGGGGGATATAAATATTGCCGCTCGTCCTGTTCTCCGATGAAAACGATGAGGCTTTCATCGTGCCCCAATGAAACAGCGGAGGTGATTATCTGCAAATGGCTGACAAAGCGGTTGTGGGTGTCGTGGTCGCCCAAAAGCCCGAAAGACAGCACACCTCCGTAGCCATGCTCCATCTGGCTTTTGGCAATTGCATGTCCAGGATGGCTCTCCAAGCCGGGATAGGAAACAAAACGGACGCCTTTTATGCCCTGTAAAAACCGTGCAATCTGCAAAGCACTTTCGCTGTGCTGTCTCATCCGAAGGGGTAAGGTGACGGCACCCCGCATGATCAGCCAGGCGTTAAAGGGGCTGATGGCGGCGCCCAGATTGACCTGGGACTGGGAACGAATGATGTCCAGATGCTCTTTTTTGCCAATGATTGCACCGCCCATGGCATCTCCGTGTCCATTGATGTATTTTGTCAGACTCTCTACAGAAAAATCGGCGCCCAATTCAATGGGGCGTTGGTTATACGGAGAGGCAAAGGTGTTGTCCACCGACAGCAGGACTCCGTGATGGCGGGCGATTTCGGAGACAGCACGGATATCGGTGATGCCAATGGTGGGGTTGCTGGGTGATTCAATGTGGATGAGCTTGGTGTTGGGTCGTATCGCTGCTCTGACCGCATCCAGGTCAGAGGTGTCCACCAATGAGGTTTCCACACCAAATTTGTTGTTTAACAGCTCGTTGAGCAAACGGTAAACGGCAATATAGGTCACGGATGAAAAGATAATATGATCACCACTCTGAAGAAGTGCAAAAAACAATCCGGACAGAGCCCCGACACCGCTGGCCAGAACAATGCAGTCCTCCCCGTTTTCAAGGGAAGCCAGCTTTTCCTGCAAATATTGCTGGTTCGAGCCGCCGTTTCTGGTATAAATATTTTTTCCGGCACTGCTCCAGTTCAAATCCGACGGGTCATAGGGCAGCTCATAACTGTTGGCCATGGTGATGGGTCTTCGGATGGCGCCTGTTTCTTTATCAATTTCATTGCCTGCATGCACTGCCCTTGTGCCAAATCCGAGTTTTTGGTCATCTTTATTCATAGTAATTCTTCTCTCGTGTGTAGTTTATCCTATGCATCATAACCGCAGGTGAGAAACACCTGCGGTTATGATGGTTTTTGGAAGAGAAAATGACAGAAATAATCAAATGTTATCCAAAGCGTATTGAAGATCAAACAGGATATCGTCAATATGCTCGGTGCCGACGGAGAGGCGGATGGTGTTTGGTTTGATGCCGGAGTCGAGAAGCTCCGACTCGGACAGCTGGGAATGGGTGGTGCTGGCAGGGTGGATGACCAGAGATTTTACGTCAGCGACATTGGCAAGCAATGAGAAAACCTCGAGCTTATCAATAAATGCCTTGGCGTCTTCTGCGCCGCCCTTGATTTCAAAGGTAAAGATGGAGCCGGCGCCCTTGGGGAAATAGCGGTCATACAGCTCTTTGTGAATGCTGTCGGGGAGGGAAGGATGGTTGACGCGCTCCACTTTGGGGTGCTTTGTTAAAAACTCCACCACCTTTTTGGTATTTTCAATGTGGCGTTCAATACGCAGGGACAAGGTCTCCAGCCCCTGTAGGAACAAGAAGGAGTTCAGCGGGGCAAGGGCCGCGCCGGTGTCACGCAGCAGGGTGACTCTGGCTTTGATGATATACGCCAGGTTGCCCACGGCTTCGGTGAACACAACCCCGTGATAGCTGGGGTTGGGCTTGGACAGACCGGGAAATTTATCGCTCTGGGCCCAGTTGAATTTACCGCTGTCAACGATCACGCCGCCAATGGAGGTGCCGTGACCGCCGATGAATTTGGTGGCGGAATGGATGACGATATCGGCACCGTATTCAATAGGACGAAGCAGATAGGGAGTGGTAAAGGTATTGTCAATCAGCAGCGGGATGCCGTGCTTGTGGGCGACATCGGCTGTCTTTTGAATGTCAATGAGATTGGAATTGGGATTGCCGAGGGATTCGATGAAGATCAGCTTGGTGTTTTCCTTGATGGCTTCTTCAAAGGCGCCGTCCTTGTCCGGGTCCACAAAGGTGGTGGTGATGCCGAAATCCTCCAGCGTGTGGGCAAAGAGATTGTAGGTGCCGCCGTACAGAGTTTTTGCGGCGACGATATGGTCACCCGCCGTGGCAATGTTCTGCACCGCATAGGTGATGGCAGCGGCACCGGAAGCAACCGCCAGAGCCGCCACGCCGCCTTCGAGGGCTGCAATGCGCTGTTCAAATACGTCGGAGGTGGGGTTCATGATGCGGGTGTAGATGTTGCCGCCTTCGGTCAGTCCGAAACGGTTGGCTGCGCTTTCTGCGTTGGGGAAAACATAAGACGAGGTCTGGTAAATCGGCACGGCGCGCGCGTCGGTTGCGCTGTCCGGTTTTTCCTGTCCCACATGGACCTGTAACGTTTCAAATTTGAAATTTCTGCTCATTTTCATTACCTCTTTCAATCATTTTTATAAATTTTTTATTTTTTCTGTTTATTTGGTTTGTGGGCGGTGCAGGATTGACACATCCGCACCACGTAAAATTAATTTCTCAGTTACTCACCTTCATTTCTGAAAATCGCTGGGGTATCAAGGCGTTGCGAGCTTGCTTAAATCATAGGGGGTTTCCTGATAAACATAGTAGTTCAGCCAGTTGGAATAAAACAAATTGGCGTGTGCCCTCCAGTGATGGACGGGTTCTCTGTCCGGGTCGTCCTCGGGAAAATAATTTTTGGGGACAGAGGGGGCAATCCCCTTCTGCACATCCCGGATATACTCATTTCTCAGCGTCAGACGGTCATATTCAATGTGTCCCACGATGAAAATCTGGCGGCCGGTTAAATCAGAAACAATATTCACGCCGACATCATCGGAGGCTGCCACCACTTCCAGTGAACGAACCGTTTCGATATCCTCCCGCCGGATTTCGGTATAACGGGAATGGGGAATGATGAAACGATCGTCAAAGCCCCGAAGTATGGTATGATCTTTTTTTACGGCATGGTGGACAAAGAGACCGGAGGTCTTGGCGGGAAGAAGGTATTTGGGCACGCCGTAATGATAATAAAGCCCCGCTTGTGCGCCCCAACAGATATGTAACACGGAAAACACATTCGTCTTTGACCATTCCATGATATCACTCAGCTCTTGCCAATAATCCACTTGTTCAAATTCAAGCTTTTCGACCGGCGCTCCTGTGATAATCAGTCCGTCAAACTTTCGGTGCTTCACCTGGTCAAAGGTTTGATAAAACTCTGTCAAATACTCTTTGGAAACATTTTTGCTGTCGTGGGATTCGGTCTGCAAAAGTTCGATTTCAACCTGCAGAGAGGTGTTTCCCAACAAACGAAGAAGTTGTATTTCGGTTTCCATTTTGTTGGGCATCAAATTTAGAATGGCAATTTTCAATGCCCGGATGTCCTGGTGAGCAGCCTTTTTATTGTTGATGACAAAAATATTTTCGGCGGAAAGCACCTTATAAGCGGGAAGGTCATCCCGAAGGATAATCGGCATACAGTCACTCCCTTTCAAAAACAAAAACAGCAGAAAACTTTCGCTTCCTGCTGTCGGATATCACAGAACAAATACGCATAAATCGCATCGGTATGTAGGAATATCAAACTGTATGTAAAACAGAAAGCCTATGAAGTTTTGCACGACAAATCATGGACATACACAACTCACACATGCACATCATCATAGCTTTGTAATCTCTGACAGATTTTAAAAACGCCACTCTGATTTTCATAGAACCCTCTCCCTTCATGTCATACTAATCATATATGTTATAGGTATAATAAACCATATGAGATGATTTGTCAACAATTTTTTTTAATTACTTTTTTATATTCGTCAGACACTCTTGATACATTTTAACTCCCTGAGACAATATTTTTTTAATAGACCCAATTTCGTCTTCTCGCCACTGCGGAATGTATTGACTTTCTTGTGGATCCACTAATATGTTATTACCAAAGAAGAGCTTATCATAAATTGTGTCAATATCCGGTCTTCTTTCATCCCCTGTAAAAAGTTTTCCCGCGGAAACGGAAAAGTCAGTGAAAATATTCCAAATATCCAATATGGCTTTACAATCAACAGTGGTTGAAGCGCTGGTTGCCCAATATAACCAATGATCAAGATTGTAAGCGGTAATTTCGTTGTCAAGGGAGATGTTGGTTGACAAAGCATACGCATGAGCCGCTTTTTTTGAGGAAAACGCCAAGACATTTTTCTCTTCAGCCAAAAAGCCTTCCGTTTCATCAGAAAACCAAATGAAACAGGTGGATTGACGATTTAAAGTAATTTCTGTGAGCTGATAAAACAAAATGATCATTCCTTTCCCTTGAAAATTATACCTCGCCCGGTTTATTTATGGTCGGCATGGGATCCATGGGTTCTATTTTGGTGGTCATTTGGTAAACTGCACCTCTTTCGGCGCTGATATCAAAAGCCTTCATGGCTTCCAGAACATGCAGGGCAACCTCGCCGCTGGCCTTGTTTCTGCCCCCTTCCCGGATGCATTTGGCCATTTGCGAAATGCCGAGACCCCGGACATTGTCGGTGTAGGGGCTGAAAAGAGGGGCTTCTTTGAACTCCTCGTTGCGGGTTTGCACCATCACCGGTCCGTCAAAAAAGTTCGGGTCCGGTACGGAAATGGTTCCTTCGGTGCCGTAGATTTCGATCAGGGGGTGCTTGTGCTTCCACACATCAAAGGTGGTGGTGATGCTGCCCACGGCTCCGCTTTGAAAACGGATATGACCGCTGATATAGGTAGGCACCTCAACGGCAATGACAGAACCCTTCTTCGGTTCGCTGGTAATCAGACGCTCTTTTATGGATATGTTTGTGATTCCGCTGACGCTGTGAAAGCCACCCATTAAAAAAGCGAGAGTGGTGAGATAATAGGGACCCATATCCAGCATGGGACCGGCACCGTATTGATAAAAAAATTCAGGGTTGGGATGCCAATCCTCGGGACCGTGGCAGGCAAAAAAGGCAGTACAGGCGATGGGGGAGCCGATTACACCGTCGTCGATAAGCTTGCGGGCCGTGCCGATGCCTGCCCCCAAAAAAGTGTCGGGAGAACAGCCAAGATATAAGCCCTTTTCTTTTGCCAGGCTGACCAGCTCGCTGGCTTCGGAAAACTCAATGGCAAGGGGTTTTTCGGAATACAGATGCTTGCCGGCAGACAAAATCTGTTTTGAAATAGTGAAATGAGCCTTGGGAGGGGTCAGGTTGATCACCAGTTCAATGCTTGTGTCCGTCAGCATTTCCTCCATGGTATAGATATGTGGGATTCCATATTTTTTTGCGGCTGCTTCGGACAGCGCCGTGTTTAAATCGCAGCAGGCAAACACCTCCGTGTTCTCATAAAGACCCGTTAGGTTTTTAAAATAAATATCGCTGATGTTCCCGCAGCCGATTACGCCGATTTTAACCTTGCTCATAATGATGCCTCCGTAAACAGATTTTATTATGGCAATAGTTTAGCATATTTCTGGCAGAATTTCTATAAAAATTATTAAGGAGTCATTGGGAATGGATTTTGGGGTATTTTCGTATATATTATACAAATTTAAAAGGAAATATTCTAATCAAATCCTAAAAAATACCCTAAAAACCCTTGTAATTCTGACGTTTATTTGTTAAAATAAGTGCATTATTATGGTAGAGTATATCTGTTTCATATGATGTGCTGGGAAAAGCCGTTCTTAAGGAGTTTTTAATTTGAAAAAGGACATAGAACCTACAACCGAAAACGATCTGGCTTTGTATCTGTTCCATCAGGGTACGAATTACAAGACCTATGAATATCTGGGCGCTCACAAGGCAGTCAAGGACGGTGTGGACGGTGCCGTTTTCCGCACATGGGCACCGGCTGCCGAGTTTGTTTGTGTTACCGGTGATTTCAACGGGTGGGAAGAAACCGAATTCTGTATGGATAAAATCAGCCACGCCGGTGTTTGGGAAGCCTTTATCCCGGATATTCAATTGTTTGATAACTATAAATATGTAATAACAGACAAAAAGGGCAAGCAGTTTCTGAAAGCAGATCCCTATGCTTTTCACAGCGAGCTGCGTCCCGGCACGGCTTCCAAATTTTATCCGCTGGAAGGCTATCTATGGAAGGATGAAGCATGGCGGCAGAAAAAGGAAAAGAAGAACATTTACGCCAGCCCGGTGAACATTTACGAGGTTCATTTGGGATCATGGAGACGATATGAAAACGGGGATGTTTTTTGTTACGAAAAGCTTGGGGAGGAGCTATGTGCCTATGTGAAAGAAATGGGGTATACCCATATTGAAATCATGCCGGTTGCAGAGCATCCCCTGGATGACTCCTGCGGCTATCAGGTTTCGGGTTATTTCTCTCCCACCTCCAGATCCGGCCCCCCCCATGACTTGATGAAATTTGTCGATATCTGCCACCAAAACGGCATCGGAGTGATTTTAGACTGGGTGCCTGCCCATTTTCCCAAGGACGCTTTCGGACTGTACCGTTTTGACGGCAGTCCCTGCTATGAATACAAGGACCCCAAAAAGGCGGAGCACAAGGAGTGGGGGACCATGGTATTTGACTATGGCAAGCCTGAGGTGCACAGCTTTTTGATTTCCAACGCATTGTACTGGCTTGAGGTGTTTCATTTTGACGGCCTGCGGGTGGATGCTGTTGCTTCGATGCTGTATCTTGACTATAACAGAAAGAAAGGCGATTTTACCCCGAACAAATACGGCGGCAACGAAAATCTTGAAGCGGTTGAATTTTTGCGCACCTTAAACAAAGCGGTATTTCAATATTTCCCCCAAGCGCTGATGATTGCAGAAGAATCCACATCCTGGCCCTTGGTAACTAAAGGGGTGGAATGCGGCGGGCTGGGATTTAACTTCAAATGGAACATGGGCTGGATGAACGATATGCTTCGGTATATGTCTGCCGACCCTCTTACCAGAAAGCACAAGCATGACAACATCACCTTCAGCTTTTTCTATGCTTTTTCCGAAAACTTTATCCTTCCTTTGTCCCATGACGAGGTGGTCCACGGAAAATGCTCGCTGATCGGAAAAATGCCCGGTGACTATGAAGATAAATTTGCAAACCTTCGGGTGCTGTATGCTTATATGATGGCACATCCCGGAAAAAAGCTGCTGTTCATGGGTCAGGAATTTGCCCAGTTCATTGAATGGAACTTCAAAAAAGAGCTGGATTGGCTGCTGTTATCCTATGAAAAGCACCGGCAGATGAAGGACTATGTAAAAGAGCTGAATTCCTTTTATTTAAACACGAAATCCTTTTGGGAAATCGATTATGACCAAAACGGTTTTTCATGGATATCCAGCGACGACAATGCCCAGAGCGTGATTGCCTTCCGAAGAATGGATTTATCAGGAGACGAAACCATTGTGGTTTGTAATTTCACACCGGTGAAACGGGAGGATTATAAAATCGGCGTTCCTCAAAAAGGGAGCTATCAGCTGGTGTTCAATTCTGACGATATCCCCTTTGGCGGAACCGGCGTTCCGGTGAAAAAAACCATAAAAACCGTAGACAGTCCCATGCATGGGTTTTCACAAAGTGTGTCCTTGACACTTCCGCCGCTATCGGTATTTTATATAAAACAAAAAAAGATAAGAACGTCTACAGGGAGGAAACAAAATGCTAGCAAAAGTTGAATGCGTGGCCATGCTGTTGGCCGGCGGTCAGGGAAGCCGTCTCGGGGTACTGACAAAGGATGTTGCAAAACCTGCGGTTCCTTACGGGGGTAAATACAGAATTATTGATTTTCCGCTGTCCAACTGTATCAATTCGGGCATCGATACGGTGGGCGTGCTGACCCAGTATCAGCCGCTGGAGCTGAACGATTACATCGGTTCCGGGCAGCCTTGGGATCTGGACAGGATGAACGGCGGCGTTCATATCCTGCCGCCCTACCAAAGAAACAAAAGCGCCGATTGGTACAAAGGCACCGCAAATGCCATTTATCAGAACATCCCCTTTATTGAGCGGTATTCTCCGGAGTATGTCCTCATTCTTTCCGGCGACCATATTTATAAAATGGACTATGCCCAAATGCTTGATTTTCACAAGGAAAAGAAGGCAGACTGCACCATTGCGGTGTTGGAGGTATCCAATGAAGAGGCCTCCCGTTTCGGGATCATGAACACCAGAGAAGACGGCACCATTTATGAGTTTGAAGAAAAACCTAAGAAGCCGAAAAGCAACAAGGCTTCTATGGGTATTTATATTTTTACATGGGAAAAGCTTCGTCACTATCTTGTGGAGGACGAAAAAAACAAAGGCTCCAACAATGACTTCGGCAAAAACATCATTCCTGCCATGCTGGCGGACGACCAAAAAATGATTGCCTATCCCTTTGAAGGCTACTGGAAGGATGTCGGTACCATCGACAGCCTGTGGGAAGCCAACATGGATTTGCTGGACCCTAATATCCAGATGGATTTATCCGACCCGTCCTGGAAAATATACGCTCGTAACCGTGCGCTGCCGCCCCATTTTATCAACGGTGGTGCAACAGTGCAGAACTCCATGATTTGCGAGGGCTGTTATGTTGCCGGCACTGTGGATTTTTCGATTTTGTTTTCCGGCAGCATTGTAGAAAAGAATGCGGTGGTCATGGACAGTATCGTAATGCCGGGGGCAAAAATCTGCGAAGGGGCTGTGGTGCAGTATGCCATTGTGGCGGAAAACGCAGTGGTTGAGAAAAATGCGGTGGTAGGCAAACGGCCCGAGGAAGTGGAAAACAAGGACGATTGGGGGATCGCTGTGGTGGGTCCGGGTGCGACGGTTTCCGAAAACAATTGGATCAAGCCCAAAGCCATGATCGATCAAGAAGGCAGTATTATTCTATAGATGGTGGAAAGGCGCTATTTCAATACGGTTTTATGTCCCCTTCGGGCATGAAATACGGAAAGGACATGGATTTTAAAATGAAAGGCAATAATATATTAAGAATCGTATTTTCAAGCACCCATGATGAATATGTCGGGGAGCTTACCAATAACAGAGCTCTGGGCTCGGTGCCCTTTGGCTGCCGGTACAGACTGATAGATTTCACACTCTCGAACCTGGTCAATGCGGGGATTTCCAAGGTGGGCGTCATTACCAAAAGCAATTACCGTTCCCTGATGGATCATCTGGAAACGGGTAAGTCATGGGATCTGGCACGGAAAAGAGGAGGCTTGTTTGTGTTGCCTCCCTATGTAAATTCTGCGTCGGGGATGTATAAGGGCAAGATTGATGCGCTCTCGGGCATCCGCACCTTCATCGACCACAGCAAGGAGGATTATGTTCTGCTGTGTGACGCCGACACAGTCTGCAACATTGATATTGAGGATTTAACGGAGTGCTATGACAAAAAGAACGCCGACATCATGATCGCATACAAAAAAGGACTGCCCGTGATGGACGGAAACGGCTGCACCGTATTTGATTTTGACAAAGAGGATAAAA
>ERZ778021.3124-NODE-3124-length-12728-cov-4.277598_pt1 | contig 12728 bp, 13 predicted proteins | sample MGYA00375751_ERZ778021 | MGnify/ENA primary metagenome ERZ778021 (study PRJEB29350, sample SAMN05389814) | bioreactor metagenome | isolation source: Thiocyanate stock bioreactor | place: South Africa: University of Cape Town | collected 2013-08-29 ... | reverse complement strand
CTGGACGGCAATCATTGCTTCGATCTGGCTGCTGGGCGGCATTCAGCTGTTCTGTCTCGGCATCATCGGGGAATACATCGGAAAAATATACGCTGAGGTCAAAGCCCGACCAAAATTTATCATTGAAGAATACATTAAGAAATAAGAAAAGGGTTCCTGCACAATGATCGGTGCAGGAACCCTTTTCTTATTGTTTCGCTTTGATGAACAAGGCGATCTTAAACAAATCTCCGTCGACGGTGATCTCCGACCTTCCGCCCTGCAGCTCCATAAAGCTGCTTACAATGGCCAGACCCAGCCCCGAGCCCTCTCCCGTTCGGGATGCATCCCCCCGCCGGAACCGTTCTGCAATTTCTCCGGCATCAAAATTCATCTCGTAATTGGCAATGTTTTTCACGGTCATCTTGACATAATCCCATTCCGTCGTGATATCAACATATACCCTTGTGTTCTCCTGCGTGTACTTGGCAATGTTTCCAAAAATGTTGGAGAACACCCGCCAGAGCTTACCGCTGTCGCCCAACACGGTGATCTTTTCGCTGTTTCCGTTTATAATGACGCTTACGTTCTTTTCACTGAGGGCTTCTTCAAACTCCGCCAGCACCTGGGTCAGCAAGTCCTTGAGAGACAGCTCCCCCATTTCCACAGAGACATTCCCGCTTTCTGCCTTGGTCACCTCAAACAGGTCTTCAATGAGCTTTTTCAGCTGCTCCGATTTATTCTTTAAAATCCCGAGGTAATGATCCGTCGCTTCTCCGGGCTGTTTTTCCTTAGACAATAAATCAACATAGCTGATGATGGAGGTCAGCGGTGTTTTCAGATCATGGGATACATTTGTGATCAGATCCACCTTCATTCGCTGTGCCCTCACGGCTTCCTCTACCGCATTTTTCAGCCCCTTTGAAATATTGTTGATGTCCCTTGCCATTTCATTGATCCGGACATCCTGCATTTCAGGAATTTTATAATGAATGTCTCCGTCTATGATTTTTTTGATGTCCTTTGAAAGCACTTCCAGTGCAGCCTGCTTTTTGAAATGGTAATAAAAGCCCAATAAGCACAACAGACCGGTAAACAAGAGCAAAAAGAAGACCGAACCCATGCCGTTCCTATTCCGAAACGATTGAACCAGGAAAGAATCCACCACAAAGATCACCGCCAAGGACAAGATCGCCTTCACAAAATATGCTTTTTTGCCACTTGTCAGCGCAAAATCGCTTCTCATCTTTTTCAGGCTTCTAACGATCAGCCTGAGGATAACAAAAATCAGGGTGTGCCTGATGAATTCACTTCGCTTCAGCCGTTTTGATACCATAACTATATACAGTGCAATAAAAAGGTATGAACCCACCACCAATCCAAACACGAAGGGGTTAACAATTCCGATGTCATACAAACTATAAATCTGGCTTGTCACAACGGCACCCAGAATTACCAACAACCCGAACGCAAATAACGCAAAGTCAAGATACAGCTTATCATAAAAACACAGCCGCACCTCATCCCTGTTTCTGCCCTTTCCCGCCAAAAACGCAAGGGTTCCCAAGGAAAGAACCACAAGCAGCACACCAAGCATAACTTGATTGGCACCCTCGGCGCCGATGTTTCGTCTTTCCGAAAAATCCTTCTGTTTTTCGTCATAGATTTTTTGTTGCATTCCCAGATAGACTGCCAGCTTGCCGGTGTCGTCCGTGATTTTGGTGTGAAACGGCAGAGACTCAACGGACGCAATGTTCGTTACCGTGCTTTCCGTAACCACACCATTGATGGTATATGCATACACAAAATTCTTGCTAGCAATGCTTATTTTGCAGGTTTCAAACTCATGTAAGATATCCTCTATCAGTTCTTGCTTCGCCTGCATCATCTCTTGGTTGTACCGAAAATATATTTCGTCCAGCCGTTCAATTTTTTCGTTGTTCAGCCGGTTGGTTTCGTCCTCGTCACCAAAAGCCGCGTTCATGTATTCATCATAAACCGCCTTCATGCTTTCGATTTCTTGTGTCTTTCTCTCTTGGATCTGTATTTTATACTGGGCAACATCCGCGTTTGTAATCACAGTTCCTTCCTCGATGTCCTTTGTGCTTTTATAGCGAAAAAGCGTCGATCGGATGGAATTGCCGATTTCCTGCACCGCATAGGATAACTCACGTGAGTTTTTATAATCCTTGTTTTGAAACGCAATGTCAAAATACTGTCCTTTGGTGAACCCGTACTGCCCCAGAAGAATTCCTGCAATTCCCACGAGAACCGCCAACAGCTTAATCCATACAAACAGGTTCGTACTTTTCGATTTTATATCCAATTCCCCACACCACCTTCAAATATTTGGGCTCCTTCGGATTGATTTCGATTTTTTCACGGATACGTCTGACATGGACCGCCACGGTGTTTTCACCGTTATAATTCGGTTCGTTCCAAACCCGCTCATAAATTTCATCAATCGAAAAAATGTGCCCTAGGTTTTGCATGAGAAGCCGCAGTATCTTAAATTCAATGGCGGTGAGCTTTACCTCCCCTCCATCCACCATACAAAGCTTTGCCTCCGGATCAATCGTCAGAGCACCTGTCCGGATCCTGCTGTTTGACTTTGCAAGGGTGCCAAAATCCGTATATCTGCGAAGCAGGGATTTTACCCGGGCAATCAGCTCCAGCGGATTAAAGGGCTTTGTGATATAATCATCCGCCCCCATATTCAGTCCGAGAATCTTATCGCTGTCCTCACTCTTGGCAGACAAAAAGATGATGGGGATTTTGCTGTCCTGCCGGATTTTGCTCACGGCCCGTATGCCGTCCAGCTTCGGCATCATAATATCAATGATCAACAGCTCATAGCGTTCCTCCCCCAACTTCTTGATGGCCTCTTCCCCGTCAAACGCCAGATGGGAAAGAATATTTTCCTGGGTCAGATACACCCCGATGGCTTCGGCAATTTCCTTATCGTCATCCACCACAAGCACTCTGTATTGTTTCAAACTCTCACCTTCTTTTTTCATAAATTATACCACAGCTTTCCTTACGCCTCTATATCATAGCGTAAATTTATGAAGGAAACCTGTTATGAAATCTTAAATATTTCTTACAAAAAAGATGCCGTCTCATTTCTGACGGCATCGTTCCATTTTAGTTAAGTCTGCTGCAAATATCGCCTCAGCATATCGCTGTCATGGCAGTGCAGATACGCATCCTGCATGCTGATTTTCCGATCCTTCACCAAGAGGCTTAGGGAATAGTCCATGGGCAAAGAGCCCTGGGAGATACTGGTCTGCATCATGGAAGGGATTTGGTGGGTCTTTCCTTCCCGGATGACGTTTCGGATTGCGTCACTGAACAACATGATCTCCAGCGCCGCCACACGTCCCTTGGATCCCATCAGCCGCATCAGCTGCTGGGTGATGACTCCTTGCATTACGCTTGCCAGCTGAATTCTGATCTGCTGCTGCTGATTTTCCGGGAACATATCGATGATACGGTCCACCGTTTGTGGGCAGCACTGACCGTATGGAGGGTGGACAAAACAAGATGCCCTGTTTCCGCCGCCGAAATGGCAGTGGAGATGGTCTCAAGATCACGCATTTCTCCCACGAGAATGACATCCGGATCTTCACGAAGAGCGGCACGCAGTGCAGAGGAAAAGGTCTTGCTGTCGTCCCCAATCTCCCGCTGATTGACGATACAGCGGTTGTGCTTATGTAGATATTCGATGGGATCCTCCAGTGTTAAAATATGACCTCGTTTGTTGTTGTTGATATAATCAATGATGGAGGCCAGTGTGGTGGATTTACCGCTTCCCGTCAGCCCCGTAACCAAAATAAGCCCTCTGGGCTTCATGGCCAGTTCTTTAATAATAGGAGGCAGTCCCAGCTTGTCAATGGTGGGCACACTGCTTGCCAGAATACGCATGACCACAGAATACGTTCCGCGCTGCTTAAACACGTTCACGCGAAATCTGCCAAGCCCCAGTATGGCATAGGCAAAGTCCGATTCTCCGTTTTGTTCCAGCTCTGTCGCATGCTCCTCTTTGGTAATGGAATAACACAGGGTTTTCGTTTCGATGGGTGTCAGGGGAGTGTAGCCTTCCAGCGGTGTGATTTGACCGTCAATTCTTACAATGGGCGGCACCCCTACCGTCAGATGAATGTCTGAGCCTTTGAGTTCTACGGCTGTTTGTAATATCGTTCCTATGTTCAGTTCCACGTTTGTGACCGTCCTTTCAGGGAGAAGATCCCTTTGACCGTGTCCAATATCAATCGGTATCTGATAAGAACCGTATCAAAGTCCTTGTGTGATTAGCTGATGCTGTAGGTTACCTTGATCAGTTCCTCGATTGTGGTGATTCCGCCCAGAACAAGCTCTGCACAATTGTCCCGCAGAGAAGTTGTCCCGTTTTTGATCGCCTCTTTACGGAGCTGTTCTGCCGTCGCTCTGGCATCTACCAGTTCCCGCATCTCACGGTTCATCAGCAGGATTTCGTGAATGCCGATACGTCCCTTGTAGCCGGTGTTACCGCAGCTGGTACAGCCTGTTCCTTTGTATAATGTAATATCTTCTTCTAAATGCAAAAAATTCAGTTCGCTTTTCGGCGGGGTATATGAGGTTTTGCATTTGGTGCAAATTCTTCTGACCAGCCGCTGTGCCACCACGCCCACGAGGGAGGCCGATACCAAAAACGGCTCAATGCCCATATCGACCAGTCTTGATACGGTGGAGGCCGCATCGTTGGTATGGATGGTGGACAGCACCAGATGTCCTGTGATGGATGCTCTGACCGCAATTTCTGCCGTTTCCGCATCTCTGATTTCGCCCAGCATGATAATATCCGGATCCTGACGCAGAATGGAGCGAAGACCGGCAGCAAAGGTGAGTCCTGCTTTTGTGTTGATTTGAACCTGATTGATGCCCGCCATTCGGAATTCTACCGGATCCTCAACCGTAATGATGTTTTCAGAGGGTCGGTTCAGCTCGTTGAGAATGGTGTATAGTGTAGTGGATTTACCGCTTCCGGTGGGACCCGACACAAGAATGATTCCGTTGGGGTTTTTGATCATCGAATCAAACATATCGGAATTCGCTTTGGTAAAGCCCAGTTTTTCTCTGGATAAAAGGCTTCCCTTTCCGCCCAAAATCCGGATGGTTATTTTTTCTCCGTTTACCGTGGGCAAAACCGACAGACGCAAATCGATTGCCTGTCCGCCAAAGACAACCTGTGCTCTTCCGTCCTGGGGGATTCGTTTCTCGGCAATGTCCAGATCGCTCATAATTTTCAGACGTGTGGTAACGGCGGCATGGGCTGATTTTGTAATGGTCAGCTGTTCATACAAGACACCGTCGATACGAAAGCGGATGCGGACCAGATTTTCCATGGGTTCGATGTGGATGTCGCTGGCGCGGGCATTGATGGCCTGATTGATGATGAGGTTCACCAGCCTGACAATCGGCGCATTGTCCACATTTTCGTTGATACTTTCGCTTAGCTCGGCAACGTCCTCAATGGTATATTCCTTGTTGATGTCCTGAACTGCCTCATCCGTCTGGGTTGCTTCGTAAAGTTTGATGATGGTGTTTTTGATGTCGGCCTTGGTGGCTAGCACCGGCTTGACCTGCAGCTTGGTGTAAAACTTCACCTCATCCAGCGCACGGTAGTTCATAGGGTCTGAAATGGCAACATAAAGATTTTTCCCGTCCTTCGAAACCGGTACAAGATTGTGTTCCTTCGCAATCTCGGCGGTGATCAGCGATGCAACCTCCGGAGGGATTTCTATGGTAAACAGCTCATAAAAAGGGATCCGAAAACGGTATTCCAACGCTTTCATCAGCTGTTCCTCTGTAATATAGCCCTGGGCGATTAAAATATCACCCAGCTTTTCTTCGGGATTTTCCTCGTGCCTTTGTAATGCTGTGTTCAGTTGCTCCTGGGTGATAATATTGGTGTTGACCAACAATTCGCCCAATGGAACGTTGTTGATATTCAAAGCACTCACCTTCCCTCATAATATAAATTAATATTAACATATTTCTTCTTTTCTAACAATATTTTTTTATTAACTATTGCTTAAAACAGTGTATTATTTTATAATAACCTTATAATTATTTGCCATTCTTTCAATTGCAAATGTCTTTTTCCGGGCGGCATACAAAATGTAGTGATTGGACATGCCGTTTTCCTGAGCTGCAGAAAAATTCCACACGCTCAAATATTACAAAAGGAATGAACCATACTATGACTGAACTCATTTTGCCCTTTGCTTTTCTATTCGGCATTTCCATCGGCAGCTTTCTCAATGTTCTCATTTATCGTATCCCCAACGAAATGGGAGTGATGAAGGGTTCTTCTTTTTGTCCGAACTGCAGCCATTCCTTGCAGTGGTCTGATCTCGTGCCTGTGGTCAGCTTTATCGTTTTGCTGGGCAAATGCCGGTACTGCAAAAAATCAATCAGCTTTCGCTATCCCTTTGTGGAGCTTCTGACCGGGATTTTATTCACCCTATGCTTTTGGGTATACGGTTTTTCCCTCTATGCCTTCGTATTCTGTGTGGTGTCAGCCTGTCTGGTCAGCCTCACTTTCATTGATATCGACGAAACCTACATTCCCGACCGGTTCCATGTTATCATTTTTTTGTGCGGTCTTGTTCTGCTCGTTTTTACAGGAGAGCTTTCCCTGTGGGACAGGCTCATCGGGCTTGTGTGCATCAGCGCTCCCCTCTATGCCCTTTCTCGGCTGACGGGGGGGATCGGCGAGGGAGACGTGAAGCTGTTTGCGGCCTGCGGCATTCTGCTTGGCTGGAAGCTGATTTTGCTCACGATGCTTTTTGCTTCTGTGGCTGCGGCTCTTGTGGGCGTTATTCTGATGATTACCAAACAAGCGGACAGAAAAACCGCCATTCCCTTCGGTCCCTATATTGCGGCGTCAGTTGCGGTTTCTTTTCTTGTGGGAAATAACCTCATCGAGTGGTATTTGGAAATACTTCACATATGAACGACCGTTTCCATATAATTTTTGCGTCATTTGTGAATTATTTCGGTCGTTTTATTGACATGTCCCACTTCAATTACTATAATGAAAGCAAGACGGAAAACTCTTTTTAAAACCGATATTTTCTGCGATTTACGGAGGTGGACAGCTTGAACATTTTAAGAAAAAAAGACGGAAACACTCTCGTTTGGGTGCTGTGTTTATTCACAGTAGTCATGATTTTATCAACAGCCCTATTCTCCATGCTCTATGTTTCGGAAAGCACCACACAGGTCGCCGCCAATGCGCAGCAGGCATACTTCACGGCAAAATCGGCCATCAGCACCACGGTTGAATACATCAAAAACAATCCCGGTGAAATCAGCTATCTTGTCAGCAATGTGGGCAGAGGGTCTCTGAAGGGTATGGGCAGCTATGAAGTCACTGTTGAATATTACCCGGATAAGACCAATACCAACAGCGACAAGCTGAAAATTAGCGCAACCGCTAAATACAGCCGGATTACAGCAGCCTCCGGCTCAGGGCAATACGAAGGAACCCGGACGGTTGTTGCCTATATGGCAAAGCGGACGGTCACACCCCCGTCCACCCCTGTTTCTTCCGGCATCATCCCCACCGACAATGTGTTTTATGTGGACGGCGACAGCGGCTTTAACACCTGTAACCTGATCGGCAACGCTTATGTCAACGGAAAATTCACCTTTTCCAACGGCAGCAAGGTAACCGGTCGAGTGATTGCCCGCAGCGATGTAACCTTCACCGGGGGCACCCATTCCACCAGTGAGCTGATCTGTTTCGGCAATGTATCCATGTCCGGAGGAGGGCGGGTCGAGGGTGACCTGATGCTGAAAGGCAGCGGGACAATGGGAAACGGTGCTTATGTAGGCGGCAACGTTTATGCGGAAAAGGGATTTACCTATAACGATGGTACCATCGGCAAAGATTTATATTCAAAAAACTATCTGAACCTAAACGGCGGACGTGTCTATGGCAATGCGTATGCCAACGGGAACTTCTCCTTGGCGGGCGGAAATGTGAGCGGAAACGTAAAAACCAACGGTTATCTGACCGTCACAGGCGGTGCCTATGTAAACGGGAACGCGAGCAGCGACAGCTACATGACCATTTCAAACGGCACCATCAACAGAAACGCCGCCACGGGAACCTCCGCCACCTTATCCTGGGGTGGAAAAATATATGGAAATCTGACCTATTACGGCAGCTTCTCAAAACCGGATTACTCCAATCTAGTCAGCGGAACCGTTACCAAGCTCTCCGATCCCTATGTCCCCCCGACCACACCGGACCAGCTCATTCCTCTCCGGGATTTTACCCCCTACATCGGACCGGTACTGCCGATTATCAGCCTAGAAAAAGAGCCTACGGATCCGCCGCCCTATTCCAATTACACCATCACCGGCAGCGGTAAGATTACGACCGCCTTTATCAACACTCTGAAATCCCATTCTTACGGAACAACCATCCGGATTAATGCAGATACAAAAGACATTGTACTGTTGCTGGATAATACGAATTTCGATACCGGTAACGGTCTCAAATTTGAAGTCGTCGGCAATTATAATGTATTTATTTATCTGAAGGGTAATGTTCAGTTTAACCTGACCAGCAATCAGTATTTCGGAATGTACCCCAGAGGAAACAATCCGAAGCTGTTTATCATCGGGGACGGAACGGGAACCCAAGCCATCAACCTGACGAACAATTCCGAGCTGGATGCCTGTGTTTATATGCCCAAAGGTTCCTTTTTTGCAGACGGTTCCCCACTGACCACCTATAAATTCATAGGCTCCTGCACCGTCAAAACCGTAACCATCAACAGCAATGTTTCTGTTTTTTACAGCAAACCCATCATAAAAGATACTCCTTTGGAAATCCTCAACATCAGCCCTCCGGCGGAAGCCGTGACAACAACCACCGTTGCCGGATCTGTGTCCTGGGAACTGGAAAGCTGGTCGAACTGATGAAACACACCCATCATCGCAATCATAAAAAGGGCATGACATTGGTCGAGGCCGTGGTGAGCATTGCCTTGTTCCTCATTGTCGGTCTTTTTGTCTGCACCATTTTCTTATTCATCGGACTGATGCTGAACCGAACAGCTGCCCAAAAACAGACGGTCTTCAATGCGGCCGGGGGCGTGGAACAAAAAGCAGGCAACCAAAGCCCTCCGGCAGAAGATGTCACCATAGCAGAAACCACCACGAATTTTCAGGTTCAGTTCGGAACCTCTCCGATTACGGCAAACGGGAATTTAATCAACGGGAAAAACGGAGATGCTGAATACAAATATTTTGTACCCAATTCATGACCGGGAAGGGACTGGCACCATGAAACAACACAAAAACGGATTTACCCTCATTGAGCTTATCGTTACCCTCGCCATTACCGTTCTTATTTTGGGTGTCATATTGAGCATGTTTTCCTTTATGACCAATTCAAACAAGGACGTAAACGACAATCTCAATATCCAGTCAACCGCACAGAATATTGTGGAGACCGTCAAGTCCGAGCTGCAAAATGCCAGCCAAGTCACATTGAGCACCAACTTAGTCCCCGGCACGGGACTGGACGGTGAATATTATATTTTTCAAAGAAATAATATTTTGTATAAAAAGGTCGGACAAGCAAGCGAAACTCCCATTTCCGCTTCGTCGGAAATTCTCTGCAACATGACATTTACAAAAAGCGGAAACATTCTTGGGATTACCGTAAACATGCTGAAAAGCGGTGCTTCTGTCTATAAGCTGTCAACCACAGTCTTTATCAACAATCTGGAGCATGCACCTGCCACAACTGCTATCGTAACCGAGGTTCTTACGGGCAACTCTCTCACATACAGCAAACGAATCAAATCACTGAAATATGTGCAATCCTTAATCGTCACCAGTAGTACGGACCTGATCACCGAGAACAACGGTGAGTTGCAGATGGGGGTCAGCGTCCTTCCGGTTGATGCTACGAATAAAAATATTTATTGGTCTGTCAAAGCCGGAACCGGCAACGCAGCCATAAGCCCCACCGGAAAATTAAAAGCGCTTCGAAACGGAACGGTTACGGTGGTTGCCACCACTGCAGACGGATCGGCCATTTCCGCCTCTAAGATCATCACCATGTCCAATCAGACCGTCAAAGCCACCGATTTGGTCGTTCAACCTTCCAGCCAGCTGATCTACGGACCCGGTTCGATCACAATTAGTGCTTTTGCCCTTCCCCAGGACACATCAAACAGAGCCATCAGCTGGTCTTTGGACAGCTATGAAAACGCCTATTTTGAAATCATTAATTTCCGACAAATCAAGCTGTATTCCAGAGGCCTGACCAACATGTCTGTCATCGTCACTGCCAAAACCACTGACGGTACCAACATTGTAAAAACCGTAGAAATATTGATGGTACCTTATACCGCTTCTACACAGGAACCTTAACCGACAAGCGTCTTTCCCGTCAACGATAAAAGCTGCCGTTCGGTCGAACGGCAGCTTTTTGTATCATTCTATTCCCGGTTGACAACAGGGACTTGCATTGCTTATTGCTCCAGTTTTTTGTTCTTTGAATATATCATAAAGATAACGCCGCCGGCTCCCGCCACAAGCACCAAAACTGCAATGATGATAATCCACATGGTAAAATCATTGTCATCGCCACATCGCTGTCATCGTCGTCTCCCGGATTACCATTCGTAAAGGTAGGGGCTGATGTTTTTTCCGTGGTTGTTTGTTCCTCTGTCGTCACGGGAATGATGGTGATTTCACCTTTTGTTGTTTTCATAACAAACTTGGTGGTTTTGGCTGATGTTCCCTGCCGGGCAGTGGTAATGGCTGTGACTGTATTCCCACTGGCATCTGTTTTCACCGTTGTCGGTGGTGGCGTTGTCGTCGGATCCCCTACCACACTGATTTTTGTCGCTTCAAATTTGATAGGAAAATTATTTTCCATTTCAAAATCAGTAGCAGTTGGCGACTTGGGTTCAAAGGTTGCATCTCCCATAGGAGCGTCAGGTCTCGCCCGGAAGTTCAACGACAGAATTTTTTTCTGGTCTTTTGTTATGGGGCTTTGTGAGGTTGACGTAAAATCGTCTATATACATGACATACAAAAAATCTTTATTCATGGAGGTTTCTATCTCGCCCAGATAGGAATCATTTAGTTTATTTTTGATAAACGGTGTAACCGATAAAAATTCCAGACGGGTTGTGTCATAATATAGGGTGAAATCAAACACGGAGACATCTTTTCCGGTATTGTTGTCAAATTCCAGATTTAACCGAACAACCTCACCGGCTTTTACGGTTTTTGATGATGGCTCCAAGCTCATAACCAGTTGCCCTGCGGCGGATGCCGTTACAAAAAACGCTGACAGTAAGCATAAAACCACTAGGAACGCAATTAATCTTTTCATTATTAAAATCGTGTCCTTTCTTTGGTTTCTTACCCATAAGGGTAAGAACATCTTGAAAATGGAATATTTTTATTGTATACCAAAACATCCTGTTTGTCCATATGAAATATTTCTACTGATATTGATATTTCTCTTTTCCCTCAGCGTTGACCCGATACAATATCTCCTTGTCATCAAAGAAATAGATCAGCTTGCCGTCCGTTCCGAAGCATGTCGCTTTTTGGTCATTGACCTTTTTGCTGTCTTCGGTTTTATCCAAATCCTTATGATATATCCCATCGGCCCCATTATATAGGATGTGATTGTTTAACACCACAAACCGATCTGTCACCGCAAGCTTGGCGGGAGGATCCCCAACATTTCCCCCTTGGGAATAAACCGCACCTTTTGACAGGTAGAAAATATGGGTTCCGTCCATCATAAATTTATCAATTTCCATATTGATTTGCATATCCGTCACCTGAAGATTGTCAATCCGCAGTCGATACAGCCTGCTGTCCTGCCCGATATAATAAACAAAATAGTTATAAATTGCGAAGACCTTGTCTGTTTTCACGTCCATCCGATAGGTTTTCCCGCCGGCTACTTTCGCTTTGCAAAGACTGTTTTCCTTGTCCAGATAAAATACAAACCCGCCTTTTATTAAGGGAAACTTGGCATAATCCAATATGATTTTTCTGTCTGTCCCGTTTTTATTGACAGAAACCAGCCTTACTCCCTCGGTGAAATAATAGCGGTTATTCACTACCTGCAAAAACCCGTTGCCCTGCTCGGACAGTACCGCCTGGTCATCTCCGTTGACCGAAAGCCGTTTCACGATCCCCTTTTTTCCGGGCTTTGCATATAAAATGTATCCGTTGTCCTCCAGGATTTCACCCTGTTCCATCAGATTCACCGAATAATTTCCTGCCGTAATCGCCGAAACATCCGATTTGGTTGCAGAAAGAATGAATCCGATTGCTACAAGAAGACAAAGAACGAACCCGACAAAGGATATTACGATCGTCTTTTCACTTTTTTTCATAGTAAGGAGCAGGATGCACCATCCGCTGATCAAAACTCTGCCGGACAGCAGTCATCACTATGCCCATGTCCCACCTTTCTTAATTGTATCTGAAAAGCATGCATGTATTCGTTCATGCTTGCTCTGTTTTCACAACACCGTTCTTCCCGATGTCTGACAGTGCTTTCCGATACCGTTCCTCGTCACAAATCTCACACAGCGGCATCAGCACGAACGCCCGCTCCATCATTCTGGGATGGGGGATTTGCAGCTGGGGCGAATTCACTGTTACATCATCATAGGTCAGAATGTCAATATCAATGTTCCGCGGAC
>ERZ778021.3121-NODE-3121-length-12740-cov-8.218920_pt1 | contig 12740 bp, 15 predicted proteins | sample MGYA00375751_ERZ778021 | MGnify/ENA primary metagenome ERZ778021 (study PRJEB29350, sample SAMN05389814) | bioreactor metagenome | isolation source: Thiocyanate stock bioreactor | place: South Africa: University of Cape Town | collected 2013-08-29 ... | reverse complement strand
CCGCCTCAAGGAACGCGCACGGCGCCGCAACGGCTACTACAGCGCAGACGACTGGAACCCGCGCCTCGTGGCCCGCTTTGCGCAGGCCCTGGAGCGACAGCACCGGAGGACAACGCCATGAACGCCCTATTCCTGACCGAAGAAGAACTGGCCACGTTGACTGGCCGCAAACTCAAGTCTCGCCAGATCGAATGGCTACGCACCACAGGGATCCCCTTTCGCGTGAACGCCACTGGACACCCCGTTGTGACCCGTGGTGTCATTGAGGGGCGGAAAGAAGAGCATGCGGCAGCGCCACAGCGCTGGACGCCGCGTGTTGTTGGAGCTTGACCATGGGGCGCAAACCAAGCCGCTGGACGAACCTACCCAAGGGGATGCGTGCCCGAGAGCGAGGGCAGAAGGTGCACTACTACCTGGACACCGGAGGAAAGCCACGCAAGGAAATCCCCCTGGGTTCTGACTATGTGGCAGCTGTGCAGAAATGGGCCGAACTCACTGCCGCGCAGCGGCCCTCCGGTGCTCAATACACCTTCCCGGACATCGCCCGCGAATACAAACAGAAGGTATTACCAACCAAGGCCGAACGCACCCGCTCCGACAATGAGAAGGAACTGGATTGGCTGCTCAAATTCTTCGGAGATCCACCCGCACCACTTGATGGCATCGAGCCCGTGCATATCAGGCAGTACATGGACTGGCGTGTGGCCAAGGCCCGAAAACTGGCCGAAGCCAAGAACAAGGAGCGAGTCGCCAGTGGCGGAAAGCCCACTACAGTACCGGCCAACATCGGCCAAGTGCGCGCAAACCGCGAAAAGGCCCTGTTCTCCCACATGTGGAATTTTGCTCGCGAGCACGGCTACACCAGCACGCCAAACCCATGTTCAGGAATCCGGGGCTACAAGGAGACAGGTCGCGACGTAGTGATCAGCGAAAGCATGCTCTCCCGCATTGAGCAACACGCGTCCCAGTCCCTGCAATTTGCTATCCGCCTCGCCAACCTGACCGGCCAGCGCCCAGCCGACGTGCTCCGCATGAGCGAGAGCCACATTATTAACGGCGTGCTGCATGTCCGGCAGGGGAAGACCGCAGCAAAGCTCCGCATCGAAGTCACAGGCGAGCTCAAGGGACTGTTGGCAGAGATTCAGGCGTACAAGGCGCAATTCAAGGTGCGCGCCCTGCAACTGCTGGTGAACGAGGTCGGCCAGCCTCTCACCAAGCACATGCTGCGCGATCGCTTCGACGCAGCCCGAGAAGCCGCAGGAATTCCCAAGGCGGAATTTCAATTCCGCGACCTACGCGCCACAGCAGCAACAGCCGTCGATGAAACGAGCGGCACCAAGCAAGCCCAGGCTCTACTAGGCCACACCACGGAAGGAATGACGGCCCATTACATCCGGCACAAAGTTGGGAAAAAGGTGCAGCCTGTACGATGAATTGCGGAACAGTGCCAAGAATTGCGGAACAAAACAAAAAGCCTGCTACTTTTTTAGTAGCAGGCTTTTAAACTTCTATACGGTGTTTTTGGTGGGTCGTGCAGGATTCGAACCTGCGACCAACGGATTAAAAGTCCGCTGCTCTACCAACTGAGCTAACGACCCACATTTTTTCGCCGCATCTACAGCGAAGCTTTAGATTATAGCATACTTCCGCAGCTACGAATCCTTGCGCGCCATGCGATCCAGTACCCATCCTGCGGCACATTGGCCAAAGGTCGCGGTCACGGCGACCACCGAGCCATAGCCATGGCAGTTGAGCGAGCCATCGCCAGCCAAGCTGCATGACGCATCGGGAGGGGCCACCGACTCCCTGCTGAACACGCAGGCAACATTCATTTTCCGCCCTTCCTTCGGCGCACCATAGTGCTTGCGCAATTGGTAGCGCACCTGGGCCAGCAAAGGATCGTGCGTGACCGCAGCCAGATCATCGATGTCGACCTTGTGCGCGAGGCGCTTCCCCCCGGCAGCCCCTACACTGACGAACAACTTGCCCGAACTTTGTGCCCACTGCGCCATGGATGTCTTGGCGTGCACCTGGTCGCAAGCATCGATGACGGCATCGACAGCCACTGGTAGCACGCGAGGCCAGTTCGCGCTGTCAACGAAATCCTCAACGCAAAGCACGGAGCAGGCAGGATGGATTTGTGCGATACGGTCGCGCATCGCCTGCACCTTGGCCTGGCCAATCGTTTCAGTCAGCGCATGGACTTGGCGGTTGATGTTTGATTCCGCGACATGGTCGAGATCTATCAGCGTCAATCGGCCCACACCGCTGCGCGCCAAAGCCTCCGCAGCCCAGGAGCCGACCCCGCCGATGCCCACCACGGCCACATGCGCCATGCGGATGCGCTGGGCACCCACGACGCCATACAAACGCTCCAGCCCGCCAAAGCGGCGCTGGAGATCTGCCTCATCGGCCACGGGATCCGTCACTTGAGACGCGCCAGGCGTTCCTTGGCGGCACCAGCGGCCTCGGATTGGGGATAGGCCTTAACCAGGTCTTCAAAGGTCTTGCGTGCGGCACGCGTGTCCTTCAGTTCCACCTGGCAGTTGCCGATCGAGAGTGCGGCCTCGGGCGCACGCCCATGGGTGGGCGCTGCCGCCAGCAATGCCTTGAAGTTGCCAATCGCCTCCTTGTAGTCGCGCGTCGCGTACTGGGCGTTGCCCAGCCAGAAGCGCGCCGAAGGCACGTAGCCGCTGCGCGGGTACTGCTTGATGAAGGTGGCGAATGCCTGGCCAGCGTCAGCGAACTTACCCGTGCGGAAAACCTCCAGCGCGGACTCGAAGTCACGCTTCTCGGCCGGATCTGCCTGGAACTCCTGGCCATCCAGGCTCACCTTCACGGGCTCGAACTGGCGCAGGCGCTCTTCCACGCCCTGCGCCATGTCTTTCTGGCGCCGCTGCAGCTCCGCGATGTCGCGCTGAAGCTGCTCGTTCTGCCCACGCAATTTGGCCTGTTCGGTGCGCAGCGCCTCAATCTGGGTCTGCAGATCCAGCAGGCTGCGGCGCAACTGCGACGACTCGTCCCCCGTGCGCTGGCTCCCCTGGGTCAGCCCATCCACCCGCTGGCGCAACTCCAGGATGGCGCGGCGCGCCTCGTCATCCTCGAAAAGCGCCGCATGGCTACCTACCGCATAGACGGATGCCAAAGCCGCCACGAGTGCGGCCTTGGCCCAGGAAGGAAAGCGGGCTCTGCGCATCAGCGGTACGACAGTTCAACGCGGCGGTTCTGCGCCCGGGCGTCCTCGCTGCCGCCTTGCACGGCAGGCTTTTCCTTGCCGTAGCTGATGGCTTCCATCTGGCCATCGGACACGCCCAGCAGCCCCAGCGAGCGGCGCACGGCCTCGGCACGCTTCTGGCCCAGCGCCAGGTTGTACTCGCGGCCGCCACGGTCATCGGTATGGCCTTCGAGCATGACCTTGCGACCCGGTGCGGCCTTGATGAAGCGCGCATGGGCATCGAGCACCGATTGGTACTCGGACTTGATGGCATAGCTGTCAAAGTCGAAATAGATGGTGCGGCTCACGCCCACGGGACCGCCGCCGTCACGGTCGGATTGGCCGAGGTTGACCCCCGCGACACCGCTTTGGGCCGTGTTGCCTGTGTTGGCACCGGCATTGGTCGCTGCCGAACGGTCCTCCACAGGGGCCTGATCGTCCAGCTTGACGCCAGTGCTGCAGCCTGCCATCAGGGCGGCCACAGTCAAGGCAATGGAAAGGCGTTTCAAATGTTTCATGCGCAATTGCTCCTGCAATCTTGGATACGGGTTAAATCAGATTCAGATCGAATTCACTGTTTTTGGTACGGCCCCCAGTCGGGCTCGCGTATGTCTCCGCCCTGCCCCGCCAGCCGTGCCTTGATCTTTCCGTCCAGCGTGGCGGTCATGAGCGCCTCACGGCCCTGCTGCTGGGTGGCGTAGACAATCAAACGGCTATTGGGTGCGAAACTTGGGTTCTCGTCCGCGGTGGTATCGGTGATGGCGTTCACGGCGCCCGTGCCCAGGTCCATGACATGCAGCTTGAAGGCCCCGCCGACACGCGAGATATAGGCAAGCCAGCGGCCATCCGGGCTCACGCTGGGCGAGATGTTGTAGTTACCGGAGAACGTGACGCGCTCGGCGTTGCCTCCCGATGCGCCCACCTTGTAGATCTGCGGCGCACCACCGCGATCGCTCACGAAGTAGATGGTGCGGCCATCACCGGAGAACACGGGCTCCGTATCAATGCCGCTGCTTTGCATCAGGCGGCGCGGCTCGCCGCCGTTGGCGTCGATGGTGTAGAGCTGCGAGCTGCCGTCGCGCGTCAGGGTGACGGCCAGTTGCCGGCCATCGGGCGACCAGGCTGGCGCACTGTTGGAGCCGCGGAAGTTGGCGATGAGACGGCGGCGCCCGCTGGCCACGTCATGCACGTACACCACGGGCTTGCGGGACTCGAACGACACATAGGCCAGTTGGGTGCCATTGGGCGCCCAGGCCGGCGAGATGATCGGCTCGGGGCTCGACAAGGCGGCGTGGGCGTTTTCGCCATCGGCATCGGCCACCCACAGGCTGTAGCGCCCGCCGGCTTTCGTCACGTAGGCGATGCGCGTGGAAAACACGCCGCGCTCCCCCGTGAGCTTCTCATAGACGAAGTCGGCAATGCGGTGCGCCACCAGGCGCAGGTCCCCCTGGCTGACGACGAAGCTCTGCCCTCCCAGATCCTGGGCCCGCACCACGTCCCACAGGCGGAAGCGAATGTCGTAGCGGCCATCGGCCAGGCGCGTGATGCTGCCGGTCACCAGCGAGTCGGCGCTTTTTTGCCGCCACTGGGCCATGTCAGGGCGCGAGACTTCGTCCAGCGCGGCCCCTGCGGCATCAATGCCACGAAACTGTCCGCTGCGCTCCAGGTCGGCCTGCACGATCGCCGAAATGCGCTGCGGCGATTGCGCCTCGCCCCGGAAGGGCGCCAGCGCAATCGGCAACTGCGTCAGTCCGACGCCCGTGACTTCGACACGGAACTGTGCGAGAGCAGGTATGGCGGGGAGGGAGAGGATCGCCGCCAGGACCTGGCGGCGCAAAGGAAGAAGCGGCGCAGCCGCTGGGGAGGGAATGGATCGGTCAGTGGTCATTGGCAGCCGTCGGAACCTTACGCAACAAAGCCGGAAGACAACCCGGCATATTACACATGGATCCCGAACTCCTGTGACAAACGGTATGGTACACCGGGCGAACCGTAGAATCCGGCCCCACATGCAAGCCCCTGATTCCGGAACCCCTCACGCCACCAGCGCCGCTGCCCCCACGCCACCGGGCCTGCGCGCCAGGTTGCGGCGCCTGCTGCCGTTCTTCAGCGGGCACCGCGTGGCATGGGGCCTGGCCTTCTTCGGCACCGTGGTCGGCGCCATCACCGAACCGCTGATCCCGGCCTTGCTCAAGCCGCTGCTCGACAGCGGCTTCACCGACGGCACGCTGGAGCTGTGGCTGGTGCCGCTGGCCATCATCGGGGTCTTCCTGGTGCGCGGCATTGCCCAGTTCACCAGCCAGTACGCCATCACGCGCATCGCCAACGAAGGCATGCTGCTGCTGCGCAAGGCCTTGTTCGAGCGGCTGCTGTCGGCCGAGATGGCGCTGTTCTCGCGCCAGTCGGCCAGCACGCTCTCCAACACCGTGGTGTACGAGGTGCAGACCGGCGCCACGCTGCTGGTGCAGGCCCTGATGGGCATCTCGCGCGACGGCTTCACGCTGGTCGCGCTGCTGGGCTACCTGCTCTACCTGAACTGGCAGCTGACGCTCATCGTCGCCGTCGTGGTGCCCGGCGTGGCCTGGATCATGAAGACGCTGTCGCGCCGCCTCTACCGCATCACCAAGGCCAGCCAGCAGGCCACCGACGACCTCGCCTACGTGGTCGAGGAAAACGTGCTGGCCCACCGCGTGGTGCGCCTGCATGGCGCGCAGGCGGCGCAGAACCAGCGCTTCGGCCAGCTCAGCGACAGCCTGCGCCGCCTGGCGATCAAGGCCACGATCGCCTCGGCCGCCATGACGCCGCTCACGCAGTTGCTCGCGGCGGGGGCCTTGTCCACCGTGATCTGCATCGCCCTGTGGCAAAGCCGCACCGGCGCGGACGGCGGCCAGGCCATCACCGTGGGGGGGTTCGCCTCGTTCATCACGGCCATGCTGATGCTGGTCGCGCCCATGCGCCGCATGGCCGATGTCTCCAACCCGCTCACGCGCGGCGTGGCCGCCCTGGAGCGCGGCCTCATGCTCATCAACGACACCGGCAGCGAGGCGAGTGGCCAGCAGGCCCCGCGCCCGGTGCGCGGCGCGCTGGAGCTGCGCGACGTGACCGTGCGGTTCGCGCAGGACCAGTCCCCCGCGCTGGACCGCGTGAGCCTCAGCGTGCGTCCTGGCGAGGTGGTCGCGCTGGTCGGCCCCTCCGGCGCCGGCAAGACCACGCTGGTCAATCTGCTGCCGCGCTTCGTGCTCGCCAGCGAAGGGGACATCCTCCTGGACGGCTGCCCGCTGCCCGATTGGCGCCTGGACCACCTACGCGCCCAATTCGCCATGGTGAGCCAGGACGTGGTGATGTTCAACGACAGCATCGCGGCCAACGTGGCGCTGGGCGCGCCCCTTGACGAAGCGCGGGTGCAGGCCTGCCTGGAAGCCGCCAACCTGGCCGGGCACGTGGCCGGCCTGCCCCAGGGCATGCACACGCTGGTGGGGCACAACGCCACCCAGTTGTCCGGCGGGCAGCGCCAGCGCCTGGCGATCGCGCGGGCGCTCTACAAGGACGCGCCGATCCTGATCCTCGACGAAGCCACCTCCGCGCTCGACACCGAGTCCGAACGGCTGGTGCAAGACGCGCTGCAGCGCCTGATGCAGGGGCGCACGACGCTGGTGATCGCCCACCGCCTCTCGACCATCGAGCACGCCGACCGCGTCGTCGTCATGCAGCAGGGCCGCGTGGCCGAGCAAGGCACGCACGCCCAGCTTCTGGCCCAGGGCGGCATCTACGCGCGGCTGCAGAACCACACAGGCTGATTTCCAATAAAAATGGCCTTCAGCCCTTGCCAGTCAAGCGCTAGCAGCTATCAAAAATAAAGCTACCACTGGCCCCGGTTGGGCTGACGCTGCCGGATGGCAGCCGCCAGTTGCTGCGCCAGGTCCTTGCGCCCGGCCCGCAGGGCAAAGTCCGCGGCCGCCAGGCCCAGCTGGTTCTTGATGGCAGGGTCCGCCCCCTCCTCCAGCAGCAACTGCGCGCTGGCGCGCGTGCCGTACTGCGCTGCCAGCATCAGCGGCGTGCTGCCATTGGGCGAGCCGGCGTCGATGTAGGCGTGGTGCTCCAGCAGCAGCGCCAGCATCGCGGGCTGCTGGTCGCCGGTGCCGGATGCGGCGTAGTGCAGCGGCGTCCAGCCGGTCTTGTTCACATCGGCGTCCCTGGCGACCAGCGCGCGGGCCAGATCCAGGTGGCCTTTGATGGCCGCCAGCATCAGCGCGCTTTCCCCTTGCGCGTTGGGCTGGTCCACCTTGAGGCCGGGTGCCTGGAGCAAGGCACCGAAGGCCTTGAACGATTCCAACTGCAGCGCCAGGACCAGGGCCGGCACGCCCTTAGCGTCCACCGTGTTGGGGTCAAACCCTCGGCGCAGCAGCGCCGTGATGGCCCCGGCATCGTCGCGCCGGATGGCGGTGAAGAAATCGTCGTACGAGCCCGCCCAGGCCAGGCCCCACGCGCCCCAACCCAGCGCCGAGGCGGCCAGCAGGCGGCGGCGCATCATGCCCGCACCCCGGCGAACAGGGCCTCGAAATTGCGGCTGGTCGCCTCGGCCACCTCTTGCACGCCGATGCCGCGCACGGTGGCGATCTGCTGCGCCACATAGGGCACGTAGGCCGGCGTGTTCGTCTTGCCGCGGTAGGGGACCGGCGCGAGGTACGGGCTGTCGGTCTCGATCAGCATGCGGTCCATGGGGACGAAAGCGGCCACGTCGCGCAGTTCCTGTGCGCTCTTGAACGTGACGATGCCCGAGAACGAGATGTAGTAGCCCAAGTCCAGCGCAGCGCGCGCTACGGCCATCGACTCGGTGAAGCAATGGAACACGCCGCCGGCACGGTTGCCCGCGCCGTCCTCGCCCTCTTCGCGCAGGATGGCCAGCGTGTCTTCGGATGCGCTGCGGGTGTGGATCACCAGCGGCTTGCCCACGGCCCGGGCAGCGCGGATGTGCGTGCGAAAGCGCGCGCGCTGCCACTCCAGGTCGGCGATGCTGCGACCGCCCTTGCGGTCTTCCATGCCGTAGTAGTCCAGCCCGGTCTCGCCGATGGCCACCACGCGCGGCAAGGCGGCGTGCGCGCGCAAGTCCTGCTCGGTGGGCTCGGTCACGCCCTCGTTGTCAGGATGCACGCCCACGGAACACCAGAAATTATCGTGCGCCAGGGCCAGCGCATGCACCTGCGCGAACTCTTCCATGGTGGTGCAGATGCACAGCGCCCGGTCGACCTGCGCCTGCTGCATGGCCTGGCGGATGGCGGGAAGCTGGCTGGCCAGCTCGGGGAACGTGAGGTGACAGTGCGAATCGGTGAACATAGGCTGGAAAACGGCCATGCCGGCCCACGGGCCGGCATGCGGGTAGGCAAAAAAGCTCAGAGCGTCTGCGTCGGGCGGTCCGAACCCAGGGCCGTGCCCAGGATTTCCTCGATCTTGAGCCGAAGCTGGCGCGACTTTTCGTCCTTCGGGAAATGGATGCCCACGCCCTGGGTGCGGTTGCCGCCGGCGCGCGCGGGCGTGACCCAGGCCACGCGGCCCGCCACGGGGTAGCGCTGCGTGTCGTCGGGCAGCGTCAGCAGCACGTACACGTCATCCCCCAGGCGGTATTCGCGGTTGGTGGGCACGAAGATGCCGCCCTCGGCAAAGAAAGGAATGTAGGCCGCGTACAGGGCCGCCTTTTCCTTGATGGCCAACTGCATGACGCTGGGACGCGGCGCTGTGGAGGGAGTGCTCATGGGCTCGTGGGGCTCTCTTCAATGGCGTGAGTGTAGTGTCTGGCGCGCCTGTGCCACAAGCGCCTCCAGCATCAGGCCGGTGTTGAACGGATGCTCGGCCGTGCGCGCCGCGCGCGTCAGCGCCTGGGCCCAGCGCGCCAGCGCCAGCAAGGGCGGCGGCGGCGGCAGGTCGGCCGTGGCGAAGTAGCGCGGTGCGGCGCCGCAGGCGCTGGCCTGCAGGTCGTGGCAGAGCTTTTGCAGGGTGTTGATGGCCTGGGCCGGGGTGTAGTCAGCCAGCGCCGCCACCTCGCCACGCGCCAGCGCCTTGGGCAGTTGCGCCCAGGCCGCGGGGCTGCGCCCGGCCTGGGCCTGCGCCAGCGCGTCCTGCGCGCGGCCGCCGGCGGCGCGCAACTGCGCCTGCGCCACCTCGGGCGCCAGGCCCTGGGCCTGCAGCCACTGCAGCGCCTGCGCCTCGGCCGGCCAATGCAGCGTGTGGCCCAGGCAGCGGCTGCGGATGGTGGGCAGCAGCAGGTGCGCGGCCTCGCTGGCAAGCACGAAGCGCGTGTCGCCCGGCGGCTCCTCCAGCGTCTTGAGCAGCGCGTTGGCCGTGATGGTGTTCATCTGCTCGGCCGGATAGACCAGCACCGCCTTGCCCCGGCCGCGCGCCGAGGTGCGCTGGCAGAACTCCACCGCGTCGCGCATGGCCTCCACGCGGATCTCGCGGCTGGGCTTGCGCTTCTTGTCGTCGATCTCGGCCTGGGCCTTCTCGGGCAGCGGCCAGCCCAGCGCCAGCATCACGGTCTCGGGCATGAGCACGCACAGGTCGGCGTGGGTATGCACCGCCACGGCGTGGCAACTGCCGCACTGGCCGCAGGCGCCCTGGGGCGTGGGCGCGTCGCACAGCCAAGCGCGCGCCAGCTCCAGCGCCAGTTCGAACTGGCCCAGGCCCGAGGGCCCCTGCAGCAGCCAGGCATGGCCGCGCTGGGCCAGCAACTGGTCGCGCTGTGCGGCGATCCAGGGGGCGATGGCGCTCATGGCGCGGCCTCCTCCAGCCAGCCGCGCTGGCGCAGCGCGGCGAACACCTGCTGCTGCACCTGCGGCAGCGGCTGCGCACCGTCGATGCGCACGAAGCGCTGCGGCGCAAGCGCAGCGCGCTCGGCATAGCCCTGGGCCACGCGCTGGAAAAAGGCCTGCGGCTCGGCCTCGAAACGGTCGGGCGTGCGCGCGGCGACCAGGCGCTGGGCGGCCACGTCCACCGGTACGTCGAACCACACCGTGGCATCGGGCTCACGCATCAAATCGGGGGCTGACCCAAGCCCAGTCTGCGCCATATGCTCTAAAATCAATAGCACCGCCTGATCGAACCCGCGCCCCGCGCCCTGGTAGGCGAAGGTGGCGTCGGTGAAGCGGTCGCACAGCACCACCTCGCCGCGCGCCAGTGCGGGCTCGATCACCTGCACCAGGTGGTCGCGCCGCGCGGCGAACACCAGCAGGGCCTCGGTCAGCGCGTCCATGGCGTCGTGCAGCAGCAGTGCGCGCAGTTTCTCTGCCAGCGGCGTGCCGCCGGGCTCGCGCGTGCGCGTGACACGGCGGCCCTGGGCCTCGAAGGCACAGGCCAGCGCCTCGATGTGCGAGCTCTTGCCCGCGCCGTCGATGCCCTCGAAGGTGATGAACAGCCCTGACTCCATATCAGTTCTCCATGGCGCTGCGCGCCACCCACGGCCCATGAAACCGGCGCGCCCCAAGCGCGGGCAGCCGCGCAAGGGCCGCCCCGCCGCGCTGGCTGCGTCCCCCTCCCATAGCGCGAAGCGCGTAGAGAGAGGGGGAAGGCGCGAAGCGCCTCAGGGGGTGTTTCATTTCTGCCCTCGTTGGTAGCGATTGACCGCGCGGTTGTGCTCGTCCAGCGTGGCGCTGAAATGGCTGGAGCCATCGCCCTTGGCGACGAAGTACAGCGCGCGCGTCTCCTGCGGCTGCACGGCGGCCAGCAGCGCCGCCTTGCCCGGCATGGCGATGGGCGTGGGCGGCAGGCCGGCGCGGGTGTAGGTGTTCCAGGGGTGGTCGATCTGCAGGTCGCGCTTGCGCAGGTTGCCGTCGAATTTCTCGCCCAGGCCGTAGATGACCGTGGGGTCGGTCTGCAGCAGCATGCCCACGCGCAGGCGGTTGGCGAAGACGCCGGCGATGTGCGCGCGGTCGCTGGCCAGGCCGGTTTCCTTTTCCACGATGCTGGCGAGGGTCAGCGCCTCGTCCGCGCTCTTGAGCGGCGTATCGCTGGCGCGCTGGGCCCAGGCGGCCTCCAGGCGGCGGTCCATGGCGTGCAGGGCGCGGCGCAGCAGCGCCAGCTCGCTGCTGCCCTTGGCGTAGGTGTAGGTGTCGGGGAAAAAGCGGCCCTCGGGGGCCACGCCGGGGCGGCCCAGCCTGTCCATCAACTGCGCATCGTCCAGCACCGTGGCGTCATGGCGCAGGCCCTCGTCGCGCGCCAGCGCGGCGCGCACCTGGCGGAAGTTCCAGCCCTCGACCAGCGTCAGCGCGCGCAGGGTTTCCTCGCCGCGCGCGAGCTTCTGCAGCAGGCCCTGGGGCGTGGTGCCCGCGGGAATTTCGTAGTTGCCGGCCTTGATGCGCCGGTCCTGCCCCGATACGCGGAACCAGCCGTAGAGCAGACGCGCGTCGGTACGCACCCCGGCGGCCACCACGGCACGGGCCACACCGCGCGGGGTGGTGCCGGGTTCGATCTCCAGCTCCAGCGCCTGGGCACCGCCCAGATCCAGGGGCTGGTGCAGCCACCAGGCCGCGCCGCCGCCCAGTGCGCCCGCAATCAACAGCAATAAAACCAGTAAGCGACGCACAACCCCAGCGCACAGAATGAATAGAGCCGGGGATGATAATCGCTCGCCATGACCCAGCTTCTCAACGGAATTGCCCCCCTGCCCCACCTGGGCGTGATCCGCGTGGAAGGCGCGGACGCCGCGTCGTTCCTGCAAGGCCAGCTCACGCAGGATTTCGCCCTGCTGCAGGACCACCAGGCGCGCCTGGCGGCCTACCTGTCGCCCAAGGGGCGCATGCTGGCCAGCTTCATCGGCTTCCAGCGCAGCGTCACCGAGCTGCTGCTGGTGTGCAGCCGCGACCTGCTGCCCGCGGCGCTCAAGCGCCTGTCCATGTTCGTGCTGCGCGCCAAGGCGCGGCTGACGGATGCCTCGGCCGATTTCCAGTGCTGGGGCCTGGCCGGGGACGCTCTGCTTTCCATAGCTGGCAGCGCTTTACCCGCCTGGTCAAAAGCCGATTTTGGCCCTACAAGCGTGGTGCATCTCTACCCGGCGGAAGGCCAGCCGCGCGCGCTGCTCGTAGCCCCGGCCGACGCCCCCGCGCCCGCCGGCCCGGCGCTGGCGCCCGGCCTGTGGGACTGGAGCGAGGTGCGCAGCGGCGTGGCCACGCTCACGGCGCCGGTGGCGGATGCGTTCGTGCCGCAGATGCTGAACTACGAATCCATCGGCGGCGTGAACTTCAAGAAAGGCTGCTACCCCGGCCAGGAGGTGGTGGCGCGCAGCCAGTTCCGCGGCACGCTCAAGCGCCGCACCTACCTGGCGCACGCCCCCTCGGCGCTGGCCGTGGGCGCCGAGGTGTTCGCGCCCGACGATGCCGAGCAGCCCGTGGGCACCGTGGTGCAGGTTGCCGTCGCGCCAGGCGGCGGGGTGGATGCGCTGGTGGCGCTGCAGGTCGCGGCGGCCAGCGGCGCGCTGCACGTGTGCGGCGTGCCGCTCACGCTGCTGCCGCTGCCCTACACGCTGCTGGCGGACATCTGA
>ERZ778021.3120-NODE-3120-length-12742-cov-5.343580_pt1 | contig 12742 bp, 16 predicted proteins | sample MGYA00375751_ERZ778021 | MGnify/ENA primary metagenome ERZ778021 (study PRJEB29350, sample SAMN05389814) | bioreactor metagenome | isolation source: Thiocyanate stock bioreactor | place: South Africa: University of Cape Town | collected 2013-08-29 ... | reverse complement strand
GGTCTCTCCCCGAGACGGGGCCCTCTCGTAGGCGGTCACACCCTGCCCGGCCCGCCTACGAGAGGGCCGCGTCCCTTCACTCGTCCCTTGCCGTCCCTACCCTCGCGCCCGCGCCCCCGCCTCGCTGCCGTCGAGCAGCCACTCGACGATCGGCTCGCCGTTGCCGACGGCCGTCGCTTCGATGCCGTCCAACAGCCACTCCAGGCCGGGTTCGAAGCCCGAGTCAGGGGGCACGCCGAAGGGATGGCTGCGGTTGCGGCGGCCGGTGATCTTTTTGATCAGGGGGAGTTCGCCGGCCTCGAGGGCGGCGGCGACCTCGGGGTCGGGATCGCGGAAGGAGTGGAGGGACTCCTTTGCCTCGGGGGCAAGGGAGGCCAGCATGCGTTGGCGGGAGCGGGCTCGCATGCAGTAGCCGGTGACGTAGTCGTCGATCGACATCAGGATCGCGCGGCCGGTCGGCGGGTCGACGTGGAGGCGGACCATGATGCTGACCGACTGCTCGACGTGGCGGAGGCGGTTGATCCGGGCGCGGGGGCGGCGGGAGGTGACGTCGAGGCTCCAGGGGTGGGCTTCGAAGGCCTCTTTCGTCTTGTGGGCGATCGCGCCGAGGGCGGTGCGCCAGTCCTCGGGGAGCGGCTCGGGGAGGAGCATCTCGGCGGCGACCGCGTCGCGCATCAGGTCGAGAAGCTCGTCCTTCGACTCGACGTGGGTGTAGGGGGTCATCGTGGCGACGCCGAGCTCGGTCGCCAGGCGGCGCATCGAGACTGCCTCGATCCCCTCGGCGTCGGCGATCCGCACGGCGGCGGCGACGATTTCGGCGCGGGGCGTGACGCTCATGGTCCGTACACTGTACAGTGGTCCGTCCGTACGGCGTACAGGGTGGGCTGCCCCCCGGGGCTTAAGGCCCTGGCGCCCGGAATCTCCCCCCATGACCCACGCAATCTCCGTCAAAGACCTCCGCAAACGCTTCGGTGACTTCGAAGCCGTCAAAGGCGTGAATTTCGAGGTCGCCACCGGCGAGGTCTTCGGCTTCCTCGGACCCAACGGGGCGGGCAAGACGACGACGATCAACATGCTCTGCACGCTGACCAAGCCGAGCGACGGCACCGCCGAGGTCGCCGGCTTCGACGTCGTCAAGTCCCGCGACGACGTCCGCCGCCACATCGGCCTCGTCTTCCAGGACCAGACCCTCGACGGCTACCTCAGCGCCGAGCAGAACCTGCGCCTCCACGCCGAGCTCTACGGGGTGGAAAAGGCGGCGGTGAAGCCGCGGATGCAGCAGGTGCTGGAGATGGTCGGCCTCTGGGAGCGCCGCGACTCGCAGGTGATGACCTTCTCCGGCGGCATGCGTCGCCGCCTCGAGATCGCCCGCGGCCTGATGCATTCGCCCCGCGTCCTCTTCCTCGACGAGCCGACGATCGGCCTCGACCCGCAGACCCGCGCCTCGATCTGGGGCTATATCCGCCAGCTCCAGCAGCAGGAGGAGATCACGATCTTCATGACCACCCACTACATGGACGAGGCCGAGTTCTGTGGCCGCATCGCGATCATGGACAACGGCGAGATCGTCGCCCTCGACACCCCGGACGCGCTGAAAGAAGGCGTCGGCGCCGACCGGATCCGGATCGAGACCGCCGACGACGAGCGGGCGATCGCCGAACTGGGCGAGCGCTTCGGCCTCGAGGCGACCGTCTCCGAGGGCGCCGTCAGCTTCGCCGTCGCCGAGGGTGAGGAGTTCGTGCCGCGCCTCTTCGCCGAGCTGGGCGTGCCGATCAAGGCGGTGAGCCTTTCCCGCCCGACCCTCGACGATGTCTTCATGACCCACACCGGCTCGACCATCCGCGATGCCGAGGAGTCGAGCGCCAAAAACCGCAACCGCGCGGTGATGCAGGCGATGGGAGGGGCGCGCCGATGAGCGACGCCCTCGTCGCGCACCCCACGGTCGAGGTCCGCGTCCCGCCGCGCAGCTGGCGCTCCGAGGTCCGCGCGGTGAAGATCGTCTGGCGCCGCGAGCTGATCCGCTTCCAGAAAGACCGCATGCGGATCGTCACCTCGCTGGTGCAGCCGCTGCTCTTCCTCTTCGTCCTCGGCTCCGGCCTCCAGCAGCTCTCCGCCGCCAGCACCCACGGGGTCGACCTGAAGACGTTCATCTACCCCGGCGTTCTCTGTATCTCGGTGATGTTCACCGGCATGTTCTCGGCCGCCTCGATCGTCTGGGACCGCGAGTTCGGCTTCCTCCGCGAGATGATGGTCGCGCCGGTCCGGCGCAGCTCGATCGTGATCGGCAAGGTCCTCGGCGGCGCCACCGTCGCCTCGCTCCAAGGGCTGATCCTGCTCGCCCTCGCCTGGGCGGTCCACGTCCCCTACAGCGTCACCCTGGTGCTCGGCGTCTTCGCCCTGCAGCTGCTGCTCGCCTTCAGCATCACCGCGTTCGGGGTGATGATCGCCGCCCGCATCACCCAGATCCAGTCGTTCATGGGCGTGATGCAGATGATCGTCACGCCGATGTTCTTCATCTCCGGCGCCCTCTTCCCGAGCGGCGACCTGCCCGGCTGGCTCACCGTCCTGAACCGGCTCGACCCGATCACCTACGCGGTGACGCCGATGCGGACGCTGATCTTCAACCACCTCGACCTCTCCGCCGAGGCGAGCCAGGCACTGAACCCGCCGATCACCTGGTTCGGCTGGGAGGTCCCGATCGCCCTGCAGATCTTCACCGTCTTCGCCCTCGGGATGCTGATGCTGGGCATCGCGATCGTCGAGTTCAGCGCCGGGGACTAGCGGCAGGCCGGCGGCGGTACCCTCCTCGGGACGGCTTTCGAGCGAGAGGAGCGGGTGATGGAGAGCAACGGAATCGAGGCGCAGGAAGGGCGGATCGCCTTCGTCCAGTCGTGCTGGCACCGCGAGATCGTCGACCAGTGCCGGGACTCGTTCCTCGCCGAGGCGCAGGAGCGCGGCGTCGCCGCCGACCGGGTCGACCTCTTCGAGGTGACCGGCGCCTTCGAGATCCCGCTGCACGCGAAACGGCTCGCCGAGAGTGGCCGCTATGCCGCGGTCGTCGCCTCCGGGCTGGTGGTCGACGGCGGCATCTACCGCCACGACTTCGTCGCCGAGGCGGTGATCGACGGCCTCATGCGCGTCCAGCTCGACACCGGCGTGCCGGTCTTCTCCGCCGTCCTCACCCCGCACCATTTCCACGAGCACGCCGACCACGAGCGCTTCTTCCACGAGCACTTCCAGGTCAAGGGGCGCGAGGTCGCGAAGGCCTGCACCGACACGGTCGAGAAGCTCGGCCGCCTGCCGGTGGCCGCGTGACGCCCGACCTGCGCGCGGCCGTCAATGGGATCGGCCTGGGCGACGAGCAGATCCGCACCATGCGGCTCTCCGAGCCGACCCCGGTCGCGGGCGCGACGGCGGGCGAGCCGCACGAGTCCTGGCACTCCGCCTATATCGACGGGGCGACCGAGGTCGGCGTCTGGGAATCCACGCCGGGCCGCTGGTCCGGCGCCAAAGAGGGGATCAGCGAGATGATGCACCTGCTCTCCGGGCGGGTGACGATCACCGACGAGGACGGCACCGCCCATGAGCTCGGCGCGGGCACCATGTTCATCCTCCTCGACGGCTGGCGCGGCCAGTGGGAGGTCCACGAGACGGTCCGCAAGGTCTACGCGATCTGGCCCACCCGTTAGGGCGAGCGCAGGCGGGTAGGGAGGCGAGATGGAAGTCGCGCTGATGATCGAGGGTCAGGAGGACGTCACCTGGGACGACTGGGTGACGATCGCCGACGCCTGCGAACGGAGCGGGGTGGGGACGCTCTTCCGCTCCGACCACTACTACTCGGTCGCCGACGAGAGCGAGCGCGGCTCACTCGACGCGCTGACGACCCTCGCCGCGCTCGCCGCGATCACCGAGAAGCTGCGCCTCGGGACGATGGTCTCGCCGGCGACCTTCCGCCATCCCTCGGTCTTCGCCAAGTCGATCGCGACGATCGACCAGATCAGCGGCGGGCGGGTCGAGCCCGGCCTCGGCGCCGGCTGGTGGGACCGCGAGCACGAGGCCTACGGCTTCGACCTCCCGGCGCTCGGCCCGCGCATGGACGCCTTCGAAGAGCAGCTCGAGATCGCCACCAGGCAGTGGGCCGACGGCGCCTTCAGCTTCGACGGCGAGCACTTCAAGATCGTCGACCTCGACGCCCGGCCGAAGCCGGTGCAGCGGCCACGGCCGCACTTCGTCATCGGCGGCTCGGGCGGGCCGCGCAGCCTCCGCCTCGCGGTCAAGTGGGCCGACGAGTACAACACGGTCCTGATCGGGCCGGACGCGCTCGCCGAGGTGCGGACGAACCTCGACGTCGAGTGCGAGAAGCAGGGCCGCGACCCGGCGACGCTGCCGCTCTCGCTGATGACCGGCTGGCTGGTGGGGGAGACGCGCGAGGAGGTCGTCGATCGCGCCGCCCGCCTGGCGAAGTGGCAGGGCGAAGACGTCGACGGCGAGGTCTTCCTTGGCGAGCAGTCGGACGCCTGGATCACCGGCACGGTCGAGCAGGCGGTCGAGCACCTGCGCGCCCTGCGCGAGGCGGGCTGCCACCGGGTCATGGCCCAGCACCTTCTGCACCGCGACACCGAGGCGATCGAACTGATCGGCCGCGAGGTCGCTCCCCTCATAGAAAGGTTCTAGATGCGCTACACGAAGTTCGGCCCGACCGGCATGGACGTGTCGGTGATCTGCATCGGCTGCATGTCCTTCGGCGACCCGGCGCGGGGCAGACACGATTGGTCGCTGCCCGAGGCCGAGAGCCGCGAGCTGATCAAGCAGGCCCTCGACGCCGGGATCAACTTCTTCGACACCGCCAACGTCTACTCGGACGGCTCCAGCGAGGAGATCGTCGGCCGCGCGCTCGCCGAGATGGCCGACCGCGACGAGATCGTCCTCGCCACCAAGGTCTTCATGCCGATGCGCGAGGGGCGAAACGCGGGCGGTCTCTCCCGCAAGGCGATCATGGCCGAGATCGACCACAGCCTGCGGCGCCTCGGCACCGACTACGTCGACCTCTACCAGATCCACCGCTGGGACTACGAGACTCCGATCGAAGAGACGCTGGAGGCCTTGGACGACGTCGTCCGCGCCGGCAAGGCCCGCTACATCGGCGCCTCCTCGATGTTCGCCTGGCAGTTCGCCCAGGCTCTCGCCACCAGCGACGCCCTCGGCCGCGCCCGCTTCGTCTCGATGCAGGACCACTACAACCTGCTCTACCGCGAGGAGGAGCGGGAGATGCTGCCGCTCTGCGCCGGCGAGGACATCGCCGTGATCCCCTGGAGCCCGCTCGCCCGTGGCCGCCTCACCCGCCCCTGGGACGCCGCCACCGCGCGCTCGGAGACCGACGATTTCGGCCGCTCCCTCTACCAGGACGAGGACGCCGAGATCGTCGCCCGCACCCTCGAGCTGGCGGAGCGCCTCGGCGCCTCACCGGCCCAGGTGGCCCTCGCCTGGGTCCTCGCCAACCCGGCGGTGACCGCCCCGATCGTCGGCGCGACCAAGCCCCAGCACCTCGCCGACGCGATCGCCGCCGTCGACCTCGACCTGTCCGAGGAGGACATCACGGCGCTGGAGGAGCCCTACCGACCCCACCCGATCGCCGGCCACGCCTGACCGGACCTCCGCGCGGCGGCGACCGCGCGCCGCCGCTCCCGCCTCGCGCTCGCTATTTTGGGTGCCGCGCGGTGGCAGTAGCTCAGTTGGTAGAGCTCTGGCTTGTGGTGCCAGCGGTCGCGGGTTCGAGCCCCGTCTGCCACCCTTCTTCGCGGCAGCGCGCCGGTTCGGTGAGCGGTCGATCGCTGTGCGGGCGTAATCCGAAAGAGGCCAACGATGGAACTAGGAATCTGTCTTCCCCAACTCGGCCCGACCGCCGAAGGCGCGAAGGTCGCCGAGGTGGCGCGGCGCGCCGAGAAGGTCGGCTACGACTCGCTCTGGGTCGGCGACCGACTGCTGACGCCGGAGTCGCCGCAGGACCTCTACCCGGTCGGCGGCACGCCCGAGGTGCCCTACCCGCCGGAGTTCACCGCGGCGCTCGACCCGATCGTCACCCTGACCGCGGCGGCCGCCGTGACCAGCCGCGTGAAGCTCTCGTTCAGCACGCTGATCCCGACCTGGCACAACGCGGTGCTGCTGGCGCGGGCGCTGACCACTCTCGACGCGGTCAGCGAGGGGCGGCTCGAGCTCGGCCTCGGCACCAGCTGGATGCGTGACGAGTACGAGGTCGCCGGGGTGCCCTGGGAGGAGCGCGGCGCGCGGCTCGACGAGATGCTCGACGTGTTCGACAAGCTCTGGAGCGACACCGAGGTCGAGCACCGCGGCCGGTTCTGGGAGATCCCGCCCTCGAAGGTCGACCTGCGGCCGGTGCGGGCGGGCGGCCCGGCGGTGCTGCTCGGCGGCTTCACCCCGGCGGCGATGGCCCGGGCGGGCTCGCGCGGCGCGGGCTGGATCGCGATCGCCGGCGCCCCGGAGGAGTTCGAGGAGAGCCTCTGGGGGATGGCGGTCGCCGCCGCCGAGGGGGCCGGTCGCGACCCGGGTGAGCTGCGCCGCGAGACGCGGGTCAACACCTACGCGGGCGAAGACATCGGCGCCACGGTCGACCAGGTGCGCGAGGCCGAGCGCCGCGGCGCCGATGGCGTCCACGTCGACTTCACCTACGTCGCCTCTTCTGCCGAGGACCTGATGGACCGGGCCGAGGAACTGATCGGGATCCTCCGCGCCTGAGGGGGGACGCGGCGCTCAGGTGGGGACGGCGGACTTCGCGGCCCGTTCGATCGGGGACGCCCGGAACGCGACGCTTCCGGGGGGAGATGCAGGGACGTGACGGAGACGCCAAGTTCCCGACCGTTGAGGATCCCGGCATCTCTGTGACGCCAGCCCTCCTCGGCGCGGGCCCGGTCAATGATCCCGGCCCACGGTTAGTCTCGGCCGATGCGGGTGACGATGTTGGACGGGGGCGCCTTCATCTCGGCGGTCGGGATCTGGCGCGACGGGGAGAGCCTCGGGCGGATGGTGCGCTTCCCGGTGCCGGTCTACCTGATCGAGGTGGGGGAGGAGCGGATCCTCGTCGACAGTGGGCTCCACCCGGACGCGGCGGCGGACGCCCCTGCCCACTACGAGGGCGCCGAGAACATGCGGAACTTCCGCCTCGAGCAGGAGGTCGGACTGGCCGAGCAGGTCGACCTGGCGACGATCACCAAGGTGGTGATGACGCACCTGCACTTCGACCACGCCGGCGGGCTCGGCCTGCTGCCCTCCGCGACCCCGGTCTACATGCAGCGGCGCGAATGGGAAGCCGGGCGCGAGCCCGAGTCGATCGCCCGCAACTTCTTCCTCGTCCGTGACTACGAGGTGGTCGCCGACCAGGTGGTCCTCGTCGAGGGCGACCACGACCTGCTCGGCGACGGCTCGGTGGAGCTGCTCTCGACCCCCGGCCACACCCCGGGTCACCAGTCGGTCAAGGTCGGCGGGCAGCTGGTGATCGGCGGCGACGTCACCCACTTCGCCGCCGGGCTCGATGATCTCCGTCTGCCGATCTTCGGCGACGACCTCGAGGCCCAGCGCGCCTCCGCCGAACGCCTCCGCGCCCTCCGCGACGCCGGCGCCACCGTGCGTCCCGGCCATGACCCCGAGGTGCTGGTCCCGGGCCCGGTCGAGGTCCCGGGCCGATGAGGCTCGGTGCATCGAGAGCGCTGGTCGACGGGGACTGGGTCGACGGCGACGTCGAGGTCCTCGACGGGCGCGTCGCGGCGGTCGGCGTGGGGGAGCCGCGCGGGTCGAAGTTGGCGGCGCCGGGGTTCGTCGACCTGCAGGTGAACGGCTACGCCGGCGTCGACTTCTCCCGACCCGGGGAGGAAGGCTTCGCGCGCGCCGGAGCGGCGCTGCTCGCCGACGGCGTGACCGCCTTCCAGCCGACCCTTGTCACCTCACCGGTGCGGGAGATGGTGGAGTCGCTCGCGACGGTAGGTGGCGCCGCCGGTCATGCGCCGACCGACGCGGCGGCGGGCGCGTCCGCGGCGACTCCTGCCGCGGGCGCCGGGATGCCGCGGATCGTCGGCGCGCACCTGGAGGGGCCGTTCCTCTCGCGCGAGCGGGCCGGTGCGCACGACCGCGACGCGCTGCTCGCGCCGGAACCGGCACTGCTCGACCGCCTGCTCGCCGCCGGCCCGGTGTCGCAGGTGACGCTGGCGCCGGAGCTCCCCGGGGCGCTCGACCTGGTCGACGCGCTGGTCGCCCGCGGCGTCACCGTCTCCTGCGGTCACACCGAGGCCGACGCCGCCGCGGCCCACGCCGCCTTCGACCGGGGCGCGTCCGCCGTCACCCATCTCTTCAACGCGATGCGCCGGCCCGAGCACCGCGATCCCGGCATCGCCTACGCCGCCCTCGGCCGGGAGGACGTCTTCATCACCCTGATCGCCGACGGCCACCACCTCGCCGACGACACCGTCCGCGCCGCCGCCCGGGCGGCCGGAGACCACCTCGTCCTGATCAGCGACGCGGTCGCCGCCGCGGCCGCCCCCGACGGCGACTACACCCTCGGCGGCAACCTCCCGATCCACTCCGAGCGCGGGGTGGTGCGGAGCGCCGCCGGGTCGCTCGCCGGCTCGACCCTCACCATGCCCGCCGCGGTCCGCAACCTCCACGCCCTCGGCGTCCCCCTCGCCGCCGCGCTCCGCGCCGCCACCGAAGCCCCCGCCCGGATGGCCCGCCGTCCCGATCTCGGCCGCCTCGACCCCGGCGCCCGTGCCGACCTCGTCGTCCTCGACGACTCCCTCGAGCCCACCCAGGTTCTCCTCGCCGGCGTTCCCCAGCACTGACCCACGACCTCCCAATTTCGGCCGACCGGTGGGGGGAGAAATAGCGGACGCCCAGCCCTTGATCCCCTACGATGGAACGAGGAATCCTCATGTCCGGCGACCAGGAAATCGAGCTGATCTTCGAACCTCAGGCCGAGGGTGGGTACAGCGTGTACGCGCCCGATCTTCCAGGACTCCACACCCAGGGAGAAGACATGGACGACGCTTTCGCGAACGCCGAGGAGGCGGTCGCCCTCTACGTCGAAGGACTCCGTGAGGACGGCGAGTCGCTCGATCTGGGTGTCATCGTCCGTCGCAGGATCAAACTGCCCGCGTGACTCCACGCCAACCGGTGGTCTCCGGCCGGCGCCTGATCAAGGCGCTCGAGGCCGACGGCTGGGAGGTCGTACGTCAGCGCGGCAGCCACGTGCGGCTGCGGAACGTCACTCGCGGCGCGGTCCTGGTGGTGCCGGAACACGACGAGGTGACGAAGGGGACTCTCGGTCGAATCCTGCGCGAGGCGCGGCTCGATGTCGACGATCCGCGTCGCTTGCTCGATGGCTGACTGGCCAGTTGGCCGGCCGGCCGGCATCATCCAGCCCGTGGAGCACTACTTTCCGCCGGGGGAATCGATGGCGCGGCGCGTGCACGGGGAGCGGGCGGTGGGGCTGCTCTACGGGCAGCGGGCGCTGTTGATCGGGGCTCTGGAACCGCTCACCTACACGGGGACGATGCTGAGCACGAAGGCCGGGGATCGGCCGTTCGAGCGGCTGGTGCGGACGGCGAAGGCGCAGGAGACGATCTTCCTCGGGACCAAGGAGGAGGCCGACCGGATCCTCGCCCGCGTGCACAACCAGCACCTGCGGGTGAACGGGGCGCTGGCAGAAGACGCGGGGGTGCACCGGGCCGGGTCGAGCTACTCGGCCTTCGACCCGGAGCTGATGCTGTGGACGCTCGCGGTGATCGCCGACTCGGGCCGGGAGATGTACGAGACGATGGTGCGGCCACTCTCGCCGGCGGAGCGGGAAGCTCTTTGGCAGGACTACCTCCGGTTCGGGGAGCTGTTCGGGATGCCGCTCGACGCCGTCCCGGCGACCTACGCCGACTTCGCCGCCTGGTTCGCCGGCAAGCTGCGCTCGCCCGACCTGCACGCCACCCGGCACGCGCTCGAGTTCGCCCCCCTCGTCGCCTTCGAGCAGCCGGTGCCGCCCGGCGCGCGGCTCAACCTCGCCGCCCAGAACCTGGTGATCAAGGGGACGCTGCCGCCGCGGGTGCGGGAGATCTTCGGCATCCCTTGGACGGCGCGGAACGAGCGTGGCTTCCGCGCCCTGGCGGCGGCCCATCGCGCCGCCCGCCACGCGATGCCGCGCCCGGTCCGCCGTGGCCGCAACGACAAGTTCTTCGACGTCGTCGCCACCGGCGAGCGCCTCCGCGGCGGCACCCCGACGCCTCGATCAGGGAGCGTGCCGTAGCTCTTATTCGAGCTTCTTGATAAACTTAGCCAAGAATGGAGAACGGCGGCGCACATCTCGCACATCTGGACACGATCGACGTGCATCAGCATCTGCTGGGGGAGCCGTTGGTCGGGGCGCTGGCGCGGCGCACCGCCGCCCCGCGGCTGATCTCCCGCCGCGAGGGCTGGACCTTCCGCGTCGCCGCCGAGCCCGACAGCATCCTCGCCCCGGAGGCGACCGACGCCGAGCTGCGCCGCGCCGACCTCGAGGCGGACGGGATCGACCGGGCGCTGGTCGCGCTCTCGACTGCGCTCGGGATCGAGACGCTGCCGCCCGACGAGGCGGCCGCGCTGATCGAGGCCCACCACCAGGGCCTCGAAGAGCTGCCGGTCGAGTTCCGCGGCTGGGGCGCGGTGCCGCTCGCCGCCACCGAGCCCGACCCGACCGCCGTCGACGCGGCCCTCGATCGCGGCTGCGTCGGCATCACCCTGCCCGCCACCGCGCTCGCCGACCCCGCCGCAGTCGAGCGGCTCGCCCCGCACCTCGCCCGCCTCGAGGAGCGCGACGCGCCGCTCTTCGTCCATCCCGGCCCGGTGGTCGAGGCATCCTCGGACCGCCTGCCGCACTGGTGGCCCGCGCTCACCGACTACGTCGCCCAGATGCAGGCCGCCTGGTTCGCCTTCCTCCACGCCGGCCGCCCGGCGCACCCGCGCCTGCGCGTCCTCTTCGCGATGCTCGCCGGCGGCGCCCCGTTGCAGTTGGAGCGCTACGCCGCCCGCCGCGGCGTCCCCGCGCCCGGCCCCGACCCGCTCGTCTTCTACGACACCTCCTCCTACGGTCCCCAGATGATCGGTGCGATGGCCGCCGCGGTCGGCGCCGCCCAGCTGGTCTACGGCTCCGACCGTCCCGTCGTCGCCCCGCGTCCCGCGTGGCCCGATCCCCGACTTCGGCAGGCGCTGCTCGCCGCCAACCCGGCCCGCCTACTCAACGACGACAGCAATCACGACCCGAAAGGAGCCCTCGCGTGAACCAGCGCACCCTGGACCTCATGCGGCCCCACGGCCGCGACCTCTCAGAGCACGAGCTGATCACCGTCGCGACCCAGATCGCGGCACGTTCGGAGCTCTGGACGGAATGCGTGTCCCACGACCCGCAGCAGCGGACCTACGAGCAGCTGCTCCGCGACGAGCACCTCGACGTCTGGCTGCTCTGCTGGTCGCGCGACCACGACACCGGCTTCCACGACCACGACCTCTCGGCGGGCGCCGTCGCCGCCGCCGCGGGGAGCGTGCGCGAGGAGCGGCTGGTGCGGGGACGCTCGGTGGACCAGCCGATCGGCCGCATCGCCGGCGCGGGCTCCTCGTTCTCCTTCGGCGCCGCCGACATCCACCGCGTCCTGCACGCGGGGGAGGGGCCGGCGGTGACGATCCACGCCTATTCGCCGCCGCTGATGCGGATGGGCAGCTACACGGTCGAGCCGACCGGGCAGCTGCGCCGCCACGCGGTCTCCTACGAGGAGGAGCTATACGCTTCGGATTCATGGCCGACGCCGCCCGCCGCCCGATCCTGATCGCCTTCGACGGCTCCGCCTGCTCGGAGCTCGCGATCGACAAGGTCGCCGAGGAGTTCGGGCCGCGCGAGGTGATCGTCCTGGTCGTCTCCGAGGGCCTCGAACGCGTCCCGTTCTTCGGCACCGCCGGGGTGCCGGTCGAGCCGGAGACGATGGAGCTGCTCACGGACGCGGCCCAGAAGGGCGCCCAGGCGACGGCCGAGAAAGGCGCCGAGCGCGCCCGCGGCCTTGGCCTCGAGGCGACCACCGCGGTCGCCGAAGGCGGCCCGATCTGGAGCGCGATCGTCGAGGCCGCCGACCAGTACGACGCGGCGGTGATCGCGCTCGGCTCGCGCGGCCTGTCAGGCGTGAAACACGCCCTGCTCGGCAGCGTCTCCGGCGCCGTCGCCCACCACAGCCACCGCAGCGTCTTCATCGTCCACGGCGCCTGAGCCGGCGGGCCGAGGACGCCGGCTTGCAAGGATCTGCGGGTGAGCGACGACTCTCCGCACCGCAAGCGCATCGGCTTCCTCAGCTTCGGCCATTGGTCGAACGCCCCCGGCTCGCAGACGACCACCGCGGGCGAGGCGCTGCGCCAGGCGGTCGAGCTGTCGGTGGCCGCCGAGGAGATCGGCATCGACGGCGCCTTCTTTCGCGTCCACCACTACCAGCGCCAGCACGCCTCGCCGTTCCCGCTGCTGGCCGCGATCGGCACCGCCACGAACCGGATCGAGATCGGTACCGGGGTGATCGACATGCGCTACGAGAACCCCCTCTACATGGCCGAGGACGCCGGCGCCGCCGACCTGCTCAGCCGCGGTCGCATGCAGCTGGGGATCAGCCGCGGCTCGCCGGAGCCCGCCCTGCGCGGCTACGGGGCGTTCGGCTACGTCCCCGCCGAGGGCGAGACCGAC
>ERZ778021.3113-NODE-3113-length-12755-cov-3.764173_pt1 | contig 12755 bp, 12 predicted proteins | sample MGYA00375751_ERZ778021 | MGnify/ENA primary metagenome ERZ778021 (study PRJEB29350, sample SAMN05389814) | bioreactor metagenome | isolation source: Thiocyanate stock bioreactor | place: South Africa: University of Cape Town | collected 2013-08-29 ... | reverse complement strand
GCTGCCGCTACGGCATCATGCTGCGCGAGGACGGCTTCATCTACGACGACGGCGTGGTGGGCCGCCTTGCGGCGGACCGCTTCCACGTGACCACTACGACGGGCGGCGCGCCGCGCGTGCTCAACCACATGGAAGACTATCTCCAGACCGAGTTCCCGCATCTGCAGGTGTGGCTCACCTCCATCTCCGAGCAATGGGCGGTGATCGCCGTGCAGGGGCCGAATTCGCGCAGGATCATCGAGCCGCTGGTGGAAGGCATCGACATCTCGGACGAGGCCATGCCGCACATGTCGGTGCGCGAAGGCAGGATCTGCGGCGTGCCGACGCGGCTGTTCCGCATGTCTTTCTCCGGCGAGCGCGGCTTCGAGGTCAACGTGCCGGCCGACTATGGCGAGGCCGTGTGGGAGGCGCTGTGGGAGCAGGGCCAGAAGCACGGCGCCTCTCCCTACGGCACCGAGACGATGCACGTGCTGCGCGCCGAGAAGGGCTACATCATCGTCGGCCAGGACACGGACGGCACGGTGACGCCGAACGATGCGGGGCTGGACTGGGCGGTCGGCAAGAAGAAGACCGATTTCGTCGGCATCCGCGGCCTGAAGCGGCCGGATCTCGTGGCCAAGGGGCGCAAGCAGCTTGTCGGGCTGAAGACCAAGGACCCGAAAGTGGTGCTGGAGGAGGGCGCGCAGGTCGTGGAGAACCCCAACCAGCCGATCCCGATGAAGATGATCGGGCACGTCACCTCGTCCTACTGGTCGCAGAATTGCGGCCGTTCCATCGCGCTCGCCCTGGTGAAGAACGGGCGCGAGCGCATGGGCCAGACGCTCTACGTGCCGATGCCCGGCGGAGCCATCGAGGTCGAGGTGACGGGAACCGTGTTCTTCGACGAGAAGGGGGAGCGCCTCAATGGCTAAAGCCGCAGCAAGTCTGTCCGCCGGCCCCGCCGCCGAGCGCCGCCCGGCGCTGGCCGGGCGCGAGGTTTCCGCCGCCGCGGCCAGGGTGTCGGTTCTGCCGCCGGCCGAGCGTGTCTCCCTGCGCGCGCCGGAGGCGTCGGTGAACTCGCTGTCGCGGGCGCTCGGTCTCACCTTGCCCCAGGCGCCGAAGGCTTCCGCCGCCAAGGGCGGACGCACCGCGCTGTGGCTCGGCCCGGACGAATGGCTGGTCGTCGACGAAGCCGGCGGCGATCCGCTGGCAGATTGCGGCAAGGCCAAGGCCCTGCATTCGGCCGTCGGCATCTCGCACCGCAACGTCGCCATCTCGGTTTCGGGGGCGGCGGCCGAGGCCGTGGTCAATGCCGGCTGCCCGCAGGACCTGTCTGTGGCCGCCTTCCCGGTGGGCGCATGCTCGCGCACCGTGCTGGGCAAGGCCGAGATCGTGCTCTACCGCACGGCCGAGGACGCGTTCCGGGTGGAATGCTGGCGTTCCTTCTCGGACTATGTCTTTACTCTGCTGTCGGAGGCGGCGCGCGACGCGGCGGCCTGACGCGGGAACCTTCCGGCGGCAGCGCCGTTGGCCCCTGCAACGATCGAGGGAGACGTCGATGGCCAGTGCGTCGAAACCCGAAGCCGGCGCGAAGCCGAGGAAGTCCGCCGCCGTGCGCTCGCTGGAAGAAGAGCGCCGGTCGGAGGATATGCAGGAAGAGCTGGAAGAGGGGCTGGAGGACACCTTCCCGGCGTCCGACCCGGTCTCCATCACCAGCACCAGCATTCCCGGCGCGCCGAGCAAGCCCGGCAAGCCGAAAAAGGTGGCCGGCCGGAAAAGAGGCCGCTGACGGCGGACGCTCCGGCCGCGCCGCGGCCACCCCTTCCATATGCCTGAAGCGTGTCGCGATCCTTCAGGGTCACGCCGTACGCTTCAAGGGCTCCCTTTGGGGAGGCATGCTTCAGAACGTGTTCGGCATGATCCAGGGATCGATGTCGATGCCGAGGCGCGGGCCCTTGCCGGCCGTGCCCGTTTCCTGCGCCGGCGCGGGTCTGGCCACCGAACCGGTCGGAGCACAGTCGAGCTTCACCGTCTTTTCCACGCAGGCGGGAGCGGCAGGCGCATGCTTGCCCTTCGCAGCCTCTCCGGCAAGGGCGCTGCCTGAAAAGGCAACAAGGGCGGCAAGAGCGAAAGCGGTCTTCTTCATCATCGCCTCCATTGGCTTCATGATTTTCGTACGTGTACGGAACGGCGTCTATGTACGTATGCTTGCCGCGGGCTTCAAGGCGAAATTCGTACATGTACGATATTTTTGTGCGGCACGGCGCCGATGCTGCCGGCACGGCTCTGCCGGGGCTTCGGGATTTCTGCGACCCGCGCCCGTCCGGTCCGCAACGGGTCGAACGGCTCGTCGCAGGCCGCGGCAATAAATCTGGGAATAAATTTGGACGTATCCGCCGGCCGCAAGGCGAAGCGGGCTCATCCAAAAGGATGGGGCAAAAAGGCTGGAGAAGGGGCGGCCGTGAGGCCCCTGCCGGGAGTTCGGCGTCAGCAGCCGGGCGTTTGCGCCAGCGGCTGCACCTCCTGCACCGACAGCGAGGCCATGGCGAAGTCGCACATCCGCTTTACGAAGGCTTGCGGGTCGCCGAACGGATAGAAGGGAAAGGTGATCAGCAGCGAGATGGTGCCGTGGCCGACCGCCCAAAGCATGGTGGCGATGGCGCGCGGGTCGCCCTTCAGCCGCCCGGCGGCCACGCAGGCCTCCACGCGCTCGACCAGCACCTTCATGGCCGGGTTGCCCTGCTCCATCTCGGCGAAGGTCTTGCCGGGCGGCGGCTTCGTCTTTTCGGTCATGAAGACGATGCGGTATTCGTCGGGGTTGCCCAGCCCGAAGGCGGCATATTCCACCATCACCGCCTTCAGCGCCTCGACCGGATCGTCGGAGCGGTTCTCCTCGATGCGGCGTGCCAGCGTCTCGAACGCATCCTCGGCCAAGGCCAGCAGAATGTCCTGCTTGTCGGCGAAATAGGAGTAGACCGACATCGGCGCATAGCCCACCCGCCTGGCCAGCTTGCGGATGGTCAGCCCCTCATAGCCCTCCTCCTGCACGAGCCTGTGCGCGGCGGCCACCAGTTCGGACCGCATCGCAGCCTTCTGCTGCTCGCGGCGAGCCTGCGCGGTGAGCGGCAATCCGGGCCTGCCTTTCATGCCCCTGTTTCCTCGGGTCCAATATATACGCAGTACGGAAGCCGGCAAGAGGACGCCGCCCCGGCCGCGGCCCGGCGCGCCCTCGGCCTGCCTATGCTTCGGGCTCGATGAAGGTCAGCGTCAGCCAGCGCGCGGTGAGCGCCGGCTTCACCGAGCCGTCGATCTCGACGGTCACGTCGTGGGTTATCTGCACCCAGCCCGAGGGGCGCGCCTTCACGTCGGCCAGCACGAAGCGCGTGCGCACGCGCGAGCCGGTCTTCACCGGCGTCAGGAAGCGCACCTGGTCGAAGCCGTGGTTGACGCCCATCCTGCTCCCGTCCAGCGGCGGCAGGGTCTCGAAGGCCATGGCCGACAGCAGCGACAGCGACAGGAAGCCATGCGCGATGGTGCCGCCGAAGGGGGTTTCGCGCGCCGCCCGCTCCGGGTCGCAATGGATGAACTGGTGGTCGTCCGTGGCGTCGGCGAACAGGTCGATCATGTGCTGGGTGACGGCCCGCCAGGGCGAGACGCCCACTTCCTGGCCGACGCTGGCAAGCAATGTCTCGAGGCTGATGGGCTGCATCCGACTCCGTCCCGATCCCGCACGGTCGAGGAACGGACTATTGGATCAGGCGGGCGCCGTCAAACCACTCGGGCAAATCACTTGGGCAAACCACTCTGGCAAAATCACTCTGGCAAATCACTCGGCCGGCTCGACATCGATGTAGGCGGCCTCCTCAAGCTCGCGCTTGAGGCGCGCCTGCTCGTGGCTCTTGGGCGTGACGAAGCGGCCGAGCAGCAGGTAGGCGACCGGGGTGAGGAACAGCGTGGAGACCGTGGCCAGGCCCAGGCCGCCGACGATGACCCAGCCGAGCGCGATGCGCGCCTCGGCGCCGGCGCCGCTGGCCAGCACCAGCGGCACGCCGCCCAGCACGGTGCAGATCATGGTCATCAGCACCGGCCGCAGCCGGATGTTGGCGGCCTGCTCGATGGCCTGGCGCACGCCCAGCCCGCGGTCGCGCAACTGGTTGGCGAATTCCACGATCAGGATGCCGTTCTTGGCCATGACGCCGACCAGCAGCACCAGCCCGATCTGCGAATAGGCGTTGAGGCTGGTGCCGGTGAGGATGAGCGCGACGATGGCGCAGGCCAGCCCGAGCGGCACCGTGGCCATGATGATGACGGCCGAGACGAAGCTCTCGAACTGCGCGGCCAGCACCAGCAGGATGATGACCAGCGCGAAGCCGAAGATGGTGAGCATGCCGCTGTTGGTCTCGCCGAGCGTGGCGGCCTCGGCTAGCGGCACGATGCGCGCGCCGGGCGGTAGCAGGGGCGTTGCGATCTCCTGCGCGCTGGCAAGCGCGTTGCCGAGCGCGAAGTCGTCGCGCAGGTTGGAGGTGATGGCGACGGAAGGCTGCCGCTGCTCGCGGGTCAGCGAGGGCGGCACGGCCCGCTCGGTCAGCGTGGCGATGGTGGACATCGGCACGTAGCGGCCGTCCTGCGTCTTCAGGAAGATGTTCTCCAGGTCGGTCGGATCGTTGATCGGATTGGTGGTGGAAACCAGCTTCACCGCATAGCTGCGGTCGGCGATGTAGACGTCGCCGACCTTGTTGCCGTCCAGCATGGCCTGGAGCGTGTTGGCGAGGCCGCCGATGTCGATGCCGAGATCCGAGGCGCGCTCGCGGTCGATGGCCACGGAAAGCTGCGGCTGGGTCGGGTCCACCGAAAGGCGCGGCTGCACGAAGCGCGGGTCGTCGCGCATGGCGTCGATGATCTTGTCGGCCGCTTCCCCCAGCGCCTTGCGGTCGTTGCCAACCAGCGCGAATTGCAGGCCGTTGCCGGCGCCGCGGATGCCGAGGCTGTTGGGCTGGATGGGGAAGATGCGCAGGGAAGGAATGTCTTTGGCGAGATTGGAAATCTGGGCCATGATTTCCTGCTGGCTGCGGCTGCGCTGCTCCCACGGCGCCAGCGTTATCACCATGAAGCCGGTGTTGTAGGCGCCGTTGTTGCCGGCGCTCTCGAAGGTGCTCTCGATCTCGCCCGACTCGCGCAGCGGCTGGATGAGCTGCTCGATGCGGCGCATCTGCGCGGCCGTGTAGTCGAGGCTCACGCCCTGCGGGGCGTTGATGCGCAGCAGGACGACCGAGCGGTCCTCGGTCGGCGTCAGCTCCTGCCGGATGGTGGAGAACATCGCAAAGGCGGTGCCGGCGAAGAGAAGCGCCACGAGCACGACGATCCACGGCGCGTCGAGGCATGCTCGCAGGCAGCGCCGGTAGAGACCGCCGAGGGCGGTGCCGATCCGGCCGCCGATGCCGTTGCTCGCCCCTTCGTGGTGAAGGGCCGCGCCCGACAGCATGCGCGAGGCGAGCATGGGGCACAGCGTCAGCGCCACCACGCAGGACAGAAGCACCGACATGGCCAGCACGAAGCCGAACTCGCGGAACAGGCCGCCGGTCTGGCCGGGCAGGAACGAGATGGGCACGAACACGGCCACCAGCGTGGCGGTGGTGGCGACCACGGCGAAGAACACTTCCTCGGCGCCGAGCACGGCGGCCGCGCGGGGCCCGAGCCCCTCGTTGCGGCGGCGCACGATGTTCTCCAGCACCACGATGGCGTCGTCCACGACGAGGCCGGTGGCCAGCACCAGCGCCAGCAGGGTCAGGATGTTGATGGAGAAGCCGGCCAGCCAGATGGCGGCGATGGTGCCGATCATGGCCACCGGCATCGACAGGCCGGGAATGAGCGTGGCGCGCCAGTCGAGCAGGAAGACGTAGATGACGATCAGCACGATGGAGACCGCCAGCACGAGCGCGATCTCCACCTCGTGGACGGCGCCGTTGATGAAGACGGCGTCGTCGCTGGTGACCTTGATCGACATGCCCTGCGGCAGCTCCTGCTGGAGCTTGTCCACGGCGGCGCGCACGCCGTTGGAGATGTCGAGCGTGTTCGATTCGGCCGCACGCACGATGCCGATGCCGATGCCGGTCTTGCCGTCGGAGCGCAAGGTGGACTGGCCGATGTCCGGCCCCATGGTCACCGTCGCGACGTCGCGGATGCGGGTGGTGCCGCCGATGACGATGTTCTCGAAGGCTTCCGGCGTGGTCACGTCGGCCGTGGTGCGCACGATCAGGTTCTGGTCGGAGGTGCTGATCGAGCCGGCGGGCGTGTCGAAGGCCACGGTGGCGAGCGCGTTGCGCAGGTCCGCCACTGTGTAGCCCAGGCTGGCCAGCCGCGCCTGGTTGACGTCGATGCGGAAGATCTTCTCGCGGTCGCCATAGACCTGCACGTCGGCCACGCCGGGCACCGCGGCCAGCGTGTCCTCGATCTGGTCCTCCACCACCGTGGTCATGTCCTCCACCGACATGGTCTCGGAGGTCACGGCGAGCCGCATGACGGCGTCGGAATTGGCGTCGGCCTTGACGATGCGCGACGGGTCGGCCTCGTCCGGCATCTGGGCCGCGACGCGCCCCACCGCGTCGCGCACGTCGGAGGCGGCCACGTTGAGGTCGACGCCGTCGTTGAACTCGATGGTGACCCGGCTTCTGCCGTAGGAAGAGGTGGACGAGATCGACTTGACGCCGGAGACGCGGGCGACCGCCCCTTCGATGATGTCGGTCAGTTCGCGGTCCACCGTCTCGGCCGCCGCCCCGGTGAAGTCGGTGCTGACGGTGATGACGGCGCGGTCCACATCCGGCAGTTCGCGGATCTCGACGCCGTAGAAGGCCGCCAGGCCGGCCACGGCGATCAGCGTGTTGAGCACGAAGGCCAGCACCGGCCGCCGGATGAACAGGGCGGTGAAGCCGGTCTCGCTGCTTTTTACGGCGTCCGTCATCGGCCGGGCCCGGTCACGAGCCGGCCGGGGCGTCGGCGGGCTGGGCCGCGCCGCCGCCGCGGGCGATCATCACGTCGCCGCCGTCGCGCACGGCCTGCACGCCTTCCGTCACCACCAGGTCGCCGCTGGCGATCGGGGCGTCCACCAGCACGGTCTCGGTGTTGCGCTGGATGATGCGCACCGGCACGCGGCGGGCCTTGCCCTTGTCCACCGTCCACACGAAGGCGCCGTCGCTGCCCCATTGCACGGCCAGCGGGCTGACGGCCGGATAGGTGTCGCCGGGGAACTTCATCGCGATCTGGAACGACATGCCGGCCCGCAGCGAATCGTCCGGATTGGCGATGGTGGCCTGGACCCAGGGCGTGCGGCTCTTGTCGTCGATGCGGTTATCGATGGCCGTGACCGTGCCCTCGAAGGCGCTCTTGGGGTTGGCGAGCGGCGTGGCGGGGAGCGCCGGGCCACCGCGGCCGCGAAGCGCTCCGGCACCCAGAAGTCGACCAGGATGGACGAGCGGTCGTCGATGGTGGCGATGGCGGTCTGGTTGGTGACGTAGTTGCCGGCCTCGATCGGCAGGATGCCGACGACGCCGGAGATGGGCGAGACGACGGAGCGGCGGTCGAGCGCCACCTGCGCGTCGTGCACCGAAAGCTCGGCATTGCGCAGTTCCAGCTCGGCATCGGTGAGTTGCACGGCCGTGGCCGTGTTGGAGGAGCGCAGCGCGCGGATGCGATCGACCTTCGCGCGGGCGTCGTCGCGCTGGGCCTTGGCGCGCTCCAGCGCGATCTCCTCCGTCTCGGAATCGAGCCTGGCGATGACCTGGCCGGCCTCGATATGCGCGCCCGAGGTCACCTGGAACTCGATCAGCCGGCCGGCGGCATAGGGGTTCACCGCCACGGTGGCGGCGGCGCGGCCGGTGCCGATCGCCTGCAGGCGGTCGTTGATGGTGGCCGACGTCACCGGCGCCGCGACCACCATGGCGTGCGGCGCGGCGTTCTGCCGGGGGGCGTTGCCTGCCTCGGCGGCGGAATCGGCCTTGGGTGCGGAGGCGAGCGCCCAGTCGATGCCCCAGCGCTCGAGGATCTCCGGCGCGCCGGGGAAGAACCTGGCCCAGGCCGCAACCGCGGCCACGAGGATCACGGCGGCAAAGAGAATTTGTTTCCAGGCGGCCATTGGCACTCCGGTCTGCGAAAGGATCCGTCTGCGGAATCACCCTCTCCGGACGGACGAAGCGACACCCCGACATGCGCGAAACGGCGTCTTGCATCGCCTATATGGCAATTGTCCGACCCTCACGCACATTAAATCTGCGTAAGGTTGGAAATCTGCGTAAGGTTGGCGGCAAGCGGCTGCGCCCGGCGCGCGGCTGTCCGGAACCTAGCGCAGGTTCTCCATCTCGCGGATGCGTGCCGCGCTCTCGGTTTCGAGCCGCAGCGTCAGCGCGCCGATCAGCGCCTCGGCCACCACGAACAGCGCCGCCGAGGAATCCCAGGCCGAAGGCACGGCGGTGCGGCCGGCGATGACATGGCGCGCGAAGCGGGCGATGGGCGACAGCCACTGGTCGGTGAACAGCACGATCTGCACGCCGCGCTGGTGCGCCTTCTCGGAAAAGCGCAACAGGCTCTCCTGATAGCGGCGAATGTCGAAGATCAGCAGCACGTCGCGCTTGCCCATGTCGATCAGCCGGTCGCGCCACATGCTTTCCTGGCCGGCGAGATGGAAGACGTTGGGCCGCACGATGGTCAGGTGCGCGGCCATGTAGCGGGCGATCGGGTCGGTGAAGCGGCCGCCCATCAGGAACATGTGGCCGCGCCGGTCGGCGAGCTTCTCGACGATCTCGGCGAGCTGGCGCTCGGAGATGTGGCGGAAGGTCTCGCGCAGGTTCTCCAGCGTGGCCTCCAGCATCGGGGGCACGGGGCCGGCGCCGCGCGAGGGCGGGTTGTAGGTGCGTGAGGCGGGCGACTGCAATTGCGCGGCCAGCTCGTCCTGCAGGGCGGACTGGAACTCGGGGTAGTTCTGGAAGCCGAGGCGCGACACGAAGCGCAGGATGGTGGGCGAGGACACGCCCGCCGTCTGCGAGAACTCCGCCACCGTCTTCAAGCCGATCACCGGATAGTTGGCGACCAGCGCCTGCGCGGCCCGGCGCTCTCCCGCCGGCATGGCCTCGATGCGCTCGGCGATCAGTTCGGCAATGCTTGCGCCCATTTCCCCGTCCCCTTGTTCCGGCCGCCTGCGCGGCTCTTCAAAACACGTTTGACAAGTTCGGGGAAAATGTATGAAATCATCCGCACAGGCGCAACGAAACAAAATTCGTAACATACGATACGCGCTTCAGGGGATAAGCGACCGATGGGGGAGACACGTCGGACAGGCCGTGCAGCCGCGGATTCCGTAAGGGTGACGAACCCCGGCGGAAAGGGCGCCTATGTGCTGACCTGCGACCACGCCGCCAATTTCCTGCCGCCGGAATTCGGCAGCCTCGGCCTGCCCGAGAGCGAGCTTTCCCGCCATATCGCATGGGACCCCGGCGCGCTGCCGGTGGCGCGCCGCATGGCCGAGATGCTCGACGCCGTGCTGGTGGAGACCTGCGTGTCGCGCCTGGTGCTCGACTGCAACCGCGCGCTCGACGCGCCCGGCCTGATCCCGGCGGTGAGCGAGACCACCGCCATCCCCGGCAATGCCGGCCTTTCGGATGCGGAACGCGAAGCGCGGATCGACCTGTGCTGGCGGCCGTTCCATGGCGCGATCGAGGCCGTGATCGCGGACAGGCTGGCGCGCGGGCAGGAAAGCCGGCTGGTCTCCGTGCATTCGTTCACGCCCGTCTACAAGGGCGTGGCGCGGCCATGGCAGGTCGGCATCATCCACGACGAGGACGAAAGGCTGGCCGCGCCGCTGATCGCGGCGCTGGAACGGTCCGGCGGGTTCGACGTGGGCGTCAACGAGCCCTATTCGCCGGCCGACGGGGTCTATTTCACGCTGGAGAAGCATGCCCGCGCGCGCGGCCTGCCCTGCGCGATGATCGAGATCCGCAACGACGAGATCGGCGACGGCGCCGGGCAGGCCGCCTGGGCGGCGCGGCTGGCGGTGGCGCTGGCCGGCATAGGCGGGCTCGCCGAACCGGCGGGCGCCGCCGGGGTCAACCTTGCATAGGAGATCGAGAGCTTGCCAAGAGCCGTATTAGCCTTCGTGCGATATGTCGATGCCCTGAACTATCGGGTCGGCCGCTTCGCCATGTATCTGATCTTCCCTATGGGGGCGATCCTGCTCTACGCGACCGTGGCCCGCATCATCCTCGGCTACCCGGTAAACTGGGTGCTGGAGATGTCGCAGTTCATGCTGTCGGCCTACTACCTGCTCGGCGGCGCCTATTCCATGCAGCTCGATGCGCATGTGCGCATGGATCTTTTCTACGGCGCGATGAAGCCGAGAACCCGGGCGATCACCGATTCGTTCACGATCGTGTTCGTCATCTTCTACCTGGCCGTGCTGTTCTGGGGCGGTGTCTCCTCCACGGAATATTCGATCGTCTATAACCAGAAGAACTACACGGCATGGGCACCGGTGCTTTGGCCGGTCAAGATCGTCATGACGTTCGGCATCTTCCTGATGCTTTTGCAGACCATTTCCCAGTTCTTCAAGGACGTTGCCGCAGCGCGTGGAAAGCCGATCACATGAGCTCCGAATTCATCACCCTTTTCATGTTCGCCTCGATGCTGATCCTGATGGCCACCGGCCAGAGGGTGTACGGGGTTATCGGCGCTGTCGGTGCGGCAGCCGCCCTGTGGCTGTGGGGCAAGGGTTCCTTCGAGCTTCCCTTCAATGCGGCATTCCAGGTGCTCAACTGGTATCCGCTCATCACCGTGCCCTTCTTCGTCTTCATGGGCTACATGCTGTCGGAATCCGGCATCGCCAACAATCTCTACCGCATGTTCCACGTCTGGTTCGGCAACGTGCGCGGCGGGCTGGCGCTCGGCACCATGGGCCTGATGATCGTCATCTCGATGTTCAACGGCTTGTCTGTCGCCGGCATGGCAATCGGCGCGACGGTCGCGCTGCCGGAACTCCTGCGGCGCGGCTATGACAAGGTGATGATCACCGGCGTCATCCAGGGCGGGTCCTCGCTCGGTATCATGGGGCCGCCTTCGGTGGTGCTTATCCTGTACGCCATGATCGCGCGCCAGCCGGTGCTTCAGCTGTGGCTGGCCGGCATCGGGCCGTTCATCCTGATGGCGATCGTCTTTACGCTCTACATCTATATCCGCTGCCGCATCCAGCCGGAACTCGGGCCGATCCTGCCGCCGGAGGAGCGCGCCAAGATCACCATGCGCGAAAAATTCGTCCTGCTGCGCGAGGGGCTTCTGCCGTTCGGGCTGTTCGCCGCCATCATGGGGCTGTTCTTCTCGGGCACCACCAGCCTGGTCGAAACCTCGATGGTGGGCGCGTTTCTGTCGCTGCTTGCGGCGTGGTTCTCGGGGAAGCTGGACCGCCGCGTGCTCGAGGAGACGACGCGCAATCCGCTGGCCGTTTCGGCCATGTTCCTGTGGATCATCCTCGGCGCGCTCTGCTTCAGCGCAGTTTATGACGGGCTCGGCGCCATCAAGGCCATCGAGAACCTGCTTTTGAACACCTTCGACCTCAGCCCCTGGGGCGTGCTGTCGATGATGCTGTTCTCCTTCATCATCCTGGGCATGTTCCTTGACGACACGGCCATGCTGGTCATCGTCGCGCCGCTCTACATTCCGCTGGTGAAGCTGCTTGGCTTCGACCTTATCTGGTTCGGCATTCTCTACACCATCACCTGCCAGATCGCGTATATCGTCCCGCCCTTCGGCTACAACCTGTTCCTGATGCGGGCCATGGCGCCACCGGAAATCACCATCGTCGATATCTACAAGTCGATTGTGCCGTTCTTCTTCCTGATGGTGTTCTGCATGATCGTCATCATGATTTTCCCGGACATCGCGATGTGGCTGCCGGACCTCTACTCCGGAAAGAGATGAGGGCCGTTTGAACTTCAAGGAGGCGCAATGGAGCATTTGATGCATCGAAAGGCAGACGGGGAGGGCGCCGATCGCGCCCGGCCTGCCGCCGCGACGGAACTGATTTGATCACTTCAATGGGAGACGTGAAATGACGGATACCAGGACCATCAATAAACGTGATTTTCTGCGCAAATCCATTCTGACCGGCGCGGGCGCCGTGGGCGCCACGACGTTGGCTGCGCCCTATGTGAAGGCGCAGGCGCCGATCAAATGGCGTCTTCAGACCTATGCCGGCCCCGCCCTGGCCGACCATGTGTGCAAGCCCGGCGTCGAAGCCTTCAACAAGGCCGCGCATGGCGAGATGGAAATCGAGATGTACACGGCCGACCAGCTCGTGCCGCAGGGCGAGCTGTTCCGCGCAGTCCAGTCCGGCACTCTGGACGCTGCGCAAAGCGATGACGACTCGGCCGCCGCGCCTGTCGACGTGAAGGTGTTCGGCGCCTATTTCCCGCTCGCCTCGCGCTATTCCCTCGACGTGCCGGCCCTGTGGCACTGGCATGGGCTGAAGGAAATATGGGAAGAGGCCTATGCCGAGGTCCCCGGTGTCACCTGGCTCAGCAGCGGCGCATGGGATCCGTGCAACTTCGGCACGACCAAGCCGATCAAGTCGGTTGAGGATCTCAAGGGCCTGCGCGTCTATACTTTCCCGACCGGTGGCCAGTTCCTGTCGCGCTTCGGTGTCGTTCCGGTGACGCTGCCTGACGCAGATGTCGAGGTTGCGCTTGAGACGGGCGAGCTTGATGGCGTCTGCTGGTGCGGTATCACCGAAATGCACACGG
>ERZ778021.3106-NODE-3106-length-12781-cov-3.824454_pt1 | contig 12781 bp, 6 predicted proteins | sample MGYA00375751_ERZ778021 | MGnify/ENA primary metagenome ERZ778021 (study PRJEB29350, sample SAMN05389814) | bioreactor metagenome | isolation source: Thiocyanate stock bioreactor | place: South Africa: University of Cape Town | collected 2013-08-29 ... | reverse complement strand
TTGATGCCATAGCCGGAGGAGGCAGTCGACCATGGCCCGCAAGCGCGCCCTGTCAGCACGGGAGGGGGACGCACTGCGCGATGTCGGCATGCACTGGGTCTCCGACAACCTCTACCTCCAGATCCGGGAACAAGGCACTCGAAGCTGGCTGTTCCGCTACTGGGTCGATAGCAGGCCGAAGGTGCTCGGTCTGGGCGCGACGAAGGACGTCACGCTGGCCCAGGCCCGGGACAAGGCCGAGCGCCTGCGCATCAAGGTGCGAGACGGCGCCGATCCTGCTGCGGAGAAGAAGACGGCGAAAGCGGCCCGGAGAGCAGAGCAGGCGGTGGCCGCTGCGGCCTCAGTGCCGACCTTTGAGGAATGCGCCAGGGAGTACATCAACGCCCATGAAGCTTCATGGAGCAACGATAAGCACCGAGCTCAATGGTCCTCGACACTCAAGATGTACGTCTATCCGCATATCGGAAAGAATCCGGTCAACGAGATCGGCATCGACGACATCGTCAAGGTGCTCAAGCCGATCTGGACGACGAAGCCGCCGACGGCTGGCAACGTCCGTGGCCGCATCGACAAGATCCTCGGCTGGGCGACTGCCATGGGCTATCGCACTGGCGATAATCCGGCCTCGCGCGACGGACCGCTGATGCATCTGCTGCCGTCACTGAGCAAGGTGCAGCGCCAGCAGAAGCATCACAAAGCCGTCCCCTACAAGGAAGTTCCCGCCGTCGTCGCCGACATCAGGAAGCTGGGCTCCACCAGCGCCAACGCCTTGCTGTTCACCATCCTCACTGCGGTTCGCACCGGCGAGACGCTAGGTGCGACATGGGACGAGATCGATCTGGAGGCAAAACTCTGGACCATTCCTGCCAAGCGCATGAAGGCAGGCGCCGAGCACAAGGTGCCGCTCGCCAGCGAGGTCATCGCATTGCTGGAATCCCTGCCGTGCGACGCCACCGGTAAGAATCCGCACCTGTTCCGCGGCCCGCGTGCGAAAACGCTCTCCAACATGGCCATGCTGCAATGCGTGCGCGGTGTTCGCGATGACGGCGCCACGGTGCATGGCTTCCGCGCCTCGTTCTCGACATGGGCGCGGGAGCAGACCGACTACTCGCCGGAGATCGTGGAGGCATCTCTCGCGCACACGCAGAGCGACAAGGTCGTCGCCGCCTATGCCCGTACTACCTTCCTCGACCGGCGCCGCGACCTCATGCAGGTGTGGGCGACGTTCTGCATGGGCAGGTGAGGCTCCGTACTTAGGCATTCGTTGCCGAGTGGTGGGGTCATACGGCCGCTATCGCTGTCAGACCCCGGTATGGACAGGGTCCTGAAAGCGATAGCGGTGAGGTCGCGCCACTGAGGCGGCAAATGACCCATTCCAGTTGCTTTCGCCGCGCCTCACGAACTGCTGCTTTGCACCTCAATCATGGCCACTGCCATTTAAAGATCGGCGCCTGAAGCTGCTGTGGAAGCCTTCGGAGCGCATCCGCAGCGGCCGTGACAACTCATAGCCGCAAGGCCGATCCGGTTGCACCGATACGTCAAATCGCTTGTAGAACCTTCTCGACCTCCTCACCAAGGTGGCGCCGAATCCGCAAGTCATCCACGAGAATGGCGTTCGACGTTCCGAACACGGGCACTCCGGGCGCAATCGGCGAATGAATGTCGATGCGGATCGGGCTGCCATTCTTCCTCGACAGAATGATGGGCGCCGTTGCGCCGGCTTCACCAAAGTGGCGTTGGACGACATAGTCGCTTGGCAATTGCCGTTCGAGATCGGCCGCGAGGATGGCGAGCGAGCGGAAGGCCCTGGCATGATCGAACGGTACTGGTCCGCCATCAAGCACATGTCGCAGCAATTGTGCGCCGACGAAACGGTCGAGCAGCGCATGATCGAGCTTGTTCTTAAAGGATCTGAGGCACCGATAGCAGGATGAGTCGCACTGCTCGGGACAAAGTTCGAGCAACTGGAGTGCCAGCTCGAACAGTTCGCGCCCGCGTGGCGCCAGTTGGGGCGAGAAACCTGCGCCCCCGGCCAGCGTGTCGTAGAGGAAGACCTCTACGAGCGAACCTGCCGCGCCATGCTCGTTCAAGGCGGAGGATCTCGCCCGCCTCAATCTCGAGGAGCAGGCTAGCCGCCTTGGCGAGCGCCTCACAGACTGTGCGCATCGCCGAGATCGTCTCCGAATGGGCGGGCGGCAGCCGGAACGGAGTCTCGATCCGCAAGGAGAACAGCGCGATGTCAGTTAGAAAATCGGTGCCGAGCACGATCCCACGCGAAGAGAAGCCGGGGCATGGTGGATCGTTGTCGTTAGGATATGGCAGCGGGTGCGGTTGGCTCAGGTTGACCTCAGGTGCGACCGAGGACTCGATGCGGCCGCAGCGCACGCAATAGTCATAGCCCTCGCCATCCGGTCCCGAGTTGGACACTAGGAGATGCTGGCGTGTCCCTATGGCACGCAAATGCGGTGTTATTGCTTCGCCTAATTGGATGCGATCGGTCGTCATCACCAGCTTCGCGCGCGTCGCATAGGCGGTTTCGTTGGGCTCGTCCGGTACCGAAGGCGCGGGCGTCTTCCATAGATGCGCGAAGCCTGGCGGGCGGAACCAGGGCTTGGCGGGACCGAAACTGTTTGGGGTATGGCACGCTACGCAGGTGAGCAGTTCCCCGCGCTTGGACGGATCGTAGAAGTCGTCGGTCTTGGCGTGACCGCAGCGCTCGCATTCATAATAGAGGCGCTTGCGTCCCCAGGCAACGCGGCGATCGTCGGGAAAGGGCGAGTAGATCGCCTTCGACGTATATTGCTTGCCCTTGATCCAGATCTGCTTATTCGGTGCATATTGCGATAGGGCAATGTTGAGGCCCTGGCTCGGCGCGAACTCCATCTCGGCTCGGTAGCCCGTAGAGTTAGGGCTGAAGACATAGAAGGGCGCGACGTCTGTGGGAAAGGCGTAGCGCGGCAGTACGCCCCAATAGAGCAGTCGATCGAGGAGGTTGTCGGCGGCCGCGTCGACGCCGCCGTCATTGTCGGGCTCCGGATCGGCATCGGGGGGCGGCTCCTCGTCCGGTGATGACGCCTCGACTGGCGCGGCTATCCAGGGCGGGGATCCGGCAACCTCAACCTCCTCGGGATCGGACGAGGGTGCGGCGTCACGCTGACCCTCAAGCGCCATGTCCACCGCGGACAGCAGGTCGACGCTGAAGCCCTCGAGCAGCGCGTCGCGATCGCGATCGCTAAGTTCGGCAGGCAACCATCGGGCTATGGCCTCGCGCAGTTGTGGTTCATTGGCGTTTAGCCAGACCTGTAGGTCCGCGTGGTTGAGCGGCCCCGTCCCGAGAAAGTCACCGACGGTTCCCAGCACCGAAAAGAGATTGGCGAGGCCTGGATCGGCAAGATTGAGCGCGGGGAGCTTCGCCTCATGGTAGCGCTGGAGCAGAAAGGCGCGAATGTGACGGCGCGCAATATCTGGGTTCTCGAGCGTGAGCCGCGGATCGACCACCTGGCCGCGTATCATTTCCTGCGGGCGCGTGAAATAGTGGTCATCGTGGCTGTCGGCGCTGCCGAACGCCACCACAGTTGCCACCGCATTACCGCGCCTGCCGGCGCGTCCGGCGCGCTGCTGATAGTTGGCGCGCCCGGGCGGCATGTTGCGCAGCGCCACCCCCGACAGGTCGCCGATGTCGATGCCGACCTCCATCGTTGTCGTGCTGCTGAGGACGTCAATGCTGGTGCTGTGCCCCTGATCGACGTCGCGCCAGGCGAGATCAATGTCTTGGAACTGCATCTCATGGTGCTCGGCCTGCGAGAACGCAGTATCGGCGCGGGCGGCATTGAGTTGAGCGGTATGCTCGGCCGCGATCAGCGACATGAGCTTGGGTTCGTCGTGCCCCAGCGCCTCGACGACCGGCCCGCGATAAAATCCCTTGCGGGCGCGAAACACTGGGTCGTTGTCGGGATCAAAGATATGCACGTCGGGCGAGCCGCAATCGATGCAAGCCGGGACGGTCGCGATCGGCCGGTGGACCGAGGTGCAGCGAGCGCAGCGCCGCCATTCGCCGCCGAGCCGGAGCGAAAGCTTGCGCGCGAGCAGGCGATTGCCGCCGTCGGCCAGCTCCGTCACCATCGGCATCAGGCGCGGGAGCCACTCCTTCTTGAAGTCCTTCCGGAGCGCAGGCGTGCCCAGCACATGTTGCATGGCGCGAAAGTCGCCCTTGTGCGAGCGAACCACGCCGCCCGTTCCCCACCAACTGTTCGGCATGCCACGAAACCAGATGCCGCTCTTGCGTGACCAGGCGCGCAGCCAGGCTCGCGCCACCGCGAGCTTGTCCTCGGGCGCTTCTGCGATGCCCGCCAAAGCGGGCAAAGCAGCTATCTTGCCGGTCTCGCTGTTCGCCTCCCCGATCGAGGCCACGGCGAGAGACTCGAGGCCGAGAATATTGTCGCGTAGCACATCGACCAGGGCGCGGATCAGGTTGGCGGGCGGCTCGGCGTTGAGCAGCGAGATCAAGACTTTGGTGTCCGGCATCGCGCCGGGCGGGGTGTCGAAGACGCGCGGCATCGTCTCGGACCCTTCGAGCTCGGGACGCAGCCTGACGCCGAGCCGATGGGCCGCGACCACCGTGGCGAGCCAGGCATTGTCGAGAACGATCGAGGTCGCGAACACGGGATCGCCGGACAACATGCGGTAGCCGAGCGGCAACAGGGCACGCAGCGTATCTTTGAGCGAATAGACCTGAAGCGCGGGCGCGAGGCGCGCCGCCACCTGCCGCGAATCCGAGAAGACCAAGACCTTGCGGCCGCGTAGCGGCGCGAATTCGGTCGCCCTGACCGGGCTCGGCGGCTGCACGCGGATTTGCGCGGATACAAGCGCCTGGAACGGCTGATCACCCTTGGTGAGATGGTCCTGGACGCTCGATTTGCCGCCGCGCACCGAGCGCCCGCAGCAGCCGCAAGGGACGAACTGGCCTGGCCCGGCGCCGGCGCTCCCGTCGTCGTCCTCATCATCGTCGTCAGAATCTGTGCCGGGCGCCGCGGCAAGGCTCGATGCCTGCGGCCGCAGATAGACAAGACGGTGGCGTTCGCTGAGCTTGTTCGGATTGAGGAGGCCAGAGGCCAAATCATAGTGAGCGGCCACGCCTTGGGACGGGTTGGCGGGCGTTTCGAGCAGCAGATCGAGCGGCTGGAAGGCGAGCGCGACCCCCGCAGAGGTGATGAGCTTTTGGCCCGGCTCGGCGAACAGGTGATCGGGCCGAGCGACATCCTTGGTGTAGGCGCGCGCATAAGATGTCCCGCAGTAGCGGCAGGTGTAGTAAGCGAGCACCGGAGCCTGGCAGCCGCAGCGGTCGCGCGGCTGCGCATAGAGTTTACCGATCGGCCCACCCCGTTCGCCTTCGGCCAGTTCGGTGCAGCCCGGGTCCATGCAGGCCCAGAGACCCGGCAGACCGCGATGGAAGGCATGGACCCGGCACGGCAGGAGACTGGCATCGTCCGCCTTCAGGCGGGCGCGGCTGCCCATCGCGAGCAGCGCGTTGATCGCGCGATCGCCGCTCGCGCGGTCCGGCGCGTCGAAGACCAGATCGCGAATCTCGTCGAGCGCGCCGGCGCGCCGCATCGTCTCATTCACGAGCAACGCGAAAGGCGGATAATCGGCGAGCGCGTGGAAGAGGTCGGTCGCGTCATTGGTCGTGGCGGCGATGCCGCGCGCTGCCAGGAAAGGCACGATTGCCGCGGCGCGCTGGGCCGCGTCTTCCGAGAAGAAGCCGTCGAGGTCCACAGCCGCGAGCAGCGCGAGATCCGCCACGCTGCCCTTCGCGGCGCCTTCGCGCAATTTGAGATCTCCGGTGACGGGAACGAACGACTGGGCATCGACCCCAGTCAGTTGCGCGCCGAATTCGCCCGCCGACGCTTTCCCGGCATCAGAGAAGCTCGCGGTCGCGCAGATGACTTGGAAGCGTTCGGGCGGAATTCCCAGCCGTTCGCGCAGCCGGCGTAGTAACAGGCCGACCTCGGCGCCCTGGGCGCCGCGATAGAGGTGCGCTTCGTCAAGGACGATGAGGAATTTCTCCTCGGGACAGGCTTCGAGCCAAGCCCGAGTCGCATCGAAGATGCTGCGCTCGATCGGGCGCAACATCATATACTCGAGCATCGAATAGTTGGTGATGAGCAGATCGGGCGGTGCCTGCTGAACCTCCCAGCGGGTCATCAACTCGGCATCGTCGTCGAGCGCAACGGCGCGCCGGAAGGCATTGCCGGACATCCAGTAACCCGTGCCGAACCAGTCCGATACGCTCGGCTTGGCCGGCCACTTTCCCTTAACGCGCAGCCGCTCTATCAGAGCGGCTGCGCGCGCATCCTCGGCTTCCACGATCGGCGTCCCCGCCGCGTGGCGTCTGGCGGCGTCCTCGATGGCCACGAAAAAGTCGCCGATCGACCGCAGACGGGTCCGGTCCTTGCCTCGCGTGCGCACGCCGGCATAGGGCGTCCGGCTCGTGTAGCGCGCAAAGGTCGCGGCGCGACCGGACCATTGCTGAAACATTTGGATGACGCGTTCGTCGCCGAACAGCAGCCGAAGGCGGCCGAGTTGGTCATTGACGAGGGCGTTCATCGGATAGAGCACCATTGCGCGCGCGGCGGAATGCGCCGCGAACTGCTCGCTCTTATCCGATGCCTCGATCGCGAGCTTGCCGAGAATGGGAAGCAGGAAGGACTCGGTCTTGCCCGAACCCGTTCCGGTCATGATCATCACGTTGCGCTGGTCGCGCAGGATCGCCCGGATCGATTCCGCCTGATGCCGATAGGGCGGATCGAATAGCAGCGGCTTCCCCTGAGCGGAGGATGCGAGCCGCACATAAGCTTCGCGCGCCGCTCCCGGGATGTCGGTCATTGCCGCATAGCGGTCGCCGGTGACATATCGGGGAGTGGATTCGAGGAAAGGCGTCTGAAAAATGCCGCCGGAGCTCTGCAGTAGGCGCCGGCGCTGCTCGACCACGCGCGGATCGGCGATGTGGTAGGTGGCCTCAATATAGCCTTGCAGCGTGTCCTGCAGCGTCGCGATAGTTTCCTGGATAGTTGCCGTCATGGCTCGCTCTCATAGTCGAAGGCGTGCATCCAGAGCAGGTCGCGCAGGGCTTGAGTTTCGTCAGCGACGCACTGGGATGGAAGCGTGTAGCTGAATAAGCAGCCCGTCTCGCGGCTTTTGCTGCCCACCAGCGCGAGACGGCGGTCGCCGAACGAGGGCAGCGGCGAGAAGAAGTCAAGCGCGGCATTGTCTTCGCCACGACGCACCCGTACTTTTTGAGGATGGCCGTCAAGCGCGTCCCTTGCTGCCTGAAAGCGCCAGCCAAGATCGCAGGATCGCTGCCGATCACTGTCGTCGCGCAAGTCGAGCAACCGATGGCATTCACCTTGGGAAAACTCCGCAATTGACCAGAGGTCAGCGCCATAGCGGCGCGGCCGGCGCGCTAGGAATATTCCAGTCGTTCGGGCGTCGGGCGCGCGCCAGCGGCCCGAATAGAAGCGCACAGGGCGAGCGGGATCGAGAATTTCGAGATTGGGGATCGCTGCTGCCTCCCGCGGCTGCTGCGCTAGGCGCTGGACCCAGCGGTCAACATGCGCCGTGGCCGACTCCTGCGTCGGCGTGCGCAGCCAGACCGCTTCCGAAATCTGGACTAGGCCGAGGAGGCGCAGATGCGCCGCCAGCACCAGGTCGTCGGGCGCAACTAAGCGCCGGACCGGCCCCTGCTCATCGACCTTGGCCGCGAGATCGGGCGTCAGCGGCGTCGGCTGGTCGCCGGCTATGCCGAGCAGCATGATCGAACCATCACCGCGCTGAACGAAGCTTGGTGGCGCCGGGCGGATGACGAGGTCCGGCGCATCCCAGGGATCGGTGCCGAGCTTGTGCATCTCAAACGCCTCACCATAGGCCAGCAGTTCCTCAAGCGCGGCCTCGACGGCGGCCCGCTCGATCCCAAACGGTTCCAAGGGTTCTGCTACGAACCGGACGATATCGGCGTTTGATGCCGGCGCCAACCAATATATCGCACGGCGCAACGCCGGCTTGATGCAGGTTTGGGGATAGCCGGCAACGGCGCCAAGCGCTGCCGCAGTGGCGTCCACCGCCTCATCGGGTGTTAGTGCGCGCATCATACCGCCACCGCCAGCGTGCCGCCTGTTCCGAAGCGAACGGCTGCGGCGGCGAGATATGCCCCGCGCACGAGCGCGCGATTGGTGAGCAGCGCCGAAATCCGGACACGCGCGCTTTCGAGGCTGCCGAGACGAAGTGCAGCTGGATCAAAGGCCAGTCGATAGGCGTCGGCGATGCGAGCCTCCTCCTGCTCGATGTCATAGCGTCGCGCAATGTCGCCGAACGCCTGCAGGCCCTCGGCCTCGCTGGTCGGTGCGGCGAAGGTGCGCATGCGCAGCCCGAAGCCCGGCGATCCACCGACATGCTGCTGCGCGCTCGCCAGTTTATCGGCGCGCGCAATGCGCTCGGCGAAGTCGCGACCGCAGGCCCGTGCCGTGAGTTCGCCGACAATCCGGCCAAGCGTGATCTCCTTGCGGATGATCGCCTGCGGCCCGACCGGCTGCGCGCGCCGCCAGCGGCCCATTGCGGTAAGGAGCGTGAGCACGATTTCGCGTTCGGGCCTATTGAGCGCGAGGTCCTGCTCGAACCCGAGATCGGACAAGGCGCGCAATCGTTCGGTGGCCAGTGCGCTGGCGAAGATCGCATATTGGCGCCTGTTGCTATCGGCGATCAGCAAGGCGCCGGGCGGCGCCACGTCGATGCCGAGCACGGCATCGTCATAGCCGACGGACGTTTTGGCGAGCGGCGTGGCGAGCGGATAGAGACGCGTGGTGACGGGATGCTCATGCGCTGTCTCGTCGATCAGCCGTGCGCGGCGTGTCGACGGGTCGAACCGCCAGCGCAGCGGGTCCACCCGGTGCGGAAAAGGAAGCGCTTGACGCCCGAGTTCGCCGAGGGATGCGACCAGATCGACCCGGTGTGCCGCGTCGATCTCATCGGACAGCCCCTGGCGCAGATGGTCGAGCACGCCGAAGGGCACGGCATTACCGACCGGTGATGTCCCGCCCTCGATCGTCCCAGTTACATGGCCGGTCGCATCGAAGGCTTCGAGCGACCAGTCGACGAACCGACCGGCGGGGCCGAACACACGCGCTTCGGCACGCCGGGCAAACAAGGCTTCGAGGTCACTCCCCGGGGGCTCGAGCAACAATCGGAAGCCCGCCTTCGTGCGCATCGCCACGGGCCAGGGGCGCGGCGGGACAACGGCAAAGTCGAACGCAGCCGGTTCGCCCGTCTCGCGCAAGTCCGTGCCACTGGCGGCGGCGGCGCGAACCACTAGCCGGTGCTCGCCTATGCCCAGCGGACCGAGGGCAACGAGCATCTCGCCGCCCTCGAGTCGAGCAAACGACGCCGGCCCGTCGTCGACGCGGACAGCAAACCCAGCGAGGTCGTAGTCGGCGGTCAGGCGAAGAAGAATGGTCTCGCTGGCGGTCCATTGCGGCCAGCCATCGCCCTTGCGCGAGACCGGCGCGAGGCCCAGCGGATCAATGCGAATGCCTGTGATGGTGCCGATCCCGAGCGCGGCCAGGGCCGTGCGCCGCTCGGTCTCCAGGCGCTGCGGCACGTCGAGCGAATAGGCATGAACGGCCTGGGCAGACGCCGGGCAATTCACCAGCGCCGCGCGCTGGGCTAGTTGCTGCGCCAGTGCCTGCCGGCTCAGGACCAGATAGGATTCCGAAGTGCGCACATAGCGACCGCGAACCTCGCGATAGACTCCATCGGCGTGCCGGCGCAGCAGCCAGAGTGGGGCGTCCGGCAGTGCTAGCAAGGGCTGAATGATCGCGCGTAGATGCTGGTCGGCGGTTTCGAGTTCGACGACCGGCTGCCCGGCGGCCGGGAAGGATGCGATCGCCCGGTCGCGGCGAGACAGACCAAGCAACGCAAGCGCCGGTTCCAGTCGGTCCGGCTCGTCGGCGGTGCGAATGCGCGCATGGGTGAGCGTCTGTAGGTCTAGCCCGGCACGCGTCATTGCCGCGCCCACATCAGGATAGACCAGTCCCAAGAGGACGCTGCCGTCCGCGAGGTGCCGCGCCGCGAGCGTTATTCCGGGCAAGGGCGCTTGGCTACCGCTTCCGCTGTCCGGGCCGCTCACCGGCGCGTGCAGGCCGGGCGCGACGCGCGCGCGATGGGCGCTGATCACCGAGCGGGCGGCGCGCAGTAGCGCACGCGAGTGACGGCGCGCCTCCAGATCGTTGACGATACGCTCCAGCACAGCGGGCAGGATGCGTGGCATCTCGGCGCCGATGTCGCGATCGCGTAGCGCCCGCACGATCTGCGTGGTGAGCTCGGTCTGCTGGAGGAAATCTGCAAAGCGGGACGACGAGCCGTCATATCCTTCGATCAGCACTTGTCCAAGATCGGCGCTCTCAATTGCGGCGCGATCTGCGATCATCCAGCGCCGGGCGTGCAGTTGCGCGGCAAAGTGGGCTTGTAGATATTGCGGGAGGATTGCGTTGGCGATCGGCCAGGCAATGATCGAGAATTGGTCGGCCCAGCGGCCGACGGGCTCGGGTCCGCCAAAGCGGTCCCTGAACCGTTTGAACAGACGGCGCAGCCAGCGTCGTTGATCGTTGCTGCGCCACTCATCGGGCCGCCGCTCCAGTGCCGGCCAATATTCGTCGCCGGCGTAGCGATAGCCGGCTTCGGCGGCGAGCGCGGCCCACACGAGCCAGTGCTGATCGCGGGGACCATAAGGTTGGAGCGAGCGGCTGGCCGCTTCCGCGAGCGCGTCGATCCGCTCCTCGGCGAGCCCGTGCTCGAGTGCATAGACAGGATAAGAGTGCACCCGGCGCAGCGCGGCAAGGGTCGTGAAATGGGCCTCGAGCTCTGCCTGCGCCTCGGCCAGCATGGGCGTTATCCGGTCTGGGCCAATGTGGCGCGCGGCATCTCGATACGCCCCTTGATGAGTTTCGGAATCATGTCGCGCTGCCAGGCACGATAGTCGATCTCGCCCCGTTCCGCGCGGGGTACCAACCAGCGGTCGCGCGCGAGATCGGAAATCTCGGTCACCGTGCGCAGCCCGCATATGTCGGGGGCCTCCGCGCCGGTGCGCAGCACCTCCAAGGCATTGCTCGCCAGCTTTGAGATGAAGACCTCGCGCTTGATGCCGTGGCGCAGGATGTTCTCATTGAAATTCAGCGCACTGAGCGCCGCACGGATGGTGCGCAGGCGCCAGTTGGGTCCTTCGCCGAACTTGTGCTTGTCGGCATATGCATGGTTGCGCTCGCGCAGGAACAATCGCATGCGCTCGAATAGGGCATCGGTGATATGGAAATGCCCCCACCCCTCGGTGAATCCGATGCTCTCGAAATAGTCCGTGCCTTCAAGGCGAAGCCGATTATAGACCGACGATCGGCCCATAGACGATGTCGTGGTGACAGCAACGAGATTGGCGCCCTTCGCCTTCCCTGAAATCACCCCGACCGTGCCGCCGTAAGCGCGGCGGAAATCTTCGAAGATTTCGCGTGAGCGGATGAGGCAGGCGACAGCCTTTCCCCCGAGCAGAAGGTTGTAGGGTGGCACAGCGCCGAGCGCATAGGCATCAAGGATGCCTACGAGGCGTTGCGCGCGATCATGCACGGTCCAATCGATGAGATTGTCTCTGACCGAAAGATTGTAGAGCGGGTCTCCCAAAGTGATAATGCCGGCCAGCCGGTCATGACCTTCGTCCCAGACGAGATAGCGCATGCGTCGCCCGAAGCCCACGGAAACGGGCACTGACCACGTCAGCGTGGCGACGCGGAATATGTCCGCCTCGATCGTGCCGGATAGTACGGGCCTCAGGGCGAGCGTGATTGCGCGGGGCTCTAGTTCGTTGCCGTCGGCGAAGTGCGGCAAAGTGCGAGGTAGCGCGCGCTCGAGGAAACATTGCGAGGATACTAGGCGCTCGCGCCGCTGGCCTCGGTGCAGTTTGCGGATCACCTCCTTGCCTGCACCAGGCAGGACGAGATCGCCGGCTTCGTCCTTAGTGAAGCCGAGATTGTGCAGATGCGACCGGAGCGCGCGTTTTAGCTCGGCTTCCTGACTGAACGGTCGAGCTATTCCTCCCATAAAACCTAATCCGCCCCCAATCCCCGTCACTACCGAATGCCAGACCGCACCATGCACGGGAAGGAACACGCCGCAAGCTCCCATGTCAGCGACCAGTTTAGCCGATTGTATTTGCAGGTGGTATGCCCACTGGTCAAATGCGGCTCGATGTAAACCGCTAGTCGATGCGTCAGGGTGCGTTTCGTGGATACAAAACTCTAAGAGATCAGATTCGTTGATGAGAAACCTCCGAGTGGCTTCCACCAGCCTCGGTCCGCGACAGCGGATCACCACCCGTTCCGTATCTCCCTCGTGCCCCCATCGCAATTTGACCCATCTACTCACCGCCGCTTGAGGCGATACGGCCGCGTGTGGGCGACTGTGCGCCGGCAAGGGCGCCCGTGGCGAACTGCTGCTGCGGAATGATGGCATGACGAGAGAGCAAGTCGGCCCATGCCTTGGAGCGGGTGCTGGAGAAATCACCGTAGATGCGGCGCACGCTGACCTCGCCGATCTTGGCAATCTCTTCGAACAGACCGTCGGCGATTTGGCCGAAGCGTTGTCGGCGTCGATCAGCACCGCAAGGCGCGGCGAGCGGGCTTCGGAGGGCATGGGCTCTGATCCCAGGATTGCGATCTCGCTTGAGACATCCCAGGAGACCATCCTACGC
>ERZ778021.3102-NODE-3102-length-12815-cov-3.355094_pt1 | contig 12815 bp, 10 predicted proteins | sample MGYA00375751_ERZ778021 | MGnify/ENA primary metagenome ERZ778021 (study PRJEB29350, sample SAMN05389814) | bioreactor metagenome | isolation source: Thiocyanate stock bioreactor | place: South Africa: University of Cape Town | collected 2013-08-29 ... | reverse complement strand
CGGAAATGGCCAAGGCCGGGATGGAGGGCTTCCAGGAGTTCATGGTCCGCCCCGAACGCCTGGACGCCATCCTCGAACGGCTGGAGCGTCAGCGCCAGCGCGTCTACGCCCAGTGATCCCGTCGCGGGCAGGGACGCCCCTGCCCGCGCGTTTCCCCGCAAGATGAAGGTGGCACCATGACCGCCCTGCCCGACACCCCCCCGCCGCGCCGCCGGTCCCGGCGTCAGCTGACGCCCTGGCTGTTCCTGGCGCCGGGCCTGCTGATGTTTTCGGTCTACGTGATCATCCCGATCTTTCAGTCGGTCTGGGTCAGCTTCCACGATTGGGACGGGCTGGGCCCGATGACCTGGGTCGGCCTGGCCAATTACGACGAGCTGTGGTGGGACGAGGCCTTTTATACCAGCCTGAAGAACAACCTGAACCAGACGATCCGCGGCATCCGCATGTACAAGTCGCTGTTCTTCTTTCCTTTCGTTATCAGTCAGGTGGTCGTGGGGCTGATCTTTTCGTGGTTCTATGCGCCGGGCTTCGGGCTGCTCTATGCGCTGATCGAATGGGCCACGGGCACGGGCGTCGCGATCCTGGCCGACGAACGCTTCGTCACCTACGGCATCATCGCGGCGGGCCTGTGGCCGCAGATTGCCTATTGCATGATCCTGTACCTGACCGGCCTGAACGCCGTCGCCCCCGACCAGATCGAGGCCGCGCGGCTGGACGGCGCCAAGGGCTGGCGAATGCTGTGGCATGTCGTGCTGCCGCAACTGCGCCCGGCGACCTTCATCGCCGTGGTCGTGACCGTCATCGGTGCGCTGCGCAGCTTCGATCTGGTGAGCATCATGACCTCGGGCGGGCCCTTCGGGTCGTCGCGCGTGCTGTCCTATTACATGTACGAACAGGCGCTGTCGGAATACGGCTATCGCATGGGCTACGGCGCGGCCATCGCGGTCGTCCTGTTCGCGATCATGATGATCTTCATCTCGGGCTTCATCTGGAAGATGTGGCGCGACGAGAAAGGGGCCTGACCCATGTTCCCCCGTCCCATCCAGACGATGTCCCCCGCAGCGCAGCGCACCTACAAGATCGTGCTGCCGATCATGCTGATCCTGTGGCTGCTGCCGCTGCTGGGGGTCGCGATGACCTCGGTGCGTCCGTCGGGCGATCTGGCCGCGGGCAACTATTTCGGCATCCCCTCGCGGCTGGCCTTCGAGAATTACGCCGATGTGTTCCGCAATTCGCCCCTGGCACAGTACCTTTGGAACAGCTTTCGCATCACCATCCCGGTGATGATCGGCGCGGTGGCGCTGTCCTGCCTGACCGGATTCGCGCTGGCGGTGTACAAGTTCCGCCTGTCGCTGCTGGTGTTCTTCATGTTCGTGGCGGGCAATTTCGTGCCCTTCCAGATCCTGATGGTGCCGGTGCGCGACCTGACGGTCGATCTTGGATTGTACAACACCATCACCGGGCTGGCGCTGTTCCACATCGCCTTTCAGACCGGGTTCTGCACGCTGTTCATGCGCAACTTCATCAAGGCCCTGCCGCGCGAACTGATCGAGGCCGCCCGCGTCGAAGGCGTCACAGAATGGCAGATCTTCTGGCACATCGTCCTGCCGCTGGTGCGGCCCGCCATCGCGGCGCTGTCGGTGCTGGTCTTCACCTTCATCTGGAACGATTATTTCTGGGCCATGGTGCTGACCACGGGTGCCAGCACGCAGCCGGTGACGGCGGGCCTGAACAGCCTGAACGGCCAGTGGATCGCCGCCTGGCATCTGGTCAGCGCGGGGTCCATCCTGGCCGCCCTGCCGCCCGTGCTGATGTTCTTCCTGATGCAGCGGCATTTCATCGCCGGACTGACCCTGGGCGCGGTGAAATGAGGCTGTGGCGCATCGACACGCCTGCCCAGACTATGGTCCTGGCCAGCGACGGCGGCATAGCCTGTTGCCATTACTGGGGCGCGCCCCTGCCCGGCGACACCGACCTGGACGCGCTGGTCGCGGCGGCGGCGGGCGGCATCACCGGCGGCATGCTGGACGCGCTGCCGCCCCTGTCGCTGATCCCCGAGGCGCGGCGAAGCTTTCCAGGCCAGCCGGGGTTGGTCGCGTTCCAGAACGGCCTGCCACTGGAGCCGGAGTGGCGGCGCCGATCAGGGCGATGCGCTGACCCTGCACCACGTCGCGCCGGGCCTGCGGCTGGACATCACCATCCGCGCGATGGATCACGGGCTGATCGGCCTGTCCGCGCGGCTGTCGTCCGACGCGGCGCTGACGCTGCACCATCTGGCGCTGGCCCTGCCGGTGCCTGCGCATCTGACCCAGCTGACCGAACTGGCGGGCCGCTGGACGCGCGAATTCCAGCCGGTGACCAGCACGCTGGACCACGGCGCGCGCCTGCGCGATGCGCGCACGGGCCGGTCGGGACACGAACATCCGCCGCATCTGTGGCTGACCGCGCCCGGCACCACCAACACCGGCGGAGAGGCCGTGGCCCTGCATTACGGATGGTCCGGCGGCCACCGCATGCTGGTCGAGGCCCTGCCCGAAGGCCGCCGCCAGATCCAGCTGGGCCATTGCTCAGGGTCCGAACGCGCGCCCGGCACGGTGTTCCAGACCGCAGAGATCTGGCTGGCCCGCGGCGATGCGGGCCTGAACAGCGTGGCGATCCCCTTCCAGCGCGCGATCCGCGACGCCCTGCCGCCCGCGCGCCAGCCCCGCCCGGTGCATTACAACGGGTGGGAGGCGATCTATTTCCGCCATGACGCGGCCGAGCTGTCCGACATCGCCGAACGCGCGGCGGCCCTGGGGGCCGAGCGGTTCGTGCTGGACGACGGCTGGTTCGGACAGCGCGACGACGACACCTCGTCCCTGGGCGATTGGGCCATCGACCCGCGCAAGCATCCCCACGGATTCCAGCCGCTGATCGACAAGATCCACGCCCTGAACATGCGCTTTGGCCTGTGGTTCGAGCCTGAGATGATCAACGAGGACAGCGACCTCTATCGCGCCCATCCGGACTGGGTGCTGGGGCCGGCGGACCAGATCCGGGGCCGCAACCAGCTGCATCTGGACATGACCCGCGACGATGTGCGCGACCACCTGTTCCACCGCGTCGGCGGCATCCTGGGCACGTGGGACATCGACTATGTCAAATGGGACCACAACCGCCTGACGCCCTATCCCGACGCGGGCCAGACGCGGGGCGTCTATGCGCTGTTCGACCGGCTGCGCGCGGCCCACCCGCAGGTGGAATTCGAAAGCTGCGCATCGGGCGGCGGCCGCATCGACGCGGGCATCCTGACCCGCTGCGGCCGCGTCTGGCTGTCCGACAGCAATGACGCGATCGAACGGCTGCGCATCCAGCATCACGCCGCGATGCTGCTGCCCGCCTGCGTCACGGGCAGCCATGTGGGCCCGCGCGACTGCCACACCTCGGGGCGGGTGCTGCCCATGGCCTTGCGCGCCTGGACGGCGGCACAGCGCCACATGGGCTTCGAGATGGACCCGCGCGAACTGACCGAACCCGAGGCCGAGACCCTGACCCGCGTCACCGCCTGGTGGAAGGCCAATCGCGACTGGATGATGGCGGGCGACATCTGGCGGCTGGACCGCCCCGCGGGCGCCCTGGCCGAGATGCAGATGGCCGCGGACGGCCATCGCCTGGTCGTCTTTGCCGCCCAGATCGACGCGCCCGTGGCGGTGCAGCCGCCGCCCTTGCGCCTGACCGGGCTGGACCCGGCGGCGCAGTATCGTCTGACGATGCTGGAACATCCGCGCGGGCATCCCAGTTCCGTGGTGGCGCTGTCGCGGGGGCCGGTGACCCTGCCCGGCGCGGCGCTGATGGCGAATGGGGTTGCCCTGCCGCCCGCGTTCCCGCAGACCATCGCCGTCATCGAAGGGGTGAAACTGTGACGATAGACTGGATCGCCGCCGATTGGGGCACCACCAACCTGCGCCTGTGGGCCATGTCCGGCCGCAGCCCGGTCGAGGCCCGCAGCAGCGACCAGGGCATGGCCAGCCTGACCCCCGATCAATTCGCACGCGTGCTGGCGCAGGCGACCGATGGCTGGCCCGCCGTCCCGGTCATCGCCTGCGGCATGGTCGGCTCACGCCAGGGCTGGGTCGAGGCCCCCTATGCCGCCGTCCCCTGCCCCGCCACCCCGCGCATGGTCGCGGTGCCCGGCGATCCGGGCGGGCGCCCGGTGCGCATCGTCTGCGGCATCCGCCAGGACGCCCCCGCCGACGTGATGCGCGGAGAGGAGACCCAGATCGCGGGTCTTCTGGCGCTGTCCCCGGACTTCGACGGCATCGCCTGCCTGCCCGGCACGCATACGAAATGGGTCCGCATTTCCGCCGGAGAGATCTGCAACTTCAAGAGCTTCATGACCGGAGAGATCTTCGGCCTGCTGGCGGAACAGTCGGTCCTGCGCCATTCGGTGGGCACGGGCGCCTGCGATCCGGCGGTGTTCCGGGGCGCGGTCTCGGACGCGATGGCGCGGCCCGAACGCGGCTATGCCGGGCTGTTCCAGCTGCGCGCGGAATCGCTGCTGGCGGATCTGGACCCGGCCACGGCCCGCGCCCGCCTGTCCGGCACGCTGATCGGGTGGGAGCTGGCCGCCGCCCGCCCCTGGTGGCTTGGCTGCGACGTGACCATCATCGGCGCGCCCGCGCTGTCGGCGCTCTATGCCGAGGCGCTGACGGCGCAGGGGCTGGCGCCCGCGCGCATGTCCGTGGCCGACGCGACCCTGGCGGGCCTGGCCGCCGCCCATCGCCAATTCCTGCAAGGATGATCCCATGTCCCGCCCCCTGATCGCCATCCTGCGCCGCCTGACCCCGCAAGACGCCCCCGCCATCGGCCGCGCCCTGATCGACGCCGGCATCACCCGGCTGGAGGTGCCGCTGAACTCTCCCGACCCGCTGGACAGCATCGCGCGTCTGGTGCGCGATTTTGGCGACGTGGCGCAGATCGGCGCGGGCACCGTGCTGACGCCCGACCAGGTCACGCAGGTGGCCGATGCGGGGGGCCGGATGGTGCTGTCGCCCAATTGCGACGCGACCGTGATCCGCGCCACCGTGGCCGCAGGGATGGCCAGCTATCCCGGCGTCATGACCCCGTCCGAGGCCTTTGCCGCGCTGGCGGCGGGCGCGACGGGGCTGAAGCTGTTTCCCGGAGAGCTGATCGGCCCCACGGGCCTGCGCGCCATGCGGGCGGTGCTGCCCCAGGGCACGGAATGCTGGGCGGTGGGCGGGGTGTCCGCGGATACCATGGCCGACTGGCGGCGCGCGGGGGCGGCGGGGTTCGGCATCGGATCGGCGCTGTACAAACCCGGCGATGATGCGGCCACGGTCGCGGACAAGGCCCGCGCGATGGTCGCGGCATGGGAGGCATCGGCATGATCTTTGACCCCACCCCCTGCACCCTGGGCGAGGGCGCGCTGTGGCATCCCGACCGCAACGCCCTGATCTGGTTCGACATCATCCAGAAACGCCTGTTCCTGAAACCCCAGGACGGCGCGCGCCAGCACTGGGATTTCCCCGACCACGTCTCGGCGGCGGGGCTGGTGGACCGCGACCGCATCGTCGTGGCCTCGGCCCGGGCGCTGTCGCTGTTCGATCTGCGCGATGGGACCAGCACGCCGCTGGTGCCGCTGGAGGCCGACAACCCGGTGACGCGCAGCAATGATGGCCGCGCCGATCCGCAGGGCGGGTTCTGGATCGGCACGATGGGGCTGAACGCCGAACCGGGCGCCGGGTCGATCTGGCGGTACCACAGGGGCGAATTGCGCCGCCTGTTCCCGGCCATCACCATCACCAACGCCATCTGCTTTTCCCCCGAGGGCGATCTGGCGCATTTCGCCGATACCGACCGGTCGATGATCTGGCAGGTCCGGCTGGATCGCGACGGCTGGCCCCTGGGCGACCCGCAGCCCTTCATTGACCTGTCGGCCGAAGGGCTGAACCCCGACGGCGCGGTGATCGACAGCGAAGGCGGGCTGTGGTCGGCGCAATGGGGCGCGTCCCGCGTCGCGCGCTATGACCGTCAGGGGCGGTTCGACCGGGCGATCGTGCTGCCCGCGCGGCACGTGTCCTGCCCGGCCTTCGGCGGGGCCAGCCTGACGACGCTGTTCGCGACCTCGGCGCGTCAGGGGCTGGACGATCCGCAGGCGGGCGACGGCTGCACCTTCGCGGTCCCGGCAGGCGTCGCGGGACAGCCCGAACATCGGGTGATCCTGTGCTGAGGGTCGCCCACCTGCCCGTTCCTCGGGCAGGCACGCATGGGCTGTTGCCGCGCTGCGGCAGGGGCAGCGGTTCGGAAAAATGCGCGGAACATGACTATGGCATTGATCTTGGGCCTGCCGTAAACCGGCAGCGACGGTGCCATGGGTGCCAAAAGCGTAAGTGCTGAGTGACAAGAGGGACGGCCATGACCAAACGGGCGCTGATTACCGGAATTACCGGGCAGGACGGAAGCTATCTGGCCGAACTGCTTATGGAAAAGGGCTATGAGGTCCACGGAATCAAACGCCGGTCGTCCTCGCTGAACACGCAGCGCATCGACCATATCTATCAGGACCCCCATGCCGACAACGCGCGCATGTTCCTGCATTACGGCGACCTGGGCGACACCTCCTCGGTGATGCGCATCATGGCCGATGTCAAACCCGACGAGGTCTATAACCTGGGCGCGCAGTCCCATGTCGCAGTCAGTTTCGCCACCCCCGAATACACCGCCAACGTGGACGCCATCGGCACGCTGCGCATCCTCGAGGCGATCCGGTTTCTGGGGCTGGAGGAGAAGACCCGCTTCTACCAGGCCTCGACCTCCGAGCTCTATGGCCTGGTCCAGGAGATCCCGCAGCGCGAGACGACGCCCTTCTATCCGCGATCGCCCTATGCGGTGGCCAAGATGTATGCCTATTGGATCGCGGTGAATTATCGCGAGGCCTATGGGATCTATGCCTGCAACGGTATCCTGTTCAACCACGAATCCCCCCGCCGCGGAGAGACCTTCGTCACGCGCAAGATCACCCGCGGTCTGGCCAATATCGCCCAGGGGCTGGAGGATTGCCTTTACATGGGCAATATCGACGCGCTGCGGGACTGGGGTCATGCCAAGGATTACGTCCGCATGCAGTGGATGATGCTGCAGCAGGACGTGGCCGAGGATTTCGTGATCGCCACCGGGGTCCAGTATTCCGTGCGCCAGTTCATCGAATGGTCGGCGGCGCATCTGGGCATCACGCTGCGCTTTGAGGGCACGGCCGAGGCCGAGATCGGCATCGTCGAGGCGGTGACCGGCGATCAGGCCCCTGCGGTCAAGGCGGGCGACGTCATCGTGCGGATCGACCCGCGCTATTACCGCCCGACCGAGGTGGAAACCCTGCTGGGCGATCCGACCAAGGCCAAGGAAAAGCTGGGCTGGGTCCCCGAGATCACCACCCAGCAGATGTGCGAGGAGATGGTGGCCGAGGATCTGAAATCGGCCCGCCGCCACGCCCTGCTGCGCACGCATGGCTATGACATGCCCCTCTATCACGAAAGCTGAGGCCCGCCATGACGCGCATCTTTGTGGCAGGACATCGCGGCATGGTCGGCAGCGCGATCCTGCGTCAGCTGCAGGACCGCGATGGCGTCACCCTGATCACCCGCACCAGCGCCGAGCTGGACCTGACCGAACAGGCCGCCGTGCGCGCCTTCATGGCGGCGGAACGGCCCGATGCGGTGATCCTGGCCGCGGCCAAGGTGGGCGGCATCCATGCCAACAACACCTATCCGGCGGAATTCATCCACCGCAACCTGATGATCGAATGCAACGTCATCCACGAGGCCTGGGCCCATGGCGTCACGCGGCTGCTGCAGCTGGGCTCCAGCTGCATCTATCCGCGCGAGGCAGATCAGCCCATCCGCGAGGACGCCCTGCTGACCGGCCCGCTGGAGCCCACGAACGAGCCCTATGCCATCGCCAAGATCGCGGGCATCAAGCTGTGCGAAAGCTATAACCGGCAATACGGCACCGATTACCGGTCGGTGATGCCGTCGAACCTGTACGGTCCGGGCGACAATTTCGACCCAGAGAACAGCCATGTGATGCCCGCCCTGATCCGCCGCTTCCACGAGGCCGCGCGCGACGACCTGCCCGAGGTGGTGATGTGGGGCACCGGCACGCCGCGCCGCGAATTCCTGCATGTGGACGACATGGCGCGCGCCTCGCTGTTCGTGTTCGACCTGGACCGCGCCGCCTATGACGCGCAGACCGAGCCGATGCTGTCGCATCTGAACGTCGGCTCGGGCACCGACATCGCCATCGGCGAGCTGGCCGCCATGGTGGCCGAGGTCGTGGGCTATCGCGGGCGGATCACCAACGACCTGACGCGCCCCGACGGCACCATGCGCAAGCTGATGTCCTCGGACAAACTGACGGCGATGGGCTGGCGGCCGCAGGTCGCGCTGCGCGAGGGCATCGCGGATGCCTATCGCTGGTTCCTCGCACATCACGCGGGCTGAGCGCATGGCCGGGACACAGGGCAAGCTGATCGCATTCCGCGCCGACCGCATGGGCGGTCGGCTGATCGCGTTGTTGAACACGCTGCGTTTCGCGCGCAGCTATGACCTGCCCTTCGTCGTGCATTGGCGCGACAGCGACGGGCTGGGCGACGGGTCGGAACTGTTCCACCCCGATTTCGTGCGTGACCATTTCATCGACAAGCCGACCTATCGCCAGATGAAGGAAAGCGCGACCGCCATCGGCACCGTGATCCACAGCCAGACCCGTGAGGCCTTCCTGCAGCATCTGGAGGGCGGCATGCACGTGCTGCTGGACCCGCCCTTCGACGTGCTGCGCCTGCCCTTCGAGGACGAGGCGCAGGTCGCGCGGACCTTCCGCGCCGTGGTCGACGACCTGCCGCTGAACCCGGTTCTGGCGCAGCATCTGGACGCGCTGCGCGACCAGCTGCGCGACGGGCGGCGGACGGTGTCCTATCACATCCGCCGGGGCGATCTGACCAGCGACATGCGCGCCATGAACCGCGCCTGGCCGAACAAGTTCGTCCCCGACGAGTTCTTCGAGACCCATATCCGCGCCAATCTGGAGGGCGACGGCACCCGCACCATCCTGTTCAGCGACAATCAGGCCGTGCTGGACCGCTATACCGCGATGTTCCCCGGCCTGCTGACCTTCGCGCGCATCGCCGATACCAGCGCCCTGACCGAGGTGCAGCGCGACGCGCTGGAGCTGTTCGCGATGTCGCTGTCTGACCTGATCGTGGCGCCGCCCTCGTCGGCCTTCAGCTCGACCGCCAAGACCATCGGCGGCGGCGATTTCCGCGACGTCGAATCCCAGATCACCCCCGAGGCCCGCCACGAGGCGCTGGACCTGCTGGCCGCCCGTCTGCGCGACGAGCCGCACCTGTTCGCCAACGAGGGCGAGATCGGCCAGTATCTGGTCTATGCCTGCGAGCATCTGGTCAAGACCGGGCGCCGGGCCAAATTCATCCGCATCGCCCGCCAGCATATCGAGGGCGGGCTGAACATCGCCTTCGTCCACGCGATGACCGTCCGCGAGATGTATTTCGACGGCCAGTATCAGCAGATCTGCGACATGCGCGCCGCCATCGACCGCGGCTTTGTCGCGTTTCAGCGCAGCTTTGCGCAGGTCGCGCTGTATCACGGGCTGGCGCTGTTGATGCTGGGCCGCAGGCAGGCGGGGCTGCAGCAGATCACCTCGGCCTTCTGGCACGAGCCGGTGGAGGGAGAGATCAATGCCCTGGCGGGCCTGTTGCGCGCCCAGGGCGATTTCGACGACAGCAACTTTTGGATCACCGACCCCGAGATCGAGCGGCTGTTCCCCAACCGCTTCGTCGTCGATCACGTCCGCAACTATTACACCCCGCTGATCGACGCGGGCGTGCTGGGGTTCGAACGGATGGTGCCCACCAACCGGGTGATGGTCTGGGAATGGCCCGATTTCACCCGCTCCGACCTGCGCGGGCATTACAAGTTCCGCGGCCATTTCCGCACCATCCTGCGGATTCTGGAACGCCGGGTCTGGTCGCCCGACCTCAAGCCGCATTTCGACAGCTTCACCGGCATGATCGCGCTGCGCGAGGGCGATCTGGACCAGGCCGAAACCATGCTGACCGAGGCCATCGCCGCCAAACCGCAGATCGCCATCTTTCACAAGCGTCTGGCCGAGCTGCGCCACGAACAGGACCGCCACCTGGAGGCCCTGGCCGCCATGGACGAGGCGATCCGCCTGGCGCCGCGCGCCTCGATCCTGCGCGCGCTCAGGGCGCTGTTCCAGATGCGCGCCGGCGACACGCCCGGCGCGGCCGAGGCGCTGGTCGCCCTGATGGACGAGGGGCGGCTGCTGTTCCCGTCGATCCTGTTCCTGGCGGCCGATGCCGCGCAGGCGGCGGACCGGGTGCCCGACGCCATCCGCCTGCTGGAACGCGGGCTGGCGCTGGCGCCGCTGAACTGGCGGCGGCAATGCGACCTGGCGCAGATGAAGGCCGATCAGGGCGACGACGCCGGCGCACGGGCGGTGCTGGACTGGACGCTGCAATGGGCGGACGACCACCCGCCGCTGGTCATGCTGAACACCGACCTGCTGATCCGCGCCGGTCAGCGCGACGAGGCCCTTAGCCGCCTGCAGCGGCTGATCAAACGCTATCCCGACAAGCAGCAATATGCCCGTCGCCACGCCCGGCTCAGCAAGGGCTGACAAAAGGGTGGCGTTCCGCATCAGCCAATGGAATACCACCCCGCATGAGCGATAACAGCCCCCCCCGCGGACGCGTGCATCTGCTGGTCTTTTCGGACGGCACGCAGCCCTATCACGACAATGCCCGGTTCCTCTGCGACAGCGCGGCGGGGGCGGGTTTCGACAGCGCGATCCATTACACCGCCGACCGGCTGGAGGCCGACGGCTTCTGGGACGCCAACCCCACCGTGCCCCGCGACGGGCGCGGCGTGGCCTTTGGCGCGTGGCGGCCCTTCGTGGTGCGTCAGATGCTGTCCCAGGTCGGGCCCGACGACGTCGTCGTCCATCACGACACCGGCAGCCACGCGCCCGGCGCGCTGCGCGGCCTGCCGGCCCTGCCCGACCGGCTGCTGGCGCTGTGCCGTGCCGCGCCGCAGGGCTTTGTGCATGGCAGCGCATCCGCCTGGTCCGCGCAGGAGCATCTGACCAAGCGCGACGCCCTGACCCTGCTGGAGGCCGACACCCCCGAGGCCCGCCAGGCGCCCTTCATCCATGCCAGCCCGCTGTTCTATCGCCCGACCCCGGACGCGCTGGCCTTTCTGGACGATTGGATGCAGGCCTGCGCCGATCCGCGCCTGCTGACCGATCAGCCCGACCAGACCGGCAATCCGAACCCCCTTATGCGCCGCCACCTGCATGCCGAGGCCATCGCCTCGGTCCTGGTCCACCAGTCCGGCGCGGCCTATCTGGACCTGCACGGTGCCGCCCCCGACATGCTGGAAAGCCAGCGCCGCCGCATGGCGCCCATCGCCACGCCCTCGGCCCATCTGGCGGTGATCGGGGGTGTCATCCAGCGCTTGCAGGCGCAGGGCGACGACGGCGTCATCGACGCGATGATCCCCGCCCTGACCGGCGCCCCCCCGCGCCAGGTGCCCCGCAACCGCCCCAGCCCAATCGTGCTGCGCGAGGCCACGACCCTGGCCACCCAAGGCGGCGGCGCAATCTGCCGCGACCATCTGCAGCATGTGGTCAGCCAGAACCGCATCCTGGCCGCCCGCCTGCACGGCCTCAAGGACGCATTCGAGCTGGAGCAGGACTTCTGGCGTACCGCCACCGCCCATGTGAACCTGCAGCTGGCCGACCGCGCGATCGAGGGCGTGCCCGTCGCCCCCGACGATCTGCCCGCGATGGTCCACCAGGCGCTGCGCCAGACCCTGGACGACATGGCCGACCTGGCAACCGTGCTGATGGCCGCCTGTGTCTGGGCGCGCATGGCCACCCCTGCGCGCGACGCGTTCAAGGCCGCCCATGGCACCCATCGCGACGGGCCGGGCCACGGGGCGATGCTGCGGCTGGTCGATGCGCTGGCCGCGCAAGGCTTTCCCGACCCCGCGCTGGAGCAGTCCGGCGATATCGAGCGGTTCGACCGCCAGCTGAACGACCTGGTCGTCCAGTGGCTGGACGGCGCGACCTGAGGCCGGCGTGACCCGGTCCTCCACCCCCCGCACGGCCCTGGGGCGCGGCTTGATCGCCTGGCTGGACCGGCGGACGCCCGGGGTGGGGCTGGTGGTGGGGGCGCTGTTCGTGGCCGCCGCCCTGACCCCCAGCCTGATCCCCCGCAGCCCCGACATCCAAGGCATCCTGGCAGGCACCAGCTTTGCCGCCGGATATGGCGCGACGGTCGCGGCGGGGATGCTGTGGCGCTATCTGCAGCTGCCCGGCCTGCCCGACCGGCAGGCGCGCATCGTGGTGCCGCTGATGGGGCTGGGCGCGCTGGCGATCATCCTGGTGTTCCTGGCGCGCTCGACCCGCTGGCAGAACGACATCCGCGCCGCCATGGCCCTGCCTCCGTCCGAAGGCGCCGCGCCTCTGATCGTGGCGGGCCACGGCATCGTGGTCGCCGCCGCCCTGCTGATCGGGGCCAAGCTGCTGGCGGCAGAGCCGCTGCCGCCAAGCGGCGCGGCCTTCCTCCTGTTGGCCCTGTCCTCGGTATCCTTCGACGGCCTGTCGAAAACCTTCTTCTGGCTCGGCCTGTTCGGCGTCAACCCACTGGAGTTTCCCGGCCGCACCGCCCTGATCGGTATCGGAAGCTTTGGTCTCGTGCTGACGTTTGTCCTGCTCGCGGC
>ERZ778021.3101-NODE-3101-length-12815-cov-3.694122_pt1 | contig 12815 bp, 11 predicted proteins | sample MGYA00375751_ERZ778021 | MGnify/ENA primary metagenome ERZ778021 (study PRJEB29350, sample SAMN05389814) | bioreactor metagenome | isolation source: Thiocyanate stock bioreactor | place: South Africa: University of Cape Town | collected 2013-08-29 ... | reverse complement strand
TCCGCGCGCTCCGGTTCTTGCGCTCCATCGCGATTTTGTACCGCGCCCAGGCTTCGTTGAGAGTGATGCTAACCGGGCTGGGCTTTTGCTCTTTTGCGAGGTCGGCAACGGTCGACGCCTTCGCGGCTTTCTCGTCGCTTTTGGGATGTATGCCGCGGCTGATTTGGACCAGATATTCTTTGGCGACCGCACGCGCTGTACGGGTTGAGAGCTGCTCGCTATCGCCAATCGCGACGCGGACGGTAGAGGCGCGCTTACCCTGTTCGCGGAGGTCGCCCTGGACCATAAAGGTCTTCTTACGGGTTCCGACCATCAGGAAGAAGCCCTTTTGCTCGGCATCCCGGACAATGTAGCGTCCCTTGTCGGGCGACGGCAAACGTTCGATTGTCTTATCGTTCAACGGGATACGCATGTCGGCCATTTGCGGACTCTCGCGATTCCTGAAACGGTTTTTGAAACGGTTTTGGCGGAACGAACTATCTGGAGGGCTTAGTGCGACATCGCAAGATAATACGCTATAAGATATTGAACTTCAAGAAAAAATGCGTGTAAGATTGACGTTAGAAGGGCTGTCGGATATCGCCTCGTACAGGCATTTTTGAACTACGAATCTGGGGGTCAGGAGTTCGAATCTCTTCGGGCGCGCCATTTTTACTAAATAAAATCAATTAATTATCGGGACGGTCGCTAGAGTCGCGCTTCGGGGCAAGGTGCAAAATAAGCACCCGATAAGCACCGGAGTCTGGATCGCCCCCCTCTTTGGGACTACTGTAAAAGCGCGAGCGCTCGGCCGTGCGGCATGTGGCGATCTTAGCCGAAGAGGGGCAGGAACAGGCCGCCGCGAGCTCGTGTCTACAAGCTGATTTGGTCCGGGAGCACCTTGGCCCCGGTCAACGGAGGGATGCCAAGGCGGGGATCCTTGACGATGCTCTCGTCAGAATAGACGAGGGCGTGGGCGAGCGTTGGCAGGCCGTTTCGAAGGTCCTCGCAACAAAGACGAGATCAAACCATCCGGGATCGAAGCGGGCGCCGTGCCGCTCAGCTGGCCGAGCGCCGAGCTATCATCTCGCCGATCGGGATGGCCGAGGTGGCGGCGGGGGACGGAGCGTTGCAGACATGCAGCGTTCTCTCAGTCTCCAGGAACAGGAAATCATGCACCAGGGTGCCGTCGCGCAGCACCGCCTGCGCCCGGATGCCGGCCGGATGGGGCAAGAGATCGTCGAGCGTCAGCTCGGGGCAATATTTGCGGCACTCCTCCAGGTAGCCGCGCTTCCAGAAGGAATTGCGCATCTCGGTCACCGCCGAGCCCGCATGCCTGAAAAGCGTCTTCCACAGGCCGGGGAAGAACGCATATTCCACCATGTCCTCGAGGTTGACGTCCAAGCGGCGCGCGCCCTCGCGCGAGAAGCCCAGCACCGCATTCGGCCCCACCGTCACGCTGCCGTCGATCATTCGCGTCAGGTGCACGCCCAGAAACGGCAGCGCGGGGTTCGGCACCGGATAGATGAGGTGGCGCACGATCGTGTTGCGGCTCGGCGGCAGCCGGTAATATTCGCCGCGGAACGGGACGATCTGGTATTGGACGTCGAGCCCTGCCAGCCGCGCGATGCGGTCGCTCTGCACGCCGGCGCAGGCCACCAGCCGCCGCGCGGTGAAGCTGCCCGTCGCGGTCGAAACCGTCACCAGCTCCCCCTCCTCCCGGATCGCAACGACCTCGGCGCCAAGGACGATGCTGCCGCCGCGGCCTTGCACCTCTTTTCCTATCGCCGCGGCCACGCGCCTGTAGTCGACGATGCCGGTCGACGGGACCAACAGCGCCGCAAGGCCGGTGATGGCGGGCTCGCGCCGGTTCAGCTCCTGCCGGTCGAGCCTTTCCAACGCGACGCCGTTCTGACTGGCGCGCGCATGGAGCGCCTCCATGGCCTCCAGTTCCCCGGGCGTGGTGGCGACGACGAGCTTGCCGCAGATCTCGTAGGGAATGCCATGCCGGTCGCAGAACGCCTTGGTCGCCTCCGCGCCCTTGCGGCACAGCTCAGCCTTCAGGCTGCCGGGCGCATAATAGATGCCGGCATGGATGACGCCGCTATTGTGCCCGGTCTGGTGCTGCGCAAGGCCCGGTTCCTTCTCCAGGACCAGCACGCCGCAGCCGGGCTGCAGTTCCTGAAGCTTCATGGCGGTGGCGAGCCCGACAATGCCGCCGCCGACGATGCAGTAGTCATAGATCATTGCCGATTACTGTCGTCCTCAAACGATGGGTCCCTCCATTTGCCAGCCGGCACCGTGAGGCGCCGCAAACGGACCTTCAGCCCGGCGATCAGCCAGGTCCCGTCGATACGCGTGTAGGTCTCGTCATATTCCGCCACCTGAAAGGCCGCGATCTCGGTTCCGCCCTGGCGCAGCATGCACGGCATCAGCATCCGCCAATTGCCCCGCGCCGCATCGCCATCCACCTCGATCAACGGATTGGTGACCAGGTGCGCCGCATAGGGAATAGCAGACGAGACGGCGTCGAAGAAATCCCGTATCGCCTGCCGGCCACGGAAGACGCCACGATGCGGCCCGGCATCCCAGACGGCATCGGCGGTGAAGAGCGCCGCCAGCGCTTCGCCGTCATAGCCGCGGGCGCAATGGAGGCAATAACGGGCCTTGAGCCGGCGAATCTCCTCGATGGCCTCGATCCGTGCCAGACGCTCTTCAAGTCCTTCGTTCCGCATCTCCGCTCCCCGATCTCGCCATGCGCCATTCCGACACGATCGGCGGCTCCTGAAGGTGCCATCGCGTCACCTGCTGGAACGCCATTCCCGCCCTGAAAAGCACGTCCTCCCGCCACCACGGCGCGGCAAGCGAGAGGGCGCAGGGCATACCGTGCTCGGCAAGGCCGGCCGGCAGCGAAAGCACCGGCAACTGTGCCAGAGACCACGGATAGAGGAACTTCGCCAGCCGGCGCGTCACCGCCGTGGTGGCCGCGCAATCGGCGATGGTAGGCGCGACCGTCGGCGCCGTCGGATGGGCGATCAGGTCGACGTGCTCGAAAAGGCGCTCCAATTGCCGTTGCCAGCGCCGCATCCACACGAGCGCGCCCGCATAGTCCATGGCCGAGAAGGAGCGCCCGAGCGTCTCCAGCCGCTGGCGGGTGTCGGCGCCCATCCGGTCCCGGAAACGCTCATAACGCTCGCGATGCTCGTGCGCGGCATCGCTATGGAACAATTTCTCGAAATGGCCCGCGGCATGGAAGGCGTCCGGCAGGGGAAGGGGCACCACCTCGGCGCCAAGTGCGGCAAGTTCCGCGATGGCGGCACGGACCGCGTCCTCGACGCCCGGATCGACATCCTCGAAGAAATAGTCGACGGGAATGCCGATCCGCAGCCCGGAAAGATCGACGCCCTCCTTCGACCGCAGGGGCGAAACGGGATGGGGAGAGGAGAACGGATCCTCGGGGTCATAGCTGGCTATCGCGGTGAAGACGCTGCGGACATCGGCCGCGCGGCGCGCCATCGGGCTCACCGTGTCGAAGAAGGCGCTGAGCGGCGTGATGCCTCGGTTGGAGATGGCGCCCGACGTGGGCCTCAGCGCGGTAATGCCGCAAAGCGCCGCCGGCAGCCGGCCGGATCCGGCGGTGTCGGTGCCGAGCGAAACATCGCACATGTGCGAGGCGACCGCCGCGCCCACGGATTGCGGCATGCGCCGTGGAACGGGTTCTGGCTGGTGCCGCCATAGGCGTATTCATGCAAATTGGCCTTGCCGACGATGATCGCACCGGCATCCTTCAGGCGCCGCACCACTTCGGCGTCCTCGTCGGGGACCATATCCCGATCGATGTCCGATCCGTTGGTCGTGCGCACGCCCGCCGTGCGGATCACGTCCTTCAGAGCCACCGTCATTCCGGCAAGCGGGCCGACGGCACGCCCGGCATCCCGTGCCTCGTCCTCGGCCCGCGCGGCCGCATATGCGCCCTCCGCGGTGACGGTGATCATCGCCTTGAGCTGTCCATCCATCCGCTCGATCGCCGAGAGGCAATCCGCGACATGGCGGCTCGCGGTGCAGAGGCCGCGGCCGGTCATGCATTCTTCCCGAGGATGAACTCGACCCCGCTTGCGGACGCAACGTCGGCCAGCTGCTCGTGCAGGCGGGCAGGGATGGGAATGCCGTTGGCAAGACGCTCGCTCCTTGCCTGCCGTTCGGGATCCCCCGCGACCAGGACCGGCTGGGCGGGATCGCCGGGACGGGTCGCGCGCAACACGTCGACGAGCACGTCCATATCCGTCTCGAAGGCGCCTTCCTCCCGGAACGCGGCGGGGTCGATAGCCAGGAACATATGGCCGATATTGTCCGGATCGCCCGCCTTCTGGGTCCGGTTCCGAACCGGCGAGAACGATCCGCCCGCAAGGGTGCTGCTGAGGATCTGGACCATGAGCGACAATCCATACCCCTTGTGGCTGCCGCCGTCATAGGTGCCGCCGAGTGGGGTAAGCCCGCCTTCCGGGCGGTCGAACACGATGGCCCGCCCCTCTGCGGAATCGGTCACCGGCCGGCCCTTGCCGTCGACCACCCAGCCAACGGGGATGTCGCGCTCCTTCAGCCAATAGGCCTTCACCTTGTTGCCGGCCGCGCTGGTCGTCGCCATGTCGAGCACGACCGGCGGCTGGCTTCCGGCGGGTGCCGCAAAGGCGATAGGGTTGGTGCCGAGCACCGGTTCTCGTCACGAATCGCGTCGAGGAGGTCACGATGCCGATCGCCCCCATGTCGGCGGCGATCCGGGCATAGACGCCGGCGGCGCCGAAGTGATGCGAATTGCGGACCGCCACGATGGCGCAACCGGTCGTGCGGCTCATCTCGGCCGCGCGGCGCATGGCCCGCACCGAAACCGCATGGCCCAGTCCCGCATCGGCGTCGATCAGCGCCGTCGCGGCCGTCTCCCGCACCACGCGCGGTGCCGCCGCAAGGTTGAGCCGGCCGTTGCGGCGCATCTGGTCGTAGAGCGGCAGCATGGACACGCCGTGCGAATCGATATTGCACAGATCCGCCTCCACGATGGCATCGACGGTGATGTCGATATCCTCCTCCGGCAGTCCCCACGCACGCAGGATCATGTGAACCTGTGTTCGCAGTTCGGCATGGCTGACCACCATCGTGGCCGGCCCCTCGGAAACCTCGTCCATCGTACACCTATTGCATTTCCGGAAGCAGCAGGACGATCTCCGGGAAGCAGTAGAGGATCAGGATCACGATCAGGTTGACCATCCAGAACTGCACCGAGCCGACATAGACCTTCTGCAGGCTGATCTCCGGCAGCGACGCCTTCACGGCATAGAGATTGAGGCCGACCGGAGGGGTCACGGCGGCCACTTCCATCAACGCGACGACGACCACCCCGAACCAGATCGGATTCCACCCTGCCGTGGCGATGATCGGCATGATGAGGGGGATCGTCAGCGCCAGAATACTCGACACTTCCATGAACATGCCGAGGATGAGGTAGAGCAGCACGAGGATGAGGAACAGCGAGAAGGATCCGAGCTGCATCCCGATGATGGTCTGGGCGACGAGGTCGCTGAAGCCGTTCAGCGCCAGGAAGCTGCTGTAGACCAGCGAGCCGATCACGATGACGAACACCGAGGTGGACATCACCACGGCATCGCGGCAAGCCTCCACGAGCTTGCGCATATCGAGGCGACGTCTGAGAAATGCGATCGCCGTCACCATCACCACCGCCACGGCCGCCGATTCGACCGGCGTCCATATGCCGAAGAGGATTCCGAGGATCACCGCCGCGATGATGGCAAGGAAGGGCACGACGCTCGGGATGATCTCCAGCCGTTCCTTCAACGAGAATTTCGGCCCGGCCGGTCCCAGCGCCGGATTGATCAGGCAGCGGACATAGATGAGCAGTGAATAGCCCAAGGTGAGCAAGAGGCCCGGCAGGATGCCGGCGATCAGCATCTTGCCGACCGACTGGTCGGCGAACACCGCATAGAGAACCAGTGTGATGCTCGGCGGGATCATGATCGAGAGCGTGCCGCCGGTGGCGATCGCCCCCACCGACAGCGCCTCGTCGTAGCGATAGCGCCGCAGCTCCGGCATCGCGATGCGCGTCATCGCAGCAGAGGTGGCCACGCTCGACCCGGTGATGGACGCCATGCCGGCGCAGGTGCCGATCGTGGCGATGGCCACGCCGCCGCGGACCCACCCGAACCAGCGGTAGAAGAGCGTGAACAACTCGCCGGTGATGCCGGTGGCCGACGCGAGGGAACCCAGGACGATGAACAGCGGGATCACCATCAGCGTGTAGGAGCTTGACACATCCATCGACTGGATGAAGAGCATGTTGAGGCCTGCCGTCCAGTTGCCGAGGAAGACATATGTGCCGACGATGCCCGCCAGCGCGAGCGTGGCACCGATATGGACGCCGAGCGTCAGCAGCACCAGGAGAACGCCAAACGAGACCAGCAGCGAAAGCGTTGCGGGGTCCATCATATCGCTCCATCTGTGATGTCGTGCTGGATGCGGCGCTTCTCCGCTTTCCCGCGAAGCACCTGCACTGTCTCCAGGGCCTTGAACGCGAGCGCTACCAGCGCAGACAACGCTCCGGCCCAGATCATCAGCGTCGGGATCCAGGTCGGGATCTCTATGAGGCCGCGCAGGAGGAAACGCCCCTGGTAGGCCTTTGCGAACTCCCCCGTGGCGACGTCCAGCAGCAGCCCGAACACCAGGATGCCCACGGCGCAATCGAGAAGGTCGATCGCGGCAAGCGCCTTGCCTTTCAGCAGTCCCGGCAGGATGTCGACCCGCAATTGCCGCTCATCGTGCAGGACAAGGCCGAGCGGGAGGAACGTCACCAGGACGAGAAGCACGCAGGCCAGTTCGAACACCCCGCCGATCGCCTTGCCCGTCGCCCAGCGGACGCTGACGTCGACCGTGATCATCACGGCAATGGCGATGAGCCCCGCCGCGCCGAGCGTCGCGGCCACGCGGAACAGGCCGGACAAATATCCTGCAATCCTTGACATGAGAGCCTTCTCCCCGCTCCGGTGTCGTGGCGGCCGGTCGGGACCCGCCCAGCCAGCCGCCTGACACGGGCAGCGTTTATTTGCCGGCTATGTAGACGTCGGCGAGCCGGCGATACTCGTCGATGATCTTCTGACCCGGCAAGCCGTTCCCGGTCAGCACATCGGCTGCAAGCGCCAGGAAATCGGGCGCCTTCTTGGCCAGCGCTTCCGTATCCTCGGCCGACAAGTGGTGAACCTTGACGCCGTCCGCCTCGAGCTTGTCGATGGCACCGCTCGCCACTTCCGTCATCTGCCTGGAGCCGATCTCCGTCATTTCCTTGGCGACGGCGAGCACCGCCTCCTGCACGTCCTTCGGCAGGGCGTTCCAGTCTTCCAGGTTGACGAAATAGGCGACCGGCGCGATCGCCGTCAGCGCGCCATGCCCCGGTCCGGTGGTGACGAGGTTCTTGGAGACCTCGTAGAACTTGGCGTTCAGCATGGCCGGCGGGTCGGTCATCGCACCGTCGATGACCCCCGTCTGCAGGCTGGTGTAGATTTCGCCGAAAGCGACCGAAAGCGGCACGCCGCCTGCGGCCTCGACAAGCTTCGGCATGACGTTGCCGAGCACGCGGATCTTCTTGCCTGCGAAATCGTCCAGCTTGGCGACCGGATCATTGGAAATGACCGCATAGGCGGGAGACGGCACGAACCAGATGACCTTCAGGCCGAGCTTCTCGTATTCGCCGGCGAACTCGGGCACGGCTTCCAGAAGCTGTGTCGTGATCGTCGTGATCCCGTTGAGGTCGAGCTTGTTGCCGTAGTGGAGATCGACGAGCCCGGCGAGCGTCGCGGAGATCGGAAGCTGGCCGGGGAAGAACGACACCACGGTCGACCCCATGTTGGAGACCCGGCCCCGAACGCCGTCGATCATGTTCTCGGGCTTGAGCAGCGCCCCTCCCGGCACGTGGCGGATCTTCAGCCGCCCTTGCGTCGCCTTGTCGACGCGGTCGATGAACTCGTCCGCAAGCACGCCCACCTGCGGATGATCCTTCGCATAGCCGTTGGCGTATACCCAGTTTATCTGCTGGGCTTGCGCGGCCAAGGTCGCCATTGCGAAGAACCCGGCGGCGAGGCACGCATTTGCAATCAGTCTGCGCATGTTCTCTCTCCCTCTTTTTCTGTCGTCGTGCGCCGGTCCTCCCACCAGACCGGGTATCCTCCTAGAGCGGCACCAGCTCGTGGTATGGTATCCCTCGCGGGTACTTGTCCGTTGTTTCCCTGGACACGCGGAAGTTGAAGAGCGCGCCCTCGGTACGGGCGAGCACGATGGTGAAATGCGACTTCGGATGCAGCGAGCGCACCACGCACCCCTTGATGAGGTGCCCCATATAGGCACGCCCCGCATGGGTGACGGTAAGATGTATGTGGAGGTTGGTCGTACCGCCCTCGTAGTAGATGCCGGAGATGTCCTCCGAATCGTAGGTCTCGACCGTCTTGCCGATGATGCCGACGCCGGAGCACTCCATCATGCCCTCAAGCTCGAGCACACCGGGCGGGGCTTCGAAATCGGTGGCGCTGACCGGCATGCTCAAGCGCGCCTTGCGCAGGCCGCCGACGATGTTGAGCACGATGCCCGTCTCGATGTTCTCGCGGCGGCAAATCTCCATGATCTCGTCATAGAGGTCCCCGTCGGCATCGAGCTGCGCCCAGATGACCTCCCCCATGTTCGCCTTCGCAATCACCTCAACCATTGCCGCTCTCCATCTCGTCTGCGTACCGATCGGCTTCGGGCGCTGCACCGGCCTCGGCGTGGAAATTCCTCGTGGCGAAGGCTGGTGTCATGAATCCCATCCTGAGATCGCGCTCGACGCATGCCGGGTCGCGCGCCCGCGCCGGGCCGAAACCGCCGCCGCCCGGCGTGCGGCAGAAAAAACTGTCGCCGGCCGCGATCTCCACGCCTTCGTCCTTGGCTCCCAGCAGCGGGTGATAGGGCCTGCCCGCCCGTTCCATCTCGATCTCGGTGGAAGAAGCCGCGCCGCCGCCCTCGATGCCGTAGGGCTGGAAGCGCGCCCGGTCGCCGAGCACCGAAAGACGTGCCTCGCCGCGCCGCAGCCTCAGCTTGTAGTCGACGCCCAGACCGCCGCGATATTTGCCGGGCCCGAACGAATCCGGCCGCATGGCATAACGTTCGAAGAGGATGGGGGTCTGCTGCTCCACCACCTCGAGCGGCGGCGTCTTGGCAAGGCCGACCGTGCTGCAGGCATTCGACAGCCCGTCGCCGCCTTCGTATCCGCCGGCGCCTCCCCCTGAGTAGAAATAGAAGACGTAGTGCTTCTCCTGCTGCGGATCGTAGCCCCCGATCGCGACATTGATGGCAGAGCCGAAGGGCGCACCGTGCAGTTCGCCGGGCATCGCCTGCGCGATGGCGCCGAAGGCCACGTCCACCACACGCTGCGACACCTCCGCCGCACAGCCGGAAACCGGCTTTGGATAGCCGACATTGAGAAAGGTGCTGGTCGGGGCGATCACCTCGACCGGATCGAAGCAGCCGGCATTCATCGGTATGTCCGGATAGACATGCTTGAGCGCGACATAGACGGCGGAAGCCGTGGTCGCGATCACCGAGTTCATCGGCCCCCGGCACGGCGCCGAGGAGCGCGAGAAGTCGAATACGAGCCGGTCGGCTTCGACCGTCAGATCGAGCCGGATCCACAGGGGCACGTCGTCGATGCCGTCATTGTCGATGGCATCCTCAAACGTGTAGCGGCCGGGCTCGAGCTCGGCGATGCGCCCGCGCACCAGATCGGCCGAAGCGCCCCGCAGCTGATCGATGCCGGCCTTGACGGTGGCAAGGCCGTAGTCGGCGACCAGCTTCGCCACCTGGGCCTCGCCGGCGCGCAGGCAGGCTATCTGGGCCTGCAAATCGCCCACGCGCTGGTCGGGCACCCTCAGATTGTCGAGAATGAGGCGCAGGATGTCCTCTTCCATCCTGCCTTCGCGGCAAATCTTCACGCCGCCGATGCGCAGGCCTTCCTGCTGCACCTCGACCGCTTGGGTCACGAAGCCGCCCGGCACGGAACCGCCGATGTCGGGCCAGTGTCCGCTGGTGCCGAGGAAGCAGAACAGCTCTCCCTCGGCGTAAACCGGCATCAGGAGCTTCACGTCCATCAGGTGCGTGCCGCCGAGATAGGGGTCGTTGATGATGTAGATATCGCCTGGACGATGGCCCGAACGGCCGGCAATGGTGGCGGCCGCGAACTGCATGGCGCCGACATGGATCGGCATGCCGGTCATGCCCTGGGCGATCAGCTTGCCGTCGACGGGCGAGAAGATGCCCGACGCCCGATCGCGCCCCTCCGAGATGATCGGCGAGAAGGCCGCCCGGTCGAGGATGACGTCCATCTCCTCGGTGATCTGCTGCAACCGGTAATGGAGAACGGTGAGCGTGACGTGATCAAGCATCGCGCGCACTCCCATGCGTAAGCTCGATGTTACCCATCGCATCGACGCTTCCGCTCCAGCCGGGCGGCACCACAATCGTGGTATCGATCTGGTCGATGCGTGCCGGCCCCGCGACGACGGCGGTGCGGGAAATCTTCCAGCGGTCCAGAACCGGCACTTCATGCCAAGCCCCTGCGAACCGCATCCGGGTCCGGCCCACCGTCGCGCTCGCCACATCGCCGTTCTCGGGCACCGGGATGACCAGATCGGCCTGGCGGTCGCTCTCGACGACGGCGCGCAGGCGCAGGTTGACGAGCCGCACGGGCAGGCCCGAAACATCCACGGCGAAGGTATCGCGATAGGCCTTCTCGAACAGGGCTGCCAGGCGGGAAGGCTCCACCTGCGGGCCTTCGAGCGGCACCATCAGGCGGTGCGTCTGGCCCTCGTACTGCAGCGCCGCCTCATAGATCAGTTTCACCTCCGGGCGGGATACGCCCTCCTCGTCGAGGACGGCGAAGACACGCTCCTCCATCCGCGTGAAGAGACCGGCGATCTCGGCCAGAGACACCTGCTCGATACGCTTCAGCACGCTCCAGGTATCGTCATAGCGGACGCCGGCGAGGCTGCAACCCACCGCCGAGAACACGCCGGGCCACGGCGGGACGATCACGCTGCTCACCTCCAGGATCTCGGCGATCGAGCACGCGTGCACTGGCCCGGCACCGCCGAAGGCGAGGATGCTGAAGTCGCGGGGATCGAGGCCGCGGTTGAGCGAGACGCTGCGAATGGCGTTGGCCATCAGCAGGTCGGCGACCTTGAGCGTCGCCTCGGCGGCATCTTCGGGAGAGAGCGAAAGCCCCTGCCCGAGATGCCCGAAGGCATTGCGGGCATTCCCGACCTCCGCGCCGGCCCCCGGCCGGATGCGCTCGATATCGATACGGCCGAGCACGGCATTGGCGTCGGCGACGGTCGGCTCGGTCCCGCCCTGGCCATAGCAGATCGGCCCCGGGATCGACCCGGCACTTTCCGGCCCCACCTTGAGCAGTCCGCCGGCCATCACCCTTGCGATGCTGCCGCCACCGGCGCCGATGGTCTCGATGTCGATCATCGGGATGCGGGAGGGGATGCCGTAGTCGATCTCCTTCTGCTCCGCGAGAACCGGCTCCCCTGCCATCACAAGCCCTACATCGAAGCTGGTGCCGCCCATATCGGCCGAGATGATGTTGCGACCGAGCTTCCGGCTGATCCAGTTGGCGGCCATCATGCCGCCGGCCGGGCCGGACAGCACGCTGCGACAGGCGGCGCGTGCCGAATTCGCGGCGTTGAGCACGCCGCCGTTCGACTGCATCACACGGAACGGGTTGCGGAAGCCGGCCTCCTGCAACTCGCCCTCGACCCGCCCCAGGTAGCGCGAAAGAAGCGGCTGGAGATAGGCGTTGATGACGGTGGTCGAGGTGCGCTCGAACTCGCCGATCTCCGGCAGCACCTCGTGGCTCAGGCTGACATAGAGATCCGGCGCGGCCTGCTCGATCAACGCGCGGCAACGCTCCTCGCTGCCGGCGTTGGCATAGCTGTGGAGGAACACCACCGCGAGCGACTCCACCCCTGCGCCGGCCAGCGCCGCCACGGTCCTGCGGACCTCCTCCTCGTCAAGCGGGATCAGGACGTTGCCGTCGGCATCCGTCCGCTCCTTCACTTCCGCGCGCAGATCGCGTGTCACCAGCGGCTGGAACCCGCCCTTCATGCCGTAGGCGGCGGGACGCGTCCGGCGGCCAAGCTCGAGCAGGTCGCGGAAGCCGTGCGTGGCGAGCAGGCCGGTCCGCGCGCCCTTGCGCTCCAACAGCGCATTGGTGCCGACGGTCGTGCCATGCGCGATGAACCGCAGCGCGGCGACATCGGCAAGCTGCCGCAGCCCGCCGACAAACCCCTCGGCCTGATTGCGCGTGGTCGGAACCTTGCCGACGACGACCGCACCGGTCGCCTCGTCCACGATACAGATGTCGGTGAATGTCCCTCCGACATCCACCCCGGCCACCAATCCCATAGTGAAATCTCAAATCCGATCTTCAATTTTGTTATCGATAACATAATTCGAGCCGGATGCAACAGGCGACCGCGTCAATCATGAAAAATCTGAACCCTTGCTCCCGCGACAGCGCCCATCCCGGCGCGGCTATGCGCTTTCCCGGCGTATGATCGAGTAACCGCAATCGATCACCGAAGGGCCGTCATAGCTGCCGCCGATCCGTTCGAGCAGCACCTCGGCCGCACGTGCGCCCATCTCGGCACGAGGGAGATGGACCGTCGTCAACGACGGCACCAGCTCCGCCGCAAGCTCGACATCGCCGAACCCGGCTATCGCAAGATCCTGCGGCACGCGCAGCCCCA
>ERZ778021.3099-NODE-3099-length-12817-cov-5.970381_pt1 | contig 12817 bp, 12 predicted proteins | sample MGYA00375751_ERZ778021 | MGnify/ENA primary metagenome ERZ778021 (study PRJEB29350, sample SAMN05389814) | bioreactor metagenome | isolation source: Thiocyanate stock bioreactor | place: South Africa: University of Cape Town | collected 2013-08-29 ... | reverse complement strand
CGCATGAAACTGAAGCGGCTCTACCCCAGAATCAAGACTTGACGGGGCACTAGGTTCTGTAAGCTCGGCTTGTGCAGTTTTTGAGCCCGCCTCGGGCGGTACGATGAGGGTGTGAACAGCCTTCTCATCCGGCGCCGGCCGAGGACGGACTCAATGGCCATTCCACCCGAGACTCCCCGCGGGTTTTGGGACGACTTCGCCCCAATCTTTACGCGACCCACGTTCCGCCGATTCCTGACGCTCCTGGGGTCGGCGATCCTCACCGTCGGGCGACGCACGATCGCCAACCTGCTTCGGACGGCCGGGACGCTGGCGTCCGGCACCTCCTCCAGTTACCGACGCGTCCTCTCCCAGGCGCGGTGGTCGCCGTTGCGGTTGGCCGAGGCTCTAGCCCGACGCGTCGTCGCCCAGTCGCCGGAAGACGCCGAGGTCGTCCTGGTCGCCGACGACACGGTCTTCTCTCATCCGGGCAAGCACGTCTTCGGCAAGGCCCGGCATCGCGATCCGCTCCGATCGTCGCACGCCTTCACGGCCTGGCGGTACGGCCACAAATGGGTCGTGATCGCCGTGCTCGTCCGCTTCCCGTTCGCCATCCGCCCGTGGGCCCTGCTGGTGCTCGTCGCCTTGTATCACGAGCCGGCCGACGACCGCCGCGCGAGGCGTCGCCATCGCACGCCGGCCCAGCGGGCGATCCGGCTGCTGCGGTTGATGCTCCGCCGGTCCCCCGGCCGACGGTTCGTCTTCGTCGGCGATTCGGCCTACGGGACGCACGAACCGGCCCGGTTCGCCGATCGCAACCGCGGGCGGCTGACGCTGGTGAGCAAGATCCACCCCGAGGCGAACATCTTCGAGCCGCCGCCCTACGGCGGCCTGGGTCGCCCCCGAGTCAAGGGGGCGAGGCTGCCGAAACCTCGCGAGGCCGCGGCCGAGGGGACGAGACGGCGGCGGATGACGGTCGCCTGGTACGGCGGCGGGGCGCGACGCGTCGAGACGACGACCGGCGCCGGCCGCTGGTACAAGAAGGGCGAGGGCCTGGTCCCGGTCCGCTGGGCCTTCGTCCGCGACCGCGGCGGCACGCACCGCGACGAGTTCTTCTACGCGACCGACCCGACGTTCGGCGTGCGGCGGATCGTCGAGACCTACACCGGCCGCTGGAACATCGAGACCACCTTCCAGGAGACGCATTCCGAGCTCCACATCCAGACGACGCGAGGGTGGAGCAAGCCGACGGCCCTGCGGGCCGTCCCATGCCTGTTCGGCCTGTATTCGGTGGCGGCGATGCTCTATGCGACGCTGCCGCCGAGACGCCGCGTCGGGGGCGTGGCCTGGCCGGGCAAGACGATCGTCACGTTCTCGGACGCCCTGGCGGCCGTCCGGCGCTGGATCTGGGCCGAAGGGGTTTTCGCACACGTCCCCGAAGGCCCGTCCATCCAGAAACTCCCTCCCCCCATCCGCAAAATCCTCTACGCCGCCCTCGCGCCGGCCGCCGCGTAGAGGGCGGCGAAACTGCACAAGTCGAGCTCAGTGCCGCCGTGTCCTTGGTGTGACGTGCCGAGACGCGGGCCGGCGCGGGCGTCGTGGCAAAAGCTGAGATTTCAGCTTTAGGGGCCCTAACAAAGTTCGCTATATGCATAGGTTCGAGAAGCATATCAGGGAGCATCCGATGGACAGGAAGGCCTGATGGAGGGCCGCGGAGCGATCCTTCCGGACTCGCAGGCGGCCGAGGCCGTGGAGCCATGAGATGGTCCGCTCGGCGACCCATCGCCTCTTCCCCAGGCCGCTGCCGTGCGGCGTCCGGAGCCGGGCGATCTTCGGACGGATGCCGCGTCGCCGCAGGGCGTCCCGGTTCGCCCTCGAGTCGAAGCCGCGGTCGGCGTACATCTCGTCGGGGCGGCGTCGCGGGCGGCCCCGCGGGCCCTTCACCGGCGGAACGGCGTCGACGGCCCGCTCCAATTGCGCCACGTCCGGCTTGTTCCCCGGGGCCGTCACGGCCGCCGGGGGGAGCCCGGCGGCGTCGGTGACGACGACGTGCTTGCTCCCCTTCTTCCGCCTGTCCACCGGGCTGGGGCCGGTCGCCTCGCCGCCGCCCCGGGCCCGCACGCGCGACCCGTCGATCGTCGCCCGGCTCCAGTCGATCCCGCCGGCCCACTCCAACTCCGACAGCAGCAGGGCGTGGAGCTTCGGCCAGACGCCGGCGGCCGTCCAATACGCCATCCGTCGCCAGCAGGTCATCCCCGAGCCGCAGCCCATCTCCCGCGGCAGGTCCTCCCAGTTGATCCCGGTCTTGAGCACGAAGAGGACCCCGGTCAGGCAGAGCCGGTCGTCGATCCGCTTCCGCCCGGGGCGGTCGGGCCGCTTCGGCTGCGGGGGCGGCGGCGGCAACGGGCCGATGCGATCCCACAACGCGTCGGGGAGCAGGGGCTTGGCCATGGCGTCGGTCCTCAAATTTGAAGTCCTCAACGCCTATGTCCCGCAACCCTCAGGCCAACTCTGTTAGGGCCTCTTAAGAGCCTATCTCGGTAGGTGCTGTCTCTGATATGATCTCCTGGAGCGTACTATGGGGCTTCACGGCCCACGTCAAGGCGAGGGGCGTGGAGGCGGCGGAGAAGGCCGCGATCCCCGGGTATCGGGCCCGGCGTTGGGTCGTGGAGCGCGCGCATAGCTGGATGAATCGGTTCCGGCGATTGCTCATCCGCTGGGAGAAGAAGGCGGGGAATTACGAGGCGTTGCTGCACTTCGCCTGCGCCTTCATCACCTACCGCGCCGCCGGCCTACTGGGATAGGGCTCTAATACTACAGTCGCGCTTTCGTTCAGGGCGAGTGGCCGCGACTCTTGTAGTGGCATCGCATGGCCTCGGCCTGTTGGCGGCGACGCCACCGCGACCAGTCGAGCCGATGGCCGGCGTCGCGGGCGACCGGCCAGACCAGCCGCGTGGGCAGGCGGCGGACCTCGGGGATCGTCAGCGGGATCAGCTCGGCGAAGCGCCGCCTCGTCCTCTTTTTGGGGGCGGCGGGGCCGCCTCGGCCCGGAGGGCCTCGAGGAAGGCGTGGGCCGGCAGGGCCAGGGTCACGTGGCGGTGCCAGCCGGCCCAGCTGCGGACCTCGTAGCCGTCGAGGCCGGCCTCCTGCTTGGCCTGCTCGAAGGCCGACTCGATCGCCCGGCGGCATCCCGCCACGCGGGCCAGCGTCTCGACGGTCGTCCCGTTCGGGCAGCGGTCGAGGTAGGCGGCGAGCCGCGTCGCCGGCCCAGGATTTCGGCAGGTACGACGCCCGGTCGAAGAAGGCGGCTCCCCGGCCCGAGTGGCACGCCGGGAAGACGCCGACCTGGTAGTTCTCAATCCGGCCGGCCGTGCCGGGATACCGACGCTGCACGCCGGCCGACTTCGTCCCCTTCTTGAGGGAGCCCTCTCGTCGACTAAGCCCCGTCGCGGTGCTCCCGCCCGGGCGGGGCCGCCGGCGATCGCGCCGCCGGCGCACCGTGCCGCGCGAACGATGGCGCCGTCGATGCACCACAGATCATGATCGATCCGCCCCTGATCGTCCCGCCGGTCCAGCACTTTCGAGAGGCGGAGTTCCATCTGCCGCAGCGCTCGGGCAGGTCGCGCCAGGGGGCCCGCGGTCCTGAGGAGCCAGAGGATGCCGTCGACCACGGCATGATGCGGCAGCCAGGGATGGCCGCCCTTGCCATGGTGCCGCGGGGCGGGCGACAACGGCTCAAGCCGCCTGTATTGAGCGCCGGAGAGTTCGTGGCGATGTATGGGAAGCCTCCTTTCAGAGCCTTCCCATCTCCGGAGGTGGGTCTATCCTCTCTACGCATCAATCAAACCCGTCGTTCGACGGAACCTACAAGCTGCACGCCCTGGGAGGCTCCGCTCGCCTGGGCCCCGTCCGGCGAACGAGTCCGAGTCGACGGTCGCCCGCCGCCTCCGGGCGCGCCTGGAGGGCTTCGGCTACGTCCTGGGCGACGCGACCTTCGACTGCAACGCCCTCTTCGATATCGCTCTGGAGCGGGGCCGCCAGCCCCGGAACGAGGCGCGGCTGCACGGCGTGGAGCTGAAGACCCCCTACGGTCGGTCTCTCTACCGAGCGCCACCTCGGCGACCTGACCGTCCGCCAGGGGGCGATGCCGCCGCAGTGAGCCCGCATCCCCGGGCGGGCCCACGTCGGGATCGGGGCCAAGCTCATCGTGAATGCCGCCATGAACCTGCTCGATCCGAAGGGACGCGTCGCGGATGAACAATCCGGCGATGAGGCGGCGGGGGACGGCAGGCGCCGGATCGTGGACGTCGTCCTCGGATATGGGCTCAGCCGTGGATGGGCTCGGCCCCTTCGGTCGAGGGGAGCCGCCGCTCGGTCAGGCCCTGGACGAGGGGGCCCTCGGCGCGGCCGGTGATGAGGCGGGCGCCGCGATCGTAGCTGAAGTACGACCAGGCCCACTGGATCGTCACCAGCACCCGGTTGCGGAAGCCGACCAGGAAGAAGACGTGGACGAACATCCACATCAGCCAGGCGACGAACCCCGAGATCTTCAGCTTGCCGATCTGGGCGACGGCCGCCCCCCGGCCGATGGTCGCCATCGAGCCCTTGTCGACGTACTTGAACGGCAGCGTCGGCTTCCCGTCCATCGCCCGGAGGATGTTCCTCGCGGCGTGCTTGCCCATCTGGGCGGCGGCCGGGGCGACGCCCGGGACGGCCGCGCCGTCCTGCTCCAGGTGCGCCAGGTCGCCGACGACGTAGATCTCGGGATGGCCCGGGATGGTCAGGTCGGGCGCGATCATGACCCGCCCGGCGCGATCGAGCGGGACGCCGAGCGCGCGGCCCAGCGGCGAGGCGGCCACGCCCGCGGCCCACAGGACCGTCTTCGAGGCGATCCGCTCGTCGCCGATCATGACCCCCTCGGCGTCGATCCGCGTGACGTGCTGGCCCGTCCGGACCTCCACGCCCAGGGCTTCGAGCTGCCGCTTCGCGCTCGCGGACATCTCGGGCCTGTACGGCGGCAGGACGCGGTCCGAGCCCTCGACCAGGATCACCCGGGCCGTGGACGGGTCGATGTGCGCGAAGTCCTTCGTCAGCGTCATCCGGGCGACCTCGCGGAGCGTCCCCGCCAGCTCGACCCCCGTCGGGCCCCCCCCCACCACCACGAACGTCAGCCACTCGCGGCGCAGGGCCTCGTCCGTCTCGCGCTCCGCGACCTCGAACGCCAGCAGCATCCGGCGGCGGATCTCCAGCGCGTCCTCGATCGACTTCAGCCCCGGCGCGAACTCCTCCCACTCCGGATGCCCGAAGTACGAGTGCGTCGCCCCGGCCGCCAGCACGAGGTAGTCGTACGGCACCTCGCCGTCCGCCAGCGACACGACCCGACGCTCCACGTCGATCCCCGTCACGTCCGCGAGCTGGATCTCCGCGTTCTTCTGCCCGCGCACGATCCGACGGATCGGCGCGGCGATGTCGCTGGGATTCAGCGACGCCGTCGCCACCTGGTACAGCAGCGGCTGGAACAGGTGGTGGTTCTGCCGGTCGATCACCGAGACGCACGCCCGGGACTTCCGTAGCCCCTGGATCGTCGCCAGCCCCGCGAACCCCGCGCCGATCACGACCACCCGGACCGGGCATCGCCCCCAATTCGGTCGCTTCGAGTCATCGCCCCATATAGACATGTTCGGCTTGCTCCCGTCGGATGGGGGCGTCTCTTCCCTGGCCGGACGCCCCCGCCTCCTCCATTGAGGAGTCCTTCGAAGGGATTATAGGAGCTGAGGCGGTTGAAATTTTCAGTTCAAACAAAAGTTTCAGCAGAAACAGCGGGCCGATTTCCTCGCGACGCCCGATGCCGCGCGGCAGGGAATTTCATGGCAAGCACTTGCGCCGGCGTCGGGTCGGGCGACGGATCCTCAAGGAATCCGTCGGATTCCTGAAATCTCGGCCCTCGCCACGCGGACCATGCCGATGGAAGGTCCCTCGATCTTTGACAAGTCGAAGGCGGAAATCGGAGGCCGGGGCCGGTAAGGAGGAGTCGCGCAATCCGGCTGGGTCTCGACCCAGGCTACGGGTGAAGTCGCCCAGGTAGGAGGTGGCGATCGTGTGGTTGCTTGGTTGCTGGCCTGAGGTCCCGAATCGAGCTTCCCGCGTCCGGCCGGCTGAAGCGATCCACAACGTATTCGAAAACGACGATCGAACCCACTGTTTCGATCGACTTAACCGTTGGTGTTGCAATGGTTTGGGGTTTGTAGTCGGGAGCGTCGCTTCCCACGGTCGAACCCAATCCGGCCGGAGTCCTCGGTCAATTCAGGCCGGGGTCTCGGGGGAAGTGGGGCAGGTTGACGATGGAGCGGAGGACCTGGGCGCGGACGTCGCGCATGGAGGTCCACCAGAGGTCCTGGTCCACGCCGGCGAAGATGCGACGGGTGTCGGCCGGGGCCACCACCCAGACGGAGTCGGCGATCTCCCGTTCGAGCTGGCCGGGGGCCCAGCCGGAGAAGTTGGCGACGACCAGGGAGGGCTCGATCTCCTGGGTGATCAGGTGCTGGGACTTGGCCGCGTCGAGCGCGACGTAGACGCCCGAGGCGATCTCCAGGTCGGCCATCTTGGGGCGGGTGTGCAGCACCAGCAGCGGGCCGGCGACCGGGCCGCCCAGGTGCAGGGGCTTGTCCCAGGCGAAGTCCTCGTCGAACAGCTTGCCGGCGAGGTCCGTCATGGTGGCGTTCGTGGGGAGGTTCAGGATGATCCCCTTCGCCCCCTGGTCCTCGTCGTGCTCCAGCACGAGGACCACCGCCCTCGCGAACAGCGGGGCTTCCACCTGGGGCGAGGCGATCAGCAGTTGTCCCTTCAGCGATGGGTGATTCATGGGTGTGGCCGCCTGGGCGAGCGATTCGATGATCTTTCAGGATCTTATCCTACGCCCGTCCCGGCGGCCTTGTGCGAATGTTCACGAATCGCTACGCGAACATGCTGCCGTGGGGGCGTTGGCAGATCACGAAGGTGGTGCATTTCGACAGGTCCTTCAGCCGGGTGGCGCCGACGTAGGCGCAGGCGCTGCGGATCCCGCCGGTGATCTCCTGCATGGTTTCGAGGACGGGGCCCCTGTACGGGACGGAGACGGCCCGGCCCTCGCAGGCGCGGTAGTCGCGACGGCCGCCGGCGTACTTGTCGAGGGCCTCCCGGCTGGACATCCCGTAGAATGTCAGGGCGACCCGACGGCCGTCCTCCTCGACCCAATCCCCCTCGCATTCGTCGTGCCCGGCGAGCATCCCGCCGAGCATCACGAAGTCGGCCCCGGCGGCGAACGCCTTGACGACGTCGCCGGGATATCGGCAGCCGCCGTCGGCGCAGACGAGCCCGCGGAGGCCGTGGGCGGCGTCGGCGCACTCGATGATCGCCGAGAGCTGGGGGTAGCCGACGCCGGTGGTGCGCCGGGTGGTACAGACGCTCCCCGGGCCGATCCCGATCTTCACGATGTCGGCCGCCCCGGAGATGAGCAACTCCTGGACCATGTCTCCGGTGGCCACGTTGCCGGCCATGATGGTCATGCCGGGGAAGGTGTCGCGGATCCGCTTCACGCGCTCGACGAAGTACTTGGTGTAGCCGTTGGCGGCGTCGACGCAGGCCATCCTCACGTCGGCCTTCTTCTTCACGGCGACGAGCTTGTCGAACTCGTCGTCCTTCAGGCCGAGGGTGAAGAACGCGGACGACGCGCGGGCCTCGTCGCGGAAGAAGTCGACGAGGGCGTCTTCGGGGTAGTACTTGTGCAGGCAGGTGAGCATCGGCGGCCCGATGGCCCTCGCCATGGCGAAGGTCCCCACCGTGTCCATGTTCGCCGCGACGATCGGGATTCCCCGCCACGTCCCGCCGCCGTTGAGGAACGTGTACTCCCGCTCCAACTCCACCGACGCCCGGCTCGGGGCCTCGGACCGCTTGGGGCGGATCAGGACGTCGTCGAAGTCCAGCTTGGGGTCGTTGTCGATGCGCATCGAATCGCTCGTCTCCGGTCCGTCACCTGGGATCCCAGACGTCCAGCAGTAGCAAAAGGGACACCGTGCCGTCGATGATCGGCTCGTTCGTGGAGAAGTCGGCGAACTCGTCGTGGAAGACGGCGAAATCGGACTGGAACGGCGCGAGCGGGTCGTCGGCGAACGGGGAGAACTTCAGCGAGTCGTTGATCGCCTTCGTCACCGGGCCGTCGACCAGGCCGCCGACCGGGGCGCGGCCGGCGAGCTTGTAGAACATGTGGTGCGGCCGGCTCGACGCCACGCCCGTCTCGGGAACGCCGACGACGAACGAGACGCCCCAGGGGTTGCGGCCGAAGATCCAGTCGCGGGCCTCGGCGGCCAGATCGAGGAACTGGTCGTCGCCGGTCATCGCCTCGTACATCCGGGCCTGGGTGGCGAAGGCGATCACGTCGTTCGTCGAGCACCACACGATCGGCGTGCCGATCCGATAAGGGTTCTTCAACGCCCGGTCGCGGATCCGCTCCAGCCCCGATCGGTAGTAGCCGGCCAGCCGGGCCTGGACGTCGGGCCCGACCAGATCGTACAGCCGCCAGTGGGCCAGGTTGACATAGGGGAAGAACTCGTAGTGGCCGTGGGCGTCGCGGCCCATCCAGGCGTTGTCGCCGGCGCGGTCGGCGTGGGCGACGGCGTCGGCCAGGAACTTCGGCTCCCTCGTCGCGCGGTACAGCTCGACGGCCCCCCATTCCAGGTCGTCCTGGTCGCTGCTCTCTCCGTAATAATGAGGGGCCAGCACCGGGACGGACATCGCGACGCCGGGGCTGGCCTGGGCGAGCCGGTACATCGACCGGGCGGTCTCCACGTCCCCCATCAGGGCCATGACCGCGGCGCAGCGGGCGGCGAGGCTGGCCTTGCCGGTGGAGGCGTTCTTGTACTTCGGGCCCTCGGGCTTGCCGGTCGCCGGCCATGCCGAGCGCGGGCCGCCGGGGCCGTGGCCGTAGTCGGACCGGTCGTCGTGCCAGAGCGTCGCCGGCGGGCGGTGGTCGCGATCGTCGCCGACCTGGACGTAGATGACGTCGGGCTTCGGGTGCAGCTTCTTGACGAGGGCCGCCCCGTGGCGGGCCTCGGCCTGGGCGGCCTCGCCCTTCACGAGCCGGAGCGCCCCGACGCAGTATGAGGTCGTGATCATGTGCTTGAGCCGGTCGGCCGCGTCGTGCCAGCCGCCGACGAGGTCCACCTTCTCGTCCGTGACGACGTCGATCGCGTCCTGGAGGTGGCACTTCGGCTCGCCGGCGATCGGGTCGTCGCCGCATCGCTGGATCTGCATGAAGCGGAGCAGGGCGTCCGGGACCTTCGCATAGGCGTCGGGGCCGACGGCGAACTCGGGCGACTCGACGTCGCCGAAGCGGACGCGGAACCGTCCCGGCCCGCGGATAGCGTAGAAGTCGAGACGGTAGTTGTGCGCGAACGGGCCCCAAGGGCCCTCGTCCGGGCCGATATCCCCCTCGACACCCATTCCGGACGCGACGTCGACGACGGTGTACCTCCCGGTGAGCGGCTCGGGCCCGGAGAGGACGGCGACCTTGGGGTCGCCCGGCAGGTAGCCCACCTGGTTCACGCGGATCCAGGGCCCGGGGCCGGGGGCGGGGGGCTCGGCGCGGGCGACGCAGGCGGCGGACAGGAGCAGCGCCGTGACGGCGATCCTCATGGGGTCCTCCCGGCTTCCTTCAGGGGATGGCGATGGAACCCCGAGGATAGCAGAGCCACGCCCCGCGGCGAACCGCCTTGTTCCGCGGGCCCTGGGAGGGGATCATCGACCCGGAAGGCCCCACCCGATCCCGGAGGCTCCCGACCCATGCCCGTGCTCAGGCAGATCGCCCTGCTGGGGAACCCCGTGCTCCGGACGCCGGCCCGGCCCGTGCCGTTCCCGCTCTCCGACGAGGTCCGCGAGCTGATCGACGACATGCTGGCCACGATGCGCGAGGCCGACGGCGTGGGGATCGCCGCCCCCCAGGTCCATCAATCCCTGGCGATCTTCATCGTCGCCCCGCGTCCCAACCCCCGCTACCCGGACGCCGTGGAGGGGCCGCCGATCGTGGCGATCAACCCGGAGATCGTCGAGCGGTCGGCCGAGATGGTCCGCGGCTGGGAAGGATGCCTCAGCATCCCCGGCCTCCGCGGCGAGGTTCCCCGGCACCGGCGCATCCTGGCCCGCTACCAGGACGTGCGGGGCGAGCACGTCGTCCGCGAGTTCGAGGACTTCCCGGCGCGGATCTTCCAGCACGAGGACGACCACCTCCGCGGCGTCGTCTTCCTCGACCGGATGGACGACCTCCGCGACCTCGCCTGCGAGCGCGAGTACGCCCGGCGGGTCGCGAAGGGCTGACCCGACCGGACCTCAGCGCGGGTCGATCTTCGTGACCAGGACGATCGAGTCCTCCTCGGCCGTCAGGGCGTGGGGCTCGCGCGGGGGGAGGTGGATCAGCGTGCCGGCGCGGAGGTCGTGGGCGACCCCTCCGGCGGTGAAGGCCACGCGGCCGACGAGGCACTGGACCGTGATCGGCCCCGGGGCGTGGTGCTCCGGGATCTCGGCCCCCTTGGCCAGCGACAGCCGCTTCAGCTCGAAGCCGTCGGCCTTCGCCAGGGTCTCCACGCGACGCCCCTCGGCGGGGACGGGGGCCGTCAGTTCGATCGGGCTCGACATGGTCGCATCCCCTTCAGCAAGCCTCGGGCCCGGAACCGGCCCGGCGGCGGCAGGTCTCGCCCCGGCCGGAATCGCCGGCGGCGAGGAAGATGGTGGTCATCCGACGCAAGCAGCATCGGCATGATACCCCGTCGAGGTCCACCCCGCGCAGCAGGTCGTAGGCCTCGTCGCGACGCCCGGCGTGGTCGAGGAGCGTGGCCAGCGAGATCCGGTACAGGACCACGTCCGGCGCAAGCTCATGGGCCCGGGCGACGTACGACAGGGCGGACTCGGGCGGGCGGCCCAGGCGGCGGAGGTAGAAGGCCGCCCCGAAATGGGCCTCGGCATGATCCGGGCGGCGGCGGATCAGCTCCACGCAGACGTCCAGCGCCCGGCCGTTCTCGCCCAGGTATCCCAGCCCGGCCGCGATCGCCGGCATCAGCTTGTCCGGGCACCGCTCGTCGGCCGTCAGCGCGTCGTAGACCTCCCGCGCCGGCCCGGCGTGGCCGGTCCGCGCCAGGCTCTCGGCCAGGACGCAGCTCGTCGTCGGGTCGAACGGGACCAGCGCCTGGGCCGTCTCCAGCGCGTCGCGGGCGCCCCGGAAGTCGCCCGCCCGGTGCCGCAGCAGCCCGACGAACCGCCACAGGCCCCCGTTGTCCCCCTCCCACTCCAGCGCCTGCTCCGCCAGGTCCCCCGCCTCGTCGAGCTGCCCCGCCCCGGCCAGCTCGAAACAACGGCTCAGGATGTCCCCGCCCTGATTCATGGTCGCCGTCCCCCCGCGATGGCTTGACGATAGTGCGATTGAGATTCAGTCTCAATTCGACTGCATCTATCATCCCTCCACCGGCGTGCGCCTGTCAAGGCGTCGTCGGCGGAGGTGGGGACGATCGAGCGGGGCGGTCAGAGTTCTTCGCGGACCCTCACGCCGTCGCGGCGCATGATGTAGGCCGGGACGCCGACGACGGTGACGTCGGGGGGGACGTCCTTCGTCACCACGGCGTTGGCGCCGACGATCGAACGGTCGCCGATCCGGATGTGGCCGAGGACCTTCGCCCCAGGGGCGATCCGGACGTGGTCGCCCAGGATCGGGGACCCGGGCCTGGGGCCCGTGCCGAGCGTGACCTGCTGGTTGATCCAGCAATACGCCCCGATCCGTTCGGCGACGATGACCGCGCCGTGCCCGTGCTGGATGATCAGCCCGGGGCCGATGTCCTCGCAGAACAGGAGGAGCGATTCCATCGGCGGGCAGAGGAACCGCACGAGGCCCGCCGCCGCGCCCAGGCGGAGGTAGAAGAGCGAGCGATATTCCTTGAATCGGATCATCAGGACGAAGAACGTTCGGGCGTCCGCGTGATTCTCCGGGAGCCTCAGGAAGGCCTCGCTCCAGCGCAGGATGTCCAGGGTGATGAGGTCTCGGCGGGGGGAGAGGTGCCAGAGAAGGAGGTGCGGGAGGAGCCTGATGGAGCGGATCGCGAACAGGAGGCTTCGGCAAGCCTGCAGGGCCGGGCGCATGTTCATGAAACGATCGGGCTCCTGGAACGGACGGCGACCTCGCGTGCGCCGGACGCCGCGATACCGGGGATTCTATCGGCTTCCGCGGCACCCCGCCACCCCGCCCATCCTCGTTCATCGGGATGGCGGCGATGGGGGCGCGTCCCCGTTTCCGGCTCGCCCCCGACGCCCCTCGTCCGGCATAATGGCGGGCCGGGGGCGCAAGCCCGGCCACTCGAAACCAGCCGAATGAAGGACGCCCGACGTGCCTGCTGAGATCCTGGACGGGAAGGCCCTGGCGGGGCGGATTCGCGGAGACCTGGCGGGCGAAGTCGCGAGCTTCCGCGCGTCGACCGGGATCACCCCCGGCCTCGCCGTGGTCCTGGTGGGCGAGGATCCGGCCAGCCGGGTCTACGTCCGCAACAAGGAGGACGCCGTCAAGGCGGCCGGCATGGACGGCTCCGTCGTTCGCCTCTCGGCCGACGCGAGCCAGGCGCGGGTGCTGGAGGTCGTCGACCGGCTCAACGCCGACCCGGCCGTCCACGGCATCCTCGTGCAGCTCCCGCTGCCGAAGGGGCTCGACGCGACCGAGGTCATCGACCGGGTCGACCCGCGGAAGGACGTCGACGGCTTCCACACCGAGAACGTCGGCCTGCTGGCCCAGGGCCGGCCCCGGTTCGTCCCCTGCACGCCGCTGGGGATC
>ERZ778021.3096-NODE-3096-length-12823-cov-6.525141_pt1 | contig 12823 bp, 10 predicted proteins | sample MGYA00375751_ERZ778021 | MGnify/ENA primary metagenome ERZ778021 (study PRJEB29350, sample SAMN05389814) | bioreactor metagenome | isolation source: Thiocyanate stock bioreactor | place: South Africa: University of Cape Town | collected 2013-08-29 ... | reverse complement strand
CTATTGGGCCTCAGGTTTGAGGCTCGAAGGTGTCTAGAAAACCCGGGGCGATTCACAGAGATCTCGAACACCATGAAAAAGGAGGCAAACAACACCAGACATCCGCTGAGGAAGTCTCCGAACAACGCCGTGGTAGACACAGCACCGAAGCCGGAAATTTGCCGTCATTGTAAGGTAGCCGCGCCCAGTGTGGGGCACAGGCCCTGGCTGCGCTAGAAGTGGCCGGATCCTTCAACCATTCTGGTTCCTCGGCGGGCCGATTCGTCTTCCTGGATCATCTCCCTAACCATTGAGAAATCATTCCGAATGGAGAACACGTAACGCTCCGCCTCCAGTACCTGCAGTGAATTGAAGTGTTCAACGTTCTCGGGGCGGACTTCCGTCATGGAGCCTGCCAGAAGCGCCTCCACGATGCCGGAAATCTCCTTTCGCTGCGCTCTGAGCGACTTGGGATCTCCGAGCCTACCCAAAAGTAGCCGATCAATGCGCTCGATCCCATCGATCATCATTTCCAGATACGTAGGACACATCAAGGACAGCGCCAGTGTTGGCGACAGCGGGAAGTAGAGCTGGACCCCGGTGGATGCCAACCCGACTTTCCCTCGGCCCTCCGCATTGGGATCATTGAACCGAACGACCGGATGATCCCCCATAAAAAACGGCACGTCGTCGGTGGTCTTGATCAGATGCCAGACCTTCTGCAGCAGCAGCGGCGCCCAATCACGCGACGCGTTGGAGATCAACGCAGCGTAGTGGGCCTTTCGCGCATTCTCTTTGCTGCCGACCATAGGGTCGGGCTGGAAGAACTCCTCTGGAGCACCCTCCGCACGAAAGAAGCCCTCCATGCGGCTCGAAAGGTCGTCGAAGGTAGCCATCGTCGCCTTCGTGCGTACCAACTGCACAGCCATGAAACTGGCAAGAATGGCCTTCTCTTCATGCCAGTCAGGAGGAAGAGCTTGAGCCGCGATGACCCGCGCAATGACCTCGGCGGCCTTAGTTTCCAGGCTGCTGAGTGCGGGCTCCAAGGTCATGGGCACGCCCTGAAACTCAAAGTCGTAAATTGCACGCTCAGCTGCGACGCCCACCTTTGATTTCTTCGACGTTGAGAACGCAAAAATCTTGTCCTGGTGCTTGTCAAACGCATGCACAAGCGCCCGTCCACCTGAGGAGAACCTCCGCAACATGAACTTGGGCACGTAATGCTGCAAGGGCTCGCTCATTGAACCACTCCAAGCACTCGATCTTTGCAAAGGTTGCTCATGGGATCAGTCTTTCAACGGAGTTTGAACAGCGGGCTGGGATTGGATGTCGGGACCACCAACGTGAGCGATTTTTTCGCCCTGCTGAGGGCTACGTACATCTTGGACTTGGCGTACAGGGTGGACGTGAACTGCGCCTTGTCGCAGGCCATCAGCATCGCGTGATCACACTCAAGGCCCTTCGCCTTGTGAATGCTGCTGAGCACCTTTTTGGGCAGGGACGGATGAGAGTAGGAGCGCATACGCGACACCTCAGCAAATCCTTCGTCGGGACCGGCAAACTGGCCGATGCGCACTGCATCTCGCAGCTCGGACCTGTGATCGATCTTGACGGTGTCGAACCCCGCGGCCGCGTCCTTCACGAGAGCATTGATCTTTTCCAGCGCATCCGAAACACCCGTGTGCGATGGGTTGTCCAGCAGGCATCGTGCGACCAACTGGATGTTGGCCGGCTTCCCGGTGGTGGAGCGCGCGGCTCCGGTGCGGACCTCCTGCAGAAGTCGGTCGCCGTGGCTGGATGGGCTGAACCCTGCCGCGACGCTGCCCATGAAGTTGATGACGCCTTGCGCCAGCGCCTCCGGATTGCCATGCCCGGTGCGCAGCGTCTGAACAAGTGCCGCTAACGCGTCACGCGTATGCCCTTCCCAGATCGGCACCGTCCGAAACCAGAAGGCTCGAAGTGCGGATACCAGGTCGTTCTGCGATGCTAGGACCATCAACTGCGGGCTGGTTTTCAGCACCTTGTCGATCGGTGCCCTGTCGTCCCTGGACAGTTGGTAGCCCGTTCGCATCTGAGCCGTGTTGTTGCCGACGAGCACCTTCACGGAAGGAGGCAGCCCTCCTGTCAAGTCGATCGGAGCTCCGCGCTCAAGGCTCTCTCGTGCCGTGATGACCCAGGCTCCCAAAAGGGGACAACCGGTTTGCCAGCGATGCGGGGTGATCAGCTTTTCGCCCGCTCCCTGTGCCTTCAGAGCGTCCCAGCGGGCGCGATCCTCGCGCGCAGCTTTATCAGTCTTGGCCCCATAAATTCGCTGCATGGGATCTCCAAAGATCCGGACAGCTGCACCGGCGGATAGCAAGGACATGACAACACTGTGCTGCTCAACGCTGGAATCCTGATGCTCATCGCACACGATCACTGGATAGCGCCGGGCCAGCGCGCGAGCCACCATTGGCTGATGTCGCAGGAATCCCGCAACCTTGGTCGCCATGATCTCAAATCCCTTCCCGCCATCCTGCCAAGCCCAGGAAGTCAGATCGCGCGGAAGGCCTAGTGGCTTGTGATACGCCAACGCGATTTGTGCAATCAAGGCATCGATGGTCTTGATTTCGACGCGTGATCCGGCCTTCTTTGTCCGCTCGGCGAAGACAGAGCAAGCGGCATGTGTGTGTGTCAGGATGACCATCGCAGACTCGCACCCCGTGGTCGAGCGGGTTCCCCCCGAAAGCCTTTTCCAGCAGGTACTGCAAGAAGCCAACCTCGGTGGGCCCTTCAGCAATGACGGCTACGCGCGCCAGGAACGTCTCAGGATCTCGCTTCTGCTGCGGCCCGATCTTTTCGCGAGGAAGCGCACCGATGGAGCCCAGGCTGTCCAGATACCAAAGGTGTGCGTCCTCCGCGCAGGAGATTGCAACAGGGCTGTGCGTCGTGAGAAAGATCTGCCCGTGTTGACCGGCCAGGATGTTGATGAGCTTGCGCAAACGGTAAGGCTCCAACCCGCGCTCGATCTCATCGATGAGCGTGACGCTTGCCTCCTTGTCCGTTGCCGATGCAATTTCGAGCGCGGCCATCCGTCTGGTACCCGCGCCCCAACTGCTCAATGGCAATGCCACCCCATTCTTGGTCGCCATCAGGCCGATGAGCGCGCCGATGGACAACCCCTGGCTGGTCGTGAGACCAAGTTTTAAATCGCTGGGAAGTGCAGCACCAGCCATGCGCACATCCAGCGATTCGATCGCCTCCTTGCCCTTGTCATTGAGCGAATCGTGCAAGTTTAGCCCTGCAACCTCCTTGCCAATACGCGCCCGCAAGGCGTTGTCTGCCAACAGCCGATCAAGCGCGGATCCATAGACAAGGCGCAGATCGCGGTCGTTGCGCTCATCAGCGCTCATTCGGACCAGGCCGATGCGCCGGCGAACGGCCGTGGAGAAATGGTCGAACTCGTCGTTGGGTTGCATGACCTCCCAAGCCAGCTCCAGCTCCGTGGTCCCTCGTACACGCACGCGATACACCGGCTCGCCGGGCGCCGGCTGATCGCCCTCCCCGTCGGCCGATGGCGCAACGGCGTCTTTTCCATTCCAGGCCCACGGCCAGGCAAAGGTGTTCTGAGAACCTATGCCGGTTGCGTCGGGAAGCGTCATCACAGCCTCAATGACGAACTCCTGCGCACTGTCCCGGGCCCAGTAGTCGGCCTCGGAGATGACCGCCGTGTTCGACGGCGAAAGCAACAGCGCAATCGCTTCGAGGACGGTGGTTTTTCCAACGTCACCGCCCCCAAGGATGACATTCATGCCCTCCGCAGGTAGCCATGTCAGAGACTTGATACCTCTGAAACGGTGAATGCTCAACTTCCGGATCTGTGCAGTTAAAGCCACCGTCATCCTCTCAGTCCCAAAGCTCTCAGCCAGGCGTCGACCTGCCCATATGCGTCCTGCTGCCACTGATCTGGGCTGCGCTCACCCAAGACCTGCGTGTCCTCCACGAATCTGCGAACGCAGGTAGGCCCGAAGCCATCAACCGTATCGAATTTGTTGGCGATGTAGCCGTACCCGGCTACACCAGAGTCATGTTCCAGCAAGGGGCGGCAGTCCTCTGCAAGCGCCTCAGCTCCACCCGGATAGTTGCGAATGCAGTAGTAGATGTCGTAGGCATCCTTCTGCTTGTAGCGCCCCTCGATCGCATGCCCTTTCATCGCCAGCAACGCTGGAATGGAACAGACTGCGACCTCGACCCGATTGGTCCCTCCGCCAGGCATAGATCCGGCTATGGCGACCATTTGATAGAAACGAAGTGCCAGGTCCGCGCCGTCAGCCTTCTGCACCGCAAAATCGCTGATCAACGGAGGCACGTTTTTCACAACGTCCGCATCCCGCGGCATCAAGAAGTCGATCACGACATCAATGGGAGGCCCGCCGTCATCTGCTTGGATTTGGCGGACCAACTGGAACCGCCGGAGTTCTTTGCGCTGCTCATACCCATGGCCCAGCAGCGCCTCCACCAGATGGGCATATTCCCCATCCCCCAGGGCGGCCGCATCCAAACCTAGATCGACATCCAGCGTGCCGACGTGAGGCATGTCCTCGTTGCCCAGTAACAGCCAAGGCACAGCACCTCCGACGATGGCAAAGCGCCCCTTGAAACTGCCAAGGATCTGCCCGATTTCGACAAGCACCGACTTCACGGCTGCGGTCGTCCGATCGTCGTACTCGCTCGCGTGCTGAGCCTCGCCAGGCGTCATCCCTGCCATTGCAACCTCTCTTGTCGAAGGTGGTCCGCCGCCTCCTGCCCGCGTTCGCCAGCCGCCGCCAGATCCAGATAGGTTTGGACCGGGCTTGTGCAAACCACACCGGTAGCGGGTTGCACCGTGTCGCGGAACAGCCCTGGCTCGTCAAGCACCGTCACGACGACGTTCTCGCCCTTGCTCGCGCTCGAAAGCTTCAGGCTCGACCGCAGGATCTCAAGCCCGTCTGCGTCAGCATAGAAGTAGTGGGTTCCAGTGCGACCGAAAGGCGCCAGCCACTGAGCGGCCGAGAACGATGCAAGCGCAATCTGCCCCCCTCGTTCAAGCGGTCGCCCCCTCAACGCCGCGTCGAACGATGCGCCGTGCAGGGTGGTGTAGAAGGCCTGCCGCTGACCGGATGGGACTTCATAGGCTTCGCGCCACGCGTCCAGAAGCGCATCCGGCGCGGCGAGGTACATCCCCTCATCCGCCAACAGCGCCCACTCCCGGTCCAGCAAGCCATTCCGGACATTGCTGACGTGTCCCAGGCTCACACCGGCAACCTCAGCCAGTTCAGCTACCCGCCACGGCTTTGAGGGCTCGCGAAGCAAGACTTTGAGGACCTGAACTGACTTAGGCTTGAACAGCGAGCGCAGTTCTCGCTTCTCCACAACGGGCCTCTTCGCGAACTGGCGCGAGAGAAAGAAGGTGCCGAAGGCCAGCCGGGCATTTCCCTCAAGATCAAGGTATGCCACACCGGACTCGCGACACAGATCCTGCGCTTGGGGTGACAGGTACGGCGCGATCAGGATCGGCGTGATGCGGTCTGCCTGATGCGCTACGTAGTTGCGTAGCGACAGGAGGGCCTGACGTACATGGCGCGGCTGCCCGCTAGCCTTCACTTCAGCGACCAGCTTATGCTGACGACCGAATGCCGTCACTTCGGCAATGATGTCGATGCCTACATCTGCCTCGTGCCCAACGACACGAACATCTAAGCTCTCTGCAGGCACCTCGGCCAGCAAGTGGCGCAGAGCATCTGCAGCCTGAAGCTCGGTTTTCACTGGATCGGGCGTTTTCATCACACGCTGAAAATAGCATTTCCAGTGAAACCGTCAAGCCAGTTTCACTACATTGTCTGTTTTCAGCAACCGCTGAAATACAATGATCGGCTGAAATTTGACCGTTCAAGCGGGCAATTCGATACCCCCAATCGCCCCAGATTGACCCTAAAAACTCCCGATCAAATACCCCCTTCTGGGGGTAGATTTGGGGGTATCAACAAAAAACTGGATTTGAAAATCCTTTTAAATCAATAGGATACAAGTCATATGCGTATTGCCACCTGGAACATCAACTCCCTCGCCGTGCGCCTGCCCCAGGTGCTGGACTGGCTGGCCGCCAACCCCGTGGATGCACTGGCCCTGCAGGAACTCAAGCTCACCGACGACAAGTTTCCGGCCGATGCCTTCGCCGCTGCGGGCTACCAGGCGGTGGCGTTCGGGCAGAAAACCTACAACGGCGTGGCCCTCCTGAGCCGCCACCCGATGGCCGACATGGTGCGCAACATTCCCGGCTTCGAGGACGAACAGGCGCGCGTGATCGCCGCCACCCTGGACACGCCCGCCGGCCCGCTGCGCCTGGTGAACGGCTACTTCGTCAACGGGCAGGCGCCGGACAGCGACAAGTTCGCCTACAAGATGCGCTGGCTGCAGGCGCTGCAGGACTGGCTGCGCGGGGAACTGGCGCAGCACCCGCGCCTGGCGCTGGTGGGCGACTTCAACGTCGCCCCGGAAGACCGCGACAGCTACGACCCCGAGGGCCTGCGCGAAACCATCCACCACACCACGCAGGAGCGCCAGCATTTCCAGGCGCTGCTGGACCTGGGCCTGACGGATGCGTTCCGCCTGTTCACGCAGCCGGAGAAAAGCTTTTCCTGGTGGGACTACCGCATGCTGGGCTTCCAGAAGAACCGGGGCCTGCGCATCGACCACATCCTGGTCAGCCAGGCGCTCGCGCCCCTGGTCACCGCCTGCACGGTGGATCGCCAGCCGCGCAAGAACAAGCAGCCGAGCGACCACGCGCCCGTGGTGGCCACGCTGCAGGCCGCGTGAACCCGGGAAAACTCCTGTTTTGATAGCTTCCAGCGCTTGCCAGGCAAGGGCTGGAGGCTATTTTGATGCTGAACCGGTCCAGGGCCGCCAGGCGACGTTCCCTTCAGCGCGGTAGGCCCCGGCGGGCAGGCTGTTCGCGGCGTAGAAGACCTCGATCACGCGCAGGCCATGCAGCTCCTCGGGGCGTATCCAGGGGCTGAACGCCAGCTTGCCATCGACCAGCACCCGGGGCTTGGCGCCCAGGCGCACGGCAATCACGCTGGCCAGTTCCTGCGGCCCGCTGACGATGTCGACCGGGCCGTCGAGCAAGGCCTCCGCCTGCCGCTCGATGCTGGCCGCCACGCGCTCGGACGGGAAGAAATCCGTATGGTCGGCCTTGTAGCCGCGCACGCCCTTGGGCGAGGCCATCCACGCCTGGGCCATCACCAGGCCCTGCACCAGCGCGAAAACCAGCCACGCGGCACGCACGGTGCGCAATGCCGACCAGGGCGCACGCGCGCCGGCGCATTCCATGACCGCCGGAACCGTCCACAGCATGAAGGCCGTGCCCCAGTGCAGGTGCAGCTTGGAGCCGCCCAGCCACGCCATCAGCAGCATCAGGGCCAACGGCACGAAGCCCCAGAGCAGCAGGAACTGACGTGCCAGCGGGGCCTGCGTGCCAGCCTCCACCTGCACGGCGGCGGGCTGGCGCCGCGCCCACCACCAAGCGCCGCCCAGCACCAGCCAGGCGGGCAGGCTGCGGTTGAGCAGCCAGTCGAGGGCGAACTGCAGCCCATGCAGCAGGCGCTGGGTGCCGCGCAGGTCATGGCCGAGGGCGCTGGATTGGGCGTAGGCCAGGGGCATCCACTCATGCGACACCAGCCAGTACAGGTGCGGCGCGAACACCAGCCCGGCCACCAGCGCCGCGAGCAGCGCACCATTGCGGTGCACGGCATGGCGCCAGCCTTGCAGACGCAGCCACCACAGCCCGACCACGGCGAGCGCCAGCACGAACTGGTACTTGGTGAGCATGCCCAGGCCCGCCACCAGGCCCAGCAGCGCCCAGGCGCCCAGGCTGGGCCGCACGGCCAGGCGCCAGGAAAGCCACGCGGCCCACGCCACCCACAGCATCAGCAGGACGTTGTGGTTGTAGTAGTAAATGCGGCCGCAGTACAGGGTGATGCCCATGGCCGCGAGCAGCCCCAGCGTGGCATAGCGCGCGCCCCGCAGGCCGCGCAGCAGGTGCCAGTACAGCGCGAGCGACGCCAGCGTGGCCAGGGCGCCGAGCAGGTAGGTGAGCGCCGGCGTGGCGTCGAACACGGTGGCCACGGCCCCCAGGATCCAGGTGGGCAGCGGCGGGTGCTTGAAGTAGCCCCACTCCATGGAGCGCAGCCACACCAGCTGCTCGACGTTGTCCACCGGCGGCGACAGCGTGGTCAGCGCGTACAGCAGCACCCAGACCAGGCCGTAGACGGCCATCAGCAGCGCCACGCCCCTGCCATCGAGCACCGCCCGGCGCCCGGCCCAGGCGCCCAGGCGGGCGGCGGCCTGGGAAACCGACGAAGAGAAAACCAGGGAAGAAGACAAGCGGGGCATCCTGTGAGGGCAACGAAGAGCCCGGATTTTGCCCGTTTGTCAAAATTTATAAAGTTTTGTAAATCCCGTCGCGTGATCTTTTCGTGATTTTTCTCACGAATCCGCATGGCTGCATGGTTTTTGCTACGTTCTTGATAGCTGGCAGCGCTTGCCTGGCAAGCGCTGCGGGCCAAAATCACTCCAAACCCAATTCCTGGATCTTGCGCGTGATGGTGTTGCGGCCAATGCCCAGGCGGTGTGCGGCCTCGATGCGCCGCCCCTGCGTGCTGGCCAGCGCCGCCTGGATGAGCCGCGACTCGAAGCGGCGCGAGAGCTGGTCCCACACGTCGTTGGAGCCCGATGCCAGTTGCGAGAACACCTCGGCCGCCAGCCCCTCTTCCCACGGCACGGCGGCAGCGGCATCGGTGAACGCGGCGGGCCTCGGGGCCAGGAGGGGTTCGGCACCGAGCAAGGCGAGCGCCTCCTCGGCCATGGCGGGCGCCGCCGCGGGCGCAGACACAGGCCCGCGCACCTCGGGCGGCAGGTCCTTGGGCTCGATCACCTGGGCCGGCGCCATCACCGTGAGCCAGTGGCAGATGTTCTCCAGCTGGCGCACGTTGCCCGGGAAGGTGAACGTGGCGAGCTGCCCCAGCGCGGCGCTGGAAATGCGCTTGGGCTCCACACCCAGTTGGCGCGCGCTCTGCTGCAGGAAGTGCCGCGCCAGCATGGGCACGTCCTCGCGGCGCTCGCGCAAGGCGGGCAGGCGCAGGCGGATGACGTTCAGGCGGTGGAACAGGTCTTCGCGGAACTGGCCGGCCTGCACGCGCTGCTCCAGGTCCTGGTGGGTGGCGGCGATCACACGCACATGCGCCTTGACGGCCTGGTGGCCGCCCACGCGGTAGAACTGCCCGTCGCTGAGCACGCGCAGCAGGCGTGTCTGCAGGTCCAGCGGCATGTCGCCGATTTCGTCCAGGAACAGGGTGCCGCCTTCGGCCTGCTCGAAGCGCCCGCGCCGCTGCGTCTGCGCGCCGGTGAAGGCGCCGCGTTCATGGCCGAAGAGTTCGCTCTCCAGCAGGTCCTTGGGGATGGCCGCTGTGTTGATGGCCACGAAGGGGCCGCGCGCCACCGGCGAATGGCGGTGCAGCGCGCGCGCCACCAGTTCCTTGCCGGTGCCCGACTCGCCGGTGATGAGCACCGTGACCTGGCTCTGGCTCAGGCGGCCGATGGCGCGGAAGACCTCCTGCATGGCGCTGGCCTGGCCGAGCATCTCGGGCGCGGCGCCGGGCCCTTCCTCGTCCACCTGCTCGCGCTCGCTCTCCTGCATGGCGCGGCGGATCAGCTCGATGGCCAGCGGCACGTCGAACGGCTTGGGCAGGTACTCGAAGGCGCCGCGCTGGAAGGCCGAGACGGCGCTGTCCAGGTCGGAGTAGGCGGTCATGATGATGACCGGCAGGCCCGGCTGCTGGGCATGCACCTTCTCCAGCAGCTCCAGTCCGGAGCCGTTGGGCATGCGGATGTCGCTGACCAGCACCCGGGGCCCCTGGCGGCCCGGGTCGCCGGGCTCCAGGTCGGCCAGGGCATCGAGCACCTCGCGCGGGTTGGTAAAGCTGCGCGTGGGCAGGTTCTCGCGCGCCAGCGCTTTTTCCAGGACGAAGCGGATCGAAGGGTCGTCGTCCACTATCCAGATCGGCTTCATGTGCAGTGCCTTTACGGGTGTCAGTTCTTCATGGTGTTACGCACCGCCCGCAGCCCATGTTTCAGGGTAAAGGAATCAGGATGCGGAAATCGGTACGGCCGGGCTGGCTGTCGCACTCGATCAAACCGTGGTGCTGCTGCACGAAGGTTTGCGCCAGTGTCAGCCCCAGGCCTGAGCCACCGTCGCGCCCCGATACCAGGGGATAGAAGATCCGGTCCGCGATGGCAGCGGGCACGCCTGGCCCGTTGTCGATCACATGCAATTCCAATGCCAGCCTGTAGCGCTGGCGCCCCAAAGTCACCTGCCGGGCCACGCGCGTGCGCAGCACGATCTCGGCATCTCCCGCCGCGATGCGCCCCGACAGCGCCTGGGCGGCGTTCTGCACGATGTTGAGCAGCGCCTGGATGAGCTGCTCCCGGTCGCCGCGGAATTCGGGGATCGAGGTGTCGTAGTCGCGCTGCACGCGCAGGCCCTGCGGATGCTCCAGCAGCACCAGCGAGCGCACGCGCTCGCACACCTCGTGGATGTTCACGTCGCCCACGCGCTGCGCCTGGCGGTGCGGCGCCAGCAGACGGTCCACCAGGCTTTGCAGGCGGTCCGCCTCGTGCACGATCACCTGGGTGTATTCGGCCAGCTCGGGGCTGGCCAGCTCCATCTGCAGCAGTTGCGCCGCGCCGCGGATGCCGCCCAGGGGGTTCTTGATCTCGTGCGCCAGGTTGCGCACCAGCTCCTTCTGGGCGTGGGCCTGCTCGCGCAGCCGCTCCTCGCGGTCCTGGCGCACCTGCTGCTGCAGCGGCCACAGCTCGGCCAGGATCTCTCCCGAGGCATCGAGCACCGACACCTGGACGTGGACCGGCATGGGCTCCTGCCCCAGGCGGCGCAGGCTGGCCTCGAAGCGCATGGCGGTGAATTCGGCGCCGCGTGCACCCGCCAGAGCGGACTGCAGCAGCGCGGGCTCGGCGAAAAGCTGGGAAAAGTCCGCCCCGCCGAGCGTGCGGCGGGACAGGCCCAGGGCGTCTTCCAGGGCTGCATTGGCAAAGCGCACCGTGCCGCCCGTGCCATCGAGCACTGCGACCAGGGTGGAAAGCCAATCCAGCGCGGCAAACCGTGCGGCACTGGTCATGGGCCAGCCTCAGTTGGCCGCGGGCGGCAAGCGGCCGATTTCGCGCTTGATGCCGGCGATGTCGCTTTCCGCCCTGGCGAGCGCGGCCTTGAGATCGGCGGTGCGCTCGGCGTATTGCTGCGGGTTGCCCTGCTCCTGCGCCGTACGCTCGGGCGCGCCATTGTTGTATTCCTTGGCCAGGCTGACCTGGCGGGCCTCGGCCTTGCGCAACTCGGCTTCCAGAATGGCGCGGGCATCGGCATCACGGGCGCGCTGCTCGTTGCCGCCCACGCGCGGTGCCGCTGCGGGAGAGCTGCCGGCACTGGCGCTCCCGCCCCCGCTGGCGGCTGCCCCTCCGCCGCTGGCCGGACGGCTGGGCGATGAGCCCAGCACGGTGACGTTGCCGCCCTCGACCAGCTTGCAGCCACGCTCCTTGGCCTGGGTGGCGTTGTTGGTGTATTCGTTGCCGCAGCGGTAGATCCGGTCCTGCGACCAGGCCCCCGCCGGCAGCAGTGCCGCAGCCAACAACAGGGAGAAGAGCGTCTTGTTCATTCGATTTCCTTAGGGCCAAGCCAGCCAAGGCGGAAAGTATCCCGCAATCCCACCCAGGGGCCAATGAATCCCGTCCGACAGCTCCGCAGGGGATTGGTTCCTGCATGAAAAAAGGCGGCTTGCGCCGCCTTTTTCCTCTTTCAGCGCACGCGCGCTTACAGGGGGGCTTACAGGGAGAAGTACATGTCGAACTCGGCCGGATGCACAGACATGCGCATGCGCGTGACGTCCTGCATCTTCAGGTCGATGTAGGCGTCGATCATGGCGTCGCTGAACACGCCGCCCTTGGTCAGGAACGCGCGGTCCTTGTCCAGCGCTTCGAGGGCCTGGTCCAGGCTGTGGCACACGGTCGGCACCAGTTTGTCTTCCTCGGGCGGCAGGTGGTACAGGTCCTTGGTGGCGGCTTCGCCGGGGTGGATCTTGTTCTCCACGCCGTCCAGGCCCGCCATCAGCAGGGCGGCGAAACCCAGGTAGGGGTTCATCAGCGGATCGGGGAAGCGGGCTTCCACGCGGCGTGCCTTGGGGTTGGAGACGTAGGGGATGCGGATCGAGGCGGAGCGGTTCTTGGCCGAGTAGGCGAGCTTCACTGGCGCCTCGAAGTGCGGCACCAGGCGCTTGTAGCTGTTCGTGCCAGGGTTGGTGATGGCGTTGAGCGCGCGGGCGTGCTTGATGATGCCGCCGATGTAGTACAGCGCGTAGTCCGACAGGCCCGCATAGCCGTCGCCCGCGAACAGGTTCTTGCCTTCCTTCCACACCGACTGGTGCACGTGCATGCCCGAGCCGTTGTCGCCGTGGTAGGGCTTGGGCATGAAGGTCACGGTCTTGCCGTAGGTGTTGGCCACGTTGTGGATCACATACTTTTGCAGGACGGTCCAGTCAGCACGCTCCACCAGCGTGGAGAACTTGGTGCCGATCTCGTTCTGGCCAGCGCCTGCCACCTCGTGGTGGAACACTTCGACCGGAATGCCCAGGGATTCAAGCACCAGCGCCATCTCGGCGCGCATGTCCTGCGTACTGTCGATGGGCGGCACGGGGAAGTAACCGCCCTTGACGGTGGGACGGTGGCCGCGGTTGCCGCCTTCGAGCTTGGCGCCGGTGTTCCAGGG
>ERZ778021.3095-NODE-3095-length-12826-cov-3.701590_pt1 | contig 12826 bp, 9 predicted proteins | sample MGYA00375751_ERZ778021 | MGnify/ENA primary metagenome ERZ778021 (study PRJEB29350, sample SAMN05389814) | bioreactor metagenome | isolation source: Thiocyanate stock bioreactor | place: South Africa: University of Cape Town | collected 2013-08-29 ... | reverse complement strand
CCCCGCTATTTCCATCGACCAGAAAACTACCTCGAAAAATCCACGGTCTACGGTGGGAACCGTGACGGAGATTTATGATTATCTGAGGCTTATGTATGCCCGCATCGGGATTCCTCACTGCACGGTCTGCGGAAAAGAAATCAAGCAGCAAACCGTTGACCAGATCGTTGACAGTGTTCTGACATTGCCCTTGGGGACTAAACTGCAAATTTTAGCACCCGTGATCCGGGGGCGTAAGGGCGAGCATGTGAAAGAGCTGGAAAGCGCAAAGCGCTCCGGCTATGTGAGAGCCCGGGTAGACGGCAGCATTTATGATTTGGCGGAAACCATCAAACTTGACAAAAATAAAAAGCATGACATTGAAATTGTCATTGACAGAATTAAAATGGATGAGGAAATCGCCGGAAGACTGGCAGATTCCATCGAAACCGCAGTGTCCGTTTCCGGCGGTCTTGTGCTTGTGGATGTGATCGACGGGGAAGAAATGCTGTTTTCCCAAAGCTATGCCTGTCCGGAACACGGCGTCAGCATTGAAGAGCTCACCCCCAGAATGTTTTCCTTCAACAACCCGTTCGGCGCTTGCAAAAAATGTACCGGTCTCGGTATTTTTATGAAGGTTGACCCGGATCTCATTGTACCGGACAAAACGGTGTCTGTGCGCAGGGGTGCCATCAAAGCCAGCGGCTGGTCGGTAGCGGAGGGCAACACCATTGCCCAGATGTATTATGAAGGGCTGGCAAAGCATTATAAATTTTCTTTGGATACCCCTTATCAAGACCTTCCGAAGAAGATTCAGGATATTTTTATGTATGGGACCGACGGGGAAAGAATCAAGCTTGACAGAACCTATTCCTTTGGCAGCGGCACATATTTGGCAGCCTTTGAGGGCATTGCCAACAACCTGGAGCGTCGCCATCGGGAAACGGGCAGCGATTACTCCCGGGACGACATCGAAAGCTATATGACAGCAGAGCCCTGCCCTGAATGCAAGGGAGCCAGATTGTCGCCCCAGTCATTGTCTGTTACTGTGGGTGAAAAAAACATTGATGCAGTATCGAATTTATCCATCGGGAAAGCACTGGATTTTGTGAATACCATTACATTGAACGACAGAGAGCATTTGATTGCCGATGGCGTGTTAAAGGAAATCAAAGACCGATTGGGCTTTTTACAGGCGGTCGGTCTGGAATATCTCACCATTGCCCGTTCCTCCGGGACATTGTCCGGCGGCGAAAGCCAGCGGATCCGGCTGGCCACCCAAATCGGATCTTCCCTGATGGGCGTTTTATACATTCTGGATGAGCCCAGCATCGGTCTGCACCAAAGAGACAACGAAAAGCTGCTGGGGACCCTCTCCCGCTTGCGTGACTTAGGCAATACGCTTATTGTTGTGGAGCATGACGACGATACCATGTTTGCGGCGGATCATATCGTAGACATCGGACCGGGTGCCGGCATCCACGGCGGCAGAGTCATCTGCCAGGGATCGGTGGAGGATATCATGGCATGCGAAGAAAGCATCACCGGAGATTATCTTTCCGGCAGAAAAGCCATTCCTGTGCCGACGAAACGGCGCAAGGGAAACGGCAAAAAAATTACCATCAAGGGCGCTACGGAGAACAATCTGAAAAACATCAGCGTAACCATTCCCCTTGGTATGATGGTCTGCATCACCGGTGTGTCCGGCTCGGGAAAATCCTCCTTGATCAATGAAATATTATATAAAAAATTATCCTCACAGCTGAACGGCGCCAGAACAAGACCCGGCAAGCATAAGGCGATTGAAGGCATTGAGGAGCTGGACAAGGTCATTGATATCAATCAGTCTCCCATTGGCAGAACGCCCCGATCCAACCCGGCCACCTACACCGGCGTGTTCGGAGACATCAGAGAGCTGTTTGCCAGTACCCCGGACGCAAAAATGAAGGGCTACAGCTCCGGGCGGTTTTCCTTTAATGTAAAAGGCGGACGGTGCGAAGCCTGTGAAGGCGGCGGGATCCTAAAAATTGAAATGCACTTTTTGCCTGATATTTATGTGCCCTGTGAGGTATGCAAGGGCAAACGGTATAACAGAGAAACCCTAGAGGTGAAATACAAGGGTAAAAACATTTATGATGTGCTGGAAATGACCGTGGAGGAAGGCATTGAATTTTTCTCCAGTATTCCGAAAATCAAGCGAAAGCTGGAGACTTTGTTCCATGTAGGACTGGGCTATATCAAAATCGGACAGGCCGCAACGACCCTGTCCGGAGGCGAGGCACAGCGGGTAAAGCTGTCCACCGAGCTTTCCAAACGGGCAACCGGCAAAACAATTTATATTCTCGACGAGCCCACCACCGGTCTGCACACCGCTGATGTACACAAGCTCATTGAGGTGTTATCTTCTTTGGTGGATGCCGGAAATACCGTAGTGGTCATTGAGCATAATCTTGAGGTGATCAAAACCGCAGATTATCTCATTGACTTGGGCCCGGAAGGCGGTGAAGGAGGCGGCAAAATTGTTGCACAAGGTACACCGGAGCAGGTTGCGAAAGCGCCGGGCTCCTATACAGGTCAATATTTAGCAAAAATGTTACAATAAACCAAATTATTCACATATTGTTAATTCATTTTTGGCTTTCATCGGTTATGATTGTTTATTATGGTAGGAAGGATGTAGTTTTTTGTTTGGATACGTAAAAGCATATAAGCCTGATCTGCGTATGGCTGAATATGAAATCTACAAGGCTGTTTACTGTTCTCTTTGCAGAGAACTCGGGAAAAGCTACGGTCCCTTTGCAAAATTCATTCTGTCCTATGACTTTACCTTTTTGGCATTGTTAAAAATTGCCGCCCAGGAGGAATGCCCTGGATATAAAAACATGCGCTGCTCCTTTAACCCGCTCCATCAATGCAAGCGGGTGCAGAAAGACAACGGTGCATTGAAATTTTCGGCTGCTGCTGCTATGATTTTGTTTTATTATAAATTAAAGGATACCATTCACGACACTGGTTTTTTGGGCAAGACAGCAGCACGAATGGTTTATCCGATTTTTTTGCTTGCAAGAAACAGCGCAAAAAAGCAGTTTCCTGCACTGGAAGCACTGGTCGCTTCTGCTATGGATGCGCAAACAGCACTGGAAAATGATAACTGCGCGAGTCTTGATCAAGCCGCCGATCCCACGGCAAAATTATTGGAAGGTCTTTTTTCATACGGAGAAAAAGACGAAACGCAAAAACGGGTGTTGGCTCGTCTCGGATATTGTATGGGGAAATGGATTTATCTCATGGATGCGGTGGACGATCTTGAGGATGATTTGAAAAAGGGGAATTATAACCCGATCCTTGCTTATACAAAAATAAAAATAAAAAAATCGGAGAACATAGAACAGGCGAAACAAATCGCTGTTTCGCTGTTAAACATGAGTGTTGCAGAAGCGGCGGCAAGCCTTGAGCTGCTTCGGTTAGAACGGTATGAGGATATCTTTCGGAACATTTTATATGTCGGGCTTCCCGAAGGACTGAATGTTATTTTAAAAAAAGAGAAAAAAGCTTGTAAATAAATTTTATACTTTATGTTTTTTGCTTTTCGAGCCGAACAAGACTCGGAATTTTGCCAACGGCAAAACCGCACGAATCACTGGCGGGTGCATGAAAGGAATGGTTATTTAGATGAAAGACCCATATGAAGTGCTTGGTGTCAGCAGAAATGCCACTGACGAAGAGGTAAAAGCTGCCTACAGAGAGCTGGCAAAAAAATATCACCCTGACAGCTACAGCAACAATCCCCTATCTGATCTTGCCGAAGAGAAGATGAAGGAAATTAATGAGGCCTATGATCTTATTATGGCGAAAAAGCCCAAAAACAAAGGCGACAGTGGATTTCACAGCACAGGTAGCGGCAATTACAGCGATGTCCGTTCCCTCATAACAGCAAACCGCCTTGAGGACGCTCAGGAGATTTTGGACGGCGTGGATATTGGCAGGCGGGACGCAGAATGGTATTTTCTCAACGGCAGTGTATTGTATCGCCGTGGCTGGTTTGAGGATGCATACACCTCTTTTTCAACCGCCACAAGGATGGATCCCACCAATGCAGAATACCGTGCTGCCATCGAACAGCTGAACAGACAACGTAACGGCGGCTTTGGGGGCTTTCAAAACGGCGGCTTTGGGGGAGGAACCCCGGGCGGCTATCGCAGAGGAAATTACGGAGGCGGCGGCTGCAATTCCTGTGATTTCTGTACTTCTTTGATTTGTGCCGACTGCTGCTGCGAATGCTTTGGCGGCGACTTGATTTCCTGCTGCTAATAAAAAGAAAGGGAGCTATTATGAAAAACAGCGGTAAAGTTGCTTTGGGCGGAATTATCGCCGCTCTTTCATTGATCATTATGCTTTTGGGATATATCCCGTCCTTTCAGTTTGCGGTGCCTGCCGTGGCAGGCGCAGTACTCATTTTTGTTGTAATCGAAGTCAATGTGAGCTTTGCTTTGGGGGTTTATCTGGTGGTTTCCCTCCTGTCCTTTCTCATTGGTGAAAAGGAATCCGCAGTCATGTTCATTGCCTTTTTGGGGTATTATCCTATCATTAAAGCGAAGCTGGAAAGTTTAAAATCCCGGATTTTGGAGTGGATCATTAAATTTGCGATTTTCAATGCTGCCATTTTTGCCGCATATTTTGTAATGATTCATTTGCTGTTTGTCCCGTTGGACACAGGCTTTCTGGGAACATATTTTGTCCCGGCTATGGTAGTTTTAGGTAATATTACCTTCCTCATTTACGACTTTGGAATGACCAGGATCATTTCTATGTACATTGACAGATTGCATCCGAAGATTCATCGGTATTTCGGCAAGTAATTTTGAAAGGGTTGGCGCTCTTGAAACGAATATTATCGCTCCTACTGATCATTTGTATGCTAAACGGTGCAGTACTGATCTCCCATGCGGAGGATTTGGGTACTGTCACTTTTTCTGTATACGAGTATGTAGGAAATACGTATCTATTAGCAGAACGTCCTGTCACATTAACGGCTGAAAACAACACACCATTGAAGCTGTTGCAACAGCTTTCAACGGAACTCAACATCGTTTTCAAAGGGGCTTATGTCAGCAGCATCAACGGCTTTACGGAACGCGAACACGGAGTATACAGCGGCTGGGTGTATACCGTCAACGGTGCCATCCAGGACAGGGCGGCAGCGGATTATACATTGAAGGACGGCGAAAAGCTCCAGTGGCGATATGCTGTGACAGCGGAGCAAGCAGGGATGGCGGCCTATACCACCACCCCGACAATACCGCCGACCCACCCGCCTGTCACCACCATAAACCAGGCAACCAAGACCACTCCTACCACTACGCCAACCACGACTGTAACAGTTCCTTCCACCCTCTTTACAACAGCACCTACCACGGCACCAGCTCCGATCATAGAAAGTTATCTTGATACAATGATGGGGTATGTTACTCCTACAATATTATACCTTAAAAATAATCCTGGCAGTTTCACCTCCTTTTCCATCGGTCTTTACAATGCCAAAACCCCTTCCAAAGCAAAAAAAGCCTTGCTCGAGGAAGCAGGGAAGGAAAATCTGACGGTGACTGACATTGAACGGTTGATTATCAATTTGTTTTATAGCAATGTCAATCCCGATACGTATCGCAATATGAATTTGACAAAAAAATTGTTCAATCGTGCTGATATCGGCAAGCAAGGCATAAACGCTACCATTTATGCGCTGATTATCTACGGCGGACTGAAAAAAAAGCCGGAGAATGTCATGTGGAACGACACAAAGTTGATGCAGGAAGTGTTGGATGCACAACAAACAGACGGAAGCTTTGCTTTGGGTAAAGATATGGCAGGTGATGTGGATATTACTGCGCTGGCGGTTACGGCCCTGTCCCGCTATCAAAGCAATCCGAATGCCAAGAGTGCCGTTGATAAGGCAGTTCTTTGGCTGTCCTCGAAACAGAACAAGGATGGCACATTCAGCGGGATGAGCGCTTCCAATTGTGAAAGTACGGCATGTGTCATTACCGCCATTTCCTCGTTGGGAATTTCCCTGGACGATAAAAGGTTTACTAAGGATAAATCCATCACCGGCGGGTTGCTTTCTTTTTTCAAGGGCAATGCATTTGTCCATACAATAGGCGGTGAGCATGATGGGATGGCCAGCGAACAGGCTTTGATTGCTATCAAGGCCAGTGAGATGGGCACAAGCCCCTATGTATTTGACATCAGCACGATTGTTGAAGAAAAGCCCGATCACTCCGGTCTGTTTTATCTCGGTCTTGCTATTTATTTACTGAGCGCCGCCGGCATCGGCTATTTTATCTTCAGGAGAATCAAACGATGAACCGGAAGATAAAGATACTTTTTCTCCTTCTATGTGTTGTCTTGTTGCTATTGACTGGCTGTGACAAAAAGGAAAAGGCATTTGCCTTTGATAAAACCAAACCCTCTGTGCATGTGATGGTAAAGGGACCGGACAGCGAAACCATCCTTGATACCACCGTTGGCATTGACCAAAACTGCTCGGTGTTTGATGCAACAAAATTTGCATGCAGATTACAAAAGAAGGTCATCGAAACCAAGGGAAGCGGCAGCATGGTGTATGTTTCGGGAATCGCCGGGATTATGGAATATGATTATGGCGGTCAAAGCGGCTGGCTTTATTGTGTCAACAACGATTTTGCGACCGCAAAGACAAGCAGCGGTGCCTTTCTGCTCAAGGATCAGGACAAGATAACCTGGTATTATACAAAAAACTTGGGGCTTGATGTGGGGGCCAAAGCAGTTGAAAAATAGAGTTATCATCATCGGAGGCGGTGCAGCCGGATTGATGGCGGCAGGGGTCGCCGCAAAAAACGGGAACGACGTGACCGTCATAGAACGAAACGAAAGACCCGCCCGTAAGCTGATGATTACGGGTAAGGGTCGTTGTAATATCACCAACCACGCAGAGCTTGACACGCTCATCAAATCCACACCCGGCAACGGCCGGTTTTTATACAGCGCTTTTTCCCGCTTTTCGCCCACTGACCTGATCAAGCTTTTGGAAGACCTCGGGCTGCCTCTTAAGGTAGAGCGTGGCAATCGGGTGTTCCCCGTATCCGATAAGGCAGTGGATGCGGTGGATGCGTTGGTGAAGCACGCACGACAAAACGGGGCGAAGCTCCTGCATGGCAGAGCAGAGAAGCTGGTGATCGAAAAGGAAGCCATCACCGCCGTGCTGTTGGAGGACGGGGGAAGCATCCCCTGTGACCGAGTGATTGTTGCAACCGGCGGTTTATCCTATCCCGGAACAGGTTCTACCGGAGATGGCTATATCCTGGCCCAACAGGCAGGGCATACCATACGGGACACGAGAGCATCCTTGGTACCGCTGAATGTGCATGAAGGCTTTGTGACCGAGCTGATGGGACTGTCTTTGAAAAATATTTCGATTCAAGTGATTGACACAAAGAAAAACAAGGAAATCTATCAGGATTTCGGTGAACTGCTGTTTACGCATTTCGGTTTGTCCGGTCCGGTGATCCTCAGCGCCAGCGCCCATATGCGGGAGCCGGAGGAGGGCAGATATAAAATAATGATTGACTTAAAGCCCGCGCTTGATTACAATCAGCTTGACGGCAGATTGATGAAGGATTTTGAGAAAAATCTGAACAGGGATTTTATCAATGCGCTGGACGAGCTTTTGCCGAGAAAGCTGATCCCTGTTATCATTCGGCTTTCCCGCATTCCGCCACATACTAAGGTGAATCAAATCACCAAGGAACAGCGTACGGGTCTTTGTGTGCTGCTTAAGGCTCTGACTTTTCACATCACCTCCACAAGATCGGTGGAAGAAGCAGTGATCACTGCCGGCGGAGTGAACATCAAAGAAATTGACCCGAAAACCATGGGGTCTAAAGTCATCGGCAATTTGTTTTTTGCGGGTGAAGTGATGGATGTGGATGCCTACACAGGCGGCTTCAACCTCCAAATTGCCTTTTCTACAGGCTTTGTGGCAGGCAACAGCGTATAATAATGCAGTATAAAGGGGTATGCAAATGATTTCTATTGCGATCGACGGACCTGCAGGTGCCGGAAAAAGTACCATTTCCAGAATTGTAGCGGGTCAATTGGGGTTTATTTATGTAGATACGGGTGCGTTGTACCGTGCCATCGGCGTGTATGCGCTGAATTGTGGTGTGAACCCAAAGGACACGGACGCAGTAGCATCCTTACTTAAGAATATTGAGATTAAATTAAAATTTGTGGACCACGAGCAGCGTGTCATTCTGAATGGTCAGGATGTTTCGGCGCACATCAGAACCGCCGAGGCTTCTATGGCTGCATCGGATGTTTCTGCGCTTCCCTTGGTTCGCACCTTTTTGTTTGAGCTGCAGCAGAGCATGGCCAGAGGAAGCAACGTGGTCATGGACGGACGGGATATCGGTACGGTGGTGCTGCCCAACGCGCAGATCAAAATATATCTGACCGCTTCGCCGGAGGATAGAGCACAGCGCCGGTTTTCAGAAATGAAGCAAAAGGGCATGGAGGTCACCTATGAGGGCGTGCTGAAGGATTTGACAGAACGGGATTATAACGACAGCAACCGGGCTGTAGCACCACTCAAGCCTGCGCAGGACAGCATCATTGTGGACACCACGGGGAACACCCTCGAACAATCCGTTGAGGCGCTGACCGCACTCATTCGTGAAAAATTAGCCAAGTTGGGAGATGCGTGAGCATGTTTTATAAAATTGCATGGCTGATCATTTATCCCTTTTTCAGGGCACTGTTCTGGATACAATACATCGGGAAAGAAAATCTGCCCAAGGACAAGGGTGTAATTGTTTGTTCCAATCATATCTCAAATGCCGATCCGTTTTTTATCGGGTTCGGCTTTCGAACGCCCATTCATTTTATCGCGAAGGAAGAGCTGTTTCATAACCCTGTTTTGGCATGGGTGCTGAAAAAAATCAATGCATTTCCCATTAAAAGAGGAACCGGGGACATGGACGCTTTGAATGTTGGTGCCGATTTGCTCAAAAACGGAGAGAGGATGGGCATATTTCCGGAAGGAAGACGCAGCCGTGACGGGAAACCCGGACATGCAAAATCCGGGATCGCAATGGTGGCCTCCCTTGCCAAGGCTGATGTGGTGCCTGCCGCCATCATATGCAAAGGAAAGGTAAGACCCTTTAAAAAAATCAAAGTGATTTACGGCAAGGCCATTCCTTATGAGAGCTTAAAGATAAGCGGTGAGGTGCGGGGTGAATACCGTAAGGTGGCTTCTGTGATTATGACCGAGATTACGAAGCTTTGGGAGGATGGTCATGCAAATTAAGCTTGCAGATTCCGCCGGGTTTTGTTTTGGTGTGAACCGTGCCGTGGAAATCGTTTATGATTTGCTGAAAGACGGCAAACAGGTCTGCACACTGGGACCGATCATTCACAATCCCCAATTGGTGGAGGAGCTTCGTCAAAAGGGCGTTAAAATCATCAAGGAAATTTCTGAAATCCCTGAAAATCATGTTTTGGTAATTCGTTCTCATGGCGTTCCCAAGAGTATTACAGACGAATTAACGGAGAAAAATATAACGTATATTGATGCAACCTGCCCTTTTGTTTCCAAAATCCATAAAATCGTGATACAGTGTTCACGGGAAGGAAGCGCGGTTTTGATTGCCGGTGATGCAACCCATCCCGAGGTAATCGGGATTCGAAGCTATGTGACGGGTCAGTCTTATGTTTTTAATAATGCGGAAGAATTGGAAGAATTAACACAAAACCACAAGGAACTGTCAAAAAAAGAAGTCTGCGTTGTCGCACAGACTACTTTCAACGCAAAAGAGTGGGAAATTTGTGATAAAATATTCAAAAAAGTATATACAAACGCAAAAATTTTTGGTACAATATGTGATGCGACTACCTTGAGACAGCAGGAAGCCATCAAGTTATCTAAAGAAAGCGATTTGATGATCATCATCGGAGGGCGGGAAAGCTCCAACACCACTAAACTTCGTGATGTATGTATGGTTAATACCAAAACGGTATTAATTGAAACAGCCCGGGAATTGAAAAAAGAAGATATTCTGGGGGCAAAATCAATAGGCGTGACTGCGGGCGCATCAACACCGGCAGTGATAATAAAGGAGGTATTTTATACCATGGAAGACATTTTAAACAACGAACTGACTGTAGAGGCAGTCGAAACAAACGAAGCGGCAGGAACACAAGCAGCCGCAGAAAGTGCTGTGGAGGAGAAGATTGTTAAGTCCTTTGAAGAAATGACTGATGAAGAAGCTTTTGCAGCATCTTTAGACAGTTTGAATAATGAGCAAAAGGTTAAGGGTTATGTTCTGTCCGTAGGTCCCACTGAGATCCAGGTGGACATCGGCAGAAAATATGCCGGCTATGTTCCTGCGGACGAGCTGTCCAACGATCCGTCTTTGTCACCCTTTGACATTGTTAAGGTGGGCGATACGATTGACCTGATTGTTATGAAAACCAACGATCAGGAAGGTGTCGTGACGCTTTCCAAAAAGCGCTTTGATGCAATGCGGGGCTGGGAAGATATTCTCAAAGCTAAGGACACCGAAGAAGTTCTTACCGGCAATGTGATCGATGTCATCAAAGGCGGCGTTTTGGTCAATTCCAACGGCGTTCGCGTGTTTGTGCCCGCATCTCTCTCAGGTGTTTCCCGTGGCGAGCCGCTTGAGCAATTACTTGGACAAAGCGTCAATTTCCGTATCATTGAAATCAATCGTGGCAGACGTGCCGTGGGTTCTATCCGTGCTACCCAAAAAGAGCAGAGAAGTGCTGCCAGAGAAGCACTTTGGGCTTCCATTGAAAAGGGTAAGGTTTATGAAGGACGTGTGAAATCCCTCACCACCTACGGAGCATTTGTGGACATCGGCGGTGTGGACGGTATGGTGCACATTTCCGAGCTTTCCTGGCAGAGAATCAAGCATCCGTCTGAAGTCGTGAACGAAGGCGATGTGGTCGAAGTGTTTGTCAAGGACTTTGACCCGGAGAAAAAGAAGATTTCACTTGGCTACAAAAAAGACGAGGATAATCCTTGGGAAAAGATGAAATCCGCTCATTTTGTCGGTGATGTGGTGGAAGTCACCGTTGTGAGCATGACTGCATATGGCGCATTTGCCAACATCATCCCGGGCATTGACGGACTGATTCATATCTCCCAGATTTCCGATAAGCGTATCGAAAAGCCACAGGACGCTTTGAAGGTCGGCGAAAAGGTGCAAGCCAAAATCACAGAGATTGATTTCAACAAAAAGCGCATCAGCCTTTCGATCAAGGCTTTGATTGAAAAGGACGTTACGATTGACGAGCAGGAAACTGCTTCCGATACCGCCGACGCTGCTGTTAACGAGGAAGTCAAAGTCAGCGATGTTGACATTGCCGAGACCGCGGAAGTTCCGGAAAGCGATATTCGGGAATAATTCCATGAACAAACAAAAGGCTGCCTTTTTAAAGGGCAGCCTTTCTATTTTTGTAAGCACCGGATGTGACAAGATAAGTTTCAAACCTGTTTGATCCATAGATAGAATGATACCATGCCCGTTAAAAATATATATGATAGATTCTGCCCATGATGGGAAGACAATCATAGTGGTTTCGGCTTGGTTGACAGCAGACGAGATGAATGTACCATTTTTTATAATTAATTCGTTGTGCGTTTCAAGCTCACAAGCAGGGCGAGAAAGCTGGAAACACCGCCGAAGATTAAAACGGCGCTGAAGCCCTTGATGAACAAACCCGCATCGAAGGACGTTCCCGACATACTGTTCATGTTCGTTTTTGTTAAGAAGCTGAAAATAACCAGAGAAACGGACGAGCCGGTGACCATACCCAAATTGCGTGCCAGCGCCTGCAGACCGCCCGCAACGCCCAGCCGGTTCTTTTCCACGGATCCCATTACGGTAGAGGTGTTGGGAGACTGGAACATTGCCATACCGGCACCGAGCAGAGACAACAACACGCCTATCAAGAAAATGGGGGAGCTTTTGTTTAAAAATGACATGCTGATGAGGGAAATCGTGCATAAGCTCATCCCTGTCACCGTCAAGGGCTTGGTGGAAATTCTATCTGACAAAAAACCGCTGATGGGTGCCACGATCACAGACGTGATGGGGTATGCCGCATAAACAAGCCCGGCATAGAGGGGAGGAAGGTCGATTACATGATAGAGAAAAAATGGCATGAACAATACGGTGGTAAAAATTGAAACAAAGGATAGAAACGCGGAGACGATGCCCAAGGAAAACACCTTGTTGTGAAAAATAGAAAGCTCCATAAATGGGTTCTTTGTACGCCTTTGCAGATAGACAAACAGCATGAGCAAAATAACGGAAAGAACGAAAACAGGCACGAAAATTTGTGATGAAATCACGTTTTCCTGTAGTAACAGGAGACTGCCGAACATAACAATAACCGTGATGCAGAAGAGCAGTGCGCCTTTCAGGTCGAATTCATGCAGTCTGCTTTTTTTATGGATTTCTGGAATCAGTGCAAGCGTCAGCGAGAAGCCCACGATGCCGATGGGAATATTGATATAAAAAATAGACTGCCAACCAAACCGGCTGACCAAAAGACCGCCCACGGCCGGACCGGTGAGGTTGCCGATGGAAACCATGGCGCCGTTAAAGCCCAGCGCCCGGCCTCGTTCCTTGGGCGGGAAGGTGGCAGTGATGATGCCCTGGCTGAGGGACATCATGGCGGAAGCGCCCACCGCCTGTATGATACGGGACAGGACGAGAAGAAGAATGGTATTGGATAAACCGCAGAATAGGGAACCCAGCGTGAACAGAAAAAAGCCTGCCGCAAAGAT
>ERZ778021.3093-NODE-3093-length-12838-cov-4.407573_pt1 | contig 12838 bp, 8 predicted proteins | sample MGYA00375751_ERZ778021 | MGnify/ENA primary metagenome ERZ778021 (study PRJEB29350, sample SAMN05389814) | bioreactor metagenome | isolation source: Thiocyanate stock bioreactor | place: South Africa: University of Cape Town | collected 2013-08-29 ... | reverse complement strand
GGCAAGCCGGTCTTCGCCCTGCGGGCCGGCCGTTCCGCGCGCGGCGCCCGCGCAACCGCCGCGCATACGGCGGCGCTGGCAGGCGCTGCAGAAGCCTATGCCGCCTTCTTCCGCCGCTGCGGCGTGATCGAGGTCGACGACATGGACGGCTTCGTCGAGACGGCGGCCCTGTCGCTCGCGCTGCGCCGCAGGCCGACCGTGCCGGGCATCGCGGTGGTGGGCGTCAGCGGCGGCGGCGTCGCCCATGTCGCAGACATCGCGGACGAGGCCGGGCTGTCGCTGCCCGAGCTCGCGCCCACGACCGTGGCGCGGCTGAAGGCGCTGCTGCCGCCCTTCGCCAGCCCGCAGAACCCGCTCGACACGACCGGCGTGGTCTTCGCCGACGGCGGGATCTACCGCGCCGCGCTGGAGACGCTTGCCTCCGACCCATCGGTCGGGCTGGTGGTGGCGGCACAGGACGCGCCGGTCGGGCTCGACGAGACCTGCGCGGCCGAATATCACGGCATCGCCGCTGCCTTCGCGCAGCATGCGAAGGAGAGCGACAAGCCCGCCGTCTTCGTCAGCAACCTGTCGTCCGGCCATCACCCGTCGCTGGCGCCGTTGCTCGACGGCGTGCCAGTGCTGCACGGCACCCGCGCGGCGCTGCGCGCGATCCGCCATGTCGTGCAGCCGCCCCGTTTCCGCATGGGCGACACAGCGCCCAACCTACCCCCGGCGGCCGAGGCCGTCCGCCCGCGCCTCGACACAGCCACGCCGCCGACCGAGCGCGAGGCCAAGGCCCTGCTCGCCGCCTTCGGCCTGCCGGTGACGCGTGAAGAGCTGGCCACCGACGCCGAGGCGGCGGTGACGGCCGCCGCGCGGATCGGCTTCCCGGTGGCGATGAAGATCGAATCGCCCGACATCGCACACAAGACCGAGGCCGGCGGCGTGCGGATCGGCGTTGCCGACGCGGCGGCCGTCCGCGCCGCCTTCGCGGAAATCATGGCGAACGCGCGGCGCCATGCGCCCGAGGCACGGCTGTCGGGTGTACTGGTGCAGGAAATGGTGTCCGGCGGCGTCGAGGCCGTGCTGGGGCTGGTGCGGCATGAGCCGTTCGGCCTCGGCATCGTCGTCGGCGTCGGCGGCACGCTGGTCGAGCTCGTCAAGGACGCCGCCTTCGAGCTGCTGCCGGTGGACGCAACGCTTGCCGGCGAGCTCATCGCGCGCACGCGGCTTGACGCGCTGCTCGCCGGCTATCGCGGCGCGCCCGCGGCCGACCGGGGCGCGCTGGTCGAGGCCATCGTGGCGCTGTCGCGGTTCGGGGAGGCCTGCGGCGATCGCCTCGAGGCGGTGGACCTCAACCCCGTCGTCGTGCTGCCCAAAGGCGCGCGCGTGCTGGACGCGCTTGTCATCCCGCGCAAGGCGGACTGACTGGGCAGTTTTTTCAGCCGCATTTCCGGACGCAAAACCGCTTCGCACTTTTGCTGGAAATGCTTTATGCCGCCCGCTCCACGTCCGGCGATGTCGTCAGGCGTGCGGCCAGTTCGGCGCGGCGCTTCTCGTAGCGCTCGATGGCCTCGAGCTTGACGTGGCCGAAGCCGCGCACTTCCTCCGGCAGGCGGGCGAGAGCGGTGGCGGTGGCGAGGTTTTTCGCGTCGAGCGCGGCCGCCATCTCCCCGACCAAGCGGGCGTAGTCCTCGATGAGGCGCCGCTCCATGCGCCGCTCCCGCGTGCGGCCGAAGGGGTCGAGGCGCGTGCCGCGCAGGCCCTTCATGGCGGCGAGCAGGCCGAAGAGCGGCTCGATCCAGCGGCCGAAGGCGATCTTGCCCGGCTTGCCGGTGCGCGGGTCGATGCGCGCCAGAAGCGGCGGCGCGAGGTGGTATTTCAGGCCGTAGCCGGGCTCGAACTGCTCCGCCAGCCGCCGGCGGAAGGCGGGATCGCGGTGCAGCCGCGCCACCTCGTACTCGTCCTTGTAGGCCATCAGCTTGAAGGCGCCGCGCGCCACGGCCTCGGCGAAGGCGCCGGACGCGCCTGAGACGCGGGCCTCGGCACGGGCAGCGGTCGCGACGAGGTCGCGGTAGCGGGCGGCGTAGGCGGCGTCCTGATAGTCCGTCAGGAAGGCGGCACGGCGCGCAATGATCCCGTCGAGGCTCTCCGTCTTCGGCGCCTCCGCGCCGAGCCCCGCCTGCGCCAGCACGGCCGCAGGATCGACCGCCGACAGCCGCCCCCAGGCGAAGGCGTCGCGGTTCATGGCGACGGCCGCGCCGTTGAGCTCGATCGCCTCCTCAAGGGCTGCGCGGCCGATCGGCACGAGGCCCTTCTGCCAGGCATGGCCGAGCAGGAACATATTGGCGGCGAGCGCGTCGGAGAACAGCGCGGTGGCGAGCCGCGTCGCCGCGACCGGGAAGACGCTGGCCTCGCCCGCCGCCTCGCGGAGCTGGCGCAGCGTCGCGCCCTGCCGGAAGTCGATCGTGGTGTCCTTCACGAAGGAGGCGGTCGGCGCGAAATGGTCGTCGATCACGGCGCGGGTGCGGCCCCGGTCGAAGGTCGCGAGCGCGCCTGCCGAGGCGGCCACCACGACGTCGAAGCCCAGCACGAGGTCGGACTGGCCGGGGCCGATGCGCGGCGCGTCGAGCCGGGCGGGGTCACGCGCCAGCCGGATGTGCGAGGTCACCGCGCCGTTCTTCTGTGCAAGCCCCGTCTGGTCGAGCGTCAGCAGCGCGAGGCCGTCGAGGTGGGCGGCCTCCGAGAGGATGGCGCTGACGGTGATGACGCCGGTGCCGCCGATGCCGGCGAGCAGCATGGAATAGACGCCGTCGATCCCCGGCAGTGCCGGTTCCGGCAGGTCGCGGGCGGCGTCCGCCAGCTTGCGCGCCGCCGGCCTGCGCAGCACGGCGCCCTCGACCGTCACGAAGCTCGGGCAGAAGCCCTTGATGCAGGACAGGTCGGTGTTGCAGGAGGACTGGTTGATCGCCCGCTTGCGGCCGAACTCGGTCTCCTTCGGCTCGACCGAGATGCAGTTGGAGACGGCCGAGCAGTCGCCGCAGCCCTCGCAGACGAGCTCGTTGATGAAGGCACGGCGCGGCGAGACGGGGAAGGCGCCGCGCTTGCGCCGGCGCCGCTTCTCGGCGGCGCAGACCTGATCGTAGACGAGCACCGTCACGCCCTCGACCGCGCGCAGTTCCTCCTGCACCGCGTTCAGCTCGTCGCGATGGCTGACGGTGACGCCGGCCGGCAGCCTGCCCTGCCACACCTCAGGGCGCTCGGCGACGACGGCGACGCGGCGCGCGCCTTCCGCCAGCATCTGCGCGACGATGCCGGGCACGGTGACCTCGCCGTCGTGGCGCTGGCCGCCGGTCATGGCGACGGCGTCGTTGTAGAGGATCTTGTAAGTGGCGTTGACCTTGGCCGCGATGGCCGCACGGATGGCGAGCAGACCGGAATGGAAATAGGTGCCGTCGCCCATGTTGACGAAGATGTGGCGCTCGTCGGTGAAGGGCGACAGCCCGATCCAGGCGCCGCCCTCGCCGCCCATCTGGGTGAAGGTGGAGGTCTGCCGCTCCATGCCGATCACCATCATGTGGCAGCCGATGCCGGTGGTGGCGCGGCTGCCCTCCGGCAGGACGGTGGAGACGGAATGCGGGCAGCCGGAGCAGAAATAAGGCTCGCGGCGCAGCGCCGCCGCCTGCGCGGGCGCGGCGGAAGCGATCGCCGCGATGCGGGCGGCGTGCTCCGACGCCACCGCGCCCTCCGGCAGGCGGGACAGCAGCGCCCGTGCGACCGACACCGCATTGATCTCACCGATCGCGGGCAGCAGCGGCGCGCCCGTCTCGTCGGCCTTACCGACGATGCGCGGCCGCTCGCGCGCCGGCAGGTTGTAGAGGAGCGACTTCAACTGCTCCTCCATCACCGGCCGCTTCTCCTCGACGACGAGCACCTGCTCCAGCCCGGCCGCAAAACGGCGCATCGTCTCCGGCTCGAGCGGCCAGGTGAGGCCCGCCTTGCACAGGCGGATGCCGAGGCGCTTCAGCCCCGCCTCGTCGATGCCGAGGGCGGAAAGCGCGCCCATCAGGTCGAGCCACGACTTGCCGGTGGAGAGGATGCCGATGCGCGCGCCCCTGCCCGCGCCCGAGATGCGGTCGATGCCGTTGGCGCGCGCGAAGGCGTGCACGGCGGCGATCTTGTGCTCCAGCCGCTGCTCCATCGCGTGCGAGCCGTCCGGCCAGCGCAGCGACAGGCCACCGGCCGATAACAACATGTCGGGCAGCACGATCGCCGGCCGCAGCGGGTCGACGTCGACGGTCGCCGAGCATTCGACGATCTCGGTCTGGCACTTGAAGCCGACCCAGAGGCCGGCGAAGCGGCTCATCGCCCAGCCGAGCAAGCCGTATTCGATGTATTCGCCGACGCCGCCGGGCGACAGCAGCGGCACCATGGCCGAGGCGAGGTTGTGCTCGCTCTGGTGCGGCAGCGTCGACGACACCGCCCCGTGGTCGTCGCCGACGAGCAGCAGCACACCGCCGTGGCGGTCGGTACCGGCGGCGTTGGCGTGGCGGATCACGTCCATCGAACGGTCGACGCCGGGGCCCTTGCCGTACCACATGGAGAACACGCCGTCGTAGCGCGCGCCGGGGAACAGGCCGGTCTGCTGCGTGCCCCAGACGGCGGTGGCGGCCATGTCCTCGTTGACGCCCGGATGGAAGACGACGTGGTTGTCGCGCAGATATTTCGCGGCGCGCGCCATCTCGCGGTCGAAGCCGGCCAGCGGCGAGCCGCGATAGCCGGAAACGTAGCCGGCCGTGTTCAGGCCGGCCGCGAGGTCGCGCTGGCGCTGGATCATCGGCAGGCGCACCAGCGCCTGCGTGCCGGAGACGAGGATGCGGCCGCCGGCCCGCGTGTAGCGCTCGTCGAGCGCGCCGGCCTTCGTCGCGGGTGCCTTGCCTTGGAGTGCGGGTGAGGCGGTCATGGCGGTGGCTTCAGCCTGGCTCGGGCGTCATGTCGAAGATGCGCCCGCGGTTGAGGATATTGTTGGGGTCGAAGGCGGCCTTGAGGCGGCGCATCGCGGCGAGTTCCTGCGGGCTGCGCATCAGCGGAAGGTAAGCCTTCTTCATCAGCCCGACGCCGTGCTCGGCGCTGATCGAGCCGCCGGCCTCCGCCGCCAGCCGGTGCAGCGCCGCCGACACGGCGTCGTGCTCCCGGGTCACGGCGATGTAGTGGATGTTGCCGTCGCCGAGATGGCCGAAAGCATAAAGGCGCGCTGCCGGGTCGAGGGCGCGGGTCGTCGCCTCGGCACGGACGAGGAAGTCGCCCAGCCGGGCGAGCGGGAGCGACAGGTCGAGCCCGACCGCCGGCCCCTGTGCGAAGATGAAGCGGCTGCATTCGTCGCGCAGGCGCCAGAACGCCTCCACTTCGCGCTGCGAGCGCGACAGGACGGCGTCCGTCACCAGCCCGGCTTCCAGAGCCTCTTCCAGAGCGGCGGCGAAGACGGACCTGTCGGCCTCGGGCGCGAAACCGTGCATTTCGACCAATGCATGCACCGGTGCGTCGCCCACCGGCATATCGAGCCCTGAGGCCTCGGTCATCTCGCGATAGAGAGGGGCCAGGATCACCTCGAAGGCCGAGAGCAGCGGCCCGGTGCGGCCGCGCATAAGGCGCAGCAGCGCCAGCGCGGCCTCCAGTGACGGCAGCGCACAGAAGGCCGCGGCCTGCTCGACCGGCTTCGGGTGGAGCCTCAGGCAAACGCGGGTGACAGCGCCCAGCGTGCCCTCGCTGCCGACGAAGATCTGGGCGAGGTCGTAGCCGCTGTTGTCCTTGGCGAGCCCGCGCATGGACGAGACCACCGCGCCATCGGCCAGCACCGCCTCCAGCCCCAGCACCTGCTGGCGGAACATGCCGTAGCGCAGCACCCGCACGCCGCCGGCATTGGTGGCGACGTTGCCGCCGACGGTGGCCGTGCCACGCGCGCCGATGTCGACGCCGAACGAGAAGCCCGCCGCCTCGGCCGCCTCCTGCACCGCCTGCAGCGGCGCGCCGGCCTGCGCCACCACGGTCGCGGCGAGCGCGTCGACCGGCTCGACCCGCGCCATCCGCTCCAGCGACAGCACGGCCTCGCCGGCAAGCGGACGGGCGGCGCCCGACAGGCCGGTGCGGCCGCCCTGGATCGTCAGCGGCAGGCCGGCGGCGTTGAAGGTCTTCAGGATCACCGACACATCGGCGGTCGAGCGCGGCCGCAGCACCAGCGCCGGACGCGCCGCGCCGGGGCTGGCGAGATCGTCGCCATAGCGGGCGTCGACGTCGTCGCCGGACAGGATCGCCGCAGCGTCGAGTTGCGGACGCAAGCTCGCCAGGATGATGTCCGCGGCAGGAATCATGGGGCCTCTCGCCCGGCCTCGGAAGAGCCGGACGGCACCGAGACTAGGTGCTTTCCCCTATTTGTCAAACCTATGTTGTTTATGCCCGCCGGACCCGCTAGCCTTGGCCGATGCCGCCGAAACCGGCGCGGGGAGGGCCATGCCACTCGAATACCAGGACGTCGTGCGGACGGGGCTCGCGCGCCAGGTGGCGGACCGCATCTACGAGGCGATCCTCGACGGCCGGCTGGAGGTCGACGAGCGGCTGCCGACCGAGGAGGAACTGGCGCGCCGCTTCGGCGTGTCCCGGCCGACCGTGCGCGAGGCGCTGAAGCGGCTCGCCGCGCAGAACCTGATCCGCTCGCGCGGGGGGCCGGCCGGCGGCCCCTTCGTGCGCCGCCCCGACCCGGAGGGCCTGTCCGCCGCGATCACCGGGCCGGCCACGCTGCTCGTCGGCATGGGCGCCTTCGGCATCGACGAGATCATCACCGCTCGGCTGGAGACCGAGGCGATCTGCTGCCGGCTCGCCTGCGCCAACCGCTCCGACGCCGACATCGCGGCGCTGCGCGCGGAGGTTTGCGCGCAGCGCGAAGCCTCGATCGGCGACGAGGAATTCTGCGCCTCCGACGTGCGCTTCCACCGCGCGGTGGTGAGCGCGGCCGGCAACGGGCCGCTCAGCTTGATGATGCACGTCGTCGTCGAGGCGTTCATGCCGATCACCAACATGGTCGTCTACCACGACCGCGACCGCTCGACCGTCGTCGGCTTCCACGATGAGCTGGTACAGGCGATCGAGGCGCGCGACGCGCCCCACGCCGTCTCCGTCCTCGAAAGCCTGCTCGACTACCTGCGCCACAGCTACGGCCTGGCGCTCGCGCGGCGCGCGGAGCGGCGGCCGTAGCAGGTCGGCCGTAGACATCTCGCCCGACCTCTTTCATACAGCATCCGTCCCGTCGCAATTCGGCCTCAAGCCGGGCGCACCGGGTGTGACATTCCTTCTCGATTCCTTCCCATGCGCCCTGCCCTTCCCCTTTCCGCCATCGTCCTCCTCGTCGCGACATCTATAGCTTCGGCCAACCCGGCCAGGCTGGTCGAGCCTGCGCTGCGCCTGCCGCAGGAGTCGTCCGGGGAGGCCCGGGTCGCGCTGACGCTGGATGCCTGCGGCCGCCGGACGGACACGCGCATCCTCTCCGCCCTGGTCGAGAACCGCATCCCGGCGACGATCTTCGTCACCGGCATCTGGCTGCGCCGCAACCCCGATGCGGTGGCGATCCTGAAGGCGCACCCGGACCTGTTCGAGATCGAAAACCACGGCGCGCACCACATTCCGGCGATCGATCGCCCAGTCAGCGTCTACGGCATCGCGGCGGCCGGCAGCACGGACGGTGTGGCGCGGGAGGTGATGGGCGGCGCCGACGCGATGGCGAAGGCAGGCCTTTCGCAGCCGCACTGGTTCCGCGGCGCGACGGCGAAGTACACGCCGACCTCCATCGTCCAGATTCAGGCGCTTGGGTTCCGGATCGCGGGCTATTCGCTCAACGCCGACGGCGGCTCGCTGCTCGGGACGACGACCACCGAGCACCGCGTCGAGGCCGCCAGGGACGGCGACGTGCTGATCGCCCACATCAACCAGCCGACCCATCCCGCCGGCGCAGGGCTGGTGAAGGGCCTGCTGGCGCTCAAGGCGCGCGGGATCAGCTTCGTGCGGCTGGCCGACGTCGCGGGCAACGTCTGAGGCAAGCTCAAACCATCATCGTCACGCCCCGGCCAAGCCGATGTCGGCAGCGGTCTCGAGCAGTCGCGGCAGGCATTTGCGCGCCGCTTCGTCGACATTCATCACCGAGGCGATGAAGGTCATGCCGAGGCAGGCGACGACGCGGTCGCCCTCGTAGATCGGGACGGCGATCTCGCCCGTCTCCGGGACGAGCTCCCGGTAGCGCGAGCCGAACCCGGCGTCGCGCGCGAGACGGACGGCCTTCTCGATCCGTCCGCGCAGCACCCTGCGGTCCGCTGGCGACGGCTCCGACAGGGCGAGTTCCTCGACGAGGGCTTCGCGCTCCGGCGCCGGAGCGCAGGCAAGATAGATCTGGCCGGCGGCCGAGCCGACCATCGGCACATGGTCGCCGACCTTGATGCGGTCGATGACCCACGGGCTGCTGCTGCGCGTGGTCAGCGCCAGATACATCATGGCGTCCATCCGCACCGCGAGGTTGGTCGGCCAGACAACCCTGCGCTGAAGCTCCTGCAGCCGCGGCATCGCCCTGGCATAGAAGTCCATGTCGCCATTGTAGCCGCTGCTGAGGCTGCGGACCTTCGAGGTGAGCTGGAAGCGGTCCTTCTCCGGCGACTGCGTGACGTAGCCGAGCTTGGCCAGCGTCGCGAGGATGCGGTAGATGGCGGGCCGGGAGATCCCCGTGCTGCGGCTCAGCCCGACCACGCTGTGCGGCCCGGGCTCCACGTTCATGGCCGCCAAGACGTCGAGGCTGCGCTCGAGCCCGCGCATCGTCGTTTCCTCCCGCGGCTCCGGCTCTTCACGATTGGCAGGCTGGCCAATCCGGCACCGACCGCTACGACAAAAATCCTTGCTGGCACCAGGCAAGTCAAGGGCGCGGCGTTTTCGACGGCAGCGACAAGCCCTCATGTCCGCGAAACGGACAGTCGCGGATTTTCGATTTCGACGCATGACCGGCCCCGTTAGGGTCCGCGGTCGGCGGGCGCCTCCCTTCGGGGCGCGCGCTGCGCGTGGAGGAGAGGCAAGCGCCCATGACCCAAGCTCTGGACTGGCTGGAAAGGCTGATCGGCTTCGTCGCGGCGATGCTGGTGCTGGCCTTCACCGTCATCATCCTCGTCGACGTCGTCTGCCGCTACTGGCTCCTCTACTCGCTGTCATGGCCGGCGGAGCTGACGATCCTGCTGTTCCAGTGGACCTGCTTCCTCGGGGCGGCGCTGGCGCTCCGGCGCGGGGCCCATTTCGGCCTCGACATCCTCGTCTCCATGCTCTCTCCGCGCCAGCGGACCGCGGGCGCGCTGCTCTCGCTTCTCCTCGTCGGGGCGGCGAACGTCGTCATCATCGTCGCCTGCGTACCGATGATCCGGAAGGCGCAGTACTCGATCTACCCGACGCTGCCCCTGAGCCATGCGATCGTCTACTACGGCGTGCTGGCTTCCGCCGTTCTCATGCTGGTCTTCACGGTCGAGCAGGGCGTGCTTCGCCTGCGCGGCGAAGCCCCGCGGCACGAGCCGGCGGCGGAGGGCGTGTGATGGCCTCGCTGCTGCTCATCTCCGGCTTCACCGGCCTGATCCTGATCGGCGTCCCCATCGCCTTCGCGATGGTCGTCGCCGTCGCCGTCGCGATCTTCCTCGGCGGCACGATGCCGCTGGCGATCATCGGCCAGCGCATGGGCTCGGGCGTCGAGAACTTCACCTTCCTCGCGGTGCCGCTGTTCATCCTCGCCGGCACGATCATGGAGCATTCGGGCATCTCGCGACGGCTGGTGAACCTCGGGCGCGTGCTGGTGGGCCACCTGCCCGGCGGCATGGGCCAGGTCGTGATCGTGTCGGAGATCTTCTTCTCCGGCATCTCCGGCGCCTCGCTCTCGGACGCTTCGGCCATCGGCTCGCTGATGCACCCCGCGCTGCGTCGCTCCGGCTACCAGGCCGGCCAGGCGACGGGGCTGGTCGCCGCCGCCTGCGCCATGGGCGTGCTGATCCCGCCATGCCTGGCGATGGTGGTGATGGGCGCGGTCGCCGGCGTGTCCGTCACGGCGCTGTTCATCGCCGGCCTGGTGCCCGGCCTGATCATGGCGCTGGCGCTGATGGTGCTCGTCTACGTACAGGCCCGCCGCGGCACGCTGCCGGGCGGCGAGGCGGCCGCGTCGTGGCGCGAGACCTTCGTGGCGATGCGCGAGAGCGTCATCCCGCTGATGATGCCGGTGATCATCTTCGGCGGCATCCTCGGCGGCATCTTCTCGCCGACCGAGGCGGCGGCGGTCGCCGTCCTCTATGCGCTGATCGTCGGCGTGCTGGTCTATCGCGAGATCACCTTGCGCAGCTTCTACGACATGCTCGTGGAGACGGCCAAGGTGACCGGCGCGGTGGGCGTCATCGTCGGCGCCGCGTCCGGCTTCTCGGTGCTGCTCGCCCTCGACGGCGCCCCCGTCAGCATCGCCGCGGCGGTCGAGGCGCTGTCGAGCGACCCGATCGTCTTCCTGATCGTCGTGAACCTGCTCTTCCTCCTGTTCGGCGCGCTGCTCGACGGGATACCGGCGCTGCTGCTCTTCGTGCCGATCCTGCTGCCGGTCGCGACCACGCTGGGCATCGATCCGCTCCATTTCACGCTGCTCAGCATCGCCTCGCTGGGCGTCGGCATGATCCTGCCGCCGATCGGCATCATGCTCCTGGTGATCTGCTCGATCACCAACACGCCGATTGCGGAAGCCTCGCGGGCGATGATGCCCTACCTCGCGATCCTGCTCGTGTGCCTGCTGGTGATCATCGCCTTCCCGTGGACCGTCGTGGCGCTGCCGCGCGCATTCGGATTCTGACGCAACGGCCTCCCGCTTCAATCCAACCGCTGAAAGGAAAAGACGGTGAAACTCGTAAGCTATGGCCAGCCGGGCACCTATCGCGCCGGCATCTGGCTCGACGACGGAATTGCCGACCTCGAGGAAGGCATGCGGCTTGCCGGCGCGGCGGCTCCGGTTTCGGACCTGCGGCTTTTCCTCGGCCAGGAGGACTGGCGCTCGCAGCTTCAGAAGATCGCGAAGGCGGCGGCAGGCGGCCGCAGGATCGACCCCGCCGCCACGCATCTCGGCCCGCCGATCCCGCAGCCCGGCAACGTGCTCCTCGCCGGGGCGAACACCCGCTCGCACGTGCGCGAGGCCGAGCCTTTCGTCGGCAAGGTCAATCCTCCCAACCGGCCGATGCTGATCGGCAAGTCGACCGCCTCGGTCTGCGGCCCGTTCGACGACATCGTCCTGCCGCCCGAGACCAAGAAGCTGGACTATGAGGTCGAGGTGGCGGCGATCATCGGCAAGCGATGCCGGCGCATCACCGAGGAACAGGCCAGGGACCACATCGCCGGCCTGTGCGTCTCCAACGACGTCTCCGCCCGCGACATCCAGATCGCCGAGCACGAGGAAGTGCTCCTGTACAAGCTCACCCATTATCTCGGGAAGAGCTTCGACACGTTCTGCCCGATGGGTCCCGCCCTGGTGACGAGCGACGAGATCGACTGGGACAGGCCGCTGAAGATGCGCACGCTGGTCAATGGCCAGGTGCGCCAGGACAGCGACACGAGCGACCTCGTGCACGGCATCCTCAAGCTCGTCTCCTACGCCAGCAGCATCATGACGCTCAATCCGGGCGACGTCTTCCTGACGGGATCGCCCTCCGGCGTCGGCAATTTCATGGAACCGCCGGGGTTCCTCCAGGACGGCGATCTCGTTCGCTGCGAGATCGAGCGCCTGGGCGCGATGGAGAACCGCGTCCGTCGCGAAATCGTCTGAGCCCGGAAGAAGCAGCGGAACGGGAACCGGAAATGGGAGTGAGACACATGCTTTCGATACGAAGGCTCGCCTTGACGGCGACGGCCCTCATGACGATGGCGGCGCAGGGCCTGGCCGCGGACTACCCGGAAATGACGCTGAAGTTCGGCGACATTCTCAACCGCAACTTCGCCTATTACGCGGCCATCGACGCCTTCAAGAAGGAGGTCGAGGCCCGCTCGGACGGCAAGATCAAGGTCGACATCGTCACCGACGGCGCGCTCGGCTCGGCCAAGGACGCGCTCGAGGCGCTGCAACTCGGCACCGTCCAGATGGAGGTCAACGTCGCGTCCTATACCCAGAGCATCGTGCCCGAGCACCTGATCTGGGACGTGCCCTTCATCTTCAAGAGCCGGGAGGCGTGGAAGAAGATCGCCTACGGCCCGCTCGGCCAGGAGATCGGCGACAAGATCGAGCCGCGCGGGATCAAGTTCCTCATCTGGGGCAGCACGGGCGGGCGCGGCTTCATCTCCAAGAAGCCGCTGGCGACGCTCGCCGACTATCATGGCGTGAAGCTGCGCGAGCAGCCGAGCCCGGTGCTGGTCCAGACGGTCGAGGCGCTCGGCGCCCAGCCGGTGGTGATGAACCTGCCCGAGGTCTACACATCGCTGGCGCAGGGCGTGCTCGACGCGGCCGACGTCAGCATCGAGAGCATCAAGCTGCTCAAGTTCAACGAGGTCGCGCCCTACTACACCGAGACGCAGCACATCCTCACCGCCTCGATGGTGATCGCCAATCTCGACTGGTGGAACGGCCTCAACAAGGACACGCAGGACCTGTTCGCCGACGTGCTCGCGACGAAGTATCGCGAGACCAACGACAACTGGTTCAGCAATGTCGACCCGGCCGCGTCGGTCGAGGAGCAGGCGAAGCAGCTCAAGGGCGGCGTCTCGAACTTCACGCTGGTCAAGTCGGACATCGAGGCGATGCGCGCTGCGACCGAGCCGGTGCGGCAGAAGTTCC
>ERZ778021.3092-NODE-3092-length-12838-cov-5.113510_pt1 | contig 12838 bp, 16 predicted proteins | sample MGYA00375751_ERZ778021 | MGnify/ENA primary metagenome ERZ778021 (study PRJEB29350, sample SAMN05389814) | bioreactor metagenome | isolation source: Thiocyanate stock bioreactor | place: South Africa: University of Cape Town | collected 2013-08-29 ... | reverse complement strand
CGCGACGGCGATCGAGGCCGACACCCGGCGGGTGACCGCAAGCGAGGACCGCGAGGACATCGTCGAGCGGATGCGGACCAGGTTCTCCGGCCTGCCCCCGGGGCGCTTCCCGAACCTCGTCGCCCATGCCGAGGAGATGACCGCCGGCGACGGCGCCGATCGCTTCCGCTTCGCCATCGACACCTTCCTCGACGGCCTCGTCGCCCGCTCCAGCTCTCGGTGAGCTTTTAGGGACCGCAAAGGCGCGCTGAAGATTGCGCGCCTACGGTCAAGGCATGAGGCGCACCGATCACTACGAGCTCGTCTTGGAGGGTCTGGTCGCCGAGGGCGCGCGACGCCGTTCAGCCGGAAAGACGCGCTGCCTCGATCGTCGGTTGAAAGAGCTCGATCGGATTCCCCGCCGGATCCTCGACGATCGTCTGCCGGCCGCCGACCCCCGCGACGATCTCGTTGCGGAAGCGGGCGCCCGCGCCGCGTAGCCGCCCCACGATCGCGTCGAGATCCTCGACCTCGATCTGGATCCGGTTCCAGCCGCCAGGGGCGGGGACCGATCCGTCGGGCATCGCCGCGCCGCCGCCGGGCCCGCCGCCCGCGGCGCTGAGAACGAAGCGGAGCTCACCGCGGCGCAGCATCGCGAAGGTCGGCACCGGGTGCATCACCTCCTCGAAGCCGAGGTGGGCGGCGTAGAACTCGATCGCCCGATCGACGTCATCGACTATGTAGCGGACGCTGACGCTTGGCATGGTGCCCCCCTTTCCTCTCCCCGCCCCCACCCTCTCACCCGGGCGCGGGCGCCGCTACCCCGTCTCCCGCAACGACCAGAACAGCGCGGCGAGAGCAACCGGCGGGGCGGCCCACCAGGCACCCACGACAGCGGTGATGCCGATCGCGGCCACCGCGGCGAGGGCGAGGCGCCAGTCGTCCCCGACGAGGAAGCCCCAGATCGCGGCGACGACCCTCATGCCGCGACCGCCCGGGAGCGGACGTCGACGACCATCGCCAGCGCGGCAAGGAGGACGACCGCGACGAGTGGGCCGAGTGAGGCCTCTCCCCCAGGCCAGCTCGCGCCCGCGCCCTCGGCGCCCCAGAAGATCCCGAAGCTGGTCAGCAGCACGCCGACGGCGAACTTCATCCCGTTCTCCGGCACCCGGGCGAGCGGCGCGCGCAGCGCCAGTCCGGCGGCGAGGACGACGAGGACCGCGAGCGCGGCCGCCGCGGCGGCGAGACCGACGTCGTGCTGGTTGGCGCCGAAGGTGAGCGCGATGAAGGCGACCTCGAGCCCCTCGAGCAGCACCGCTTTGGAGGAGATCGCGAAGGCGTAGCCGTCGAAGCCCGTCGCCGCGGGAGCCGCCGCGGCCTCGGCCTGCTCGGCGGCGAAGATAGTTGCCTCGTCGTGCTTGTCCTTGGCGCCGGCGGCGCGCAGGATCGCCTTGCGCAGCCACTGCAGGCCGAAGGTGAGGAGGAGCCCGCCGACCACGACCCGGAGGACGCCGAGCGGCAGCGCGGTCAGCGCCGGGCCGAGCGCCGCGATCGTCACCGCGAGCGCGGCGACCGCCGCCCCGACCCCGGCGAGCGCCGCCCGCCAGCCCCGCGTCGTCCCGATCGCGAGGACGATCGTGAACGCCTCGACCGCCTCCACCGCGCAGGCGAGGAAGACCGAGACGACCAGCGAGACCTCCGCCCCGCTCATCTCACCTCATCCCGCCGCATGTCCGCGCGCGGAGGGCAAGCCTCAGAAGGCGAAGATCAGGGTGCAGACGATTCCGGCCACCAGGCAATAGATACCGAAGGGGGTCAGACGGTTCGTCTGGAAGAAGCGCAGGAGGAAGCGGACCGCGAGCCAGGTGGTGAAGCCGGCGGCGATCGCCCCGACCAGGGCCTGACCGCGCACGCCGTCCCCGGCCGAGCCCATGAGTTCGGGGAGCTTCAGGAAGCCGGCGGCGGCGATGATCGGCGTCGCCAGGAGGAAGCCGAACTTGGCCGCGTCCTCGTTCGAGAGGCCGGCGAGGAGGCCGCCGCCCATCGTCACGCCGGAGCGCGAGATGCCGGGGATCAGCGCCGCCGCCTGCGCGGTGCCGATCGCCGCCGCCTGCTTGAGGCTGATCCGCTGCGCGATCCGCGGGTCGGAGTCGCCCTCGCCGTCCCCGGCTTCCGGCTGCCGGCGCCGCAACCGCTCGAAGGCGAGCAAGAGGATGCCGTTGACGATGAGGAAGATCGAGGCGCTCTCCGGCGAGGCGAAGAGCGTGCGCAGCGGGTGCTGCAGCGCCAGCCCGAGGATCCCGGCCGGGACCGTGCCGACGACCAGCAGCCAGCCGAGGCGCGCGTCGACGTCGTCGGGATCGACCCTCCCGCCTGCCCGGATCGAGCGCCAGAGTCCGGACAGGATCCGCTTCCAGTCGCTCCAGAAGTAGACGAAGAGGACGAGCGCCGTGGCGCAGTGGGTGGCGACCAGGAAGGCGAGGAAGTAGTCGTCGTTCTGGTGGATGTTCCAGCCGAAGAGGCCGGGGATGATCACGCCGTGGCCGAGGCTGGAGACCGGGAAGGGCTCGGCGATCCCCTGGGTCAGCCCGAGGATCAGCGCCTGGAGATAGGAGATCGGGTCCGGCACGGCCGCGGGATCATGCGGGCTCCCGATTAAGGCGAGATGAGAGCGGGATCACGAGCCAGACGTCGGCCCCGCCGGTCGGGCGGTTGGCGGCGTGGGCGGTGCCGCCGTGGGCCTCGGCGACGGTGGCGACGATCGCCAGGCCGAGGCCGGAGCCGCCGTCGCGGACGCCGGGGGCGCGACTGAAGCGCTCGAAGGCGCGGTCGAGGAAGGCGGGCGGGAAGCCTTCGCCCGCGTCGGTGACGTGGATCTCGACCGCGTCGCCGGCGCCCGGCGCGATCACGCCGCGGGCCGAGAGCGCGATCGTGCCGCCGCCGTAGCGGAGCGCGTTGTCGACCACGGTGCCGACCGCCTGGTCGAGGCGCAGCCAGTCGGCGACCAGCTCGATCTCGCCGCCCTCCCCCACCTCGATCCGCCGGCCCGCTTCGCCGGCGCGGCGGGCGAAGCGGCGCTCGACCGCCTCGAAGGTGTCGCCGAGGCGGAGCGGCTCGAGGCGGAGCGGCAGCTCGCCGCGCTCGGTCTGGGCGATCGTCAGCAGGTCGTCGGAGAGCTGGCTGAGGCGGTCGGTCTCCTCCGCGGCGGAGGCGAGCGCGGCGCGCAGTTCCTCCGGCGTGCGGCCCTCGGCGAGGGCGAGCTCGAGCTCGGTGCGGAGGATCGCCAGCGGCGTGCGCAGCTCGTGGCCGGCGTCGGCGACGAAGGCCCGCTCGCGCTCCAGCGCGTCGCCGAGCCGGGCCAGCATCTCGTTCAGCGTCTCCCCCAGGCGGGCGACCTCGTCGCGGGTGGCCGGGACCGGCAGCCGCTCTTCCGGGGCGGCGGTGGAGATCTCCTCGGCCCGGGCGCGCATCGCCTCGACCGGGCGGAGCGCCGCGGCGGCCACCCAGTAGCCGGCGATCGAGGCGAGGATCAGCGCCGCCGGCAGGGCGATCAGCAGCAGCTGCCGGAGATCCTCGGCGGACTCGTCGCGCGCCTCGGTCGAGGTGCCGACGACGACGATCCGCTTACCGGTGGGCGTATCGACGGGGACCGCAAGGAGGCGCGAGCCGCCGTCGAGACTCGGCAGCGGGCCGCGGTCGAAGAACAGCGGCCCCTGGGCAGCCTCGCGCAACTGCCCTTCGTCGAGGAGCTGCTCGTCGCCGACGACCGGCGAGGAGTCGAGCACCCGGCCGTCGGGATCGATCACCTCGGCGAAGCTGTCGTTCCTGCCGACCAGATGCTGTTCGCCCGCGGCGAGGCTCGAGTCCTCGCGGCGGACGACGCCGGCGAGTTCGTCGGCGCGCGAGCGCAGCCCCGTGTCGAGCGCCGCGTTGACGTCGTTCTGGAACTGCAGGTAGATGAAGAAGCCGGTCCCGGCCAGCACCACGGCGATCACCGCGGCGAAGACCAAGGTGAGGCGGAGGCGGATCGAGAGCCGGCTCAGCGGCCTCCGTCCTTCCGCAGTCTGTAGCCGGCGCCGCGCACCGTCTCGATCGACTTGCGCCCGAAGGGCACGTCGACCTTGCGGCGCAGGTAGCGGACGTAGACCTCGACGACGTTCGAGCGGTGCTCGAAGTCGTACTCCCAGGCCTGCTCGAGCAGCTGGGTCCGCGAGAGGACGTAACCGGCGTGGCGCATGAAGGTCTCCAGAAGCGTGAACTCCTTCGAGGACAGATCGATCTCGGTGTCGCCGCGCCAGACCTGGCGGGTGCCGGGGTCGAGCTTCAGGTCGCCGGCTTCCATCACCGGCGGGCGCTCGACCGTGCCGCGGCGGACGAGGGCGCGGAGGCGGGCGAGCAGCTCGGCGAAGGCGAAGGGCTTGACCAGGTAATCGTCGGCACCGCCGTCGAGCCCGGCGACGCGGTCGTCGAGGGCGCCGCGCGCGGTCAGCATCAGCACCGGCGCCCAGACCCCGTCGCGGCGCAGGCGCCGGCAGGTCTCGAAGCCGTCGATCCCCGGCAGCATCACGTCGAGCACGACCGCGTCGTAGTCGGACGCCCCGGCCATCGCCAGGGCGCGCTCGCCTTCGCCGGCGACATCGACATTGAGCCCTTCCTCGCTGAGCCCGCGGCGGAGCAGCGCCGCCATCTTCACCTCGTCCTCGACGACCAAGATACGCATATGGCTGATCAGGATCGGCCATGAGTATGAAGGCAAGATGAGAGCCAACTGATACTCGCTCTCATCCAGGCTTAAGGACCGCTCGCGACGGTTCAAATATGCCCTACGCCTCCGTCACCGATCTTGTCCTGAATCCCATCGTCGAAGCCGCCACCGAATTCATCAGCTCGGCCGGCCTCCCCGCCGTCTTCGTCCTGATGACGCTGGAGTCGGCCTGCCTGCCGGTGCCGAGCGAGGCGATCATGCTGTTCGCCGGCTTCGCCGTCTCGAAAGGCGAACTGACCTTGGCCGGGATCGTCATCGCCGGCGTGATGGGCAACCTGGTCGGCTCCTGGATCGGCTACGCGATCGGGTACTACGGGCGGACCGACCTGCTCGAACGCCACCGTCTCTTCCACGTCAGCCAGGAGCGGCTGCAGCAGGCCGAGGGCTGGTTCGAGCGCTACGGCGACGCGACCGTCTTCTTCTCGCGGATGCTGCCGATCGTGCGCACCTTCGTCTCGGTCCCGGCCGGGGTGGCGCGGATGCCGCTCGTCCGCTTCTCCGTCCTCACCACCCTCGGCTCGATCCCCTGGGTGCTGGCGCTCGCCCTGCTCGGCCAGAGCGTCGGCGACAACTGGGCGAGCTGGCGCCACAACCTCGGCTACCTCGACTATGTGGTGGCGGCGGCGATCCTCGCCGCCATCGGCTGGTGGCTGCTGAAGCGCCGCAACGACGCCGCCCCCGCCTGACAAGATGTTGATGGGCCGAAAAGCGCTCTATATCAGCGCTTTTCGGCCCATCAACGCCGAGCTACTTCGGCGGCAGGGTGGCGACGAAGGCGAGGGCGCGCTCGAGCCAGGCGTCGAGGTCGGCCTCGCCGGCGAGGGACTCGGACTCGACGAAGATCCAGCCGGGCATCTTCCGTCCCCGCATCTCCATCGGCTCCACCCCGGGCAGGGCGTGGACCTCGGCGGCGTCGTCGGGATCGGTGCGGACGAGGAGGCCGCCGGTGCGGGAGGCGGCGATCGTCAGGTTGCCGTCGACCATGAAGGCGAGCCCGCCGAACATGCGCTTCTCGGTCACCTCGCCCGCGCCCGGATCGAGCCGGTCCCGAATTTCGTCGGCGAGCTGCTCGTCGTAGGCCATGCCTGAGTAACTGTAGCCCCACCGGGGCCAACGCCTGGGTGGGCAGTCCTCCATCCCGGGGTGCCTTGTGCGGCACCTCGGCGGTCGCTTGGGTCGCTCTGACACGCGATTCGCGACCGAAGGAGGACGGGATGAGGAAGCGGAAGAGCGGCGCCGCGGCGTCGGCGATGGACTTGGTGGCGCCGTAGCGGGGCGGCCCGCTCAGGGCGCGGCGGCGTTTTCGGCCGAGGCGGCGACCAGGTCGGCGATCGCGAGGCAGGCGTGACCGAGCTGGTAGCCGACCGCACCCGCCTGGACCTGGCCCGCGGCGAACGTCAGCTCGGCGACGTCTTTGGCTTCCTCGGCGGAGCCCGCGGCAGGCGGGTGCTCGGCGACCTCGCTGGTGTAGTTGGCGGCGGTGGTGAGGCCGGAGCCGAAGCGTTCGAGCGCCAGGCTGACGCCTTCCGGGGCGGTCAGCGATTCGAGCCGCCCGCGCATGGTCTCGATCACCTCGAGGTAGCCGCGGGCGGTTTCGGCGCGGTTGCCGCCGGTGGCGGTCGGGGCGCCGGCGAGGGCTAGTTCGCAGTAGCCGGCGACCTGGGCGCGGTAGGCGGCTTCGGTCGGCACCTTCGTCGCCGGGGTGCTGGAGCCGAGGATGCCGGAGGTCGCCAGGACCGAGCCGGCGATGACGAGGATCAGGATCACCGAGGTGACCGCCGGCCGCAGCCAGGGGCGCGGCCTGCCGGGCTTCGGCGGCGCGGTGCGGGCCAGCCGTTCGGCCTCGGTCATCGGCCCGGTCGGCTCCTCCACCTGGATGTAGCCGCCCTCGATCGCCAACTCGACCAGGCGGGCGCGCTTCTGGTTGTGGGGCAGGCCTTCGATCCCGAACTTACGGTAGAGGGTGCGCAGGTGGCCCTTCACCGCGTCGACGCTGAGGAACGCCTCGTCGGCGATCTCCTGGTTGGTGGCCGGGGTGGCGAACGCGTTGCCGCTCGAGATCGGGCGGCAGAGCGCTGCGAGGATGCGATGCTGGGTATCGGTGAGGCGGACGTCGGTCGGGGAATCAGCATCCATAAGTTGACCTGCACCGTTACAAACAACGCCTACTTTTGTTCGTACCCCTGGAGAACGTGATGAGAAACGCCCGCCAGATCAGCCGCCGCCTTGCCCTGCTGGGGAGCGCGATCCTGGCTCTGGGAGCGCTGTTCGCCGCAGTCGGCGCCGACGCCGCCGGCACTTTTGCCGCCCACGCCCAGCGCCCCGCCTACGACGCGAGCGCGCTCGAACTGCGCGGCCACGGCGGCTACACGACCGCCCGCAAGCACTCCGAACTGCGGGTCACGGTCTGCCTGCAGAAGCGTCTCGGCGGCCGCGCCTTCTCGATCCGCTGCGAAACCGGGACCGGGGCCGGCCGGCGGGTGACCGCCGAAGTCAGTGTGCCGGGTTGCGTGAAGGGGAGCTGGCGGACGACCTCGACCGGCGAAGCGCTGAACCCGAAGGGCGAATGGGTCCACCAGGCGAGCGCCACCAGCGCTCCGTACACCTGCTGATGTCGCGCAGCGCAGAGGAGCGCAACCGCCGGCTGCTGCGCGCCCGCGACACGATCGACCGCTCCTACGCGACCCCGCTCGACGTGGCGGCGCTCGCCCGCGTCGCCCACACCTCCCCCGCCCACTTCGCCCGCCAGTTCCGCGCCGTCTTCGGCGAGACGCCCCACCGCTACCTGCAGCGCCGGCGGATCGAGCGGGCGATGGAGCTGCTCCGCGACACCGATCGCTCGGTCACCCAGGTCTGCCTCGACGTCGGCTTCGCCAGCCTCGGCACGTTCAGCCGCACCTTCGGCGAGGTGGTCGGCGAGTCGCCCTCGGCCTACCGCGGACGGACCGTGGCGACTCAGCGCGCCGCCGGTCAGTACGTTCCCGCCTGCGTCGAGAAGACGCTGCGGCGCCCGGTCGGGGCGGGCGGGCCAAGGTGAGCAGTTTCGGAGAAGCGGCACCGGCCGCGGCGCTCTAGCGTCGGAGCCATGTTCAAACACATCACCCACACCACGCTCTACGTACTCGACCAGGACGAGGCGCTCGAGTTCTACGTCGGCAAGCTCGGGATGGTCGTCAAGTCCGACGCCGACATGGACGTGATGCGCTACCTCACCGTCACGCTGCCCGACGACGAGGGCCTCGAGCTGATGCTCCTCCTCCCCGGCCCGCCGCTGCACGACGAGGCGACCGCCGAGGCGGTGCGCGAACTCGTCGCCAAGGGTGGGGCCGGCGGCGGCGTGATCTTCGAGACCGACGACTGCGTCGGCACCTACGAGACGCTGCGCGCCAAGGGGGTCGAGTTCACCCAGGAGCCGACCGCGCGCTTCTACGGCACCGACTGCGCGCTGCGCGACCCCTTCGGGAACCCGCTGCGCTTCACCGAGCGTCCCGCCACATGAGCCAGACGCGGGGGCCGCGGGGGAGCTTCAACTCCTCGGTGATGCGGAAGCCGAAGCGGGCGCAGTAGGCGAGGTTGCTCTCCTTCGAGGACTCGAGGTAGGCGCCGACGCCGTCGCGATCGCATTCCGCCAGCACCGGGGCGAGGACGGCGGTGCCGAGGCCGCGGCCTTGCGCGTCGGGGTCGGTGCCGAGGGTCGCCAGGTACCAGTGCGGCGGCTGCGGCGGGTGGCGGCGTTCGACCCCGAGCAGGCCCCAGCCGACCAGCGGCGCGCGACGCAGCAGGCGCGGGTGGAGCATCGCGCGGGAGAAGGCGAGGTCGTCGCGGGGGCTGCTGCGCCAGCGGTCGGGGGCGGCCCAGACGGCGGCACTCTCGCCGCCCGGGGTCATCCAGACCTCGCCCGCGCGCAGCATCTGCCGGTTGCGGGCGTCGTGGAAGCGCTCCAGCATCCACGGCCGCAGGTCGGCGCGCGGACAGCCGAAGCGGGCGACCGGGTCGTCGTCGAAGGCGCGGGTCAGCATCCGCGCCAGAGCGGGCAGGTCCGCCGCTCCCGCGCGGCGAATCCCCGCCTCGGCTCCCCCGCCGGCGGCCATCGCCTCAGGCTGCCGCGGCCTCTGGGTCGGGCCGCACGATCACGGTGTCGGCGACCGCGACGATCTCGTCGGCCGGCAGGTCGGCGCGCTGGGCGTGCTCGCGGATCGCCTCCCGGCTCGAGGCCTGGTAGATGCAGACGGTGCCGACCGCCTCGCCGCCCTCCTCGAGGACCGGCTGCGGATCCAGCGGATGTCGTCCGACATCTCCTCGTCACCGACCTGGCTCGACCGCGCCGCGGCCTCAGGCGGCGCCGCCGGGTTCGGCCGCCCGTCGCGGCGCAGGATCACGTACGCGTCCATCGCTCCTCCTTCGTCCGGTCTACCCGGCTCAGTCCGAGCATACGTCCGCCGGCCCCTTCGGGTTCGACCCATTCGGCGCTCGCTCAGCGGTGGCGCTTGTGGCGCGGCGCGCGCAGCAGGGCGACCGAGCGGTGCACGGTCTTCGAGCCACATCCCGCGCTCGGGGTGAAGGTGACGCGGTACCTGACCCCCGCGCGGAGCGTCTTCTTCAGCCTTTTGTTCAGCTCGACCCGGGCGTGGAGCGTCACCACCGCCGTCCCCGGCTTGCGCACCTTGCGGGTCACCGCGTGAATCTTCTTGCCGAACAGCAGGAAGTAGCCGGTGCTGGGGAAGTGCAGGCGCAGTCGCACGGTCCCGTTCTTGCGGTTGTGGGACACGCCGCCGACGCCGAAATTGGCGCTGCATAGGGGACCGGCGGGCGACGGGGCCTTGACCGTGACCGGGTGGGTGACCGAGGCGAGCGAGCTGCCGTTACAGTAGGCGGTGCGGCCGGTGAAGACCTGGGTGAGGCTGCAGCCTTCGTCGTCGACCAGAGTCAGGTTCGTAAAGTACGTGCCGGCGTCGGCGAAGGCGTGGTCGACCGTGAGCCCGGTCGGCGAGGCGCCGTCGCCCATCGTCCAGCGGTAGGAAGCGATCGTGCTGTCGAGGTCGGTCGAGGCGGCGGCGCTGAAGGTGACCGGGGTTCCGGCGGTGGCGACCGGCGGGTCGAAGGCGGCGACCGGTGCCTGGTCGGGGGCGACGACGAGGTCGAAGAATGGGTGTGGATGCGGGGTGCGGCCTCGGCCCCGCAGCGGGCTCAGGGCGGCGGAGGGTGTTGTCTCGGCTTCCGCGTCGTGGCGGGCCATCGCGCCGTCGAGGTCCTCACGGGTCGGGACGCCGGGCCGGGAGCCGAGCGCCCGGGTCGAGAGCGCGGCGGCGGCATTGGCGAAGCGGGCCGCCGCGTGAACGGGCCGTCCCGTGAACGAAATCCGCCGATCCCCTCCTCCGCAGGTGAACCGATGCCCCTCGATCCGCACGTCGCCGCCGCGCTCGCCGCCGCATCGACCGCCACCCTCACCACGGTCCTGCTCAAGAAGGGCCTGCGCAACACCTGGCTGCGCGGGGCCCGCCCGCTGCAGCCCGGACAGCCGCGGCAGGTGGGGCCGGCCTTCACGCTGCGCTTCGTGCCGGCCCGCGAGGACCTCGCCACGCCGGAATCCTGGGCCTCGCCGATCTCGACGCGCGCCGCCATCGAGGCGATGCCCGAGGGCTGCGTCGCGGTGGTCGATGCCCACGGCGTCACCGACGCCGGCATCTTCGGCGACATCCTGTGCGCCCGCATGCGCAAGCGCGGCGTCGCGGCGCCAGGGCCTGTTCACCCTACGATCGACCCCGCGTGAACCCGAAAATAGCACGCAATCAAGGCGCAAAGCGCAGCCGTGGCGGGGCCACGGCGAGCATTTGCAACGCCGAGTGCGCGCTGCCTTCGGGCTCACCCTTCGGGCCGGGGCCTGCCGAGTCGCCACACTTCGTTGCCGGCTCCTTGCGTGGCACCGCCACGCGCGTCGCCGGCGCCTCGTTTGGCGGCTCGCCAGACCCCGGCGCGGGGTCGATCGTAGGGTGAACAGGCCCTCGTCACCGACGGCGTGGTGCGCGACGGCAAGGGTGTGATAAGCACCGGCCTGCCGGTGTGGTGCGGCGGCGTCGCCGCGCCGCCCTCGGTGGCCGGCCTGACCTTCGTCGCCTGGCAGCAGCCGATCGGCTGCGGCGGGGCGGCGGTGTTCCCCGACGACATCGTCGTGGCCGACGACGACGGAGCGGTGCTGGTGCCGGCCGCCCTGGTCGGGGAAGTGGCTGCGCTCGCCGCGGAGCAGGAGCGCCTGGAAGCGTGGATCATGGGCGAGGTGGAGCGAGGCGCTGCCCTGCCCGGCCTGTATCCGCCCGACGCCGTCCAGCGCGCCCGCTACGAAGCCTCGCGCGGGTAGGAACGGGTGCCTGTCGCGCTTCGGGAAGGGGTCGCGCGATCCCTGCCGAAGCGAGTGAGCTCCCGGGGCCCCACCGGCCACGCTTGCGGCGTTCGTCAGTGATACATGTATCAGGGCCGAAACACCCGCACGACCGCGCGAACGGAGCTCGTCCGAAGCAAATCAGTCACTTGTCGATCGCCGCCGCCCGGCACGGTCCTTGCGTACTCCTGTCGCCGAGGAATGCCGTCTGGTCTGGATTCCTCACCGGACCTTCGCGTCAGGTCACTTCAGGAGAGCACGCATGAAACGGACACTCATCGCGACGGCGATCGCCATGGCATTCGGCTCCGGTGGAGCGCTGGCGAACCCCACCAACTACGGCAACGACGCCAACCCGAACGGCGACATTGCCCAGAATGCCACTGCCACCTCGACCCAGAGCGGCAGCGGCAGCCCGCAGGCCAACGAGAACTCCACGGCCTACACCGATGCGAGCACCAGCACCAACCGCAGCAACAACAGCGACAGCCGCGACCAGAGCAACCAGAACAACGATTCGAGCAAGAACGCCTTTGCCGGCAGGAACGCCGCCATCGACGGTGCGACCGCCCAGTCGTGGTCGAACTCCAACAACACGACCACGACGCAGACCTGGGATACCCGCATCGTCGCGCTGTCCAACCTGAGCGCCACGGTGACGGGCAACCGCATCAACAACATCGGCAACAACGCCTGGAACACCGGTAACGCCAACGCCGGCTCGGCCGGCAACGGCTACGGCGGCGTGGGCAGCGGCGGCAGCGCCAGCAACGGCAGCGCCACCAACGGCAGCGCCTCGGCCGGCGCGGCGAGCAACGGCAGCGCCACCAACTATGGCGCGCGCGGGGCCAACGGCGGCAGCGGCGGCGATACCGGCAATGCCAACGGCGCCAACGGCGGCGACGGCGGCAACGCATGGGCGGCCGGCGGCCGCGGCGGCAACGCGGGCGATTCGAGCTCGAGCGGCAGCGCCACCACCAGCGGCGGCAACGGTGCCGCGGGTGCGGTCGGTGCAACGGGCGGCAGCGCGAGCCAGGGCAGCACCACCAACGGCAGCGCCAGCAACGGTTCGGCGGCCGCCGGCGACGGCGGCAATTCCGGCCGTGCGGGCAACGCAAGCGCCTCCGGCGCGCAGGGCGGCTTCGCCCTCGGCGGGCTCGGTTCGGGCGGCTCCGCCGGTGACTCCGGCATGGGCGGCACCGGCAACGGCGGCACGGGCGGCAACGGCGGCACCGGCGGCAACGGTGCCGGCGGCGCAGGCGGCGGCGGCGCAGGCGGCGCAGCAGGGCCGGCCGCAGGCGGCAGCGGCGGCAGCGGCGGCAGCGCGGGCAACAGCAGCACGCAGGCGTCGGTCGGCAATGCCGGCTCCGGCGGCAGCGGCGGCAACGGAGCCACCGGTACCGGCGGCGATGCCTACGGCGCCAATGCCCACGGCGCGAACGCCGGCGGCGGCACGGCGAGCAACCCGGGACGCAACGACGGCAACGCCAGCAATAGCGGCACTGGCGGCGGCAATACCGGCGGGACCAACACCGCCACCGGCGGCACCGGCGGTTCGGGCGCGACCGGTGCCGCGGGCGGCTCGAGCGCCCCGGCCTCGGCGGCGGCTGCCACCAGCACCGGCGCGGTCGGCGCGGCGGGCGCCACCGGCACGAGCTCCGGCGGCACGGCGGCGGCGGCGGCCGGCGCAACGGGCAGCGGCGGCGCGGGCGGTGCGG
>ERZ778021.3090-NODE-3090-length-12850-cov-3.713560_pt1 | contig 12850 bp, 13 predicted proteins | sample MGYA00375751_ERZ778021 | MGnify/ENA primary metagenome ERZ778021 (study PRJEB29350, sample SAMN05389814) | bioreactor metagenome | isolation source: Thiocyanate stock bioreactor | place: South Africa: University of Cape Town | collected 2013-08-29 ... | reverse complement strand
CCGCGCGAAAGCGATTACGGGGCCTATGACCACCCGTCCTCCACGGTGACCACGCCGGAACCCGTGCGCGTCGAAGCGCCCGCCCCGCAGCCCGCGGTCGCAGCGCCGGACGCACCCGTGCCCGACCTGACCGGCCCCGTCACGGACCCGATGCCCCAGCCCGAGCATCCCGAACCCGCGCCCGAACCCAAACCCGAACCGGTCAACGAACCGGTCATGGTCCGCCCCGATGTCGAACCCTCCGACGAGGCCGACTGGACCGAGGGTCGCACGCGCCCCTGACCGGCGCATCCCACCGGGCATGGCGCAAAAAATCCGCCATGCCCCCTTTCGCCCTTGGCGCGAAGATGCTATCCGCGCGCCATGACCAGCGGCCGGTGTAGCTCAGCTGGTAGAGCACATCATTCGTAATGATGGGGTCGGGGGTTCGAGTCCCTTCACCGGCACCACCTTCCCGGTGGTCATCCTGCCAAAAGGGCCGCCCTCCGGGGTGGCCCTTTTGCATTGGCGCGCGCGGGAACAATTCCGCGTGATCGCCGTTGGCCTTACATGCGCATCCTTTCCGTTATCCCGCTTATTCTCCTTGCCGCCGGTGCCGTGCTGGCGGGCATCGCCTTTGCCGGGCCCTTCGGCAATACCGGCGTGGACCTCACGCTTGGCGCCGGGCTGGCCCTGCTGGGCAGCGTCGCCGCGACCCTACTGGCGGGCATCGCGACGCTGGCGCATCCGCGCCGGGGCTGGCGCAGGGCGCTGATCGCGCTGGCGGTGCTGGCCGCGCTGCTGGCGGCGCTGGCGGCGGTGTTCCTGATGCAGACGCTGTTGGCGGCGGCAATGCTGGCCGGGGCCGCCGGGCTTATCGCCGCGCCCTTTTTCGAACGGACCCCCCGATGATCAGATCGCTGATTCCCGCAGCGCTGCTGCTGACCGCCACGGCCGCGCAGGCCCAGCAGGACAGCTGGACCGCCTTTCACGGCGATCTGGCCTCGACCAAGTTCTCCAACGCGCGCAGCCTGACCCCCGACAGCGTGGGCCGGCTGGAGCGGGCCTGGGACTATCGCACCGGCGACGTGTCGGACGGCAGCGGCGATCTGGCGGAAACGGTCTGGTCGGCCACCCCGGTCTATGCCGACGGGACGCTCTATCTGGGCACGCCCTTCTACCGCATCGTGGCGCTGGACCCCGCGACCGGAGAGGAACGCTGGACCTATGACAGCGCCTCGACGCTGGAGCCGCTGACCCAGCCCGCGCTGAAGAATCGCGGCGTCGCCTATTGGAACGGCGGCGACACCGGCCCCTGCGTGCGGCGGGTGTTCCTGGGCACGATGGATGCCGAACTGCATGCGGTCGATGCCGAAACCGGCCAGCGCTGCGCCGATTTCGCCGATGGCGGCGTGCTGAACGTGAACCAGTGGAACACCGTCAACGACGTGTTCCCCTTTTCGCTGCTGCAGCCGCCGCTGGTGGTGGGCGACACGTTGCTGCTGGGTTGGGCGGGCGCCGATTGGGAATATTCCGTCGCCCCGCCGGGCAACCTGCTGGCCATCGACGCCCGCAGCGGCGATCTGCTGTGGGAGGCCAGCTTCATCCCGCCCGAGATGATTGACCGCACCGGCACCGCCAATACGGCGGACCCGGAACTGGGGCTGGTCTATGCGCCGGTCTCGTCTCCCAGCCCGAATTACTGGGGCGGCGCGCGGACCGATCCGATCCCGATTGCGACCTCGGTCACCGCCGTGGACATCGCCAGCGGAGAGGTCGCCTGGACCTTTCAGCATGTCCGCCACGACATCTGGGATTACGACACCCCGTCCGCTCCGACGCTGGTGGACATCCCGCGCGACGGCCAGATGATCCCCGCGCTGGTCCAGGCGACCAAGCAGGGGTTCCTGTTCGTGCTGGACCGCCGCACCGGAGAGCCGCTGTTCCCCATCGAGGACCGCCCCGTCCCCGCCAGCACCGCCACCGGAGAGGTGACCGCGCCGACCCAGCCCTTTGCCATGACCCCCACCCCCGTCGGCAACCCGCTGGAGCTGCCGCCGGTCTGGCGTCTGTCGGATGTCGTCAGCCTGGGCCAATGCTCGCGCGACCGCGAAAAATACCTCTATCAGGGCATCTTCACGCCCCCGTCGGAACAGGGCACGCTGTTCTTTCCCGGCACGGCGGGCGCTACCAACTGGGGCGGCGTCTCGGTCGATCCGGACCGCGCGATCCTCTATGTGAACGCCTCGCGCATCGTCCAGTTGATCCACCTGATCCCGCGCGACGAATACGACAGCGAGGCCCGCGAGGGCGGCAATGAGGAGGGCTATCACCCGCAGGAGGGCGCGCCCTATGGCATCCACCTGACCGATTGGAGCAACTGGGCCGGCATGCCGTGCTGGGCGCCGCCCTTCGGCACCTTCTCGGCCATCGACCTGACCACGGGCCAGACCCTCTATGAGGTGCCCTTTGGCAAGGCGCAGTTCCACGGCTTTTACGGGTTGGGGGATTGGGGTTCGCCCACGCTTGGCGGGCCGGTGGTGACGGCGGGGGGCGTGGTCTTCATCGGCGCGTCGATGGATTCCCGCGTGCGGGCGCTGGACGCGGCCACCGGCCGCGAGCTGTGGTCCGACCTGGTCGAGGCGCCGGCCGTCTCGATCCCTGCGGTCTTTACCCATGAGGGGGTCGATTACGTCGTCTTTGCCGTCGGCGGCAACTCGATCCTCAAGCCCGAGGTCTCGGACCAGGCCGTGGCCTATCGCCTGCCGCGCTAGGCGCGCTCAGTCGGCGTCAAATTCCTTGGGGATGCGTAGCGGCCCGTGCGGCGCCAGCCCGGCCTCGGCGATCTGCTCCTCGGCCATCGAGGCCGCGTTCGGCCCCACCGCCGCCAGATGCGCCCAGATCTGGCGCACGGGGACCGCGATGCGCGGCTCGGCCACGGTGCGGGCGCTGTGCATCCAGACGGCCAACCCGTCGCTGCTGTCGTATTCCCGCGCCTTGCGCAGCACTGCGATCCGCGCCAGCGCATCGGCCGCGAACCGCGCCGCCTTGGCCTTGGGCCAGGTCGCGATGCTGTGCAGATCCTGCCCCTGATCGCGGAACATCGCCTGCCACAGCAGGGCAGCGGCGGCATGGGCCTCGACGATATGGGGCTTGGTCCCGGCCAGCTTGTCGGCCAGGGCCTGCGCCTCGGCGACCAACCCGGCGGTGGTCTTTTCCTGCTTCCAGGCGGCAAACATCGGCGGTCCTTTCGCGCAGTGCCCGCCGACCCTACAGGGCCGGGGGCGCGCTGTCACGGCGCGACCCGCAGGCGGTACAGATCCAGCATCCGCACCAGCGCCGCATCGAACCCCTCCAACGCCCCGTCGCGTGCGGACCAGGCGTCCCAGACCGCGCAGCCCGCCTGATAGCCCTGCGGCAGGGCTGCGGGCGAGCCCAGATCGACCGGCCCCGCGCGAAACCCGTGCCCCGGCAACGCCGCCCGCGTGGCCGCCGCCTGCGCGCGCAGATGCCGCAACCCCGCGCCCGGGCCATGCAGGCGCAGCGCATCCGCCGCCCCGTGCTGCAACGACAGCACCACGCCCTCGTCCCGCGCATTCACGAACACCGCCACATACAGCCCATGCCGCATGCTGCGCGTCACCTGCGGCGCAAAGAACGCCAGCCACGGCACCGCCGCCCAGCCCGGAGCACCGGTGCTGGCCCGCACCAGCAGGCGTTCCGGACGCGCCGCGATGGCTGCGCGGCCCATCGCCGCCACGTCCCGGCGAAAGAACCCGGCCAGCGGATTGCCCGCCACGGGCCGCGCGCGTTCGAACGCATAACGCCGCGCCGTCAGGGACAGCGCGGCGTCAAGCCGGTCGGGCCAGGCGGCGGTCAGACCAGCCGCCCTTCCTCCATCGCCGCGCGCACGAACCCTGCGAACAGCGGCGCGGGGGCAAAGGGCTTGGACTTCAGCTCGGGGTGGGACTGCACGCCGATGAACCAGGGGTGGTCGGCATATTCCACGACCTCGGGCAGCTTGCCATCCGGCGACATGCCCGAGAACCGCAGGCCCGCGGCCTCCAGCTGTGCGCGATAGGTGGCGTCCACCTCATAGCGGTGGCGGTGGCGGTCCTCGATCTCGGTCGCGCCGCCATAGACCTCGGAGATGCGCGACCCTTCGGTCAGCACTGCGGTATAGGACCCCAGACGCATCGTGCCGCCCTTGTCGTCGCCGACCTTGCGGCTGACGGTGTAATTGCCCTGCACCCATTCCTTCAGGTGATAGACGACGGGGGTGAACCGGGTCTGCCCGGCCTCGTGGTCGAACTCCTCGGACCCCGCATCGGGCATCTGCGCCAGATTGCGCGCGGCCTCGATCACGGCCATCTGCATCCCTAAGCAGATGCCCAGATAGGGCACCTTCTTCTCACGCGCGTAACGCGCTGCGGTGACCATGCCCTCGGTGCCGCGTTCGCCAAAGCCGCCGGGCACGATGATGCCGTGATAGCCGTCCAGCAGATGCGCGCCGTCACCCTCCAGCTTTTCGCTGTCGACCCAATCCGCCTTGACCCGCACCCGGTTGGCCATGCCGCCATGGGTCAGCGCCTCCGAGATCGACTTATAGGCGTCCTCCAGCTGGGTGTACTTGCCGACGATGGCGATGTTCACCTGGCCCTCGGCATGCTCCAGCCGGTCCATGACATCCTCCCACCGCGACAGGTCGGGGCGCGGCGCGGGGCTGATCGCGAAGGCGTCCAGCACAGCCCGGTCCAGACCGGCGCGATGATAGGCCAGCGGCGCCTGATAGATCGTCTTGAGGTCATAGGCCGGGATCACCGCATCGGGCCGCACGTTGCAGAACAGCGCGATCTTGGCGCGCTCCTTCTCCGGGATCGGATGCTCGGACCGGCAGACCAGCACGTCGGGGGCCAGACCGATGGACTGCAGCTCCTTGACCGAGTGCTGGGTCGGCTTGGTCTTCAGCTCTCCGCTGGCGGCCAGATAGGGCAGCAGCGTCAGGTGCATCAGGATGCATTCGCCGCGCGGGCGTTCGTGGATGAACTGGCGGATCGCCTCGAAGAAGGGCAGCCCCTCGATGTCGCCCACCGTGCCGCCGATCTCGCACAGCATGAAGTCGACCTCATCGTCGCCGATCGACAGGAAGTCCTTGATCTCGTTGGTGACGTGCGGAATGACCTGAATGGTCTTGCCCAGGTATTCGCCCCGGCGTTCCTTCTCCAGCACGTTGGAATAGACGCGCCCGCTGCTGATGCTGTCGGTGCGCCGCGCGGCCACGCCAGTGAACCGTTCGTAATGCCCCAGATCCAGGTCGGTCTCGGCGCCGTCATCGGTGACGAAGACCTCGCCATGCTCGAACGGGCTCATCGTGCCGGGATCGACGTTCAGATAGGGGTCCAGCTTGCGCAGCCGGACGGTGAACCCCCGCGCCTGCAGCAGCGCCCCCAGTGCCGCCGATGCCAGCCCCTTGCCAAGGCTCGACACGACGCCGCCGGTGATGAAGATGTAACGCGCCATGAAGGCCCCCGTGATGTGCAGTTCAGGTTCGGCCGGTCCGAATGACGATGACCACGGGACTTGCGAAATAACCGATTCGCCCCGTGGCCGCAACGGACCGCAAGTGGATGAGGGGGCGACGGTCATCGCGCCCCCGGATGTCATGTCGCTCAGTTGGCCGGCGCGGGGGCCGGTTCCTCGGTCTGCGGGGCCGGGGGCGTCAGCGCGTCGGCGGCCGGTGCCTCCGTGGGGGCCTCGGCTGCGGGCGCCTCGGCCGCAGGGGCAGGCGGGGTCACGACGGCGGGGGCCTCGGCCGCGGGGGGCGTCACCACGGCGGGCGCCTCCGTTGCCGCTGCGTCGGCCGGCGGGGTCTGTGCGGCCGGCGGCGTGGCCGCGTCGGGGCTGGGCGGGACCAGCGGGTTGCCCTCGGTCGTGGGCGGCGGGGTATAGGCGGGCAGGCCGGGCAGGGTGCCCGCGGGCTGGCTGGCCGGGGCCGTGCCGCCGAACTGGTCCATGATCGAGCTGTTGGACGCGCTGCGGGCCGCCAGGATGGTCAGCGTCAGCGAGGTCGCAAAGATGGCCACGCCCAGGATCCAGGTGGCGCGGGTCATCACGTTGGCCGCCGCGCGGCCCGACATCACGCCGCCCCCGGCACCACCGCCGCCGCCCATGCCCAGCCCGCCCCCCTCGGAACGCTGCAGCAGGACAACCCCGACCAGCACCAGGGCCAGGATCAGATGGACGGTCAGAATGACGTTTTCCACGGCTTTCGGCCTTTCATTTGCGGACGCGCCTATCTAGTCACCGATCAGGGTGATGGCAAGCAAGACTGTCCCTCATGCGCGCGGTGTTTGGCGGGGGGTGATCGAATGACGGCGGTGATGATCCAGGGCACCGGGTCGAATGTGGGCAAATCGGTGCTGGTGGCGGGCCTGTGCCGCGCGGCCCGCAGGCGCGGCGTGCGCGTCGCGCCGTTCAAGCCGCAGAACATGTCGAACAACGCCGCCGTGACCGCGGACGGCGGAGAGATCGGCCGCGCCCAGGCCCTGCAGGCCCGCGCCTGCGGGCTGGAGCCCCTGACCGACATGAACCCGGTCCTGCTGAAGCCCGAGACCGAGATGGGCAGCCAGGTCATCCTGCAGGGCCGCGCCATCGGCCGCGCCCAGGCCCGCGACTATCAGGCGATGAAGCCGCGCCTGCTGACCGGCGTGCTGGACAGCTTTGACCGTCTGTCCGCCGCCCATGACCTGGTCATCGTCGAGGGCGCAGGCAGCCCGGCCGAGGTCAATCTGCGCCCCGGCGACATCGCGAATATGGGATTCGCCCGCGCGGCGGGGGTGCCCGTGGTGCTGGCGGGCGATATCGACCGCGGCGGGGTGATCGCCCAGATCGTCGGCACCCAGACGGTGATCGACCCGCAGGATGCGGCGATGATCCGGGGTTTCCTGGTCAATAAGTTCCGCGGTGATCCGCGCCTGTTCGATGACGGCTATCAGTTGATCGAACGCCACACCGGCTGGCCCGGCTTTGGCGTGGTGCCGTGGTTCGCGGGCGCGCATCGCCTGCCCGCCGAGGATGCGGTCGATCTGCGCCAGGGGCGCGGCGCGGGGCTGCACGTCGTCTGCCTGACCCTGTCGCGCATCGCCAATTTCGACGATCTGGACCCGCTGGCCGCCGAACCCGGCGTGCGCCTGACCATGCTGCGCGCCGGTCAGGCGATCCCCGGCGACGCCGATCTGGTGATCGTGCCGGGCACGAAATCGACCCTGGGCGATCTGGCATTCCTGCGCGCGCAGGGCTGGGACATCGACCTGGCCGCGCATCACCGGCGCGGCGGCCATGTGCTGGGCATCTGCGGCGGCTATCAGATGCTGGGCCGGGTGATCGACGATCCCTCCGGCGCGGACGGGGTGGCGGGGCAGGTGGCGGGGCTGGGTCTGCTGGACGTGGCCACCGTCATGTCCGCCGACAAGCGCGTGATCCGCGTGACCGGCACCGCGATGGGCCAGCCTGTTTCAGGCTACGAGATCCACATGGGCCGCACCGACGGCCCCGATTGCGCCCGCGCCTTTGCCCATGTCCCCGATGCCGATGGCGCGACCGCCCCCGATGGCCGCGTCATGGGCAGCTATCTTCACGGTCTCTTTTCGGACGATGCCTTCCGGGCCGCGTTCCTGGCGCGGATGGGCGCCCAGTCGCAGCCGGGATACGAGGCCGGGGTGGACGCCGCGCTGGACGATCTGGCCCTCCATCTGGAGGCGCATCTGGACGTGGCCCGCCTGCTGGGCGTTGCGCGCTGATCGTTAAGCCAGCGTGCGTTGTCGGTGTACAGGCTGTGCACGCGTGGTGCAGCGGTTGTGACCTTCTGGTGCTGGACGAAAGCGGGGCTTCGCGCTACCTGAGGGGCATGGAACAGATCAAGCCCCCCCTGACCCTCTATCTGGCCGCGCCGCGCGGCTTTTGCGCCGGCGTCGACCGCGCGATCAAGATCGTCGAGATGGCGCTGCAGAAATGGGGCGCCCCGGTCTATGTCCGCCACGAGATCGTCCACAACAAATACGTCGTCGATCAACTGCGCGAACAGGGCGCTGTTTTCGTTGAGGAACTGGACGAATGCCCCGATGACCGGCCGGTGATCTTCTCGGCCCATGGGGTGCCCAAGGCCGTCCCGGCCGAGGCGCAGCGCCGCCAGATGGTCTATGTGGACGCGACCTGCCCGCTGGTCAGCAAGGTCCATATCGAGGCCGAACGCCACCACGCGGCGGGGCTGCAGATGGTCATGATCGGCCATGAGGGGCACCCCGAAGTCCTTGGAACCATGGGGCAATTGCCCGAAGGCGAGGTGATCCTGGTCGAGGATGCCGCCGATGTCGCCGGCATCACGGTCCGCGACCCCGAGCGTCTGGCCTTCATCACCCAGACCACCCTGTCGGTGGACGACACGGCCGCCGTGGTCGCCGCCCTGCAGGCGCGCTTCCCCGCCATCGTGGGCCCCGCCAAGGAGGACATCTGTTATGCCACCACCAACCGCCAGGCGGCGGTCAAGGCGGTGGCGCCGCATGTCGATGCGCTGCTGGTGATCGGGGCCGAGAATTCCAGCAACTCCAAGCGGTTGGTCGAGGTCGGGCGGGCCGCTGGATGCGGTTATGCGCAGCTGGTGATGCGTGCCGCCGAGATCGACTGGCGCGCGCTGGACGGCATCCGCAGCATCGGCGTGACCGCCGGGGCCAGCGCCCCCGAGGTGCTGATCAACGAGGTCATCGACGCCTTTCACGACCGTTACGACGTGACCGTCGAGATCGTCGAGACCGCGGTCGAGCGGGTCGAGTTCAAGGTGCCGCGTGTGCTGCGCGAGGCCGTGGCCTGAGGGCTGAGGCGGAGAGCGCCGGGGCTCTGCCCCGGGCCCCGGGATATTTTCATGAAGAAGAAGGGGTTTCCCGTGAGACTCTATTCCATGCCGTCCTCCGGCAACAGCTACAAGGTGCGGCTGCTGTTGGCGCTGTTGGGGCGCGATTGCGCGATCGTGGCCGTCGAATATGGCAGCCTGGCGCTGGAGGCGGCGCAGCGGGACGGGCGGCTGCCTTTTGGCAAGGCGCCCGTGCTGGAGCTGTCCGACGGGCGGCTGCTGCCGGAATCGAATGCGATCCTATGCTGGCTGGGTGAGGGGACGCGGTTCTGGCCCACGGATGCGGTCGTGCGGGCCGAGATGCTGGCCTGGATGTTCTGGGAGCAGAACCAGCACGAGGGCGTGATCGCCGTGCGGGCCGCGCTGGCCTGCTATCCGCATCGGGCCGCGGACGCCACGCCCGAGCGGATGGCCGCGTTGCTGGAGGCGGGGCATCGGCTGCTGGGCATCATGGAGGCGCATCTGGCGCGGCGCGACTGGCTGGCAGGCGATGCGGCCAGCCTGGCCGACATATGTCTTTATGCCTACACCCACAGCGCGGGCAGCCGGGGCGGGTTCGACATGGCGCGCTTTCCGGCGATCGGGGCGTGGTTGGAGAGGGTCGCGGCACTGTCGGGGCATGTGACGATCGATGCCTGACCTGTTCGCCTGGACCGACGGTGCCTGCAGCGGCAATCCCGGCCCCGGGGGCTGGGGCGTCCTGATGCGCGCGCTGGACGGCGCGACCGTGGTCAAGGAGCGCGAGCTGCAGGGCGGCGAGGCGCAGACCACCAACAACCGCATGGAGCTGATGGCCGCGATCAGCGCGCTGGAGGCCCTGAGCCGCCCCAGCCAGATCGTGATCGTGACCGACAGCAATTACGTCAAGAACGGCGTGCCCCAATGGATCCACGGCTGGAAGCGCAACGGCTGGAAGACCGCCGCCCGCAAGCCCGTCAAGAATGTCGAGCTGTGGCAGCGGCTTGACGCCGCCCAGGCTGCGCACAAGGTCGAGTGGCGCTGGATCAAGGGCCATGCCGGACATGCCGAGAACGAGCGCGCCGATGAATTGGCCCGCGCGGGCATGGCGCCGTTCAAATGAACCTGGATGCTTTGGTCACAGTGCTGGATTACGGCTCGGTGCTGATCTTTGCACTGACCGGGGCGCTGGTGGCCAGCCGGGCGCAGCTGGACCCGGTGGGCTTTGTCTTCATGGCGGCGCTGACGGCGGTGGGGGGTGGGACGCTGCGCGACCTGATCCTGAACCGCGAGGCGGTGTTCTGGGTCGCCAACCCCTCCTATGTGCTGCTGGCGGCGGGGGCGGCGCTGGTCGTGTTCTGGACCGCGCATCTGCTGGAAAGCCGCCAGCGCTGGCTGGTCTGGCTGGACAGCGTCGCGCTGGCCGTGGCGGTGGCCGCCGGGGCGGGCGTGGCGATGGAGATGGGCTCGCCCCCGATGATCGTGGTGATCATGGGCATCGCCACCGGCACCTTTGGCGGGCTGATGCGCGATGTCGTGGGCAATGAGGTGCCGCTGATCTTCAAGCAGGGAGAGCTGTATCTGACCGCGGCATTCGGGGGCGCGGTTGCGGCGGTCGTGGTCTGGGTGCTGCGCGCGGGCAGCCTGACATTCGGCTGGCGGCTGCCGCTGTATCGGCCCCGCCCGCCGCGCCGCTAGCGCAGCACCGGCGGCCCCGCGCGGCCCGCGTCGATGTTCTGCACCCCGGCGCGCAGCCCCTGGCCGATGCGATGCGCCATCTGCGACCAGGCGCGGGCCGACCAGGGGGGCAGGGTGCGGCGCAACGCCTCGTCGAACAGCGCCAGCCAGATCTCGAAATGCTCGGGGCGGACATTGCCCGCCGACAGATGCGCGCGCATCGGGCTGCCGTTATAGCCCGCCTTGTGCAGGATCGCGCCCTTCCAGAAGGCGGCGATGCGATCCTCATGCGCGGGCCAGTCGCCGACATGTTCGGCAAAGATCGGGGCCAGCACCTCGTGCCGGCGCACGGCGCCGTAGAAGACGGCGACCACGCGCGCGATCTCGGCCTCGGTGATGTCGAAACGGGGGTCCATCCGTCGCATCTGGGACAGGGGCCGCCCGGTTGCAAGGGGTTTCGCGCGGGCTTATGGGGGGCCACCGGTCGCAGCCCACCCGGTCAAAACAGGAGCCTTGAATGTCCCATTACACCGACGCGCTGACCCAGCTGGGGGCCGACACGCCCCTTCCGCAATCGCCCGAACAGGCCGTGCTGGAGCGCGTGCCCAACCCGCAGCCCGGCCAGACCTATGCCGTGCGCTTCACCCAGCCCGAGTTCACCAGCCTGTGCCCGCTGACCGGCCAGCCCGATTTCGCGCATCTGGTCATCGACTATGTCCCCGGCGACTGGCTGGTGGAATCCAAGTCGCTGAAGCTGTTCCTGGGCAGCTTCCGCAACCACGGCGCGTTCCACGAGGATTGCACCGTGGGCATCGGGCGCCGCATCGCCGACCTGCTGGAGCCCCAGTGGCTGCGCATCGGCGGCTATTGGTATCCGCGCGGCGGCATGCCCATCGACGTGTTCTGGCAGACGGGCGCCGCGCCTGCGGGCCTGTGGCTGCCCGATCAGGGCGTGCCGACCTATCGCGGCCGAGGCTGAAGGCGCGGCTGAGGCGGCTTGCGGGGCCGTCGGTCAGTTTCTATAGAGGGGCCATGATTTTTCAGGCGTCCCGCATTCGAATTAGCAGCCCGGCGGCGTGAGGTTTCGCGCCGCCGGGTTTGCCTGTGCGAGAACGACCGACAAAGGACCGCCCCCATGAGCGACGCGACCCCCGATTACCGCGACACCGTCTTTCTGCCCCAGACCGATTTCCCCATGCGCGCGGGCCTGCCCGCCCGCGAGCCCGAATGGCTGGAGCGGTGGGCGCGCATCGGCGTCTATGACCGGCTGCGGTCAACGGCGGCGGGGCGCAAGCCCTTCGTGCTGCATGACGGCCCGCCCTATGCGAACGGACATCTGCATATCGGCCACGCGCTGAACAAGACCATCAAGGACATCGTGGTGCGGTCGCATCAGATGATGGGCTTCGATGCGCGCTATGTGCCGGGCTGGGATTGCCACGGCCTGCCGATCGAATGGAAGATCGAGGAGAAGTACCGCAAGGAGGGCCGCGACAAGGACGCGGTCGACATGGTCGAGTTCCGCCAGGAATGCCGCCGTTTCGCCGATGAATGGGTCGACATCCAGCGCGACGAGTTCAAGCGCCTCGGCATCACCGGGGCTTGGGACCGGCCCTATCTGACGATGGATTTCCACGCCGAGGCCGTCATCGCCGCCGAGTTCATGAAGCTGGTGATGAACGGGTCCCTCTATCAAGGGTCCAAGCCCGTGATGTGGTCGCCCGTGGAAAAGACCGCCCTGGCCGAGGCCGAGGTCGAGTATCATGACCACACCAGCCACACGATCTGGGTGCGGTTCAAGCCGTCATTTGCCGTGAGTTCGGGCAATAGCCCTGATCTGGTCCAGGCGTCAAATGATGAACTTCAAAGTGCGTCAGTCGTCATCTGGACCACCACGCCTTGGACGATTCCGCAAAACCGTGCTGTCGCGTTCAACCCGAGCATTGAGTACGGTCTGTATGTCGTTGATACCGTCGCTGACAACTCTACAGCCGTTGCAGGCGAAAAGCTGATCTTGGCTGATGCATTGGCCGATGCCGTCATGAAGTCAGCGAAAGTTGAAACATTCACACGAGTGCGAAGCGTCCCTGCTACTCAGCTTGAAAAAATGCGGCTTATGCACCCCCTGCGCGGGGTCGAGGGGGGCGCGGGCGAGTGGGACTATGACGTCCCCATGCTGCCCGGCGATCATGTCACCGACGAGGCGGGGACGGGCTTTGTCCATACCGCGCCCAGCCATGGCGATGACGACTATCAGCTGGGCCTGCGCTTCAAGCTGCCGATGACCTACAATGTCGAGCCGGACGGCAGCTATCGCAAGGATCTGCCGCT
>ERZ778021.3087-NODE-3087-length-12864-cov-3.755328_pt1 | contig 12864 bp, 9 predicted proteins | sample MGYA00375751_ERZ778021 | MGnify/ENA primary metagenome ERZ778021 (study PRJEB29350, sample SAMN05389814) | bioreactor metagenome | isolation source: Thiocyanate stock bioreactor | place: South Africa: University of Cape Town | collected 2013-08-29 ... | reverse complement strand
GTTGCGCGGAAAATCCACTTATCCCGGCTGTTCGGTTTTCCCGAGCCACCTCAAATGTCAATCCATTTTGTGGCGTGGAATCAAGGTGTTCTGCCGATCTGGCCTGAGGGTGGCTTCCGAAGATGGCTTTTCTGGCCAAATGAACCCACCAAGTGGACTCCGTGGCTTCCAAAAGGAATCCACCCTGGCCACCGATGCTGTCGGGTAAGGTTCTGAAATTGAGTCACAATTTCCCGCAGGGCCGCCGGGGTGGCTTCCAAGTGGATTCCCCGGTGAAAAAGCCAGTCGCTAGCGAAATGCCGCACTCAGCCCCCCCGTATACGGATCACGCCCGGGAGGAACCATGCCGGGGGCGGGGGGCCTCAGCTTTCACCGCGCCACTACCCGGCCTGATCAATCGGTCTGATCAGGACCCTTTGAGGAAATCATCGACGAACTCGGACACCGGCGTGATGCCCGTTACCAAAAGATGGTCGCGCGCACGTGTGCATGCGACATAAAGCAAGTGCCGTTCGGTGTTATAAACCTCTTCAAGGTCAGCATCATCAGCCACCGATTCAATGCGGTCCGATTGCGGAATAACATCATCGTCGCAGGCCATGACTACGACTAATCGGAATTCCAGACCCTTGGCGAAATGCATCGTGCTGATGGCGACAGCTCCATTTTCGACTTCGACCTTGTCGTTCAGTTCAACGGCGCGCGCACCTGCAGCCTTCACCGCAGCCCGAGCGCGTTTCAGTTCCGCATCGGACCGCACGAAAACGCCCACCTCACTGGGCGCACAGCCCTCCCTCAGCCGTGCGCTGATCCAATCGCCGACGACGCTGCACTCATTGCTAGCATCCGTGCAGGCCACGACCATAGGCGGCGGGCCGTCGAACATCGACACTGTGCCACGCCGTCCCTCAGCGTTTCCGTCAACGTCAGAGACGGTCGCTGGCAACAGTCTGTCAGCGTGAAGCCGGATCTGATGCGATGTGCGATAGTTGATTCGCAACGTGTGCGAACGGCCGCGAACATCAAGGCCCAACGCCTTCCACGAAAAGGGCTGCTGGAAGATGCGCTGGCCGAGATCGCCCGCGAAGAAAAGGCCGTCATTTCGGCCGTTAGCGATTGCCGCGAAGAACCGCGCTTCAGCCACACCCAGATCCTGCGCTTCGTCTATCACTGCAAAATCAAAGGGGCCGCTACCCTTCGCGGCCATGCTTTCCGTCAATCGACCAAATACATCGGCCCACGTCACAATGCGTCGTTCCAACAGGCCCGCCCTCACGCGTTCGAAAATTGCCCAGAGAGCTTCGCGCTGTTTGCCGCCGATCCTGGTCTTTCGACCAAGGCGCGAGACGTCCCGATATTCGTCCCATGTGCGCAGCTGCCATGCGTCGATAACGTCCTCCCATTCACCCACAAGGAAGTGAGCTGAGAAGCGGTGGCCTTCGATTTCCGATGCAGCCTTGGTGATCAGTGAACGGACCATCGCGGGTGCCGCGATCTGTGGTTGGCCGAACTGTTCGGAATAGAGGTCATAGCCAACCGCCGAGATCGCCTTGACGACAATTCGGGCGGCGATGGCTGGCTCGCCACCCACCAAGCTGGCCAATTTGATCCGCAGGGAATTTGCCAGCGCCTTTGAAAAGGTCGTCAGCAGGACAGTGGAGTTGGGATTGACGCGCGCCAGATAGACCGCACGGTGCAATGCGACGATTGTCTTGCCAGTTCCTGCCGATCCAGACACTCGGGTCGGGCCGTTAAAGGACCGCTCGACCAGGTCGGCTTGGGCGGGGTGCAGGAATACCGCCCATTTGTCCCAAGGGTAATCCAGCGCTTGCTTCAGTTCTTCTGCATTGGTCAGCACACGGAAACGGCGCTGGGCATCGGGATGGGCAAAGGGGTCCGCCTCAACCGGTGCTGGCTCGGGTGGTTGCACTTTCTCGCCCACGGCCAGCTTCAGCAGCGCTTCCTGCGCCTCTTGCGGCAGGTGCTCGATGAGGTCGAACAGGGTTTCTTCGGTAGCCGCCCGGACGTCGTTCACCCATTCCTCGGGAACGCCAAAGGCCATCAGTTCGAACTTGCGCAGGTTGTCGAACAAGCGAGCGGCAGGTTTGGCGGTAGGTGTTGGGGCGACCACTTCCCTCGGCTTGAAGATCTCCACCTCTTCGACCCGTTCGCGCACCTCGACAAGCTGCATGGCGCCGGTGGTCGGGTGTCGTTCGATCTTGCGCCGTTCCGCCCATTTGTAGGCATCGTCGTGGTGATCGACATAGACAAGCAGGATGCTGGCGGCCGTGCGATGGACGATGATCCGGATGTCTGCATTCACCCGCACGGACCAGAAGTTCGTATCTTTGGCGCGGTCGAGCTTATGGAAGGACAGGCCGTTCGAGGTTGGGTCGAGCTGCAGGTCGAAAGCGGTAGTCTTGACCGCCTTCTGCTCTTGCGCAGTCAGGCGGCCGAGGCTGTCGGTAAAGGTGTCGGCGATCCGAAATTCCATCAGTCCTCGCCCCCTGCGCGACGCTGTCCAGCCATCAGGGAGTTGATGATGTCGATGTAGCGGCCCGCAACCTGCGCGACCTCTTTGTGCGCCAACTCGATGATCTGCCGGATTTGTTCGTTTTCGCTGATCGGAACATAGTTGTGGCGTTCCATGTGCGCTTCGATCTGCGCAATCCGATCTGGATAATTGGACAGGAAGGCGCGGAAATCCTTGTCGCCCTTGTTCGCGTTACATGGCTTGCAACTCGGGACAAGGTTGCCGAGCCGATGTTCGCCAAGCGATTGCTTGTTGATCGGCACCACATGATCCATCAGCAACTCGCCGTCCTGTCCACAATAGGCGCAGCGCCTGCCAAAGGCGTCGATCACCTGTTGCCATTGCTCTGGACCAAAACTCTCGTCGCCAAAGTTGCTCAGGATGTTGCGCACCAGCAGGTTTTGGGCGTTCCCGATGGCATTGCCTTTGAACCGGCCCCGAGAAACGCGCGCGGCCCTTTCAACTGGTGTGTTATCACCGCTTGCAGCCTCTGGCACGGCGCGCGCAGCCTCGATCACATCGATGCCCTGGCGCTCCAGGTATCGAACGAGGCTGGATCGGCTCTTGCTGGTCGGCGGGTCGAACCATTGGCTAGTGACGCGAACGGTTATGCCGCGCACGACATAAATCTGCGACCAGTACCGCCGGTTTTCCACGGCCGAGATGTCTTCGACCGGCTTGCAGAACGGAAAGTTGACGTCCAGCGTGGCCTTCGAATAGGCGCGATCACACAGCCGATCAAACTCTGAATGATCCCGCTTTTCGCAGTGTTCAAAGATGATCGGGATGTAGTGCTGGATCAGCGCGCCAATTTTCATCACTCCACCGCAAACACCTTCATCACCTCGTCGCCGAGGTGGTTGATCACCTTCACCGCGATACGCCCCGACTTCGGCTTGGCGAAGGGCCGGGAGGTGTCGGAATAAAGGCTCTCCCAGGCTTCCTCGTCGATCTCGGCTTTCAACGTCGTTTTCAGCGCCTTGTAGGGGTCGTTGGCACCGAGGAAATAGGCGTGGCGGACGAAGAACGATTCCTCGTTGTAATCGGTGTCTAGCATCCACAAGGCGATGCCGTCGGTGCCTTCGCTCTGCACCTCGCCGGTTTGGGGCTTGAACACGTCCACGCCGAAGACCTGGACCTGCACCATTTCGTCGCCCGCATCGGTGATCCGGATATCCGGCTCGCCGAAGATCACAAACAGGTTGCCCGCGCCTGTGGATTTCAGATCGCCGCCCATGTGCAGGTCGGGGTTCATCCGGGCCTTCAGAACGCGGATGCGGCCCAGCTTGTCGAACTCCGAACTGTGGGCGTCGTAGTTGAAAGCGCAGGCTATCAGCACGTCGAAACCGGCGTCGCCTGCCTCGCGCGCTGCTGCCACCAAGTCGGGGCGGCTGACGGTGCCAAACTCGGGGCCAATGAAGACACCGGCGCGGCGCTGGGTGTCGCCTTCCATGAAGGTGCCCTCGGCTGCGACCCACTTGCCGGGCCAGCCCTTGAGGCTGGTAAAGGTGATCCGGTCCTCCTTATGCGCCTGCTGCACGCCTGCGGCTTTCAGGTTTTCCAGGATCATATGGGCGAAGTCGGTGAAGTCCGCTGGGGCCTCGGCGGCCTTGCGCTTGCCTTCCGCGGCCTCAAAGGTGTCGATCAGCTCGTCGTCCCAATCGACGGCCAGCGTGCGGTGGGGCGACAGGCTTTCCACAGTGAAGGGGCCAGCCACGCGGGTTTTGGAATTGTCGGGAAAAGGCTTGTCGTAAAGATACTCGAAGTCTGCTTTGGCAGCGATGCTGGCATCAATCTCTTGCTGGCGGGCGATGCGTGCTTCCCAGAACTGTGCCAATGCCACTTCGGCCTCGGGCGGCCAGGGGGTAATCGGACTGGAGGGCAATGTGACCAGGGAAAAGCTGCTCCCGCGCAGCTTATTCAACTCTGCCAAGGCGTTTTCGGCCAAAGCTGGCTTTGTCTTGGCCATCGCGGTTGCGGTGGTATGCAGGCTTTGCTGTTTGGCAGGCCATGGCGTGCCGGGCGTGCGCGGGATTTCCCATTCCATGAAGCCGTTCGCCGGGGCGGGTTCGCCAGATGGCAGCGTGACCTCGCCGGTGGCCGTGAAGTCGATCAATTTGCCCGCGCGGCCGCCGGATGAGACAGCAAAGTGCTCAGTATGCCCTTTCAGGGCTGCGTTCAGGGCGGCACTGGCCTCTTCGACGGCAGGCTGCATCCTGTCCCAGATCACGTCGATTTCGGCGTTGTTGGCGATATCTTTCAGCATGATATGCGGCACGCGCTGATAGACGAAGCCTTGGCGGATACTTCCGTGGGTGGGGATTGTCTTCGGCGGGATGCGGGTGATCTCGCCTTCTTTCTGCTGTCCCTCGGGACTGTCGGCCAGCAGGTAATAGGGATAGCGCGCGCCCATCAGACGCGACCGGGCGAGGGCCACGGCAACGCGGGATGTGTCGATGGTGATCCAGCGCCGCCCCCATTGTTCGGCAACAAAAGCCGTTGTGCCAGAGCCGCAGGTGGGATCGAGCACCAGATCACCGGGATCGGTGGTCATGAGAATGCATCGTTCAACGGCAGATGCCGAGGTTTGAACGACATATATCTTGTCTGAAGCTGTGTATGTTTCATCCCAATTGTTGGATACGTTGATCGCAGAAAAGTCGTCGAAATAGCGCTTAAAGCGGAGGACATTCGCTCCTGCTAAGATGCGTCCGGATTTGCCAAGTCGCTCGAGGCCATCAACAGAAACCTTCCAGTTTCTATTCATCCCAGGATGGTGGATCTTGGCTTGATAGGAAAAGTCGCACGTTGTTGTATTTCTGAACCCTGACGAATGTAACGGATAACTTCCACACAAGCGTCCTATTTCCAAGTCTCCTTCGTCAGCGCCATTCGCTGAACGAAGTTCCCCATCAACCTCGATGTAGGAGTACCCCGATACGCTGTCTGGCTTCTTTTCGCGTAACGCACGCCGAAACTTTGTCTTGGACTTATCCTTAGAAAACCAAATGATGTAATCATTTATTGACTCAATAAAATCCCCAACAAGTGTTCCAGTCTTTTTTAGGATTATTTGGACTACAAAATTCTGAGGGCCAAACACTTCATCCATCATTGAGCGCAATGTGTGAACATTATCCTCGCTGATCTGTACGAAAATGCTTCCGCTCTCGTGAAGTAGATCTCTCGCAACAGTCAGGCGGTCGCGCAGGTAGGTCAGGTAGGAATGGATGCCGTCCTTCCAGGTGTCGCGAAAAGCGCGAACCTGTTCCGGTTCGCGGGTCACATGATCCTTGGAACCGTCTTTCACCTCATTCGAGCTGGTGGACCATTGGAAGTTGGAGTTGAACTTGATGCCATAGGGCGGGTCGAAATAGATGCATTGCACCTGACCGCGCAGCCCCTCACGCTCGGCCAGGGAGGCCATCACCGACAGGCTGTCCCCCGAGATCATCCGGTTCGACCAGTGCTGGTCGTGCTGGTAGAACTCGGTCGCGGCCTCGGCATCGGGCAGGCCGTTGAAATCGGCGAACATGTCGAACTGCGGCGCCTCTGCCGCCGATTTGGCATCGGCGCGGGATTTGCTGGCGCGCTTCAGGTCATCAATGATGGCCTTTGGGTGGACCTTTTCCTGAATATAGAGCGGCGGGGCCTGAACGATCAGGTCGGACCAGTCCTGCTCATCTTTGCCGCGCCAGACCAGCTGCGGGTCCAGATCGCGGTTACGGCGCTCATAGGCGAGCTGGATCGGCGTCTTGTCCTGCTCGCGCATGATCGACTCGAACTCAGCCGTGGGGATGTTCTTGCGCGTAGCGTCGTGGGTGAGGGTTTCGACCTCGATGGGTTTTTTGGCCATGGGGTCAGTCTTCCAGTCGTTCAGGTTTCGTCAGGGATTTGCGTTCGTCCGAGACAAGGCGGCGCTCCACCTTCTTGATGTCTTCGTCGGGAGCAAGGGCTTCTGGACGGATGCCGCGGCTGAGCAGCGTTTTGCGCACAGCGTCGTTGTTGGTGACGTGCTCTGACGAGATTGCCCGCTCCGACTGCATGTTATGTTCGCGGGCGTTGAAAATCGTGATTTCCGTCGCAAAGTCCTTGGCTTTCAGGATGATCGTCGGCGCGAAATCCGCCAAGGGGCGATTGTCAGGCACCTTCCAGTGCGATTTCATCGCCGCTGTGGACTTGCCGAACAGGGCATGGTCGCCCTTGCTGCGGATCGTCGCGAAGTCCTGGTTGCCACCCGTCTGTTCATAGATGACGCCTGACAGTTCCTTTTCGGTCTCCGTCAGCTTCTTGCGGGCGGCGAGGCGTTCGGATTCCAGCATGCGCTGCTCGATCAGTTCGGCACGGCGGGTCTGGATGGCAAAGTAGGTCTGGGCGAAGGCAATCTCGGACTTTGCGGGGTCGCCGTTCTGGGCGATCAGGTAGCAGGCAAAGCGGGTGAGCATGATGTCGTCGATCTCGCGGCGGCTGCCGGAGCCGAGTTCGACCATTTTCCCGACGTCGGCAAAATGGTCACGGACGTCATGGCCAGACACCTCGCAGGCCGTCTTTGCCTTGGTGATCACATTCAGGAAGTTGTCCCACTTGGCATATCCGAGCAAAATCTGGAGATCGCGGGCGAGCCAATACTCGGTTTGCTGTGCGTGGCCTTCAAAACTGACGGTGAGTTGCTGAATGACTTCGGTTTTCACGCCAGTCCCCCTTCGGAAATATGCTTCTTTATCAGATTGTTGAACTCTTCTTCCATCTCATAGACAGCCGTAAACTCGGCAAAGGCCCAGCGCCCGAATTTCTCCAGGTTGTTGACGCCTGGTACCCAGTAGCTGCGTATGGTGTTGGCCTTGTCCTTTGCATCCTCGCCGCGGTAGCCTTTGACCTCGATGATTAGGTTCAGCGGGTCGGGCATGCCTTCGGAAGTGACGCGGCCATCGTCGATCTGGACGATGAAGTCTGGGATATATTTGCGCGGGGTGGAGCCGTGGAGGTAAGGCACCTCGAGGCCCAGCCCCTGGTTCTTCACGTATGACATCACGCGCGGGTGGCTTTCGGCGATCCGGGCAAACTCCGCCTCCCAATCGCTGTCGCAGACCACCCAGTTGACATGCGACTTGTCGGGGCGGGTCTGCCAGCGAAGTTCCTTGGAGGTGGTGAAATTGACGAAGGCGTTGGTGCCGGTGGGGTTGTAGGCGTCGAGGATCGCCTTAACCGGGTGTTCGCCTTGGAGGGTCAAGGTGATGGCCGCCTTGATCCGCTCGGCAGCCATGTCGGCGATTTCCTTGTAGACCAGTTGGGCGGGATAGGTGCCGCCTGTGCATTTCAGATAACCACCGTCCAGCCACTGGCGGGGGATGCGTTTCAGCTGGCCGAACAGGTGCAGCTTCGGTTCCTCGCCCGGGTCGCGGTACTTCGTGTAGAGCAAGTGTCGCGCCAAGTGGAACAGGATGGTGGACGCGCGCATGTCCTCCAGATGTTCCAAAGTAAGGTCCACACCTTCGCCGATGATCCCCTGATTGGTGGTTGTGGATGGGCCAAGCAGTTGAGGCGTCAGTTCGAGAACGTGATCCGGGCCAAAATCTGCCTCGAGCCGTTCATCCGGCAGCTCAACCCTGTAACCCTCGACTCGAGGAAAGGTGATTTCTAGCGCGTCGCGGTCGGGTTTGACGGCGTGCACGCGGACGGTTTCGCGCGGTTTGGCCGGAGGTGACACCACTGGCTTGGCGGCGAAATCGAAGGGGATGCCAAGGACATCAGCGTATTCGACGTTAAACAGGCCCTCATCGTTCAACTCGTATGACTGACGCCGCAGCGCCCGGCCGACGACCTGTTCGCACAAGAGCTGGGTTCCGAACGCGCGCACACCCAAAACATGTGTGACGGTGTTGGCGTCCCAGCCTTCGGTCAGCATGGAAACGGATACGACGCAACGGATCTGCTCGCCGAGTTTGCCCTTCTTGCCGACAGTGTTCATCACCTCGCGCAGCAGGGTGGATTCATCGATCTTGTCGCCAGCGTGCAGGTCGCCTGTGCGTTCGATCATTTCGCGCTTGAACTGTTCAATTTCCGTCGCAGCCATTTCGCGGAAATCCTTGTCCAAAGCTTCCCCGGATTCAAGCTGGGCGGAGTCGATCAGGATGGTGTTTGGGCGCGGCAGCCGGTTGTCGAAGTCGTCGTAGTTGCGAAACAGCGCAAGTCGCCCATTTTCCAACACAGAGCTTTCTCCGTCATCTTTTTCGCGAATAAAGCCTGAGACGTATTTGTAAATCAGTTCGGATGTCGCCGTATTGTTGCAAACGACGATAAAAACTGGCGGAACGCCGATCCCTTCTTCCTCCCAAAGGTGGAAGGTCTTTTCGTAATGACCGTAAAGGGCTTCAAGCGCGGTCAGCAATTCTACTGGAAGGCTGAGCGGATCGAGTGCTTTACCTGCAGATCGCCCTTTCTTTGGAAGCTTCTTGCCAATGTGCTCCCAAAGATTGCGGAACTTCGGCGTGTCGCCGCCTGGGATGTTGTCAGCGATCGGCACACGCGGCAGTTTCACGATGCCACACTCAATGGCGTCCATCAGGGAGAAGTCAGACATCGTCCAGGGAAACAGCGTTCCCTCTATGTAGCCAGAACCGCGCAGGAAGAACGGCGTCGCAGACAGATCGTAGACCAGGCTGATCCCCAGCTTGCGTTTGACCGCTTCTAGCCCCGAAATCCACATCCTGGCAGCTTCGTTGTTCTCCTTGGCTTCGCTCTTGTCATCGCCTTTCAGGTCGTCCTCTGTCTCGCCGACAGCATCCTTCACGCGTTCGCGATAGCAATGGTGCGCTTCGTCGTTTAGAACGACGATGTTCTTCTGGCCCATCAGGTCGCCCATGACTCTTTGGATCATCTCGCCCTCGGTTTCCAGCGTCTGAACCTTGTCGCCGCGCCAGCCCTCAAGTGCCTGTCGCGTACCTTTGGCGATCACAAGTTTCTCGCGCAGTTTGAACGCATGGTAGTTGGTGATGACAATCTTGGCGCTCTGGATATCGCGCAGCATGTCGGGCGGCGTTATTTCGCGGCTGCGATAGTAGCTTTCGGGATCGTTCGGCAGCAGAACACGCAACCTGTCCCGGATCGTGATGCCTGGCGAAACGATAAGGAACCGGCTCGAGAACTGTTTGCTGTTCGGGTGACGCACGGCGTTGACCGACTGCCAGGCGATCAGCATTGCCATCACGGTAGTCTTGCCCGCACCGGTCGCCAATTTCAGTGCAAGTCGCATCAGTTCCGGATTGGCCTGTTCGTTCGCCCCCTTGATATGCGCCCAGAACTTGGCGACACGCGGCCCCATCTTGGGCGCAACCTCGGTCAGCCAGATGGCAGTTTCCACCGCTTCAATCTGGCAGAAAAACGGACGGATGCCCTCGAACTTGTGGTGCCGCCAATGTTCCAACAAGCGGGCGGTCTCTGGTGTGACCAGCCATTGATCAGGGTTTGGCAGGCCGCGCCAGGTTTCGACATAGCCCCTGATCTCGTTAATGATCGGGGTTGGGTTGTATTCCTGATCTGTCGTCGAAAGATCGTCGTTTGCACCAAGAAGCAGTGCGCCCTGTTTCGTGTTCTGCCGCTGCTTTTTGGTCTTTGGAACTGGAGTGATGAGGTCCGAGCGTCGCCGATTGTCTAGAATGCGATTGGTCGGCTGGCCATCGGGATCAAGTTCCCAATGCCTAGCTGGGTAGGCGTAGGGTGAATTCAGAATTGGCTTCTCAAAAAACTGCTCAGACATCCGAAGAACCTTTTCCGATGTTCGCTTTCGTTGCAGCCTTTTGCTCGTCGATCCACGCGTCAAGGTCGTCGTGTTTGAACCGCCATTGCCCACGCACCTTGAACGCCGGAATCTGGCCCTTCTGCGCCATCGTGTAGACAGTTTTCTCGGCAACCTTCAACAAAACCGCAACCTCTGGCAAAGTGAGAATAGGGTCCGCCATGGACCTGCTCCTTCTCGAAATGTTTAGAGTGAAGCTGCCAGACTTTGCCAGACTTTACTAGCGCTGGATTGCTCTGAGTTGTGAAGAAAGCCATGGCTGCACTTTCGGCATTACCGCCCTCACCTCGGCCTCCCGCAGCATGCCGCCCGCGATCAGCCCATCATGCACCCAGTCCAGCGCCTGCCACCAGTCGTTATAGGCTTGGCGGGCGGCATCGATCTGCTGCGGGGTTGGGGTGAAGGTGACGGGGCAGGCGCGGACCTCGACGATGCGCCACTTGCCGCTGATCAGGGCGCGGGCGGTGTCTACAACGACGCTAACCGCGCGGTCGCCGTGCCGGTTGCGCTTGATATCGACCGGCACGCAACGCGGCACGGCCCCGGGCATCCAGTCAGGTGTCAGCCCGGCGCGGGCCAGTTCCGCGACTCGGATCGCCATCCGCTTGCCGCCCAATGTGTCGGGCATCCCGGCAACGGTGGCGGCGATCACCTCGGCGTCAGCGTGCACATATCCACCCATTTTGTGTTGGCCGCCATCGATCTTGCAGCCAAGGATCGCGCGTTGCAGCAGGATGTACTCGAGGCCGAAGCCAAAACCCTCCTCGGCCACGTCCTTGGCCGGGGGCAGCTCCAGTTGTGCTTTTTCGACCCCGAAGGCCCATTCCAGCGCCGCCTGTACGCCCAACGCGCGTTTGGTTTTTGGGCTGCCTGGTCGCCCGATCTTTACTTGTATCGTCATTCAGGCCACCCCTCAAACAGCGTCATCTGCGCGGGGCGCTGGGCCTCGTCCGTTGGCCGCCAGATCCACGGGCCTGAGGCCATGGGCAGCTGCGAGAGCGCGCCACGCATGTGCTGCTGCCAGCGGGTGAACTCCGTTGCCGAGCAGGCGCAAAGCGCGTGCCCGATGGGCCAGCCCATCAGCCATCCGACGAAGAGCGGGTTCAGCCGCCGCCGCGACCGGCCCTTCAGGATACGCCGCGAGGCGACGCGCCCATGCGAGGCAATCATCGAAGCCCAGAGCGGGCGCGAGATCGGGGCGTGATGCGAGGACCGCCGCCCATCCGACATGATCGCCGGGTCCGGGCGGGTGAAGCCCTGCTCCGCCCGGTAGTGCAGGATATCCATCCGGGATTTGCCGTCTGCCCGGGTGATGCTGGCTTCGCTCGATCCCTTCCAGTTCTGCGCGGCCGGTGTCGGCCATTGCGCCGCCTGCGCGGGCAGGGGCGGCGTTCCGCCCGACCCATAGCTCTGGCCCGGCCCACCCTTCGCGCCATCGGTCGCCTTGGGCGTCGACCAGTTGGTGATGCCCAGCGCCAGTGCTTCTGCCTTGCGGGTGAAGTCGCTGTTCCCGGCTGGATTGTAGCGATCGGTGCCGGGATGCAGGCTCATTGGTGTGGGCCAGGATGAAGATGCGCAACCGCTGGTGCGGCGCGCCGACTTCTGCCGCGCTGAACAGACCCGCCGCAGGCGTGTAGCCCATGCCCCAAAGTTCTCGCAGGACAGTTTCAAGGCCGAGGGTGACGTGACCGGGGACGTTTTCGAGGAAGACCCATTCGGGGCAGCATTCGCCGATGACGCGTGCGACCTCGGGCCAGAGGTGACGGGGGTCGTCGGCACCGCCACGCTTTCCGGCAGCGCTGAAGGGCTGGCAGGGATATCCGGCGAGGATGATGTCGAAGGCACCGCAGAGGGACCGAGCATCGAAACTGCGGAGATCATCCCAGATCGGGGCTGGGGCGAAATACCCGGCGCGCTGTGCGGCGATGAGGACCGTGCGCGGCCAGTCTTCCCATTCGACAAAGGCGCGGGTGTGATATCGCGGTTCGGCGAGCATGACGCCCAGATCCAAGCCTCCGCCGCCAGCGCAGAGGGACAATCCGTGCCGGGGACGTGACACCAGACCATTCACCGCACCCCTCGCAGCCGGAGGCGTTCAGGCGTGACGAGGCCGCGCACCAGCATCAAGTCGCGGATGCTATTGTTGATCGCGCTGACCGGCAGGTAGCCGTCGGCATTGACCATCTTGGCGTAGAACGCTGCCTTTTCGTCGTCGCTGAGCCGGGGAGGGTCCTCGCGTTTGCGCCGCCGTTTGGCCTTTTGCCCCTTGGCGGTTGCGATGGCTGTCTGCGCATCGCGCTGGGCGGCACGTTCCATGAACCGGTCGAGGGCTTTCGGCCCATCGGGCGGGTTCGGATGATCGGCCCGGGTCTCGAGGGCGACCTCGATGATCCGCTTTTGGGACAGCCCGACGTCGTCGATCCAGCGGCGAACATGGGTGCGGGCGGGCCAGCCCTGCCACCAGGCAGGCAGGGTGGCATTCGCGGCAGAGCCCAGCGCCGTCAGCAGCTCTGCGAAGAACTGATCAAAATCGGCC
>ERZ778021.3085-NODE-3085-length-12886-cov-6.522796_pt1 | contig 12886 bp, 4 predicted proteins | sample MGYA00375751_ERZ778021 | MGnify/ENA primary metagenome ERZ778021 (study PRJEB29350, sample SAMN05389814) | bioreactor metagenome | isolation source: Thiocyanate stock bioreactor | place: South Africa: University of Cape Town | collected 2013-08-29 ... | reverse complement strand
AAGATGCTCAGGCAGCCGCCCTCGGGTCAAGTACCGGGCCGTGAACGGTTACCCGAGCACGCCCCGCCCCGGCGGACCATGATTTCAAAGAGGTGATCCACCTCGCCCGCCTCGTGGGCGCGGCCGATCAGCTCGGCCAGTGGCGGCGAGTCGCCGACGCTCAGCGTGACGATGAACCGCAACTCGCCGCTCGCATCCTGCGCGACCGTCAGATCCAGCTCCTGCGCGGAGCTTGCCCCGTCGATCAGGTGGACGTCGCGGTCCTGCGCCCTGGCCTGGAAGCGGAACGGATCGGCGCCTGGCCGGTTGGGCATCATCGGCGGCAGGATCGCCAGGAAGGGTGTTAGCGCCGCCACCTCAAGGGCCGCCTCCGGGCCGTGGTTTGTCCGCAGGTAAACCACGTATTCCAGGAAGAGGTCCGGCAGGCTGCCGTAGTGGATTGCCTGGCCGTTTGCCGGTTCGATCGTTTCGTCGCCGTCGATCCAGAGCCGGGCGACCTCGTCGCGCATGTGGCGGCGGGGATGCACCAGGCCGATCTCGATCGTCACGCGGCGACTTCCCGCGTCATAGGCGACCGCGCGGATCGGCCCGGTGCGGGGCTGCTGCCGGGCGGGAACGACCTCGCGGTTGTTGTCGTCGAAGACGGCCATGTCGTGCAGCGGCGTGACGAACGTCGTGGCCTCCGGCGCGCTACGAGCGCGGCCGGCGGTGCTCCAGGCGACCACACGGTATTCGTAGTAGGCCGGCAGGTCGGGATAGACGTAGCGGTCGGCCCCGTAGAGGCCTAGCCGCGTGCCGGCCACCGGCTTCAGGGCGAGCGTCGGCGCCGGCCCGGGGCCGACGTGCAGTCGCGGCGCGTCGTGGGCCCTCTCGTCGTGCTCGAGGGTCAGGGCATACTCCTGGTAGTCGGTCCAGTCGATGCCGGGGAAGCCGGCCGTGAAAATGCCCTGCACCCGGTCGAGGCTCGGGATACGCCGCTGGAGGACGACAGTCTGGCCGCTGTACTGGATGTGGGCGGCGTTCCGCGCTGAGGCCGCGGCGGCGAACTCCGCCGGGTGCGCGAAGACATAGGCCTGGATCGACCCCGGCAGCGGCGTGGCCAGAAGGTTGTGCGGCACGAGCTCCTTGGTGCGATCGACGGGCGCGGCCCGGAGGAACGCGAACGGGATGAAGTCGGTGGCCGCCGCCGCCGTCTCCGGCGCGGGCTGAATCCGCGACCAGGCCAGGTCGTAGCGGCGCTCGATCTCGGCCGCGATGTCGTAGATGTGGGCGAACCGGTCGGGAATCGGCAGGAACACCTCAACCTGGCCGTGACGGTCGATCGGCAGGATGTTCGCCGGCGCCGGCGTCGCCCCCGGCGAGCGGCGATAGACCACCGCCTTGCCGCCGCCGGCGGCCACAGTCAGGCCGCGAACCATTCGCGCCGAAGCCGCGACGGCCCAGGCGTTGACGGCCGTTCGCGCGGCGGGGCTGCCATCGATCGCCGCGTCGTCGGCCGGCGGGTGCTCCGGATCGCGCCCGAGCACGGCCGCCTTGAGGGCCACGCCGAGGCGGAGGCGGGAGTCGGGCTGCTCGAGCGTCGGCCACGGCTCGGCGTGCGTCAGGCGCAGGACGTTCAGATGCGTCGTGCCGTCGTCGGCCAGGAACAGGCCGAGGCTGACCGGCGGCCGGACCGTGGAGCCCCAGTTCGCGCGGAGCACGCCGAGCAGGTCGCGCTCGCGGATCAGGGCGTCGATCGGGATCGGCTCGCCCTCGATGTCGAGCAGGATGAACTCGCACGACAGACCGATCGCCTCGGCGGCCGTCCAGCCGTAGGGGTCATCGCCGTCGGTGTGGAGGCTGGAGAACGGCCCGAACCCGGTCAGGAAGCGCGCGACACGCTTCGGGTCGTCCTCGCGATCGCGGGCGACCAGCGGGTCGGCCTTGTCGTCCATACGCCCGCGCGGCTGGTAGGCGATCGAGGCACCCACGTAGCCGCCCAGATCGGGCCGTTCCAGAAGCGTGAGGAGCTGCTGGAGGACGTCGAGAATCTCCTTGTGCAGCCAACGCGGCTGGGACTCATGCCGTGTGTCGCTGCCGGTGTCGAAGCGGCGGAAGGTGTAGTCGAACGGGAAGGCCTCGGCCGGCGTCGCGGGCGCGGCGGGGACTGTCCAGAGTGTCGACGCCTCAGCGGCGGGCTTCCAGTCGGCGGTGGGCTGCCCGTCCTGGATGAGGCCGCGCAGCTCGATCGTGGCCGGCGTGGCGCGGAAGACCGCCTCGGGCAGGACGCGGACGGCCCGCTCGGGGACCGGCGCGATACCCTGCTCGCTCGGCCGGTGGCGCAACGGATCGAGCCGATCGGCGCGGTGCAGTTTGAAGCCGATCGTCGGGTTGAACGCGGCCGGCGCGACGGGCTCCGGCGGCATCCGCCAGGACACTCGCAGCGCGGGCAGCTCGGCGCCTTCCTCAACAGGGTTGGCGACGATCCGCCCGGTGTCCAGGAACCGCTCCCTCGCCTCGGCCGGCCGGAGCTCGGGCAGCGGCTCGATCGCGTCCAGCGTGTTGCCCTGGGTGAAGTAGTCGCGTGCCACCAAGTTGGGATTCAACGGGTCGGGCGGGTGCGGCGGCTCCAGCAGCAGCGAGTGGCGGCAGGTGACGAGCGTGGATCGGGTCGTCGTGGCGGTCGCGTTCGCTTGACCCGGCCCACCGAGATCTCGACGGCCTGGCCCGGTGGGATCGCGGCGACGCCGGTCGCTCCACACACGGCGGCGAACAGCTCCTCGAGCGTCAGCCGCAGGCGCAGGCCGACCTCGGCCGGCGGGTCGTCGCCGGGCCGCATGGCGATCGGCGTCCAGGCGCGGCCCGGCGGCAGCGTCAGCGGGGCGGCTTCCTCCCACGGCAGCGTGGTGCCGCGCCGGGGCTCGGCAAACAGGATCGTCGGCACGTAGGCGCCCGCACCGGCGAGGTTCTCGGCTGCCTGGGGCGGAATGGCGGGACGCGGCTCCGTGGCGACATCGGGGTCGGTCGCGAACCCATAAGCCCCGAACGGCGGGGCAGGCACCAGCCGGGCCGTGAGGACCAGGTCGCTCGCCGGGAAATCCGTCTCGCCCTCGGGGCGTTGGACGGCGATCTCGACGTCTCCCTCATCGCGGTATACGCCCGGCCGCAACGCGTCTTTGACAGGCCTGGGGAGATGCAGGGCAAGGGCCTGCGCCGGAGCGGGCAGGGGCTGGACGGTCTGTCGCACGACGTGGAACAGGCAGTACGCCAGCGGGGACTCCGGACCGGCCTGGCCGATCGCATCGACGCGGTACTGCAGCAGATCGCCCTCGCCGACCTCCTCGCCGCCGCCGATGGCGTTGTCCACGAACTGGAACTGCGGCCGGATCAGGGTGCCATCGCCGGGGTCGAGCCAGCACGGCGTCACATCGGCGACCACCGGTTTCGCGCGGGAGCGGCTCAGGTTTGTCCGCGTTACGCGGAACGTCTCGAAGCCGGCCTCATAGATGGTCAGCGGCGTGTCGCCCGCCCGCGATTCCTCGAACCGGAAGTCCCAGGCTAGCGCGATTTCGTCGTCGGACTGGAAGTAGCGGCCGGGGAGGAAGTCGTACTCGCGGTCGATCGCCGCATGCTCGATGCTCTTCAATCGCACGCCGGAATCGCCGGCCAGGGTGTGGGGCGTGGGGCTCGCCTCCGTCCCCAGGTCGATCAGCAGGGGGACGGGGTCGGGTACGTTCTCGGTGGCCTCCAGCTCGAACAGGAGGATCGACCGGAGGTGCCGGGCGATCTTGTAGGAGGCCGCGGCGGCGCTGCCCGGCTCGGGGGCGCTGGGGTCGCGGAACAGGCCGAGCACCTCGGCGGCGAGCAGCTCGGTGGAGAGCCCCTCGCTGTCGGCGTCGGGGCCGCTCAAGGGCTGTTCGGGCCGCCGGCAGGCCTGCGAGACTTGCTGGTCGTAGTCGCCGTCGCGCCGGAGGTAGGGCGTGTGCTGCCCCTCTGGGGCAATGCCTGCCGTGGGGTCGTCGGCGTCGGCGGCTGTGGGCACACGGGTCCGCGGATCGGCGATCTCCTCGGCGTCGCTCGCCAGGGCGATGTCGGGGGACATCTCCTGAGACTCGGCCAGCGCGGCCAGGAAGTGCCTGACCGTGAGGGGTTGCGGCTGCTCCTGCTCGGCCTCGGTATCGTCCCCCTCGCGCTGGGCTTCGGCAAGGATCTCCTCGGGCGTCATTGATCACGGCGGCGTCGCCCAGGTTCTCCGTCCAGATCAGGGGCGTAACGCCCGGGATGGGCGGATCGGCGTCGCCCAGGAAGCCGCGGAACCGGCTCGCCCCGAGCGCGGTGAGATTCAGCTCGTAGCGGGTGCCGGGATCGGCCAACGGGTCGTTTGGGTCGAAGCCGTCCTTCAGGCCCGGGTAGTCGCGGCCGGGCTGCGGCAGCAGCGAGACGGCCAGGAACTTCCCATCGCGGACGCGGCGCTGGCGGTAAACCCAGTCGGTCGGCGGCGTGGCCAGGGCCAGGGGCGCCATGCCCACCGGCGCAAAGGCGAAGCCGCCGTTGATGGGCGGGGGTAGCAGTTCCTCGAGCCGGCCGCGCACGGCCTCGATCTTGTCGGGGCTGAGCTGAAACGCCACATTGCCCGCAATCCGGTAGCCCTTGACGCTGACCGACACGTGGGCATCGCCGCGGAAGCCGATGCCGTCGGCGTCGAGCGCGGCGGTCAGCGCCGCGGAGATCGAGATGTTGAACGAGGCGCTGAAGTCGATCCTCAGCTTGATCTTGAACCACTTCGAGATCTTCTTCGACAGCGAGACGTGCGCCTCGGCCGAGACCAGCACGGTGGCCCCGAGCCGAACGTCGCCCAGCAGGAGCGGGCGCATCGACGAGTCGATGGCGCCGGCGAACGAGCAGCGGAAGTAGCCCGAGCCGCTGACCTTGAGCGACGCGCCGGCGTCGCCGATCGGGGTGCGGAAGTCGATCCCGGCCTCGGCATCGAGGCCGACGTCGATAGCGAAGTTCAGCCCGAAGCAGAGAGCGCCGCGATACAGGCCGTAGCGAAATCCCGCGGTGAGAGTGCCGCGCAACGGCGCGGGCAGGGACAGGGCGGCCCGCGTCTCCCACGGCCAGCCGACCTCGACCATCAGCCCGTTGCGGTCCGCCTGGAGCCGGAAGGTCGTCCGGACGCTGTTGAGCATCTTGCCGAGCAGCTCCGGAGCGTCCTTGCCGAGGCGCGGGTTGGGCAGCGTGCGGAAGTAGGCCGAGAGCGTCTGCTCCCGCGGCGAGAACGCCACCGCGCCGCGCGCCACGGGGTTGCGCTGGAACTCTTCTGAACGCGCCTCGTTCGGTGAGACGAACAGCCACCCGGTCAACGCCATCGTGAGCTGGAGGCGGTTGTCAAGCGCGACGAGCACGCTGCCGACCATCGGGTGCGTGGTGTCCAGTTCCTCCTTCGTCAGGGTGATCAGCCCGGCGGCGACGAGCATCCAGTTGGGTGTGTCGGTTGCGTGGGGCGGTGGGTTCGGCACCCAAGCGGCCAGGGTGCGCGGGTTCGGCAGGCCCTCGGGATCATCCACGAACCGCGAGATCCGCTGCGCCAGCGGCGGCTGGCCCGGCTTGTACTCCAGGCCCCGCAGCGCCTGGTTGATCCCCAGGCCGACTCCCAGCGACCGGAGGTAGAACTCGGCGAACAGCGGCAGCTCGTAGTCGGCCTCGAAGTAGACGGCCAGGCTCGGCGTCATCTTGCCGTCGTCGGCCCTGGCCAGCGTCAGCTTCACCAGGCCGGAGAGCGGCGGCAGCGCATCGGTTTGGATCGTCACCGCGCCGCCGAAGCCGATCTCGCCCTCGGTGCTGAACCCGCCGGACGTCGTCAGCGCCACGCCGATGCGATCGACCGTGAACGAAGGCGCCCCAGGGCCTCCCACGCCGATCAGCGTGATGCCGCCGAAGGTCAGCCGCGAGTCCACGCCCGGCAGGTTCTGGAGCGTCACATCGCCGATCAGCTTGAAGTCCCGCTCCGGCTTCTTACCGATGGTGATGCCGCTCAGATCGACGAGAAACACCTCGGCAAACTCGAACCGCTTCGGCGGGAACCGAAACGTCAACTCCGTGCCGTGGCCGATCTTGACGGGGTTCAGATCCTCGAACTCGCAGCTAATCCCCGAGAACAGCTCGGAGAGCGGTCCCACCTCGCCCGCGGAATGCCCCCGCGCGGGCTGGAAGGCCACCGAGCCGGTCATGCGGCCTTCGGACTCCCACTTGTTAGCGGCCGTGTTCCAGCTCGTGCCGAGGTGGACGTGGCTCAGGCGGAACAGGCAGAAGAGCGCCTCCAGCCGGAACTCGATGATGCCTGTGATGTCGAACGAGCCGTCTACCCGGAGCGACTGCGTCGCCGGGTCCTGGGCCATCGCCACGCGGAACGTACCGGTGGCGTCGTCGAAGTAGCGCAGTTTGCACGAGGCCTGAAGACTGCCGTGCGTCAGCCGGCTGTTCGAAAACCGCAGCTCGCCGACCGACGGCTCGTCGCCGTCGCTTTTTTGCGGGCGCTGCACGCCCAGGCCCGTATCCCGGTCGAACCCACTGTCCAGCTCGTCGCCGAAGCCGACCTTCTCGGCGCGGGCCGCGCCCTTGAGGTCGAAGCCGCGAGAGGCGAGGCCGAGCTCGCCGATCTCGAAGCTGAAGCGCATGTCCTTGGGCTGGGGCAGCTCGCCGGGAGCGATGCCGTCGCTGGCCGGCACGCGGACCACGATGTTCGCGGGCGTCGCCTCACGTGTCCGCTCCTGGTTCCAGAAAAACGACGGGTCGCGGGGGTCGAGGCGAAACGTGAAGGCCGTCCCCTCCGGCACGTGGATCGACATCAGCGGGCCCAGGCGGTAGCCCGAGGCGAACTGGCGATCGACAACCCGTAGCGTCACCTCGGGATCGACCCGGAAGGACGCGGCCGACAGCCGGACCGACCCGCCCTGGAGCACTGCGCCGACCTCGAAGCCGAACATCCCGTCGGCCTCCAGCAGCGACGTGCCGGCCGGCGCGCCGTCGGGGATCGACGACTCGCCGCCGAGAACCAGCCGCAGCGGGACCTCGAGACGGTACGTCAGCCCGTCGGGCGCCACGGCGAACCGCAACGCGCCGGCGGCGGCATCGCGAAAGGTCGCCAGCCCCGGCATGGCCGTGCCCAGCAGGTCACCCGCAAACGACCGCAGCCGCCGCTTGTCGTTGATCACGAGCTGGGTGAACGCCTCAAAGAGCGCCGGGCTCACGATCGGCCGGCGGTCGCGCCAGGACAAGAGCGCGCCGGTGACATCAGGCACCGGCCCGGGCGTGGACAACCGCAGCAGGCGGCCGATGTCGGGGGCGCCGGGCATGTCCTCCCAGAGGTGGTTGATGACCTTCGTCGTCGCCCCGCGCGCCTCGGCGAACAGGTCGAGGTCGAGGTCGGCCAGGAGATCCTCGCCATCGGGGATCGATAGGGTCAGGCCGTCCTGGAGCGACAGCGCCAGCGCGACGGGCTTCCGGAAGGTCAGCCGTGCAAGCGGCGAACCCAGATCGACCGTGGGATGGTCGGAGTCGTCGAGCAGGCTGGAGAGCGTGCCCATGAGCTTGCCGCCGGAGAGCCCGGCAAGCAGCTCGAAACTCGCGTTGTCGGGCAGGCCGATGGGGAACCCGGACAGCAGCCGCGTGTCCAGCTCGGCGGGGTCGAACAGGGCGGTCCCCTCGGTCTCGTCGAAGGCGAACTCGCCGAAGTCGGCCGGGTCGTCGTCGCCAGCCGCGGCGAAGCTCAGATCGAACGGCCGGTTCAGGAACGGCACGTCCATAGAGAGCGCTGTGCGGATCGTGCCCACGAGGTGGCCGAGACCCGCATCGAAGTCGAGGCCTGCCAGCCGGAGCTTGGCCGCGGGCAGCTTCACGGCCGCGCCCGGATCGACCAGCTCGCTGATGTCGAGCGACAGGTCCTGATCGGGCGGGATCGGCGTGTCGGGCGCGACCGAGATCAGCGGCAGCTCCTCGGCCTCCGCCCCCGGGCGCGCCAGGCTGGCCACCCGCATGACCGAGGTGTCGAGCTTCAGGTCGATCAAGGCCGGCGGGTTCAGGGGCACGCGCAGGCCGGTGGGCGGGTCGGTCGGCAGGGCGCCGCTGCGGGTGAAGACGACCTCCTGGAAGGCGCGCGGGCCGCTCAGGACCGCGTCGTCGAAGACCGTCGAGACCAGGCTGACGCCGAACCGATGCTTGCTGCCGGCGAACGTCGGCGCCGTCAGCTCGACCAACGCCGTCGAAGTCGCCGAGCCGGTGGCCGACAGCGCATAGGGCCGCGGCGGCAGCGCCCCGAGCACTGCCGGGCTGGAGGTAAAGGCATGCCGGCCGGGCCGCAGACCCAGCACGATCTCCAGGTTCGGCCCGCGCAGGACGATCCCGACCGATCGCAGGCTGAGGGTCACGAGCCAGAAGTTCCCCATGCGGAGCGGGGTCACGCCGGGCGTCGCGCCTGGAACCGCCCAGACGCCGTCGCCCGTCAGGGTGCCGATTTCGGACAGGACGGCCGGGGGGACCGTGCCCGCGTCCAGGTCGGCCGGATGGCCCGCGGCGGGAGTGGGTGCCCCGATGGAGATCAGCCCCGCCTGATCCAGGCCGAACCCGCTGGGGTTGTCCGCTGGGTTCGGCGTGGTCCACGCGGGCCACGCCGCGACCCCGAGCAGCTCGCCGGGGAACGGGTCGCCGGGGCTGGGATACTTCGTCGCGATGTAGGCCGTCAGGGCATCGAGCAGGCGGGACTCCTCCGCGCCCGTCCAGCCGGCCGGCGGCGTGTTCAGGCCGACGTCGGCGACCGCCTGGGCCAAATCCGGGTGGACGGTCGTCGCGGTTGCAGTCCGCCGGACGATCTGCCCCGGCGCGCGGAGGTGCCAGTAGAGCAGGATCGCCCAGGCCGTTTCCGAAGTGAACACATCATCGAGCGTCGGGCGGGCCGTGCTGCCCACCGCGTTCAGCGTGTCATCCGGCCACGGCAGGGAGCCGAGGTCGCGCAGGCGGATTCGCAGCAACTCCCAGACGCCCTTGCCGAAGCCGGGCCGCCGCGCGGCCTGCGCCAGGCGGTGGGCCCAGTGCCAGTCGCGCAACGCCTCGGCGGCCGTCGGCCCGAGCGGCGGGTCGAGCCGGCGGAGGTCGAACGGGTCGGCGCCGGGGGCCGACGGCGGGGCCTCCAGCGGATACCCGTTGCGCTCGAAGGCGACCGCCCCCAGGTGCCGGTAGGTCGCCTTGTCCCACAGGCGCTCGCCGTGCGCGATCGAACCCAGCGTGTGCCAGGGCAGCTCGGATTGGAGGCCGGCGTCCTCGATCGCCGGGCGGAAGTCGCGCAGGTCGAACTCCCGGGCCAGCGCGAACAGGGCACCGAGGCCGCCGACGACCTTCGCGGCGCCTCCCGCGCCGACGACCTCGTCGCGCAGGACGAACGGGCCGAGAGACGTGATGCCGGCCGTCGAGGCGTCGATGCCGTCGAGGAACCCGCCGCAGGCCACCTCGCAGACGGCGCGGACGATCCGGAAGACTTTCTTCTCCGCGTCGGTCAGCGCAACGGCCGACCCGGTCATCCGCTCGGGCGTGACCTCGCCGGCCGGCTGGCACGGGCGGAAGTCGGGGTCGTTCCGCGACCGCGGCCCGAGGCCGCACGCGGCGAACGCCCCAAGCCGTTGCCGCACCCTCGTGCCGCCGGTGAAATCGACGACGAACATCCGATGATCCGGGTCGCTGTCCTCGGCCGCGCCCCAGAGGTTCGGGTTGACGACGGCGTCGCCCGACGCGTCAGTGCAGGACTGGACGACCACCGGGCAGCGGAGGCGGTTCCGCGCCGAGATCCAGTGGTCGATCAGCGCGGCGGTCTCGGGGTTGGCCTCGCCCGAGACCGGCCCGGTGTAGGGCATCGTGTTGGCGACCGGCTCGAGCGTGTCGGCGTAGGTGTCGGGGGTGGCGGGTCGATCAGCCGCGCGACGGACCGGCCCTTGGCGTAGGCCTGAAACTGGCGGAGGCCCTCGCGCATGCCGTCGCCGGCCAGGTTGCCGAAGCCGAGGATCGCCAGGTCGTCGCGGAGCCGCGCCGGCGTCGTCGGCCGCAGCGAGCAGCCCGGCGGTTCGAGCCGCACCTCGCTCGCTCCGGACTTCCTCAGCGTGAGCGACGGATGAAGCTCGTTGGGAGTGCTATCTTCCGGGTCGAGCAGCACACGCCAGCGCTGGTCTACCTCCTCGTCGACGACGCGGACGTGGGCGGCGTCGAGATTGATCGGCGTGTGGCGCGTGCCGAAGTCGCTGTCGAGCGCGGCGCGGAGTGATGCCCGCAGCGCGGGCTGGAGCATGCCGGGGACGACCTGCGCCAGCGGGATCGGGCCGCCGATCGCGTGCGCCCGCACGGGCGGCGGCAGGCCGTCGCTGTGGAGCCGGAAGTGCCGGCTCGGCGGGCTGGCGCCGGGGACCTCGCGCTCCATCGGCAGCGACGGCACTTCCTCGAAGACCACTGAATGGCTCGGCGTGTCGAGCCGGACGTTGAAGCGCCGGAGGACTTCCAGGCCCTCGGCGACCGCCTTCTTCTTCTCCGGCAGGTTGTTGTAGAACGTGCGCAGGTCGGGGTGGAACTCCTCGACCCGCCAGCGGTGGCCGTTCTCGACCACGACGAGCCGGGTGGAGGGGGCGAGCGTGATCGCCTGCGGCGGCCGGGCGGACTCGGTCACGCTCCCTCGCCGCGCCTCCAGGAGCGATTCGACGGCCTTACGCCTGTCCTGGATCGTCCGGCGCAGCTCGCGACGGCGACGCTCCCGCGCCCGGATGACTTCGCGCAGCGGCACCGTCTCGCCGGCCAGCTCCTGGCAGACCGCCCGGCACACGAACCGGTCTTCGTGGAAGACCCGGACCTCCGCGACGTCGCGCGGGTCGTACCGCAACAAGACATCCTCACCCACGTAGGCCGCGAGCGTCGGGTCGATGTACCGCAGCCCCGAGAACCGGATGCCATCGGAGTGGACTCGCCGCGTCTTCGGGACAGTCAGGAGCAGCAGGTCGAGTCGTTCCAACGACTCGGGCATCCGCGGCAGGAAGCCGCCGGACGTCCACCGCTCCTGCGGCCTGGATCCCGTCGTCGTGTGGGGTTCGTTGTGGTACTCGTCGATCAGGAACCGCTCCAGTTCCGCGGTTATCTCGGCCAGCGTCAGCCCCGCTTTCGGAACGGCCCCGCCAGGCGCGTAGCCGGGCAGCCGCGGCAGCAGGACCTGGGCGACGCCCTTGAAGAACCGCTCGATCTTCCCCCGGCCGCGGGGCCGCCCGACCATCGAGTTGACCAGCCGGATCTTGAGGTCGGCGGCCACCTGCTCGAGGTGCCGGGAGGTGAAGTCGCTGCCGTGGTCGGAATAGAGGACCCCGGGGATGCCGCAGACCTCCCAGCCCGGCCGGGCCTTGCGCCAGATCGCCTGCTGCAACGCCAGGGCCGTCTGGATCGCTGAGGGGCTGCCGAAGAACAGCGCGTAGCCGGCCACGGCGCGGCTGTAGTCGTCGAGGATGATCGTCAGCCACGGCTTCGCGGGCTGCCCGTGCCCGTCGTCCACCCAGACATCCAGCTCCGTATGGTCGGCCTGCCAGACGGCGTTGGGGGCGTCCGCTTCATGGCGGTGGATCAGGTCGAAGGCGTCGGCATAGGCTTTCGACCCCTCGTGGGCCAGGGTCACCAGGGCCGGATCCAGCGCGCGGACCACGGCGTAGACCGTGCTGTAGCTCGGCGTCGGCTCCCCGAGCCGCTCGGCGAGGCCGATGACCTCGCGATGGATCGACACCGCGGACAGGTGCGGCTTCCCCAGGGCGAGGCCCTCGATGACCTGGTGCAGCGTGTCGGAAAGGTGCCGCCGGCCCCGATCGCTTCGCCCCTTGCGAGCGAGCCCGGCGAGTCCCTCGCGACGATATTGGGCGACCCTGCGTCGGGCGGTGCGGAGAGCAACCCCCTCGTCGCGGGCGACGCGGGCCAGCGGGACTTCACCATCCAGGGCAGGCCGGAGGAGTTCGTAGCGCTCGAAGGCCCGGGCGCGCTCGGCCTCCGAGAGTCCGCTGAGCGGAGGCTGTACCATCGCCGGGATTGCTCCACGAGCACCGTCAAAACGACAAGCCGACCCACCCGCCACGGGGTGAAGTGGTTATCGACAAACGATGCCAAAGAGCTTCGAAGAAGCCGTGCCACTTACCGGCGAACTTAACACATCCCCTCCCCTTTATCGGCCCTCGCATGGCGGAAGATAACCGGTTTTGTAAGCCTTCAGCCGAGTTCAGTGACTTTCTCCGGCAGGGGCGGGAGTTGGCCGGTTTGGAGGTAGGTGCGGATGGCTTCGACGACGGCGGAGGCGGGGTTGCGGCCGCGTTGTTTGAGGGTGCGGAAGACGCTCATCAGGACGGCCTGGGTCTCGGCCCCCTCCTCGCTGCCGTTGGCGTAGCTGTTCTTCCGCGCGATCACCGCCGGGCGGATCCCGCGTTCGGCGTGGTCGTTGTCGAACGGCACGTCGGCGTGGTCGAGGAACGTGAACAACTCCGAGGCGTGCCGTCGCAGCCGCTTCACCAGGCGTCGCGCGTGACGTTGCTCCCACGGCCGGGCCAGCAGTTCGCTCAGGCGTCCGTCCAGGCACCGTCGACGCGAGGCGAACGCCTTCGCCGACAGTTCCTTCCGCCGCTTGCTCAGGCGGATCGAGTCGCGGATCAGCCGCTTCAGCCGCTTCGAGGACTCCGGCCAGTCGCCCTCGGGTTTGTGATAATGCTGGGTCCGTTTCAGGTCGCGCAGCAGGTGCGGCAGGCATTTCTGCTTTATGCGCGCAGGCGACCGCGTTGTAGGCGCCCCAGAAGTCGGTCACCAACACCCCGGCGAACTCCTTCTTGAAGAACCGCTTCAACGCCGGGCTGCCGCG
>ERZ778021.3084-NODE-3084-length-12888-cov-3.032183_pt1 | contig 12888 bp, 11 predicted proteins | sample MGYA00375751_ERZ778021 | MGnify/ENA primary metagenome ERZ778021 (study PRJEB29350, sample SAMN05389814) | bioreactor metagenome | isolation source: Thiocyanate stock bioreactor | place: South Africa: University of Cape Town | collected 2013-08-29 ... | reverse complement strand
ATTGATGGGCAGCCATCGGGATTTTTATGCGAGCTGGATTCTTTGCATGAAGTCTCGCCGGATGATGTTGGCCTATTAGTGTTGCTGCCACTTTGTGGTGCGACGCGCGAGCATCTTGATGCGATTCGAAGATTGCATGAACAGGGAATTAATCTACTGGCATTTGAAAATGTCGAAGGCTTGGAAGATATCTTTGGCGTGGAGCCGTTAGAAAAACCACTGATTGTAACTAACATTTGCGTGAATGATTCGTTGCCCAATAATCCCTTAGCGAAATTGGGAAAGCTAAAAGAATATACCCAGCATCCACTTTGCAAAGCAACATATCGCGCGGCAGGCGCGGATATTTTGCTGCAAGGCGAAGCGCCGGTGTTATTTGTTAATCAAACGAAAAGTGGCAAAGCCGCGCTACTCAATATTCCGCCTTCTGTCGTCCGGCGCGATTCCTTTTATGAACGTGTTGCGTATGGCAGGAATAGCATTAGCGAACTGATGAATCAGTCCGTGGCGATGATGCAGCGGGAACTCGGCGCACCGTCGATTACGACGAGCGTAGGGAAAATAATTTCGTTCGAAGATCAAAATGGTGACTGTCATATCATTGTTATGGAAGACGCCTTTCCCGAAGAAGCCGCATCAATCTCGCCGCTCGTTTCAATTCAATTGCCAGATATTCACCAAAAGAAAATTTCCTGCGACAAACCATTTCAGGTAATATCTTCCGCCGAAAACAGTGTCAAGATTCGCTTGCAACTCGACTGTGAAGAATGCGCCATCATCACCATCAAAAAGGACGAAATTAACCTGCCTGTAAAGCGACGTCATTCTGAGGGTGATTGCGACTGAAGAATCCCCCGAAGCTTCAACGGACTTCGTCGCAATCCGAGGGAATTCTTCGACTTCGCTCAGAATAACGTAGTGTTTTCTAAAATTCAGTGATACTTAACGATATTCTTTGGATAATAACAGGAAGAAACATATATGCTAAAAGAAGAAATAGCCCAACGTGAACTGCCACCTTTGTTGCTCATGAAGGATGGAAGAACTGTCTCGAAAGGATTGTGGCCGCAACGTAGAGCCGAAATACTGGATATCCTGCAACGTCATCTGTATGGCTACACAGCGGTTCCACCAGCGAAAGTTGTCGGCGAAATTATTGATCAGAGCCCTATTAATGCTTTTGCTGGAAAAGTGAATCAACAGCAAATTCGTATTGAATTTGATACGCCGCACGGCGCATTTTCCTTTCCTCTCTATCTCTTTCTGCCGAGAACTAATCCCAATGCGCCCTTGTTCCTGTATATCAGTTTTCGTCCCGATATTCCTGACATCTACTGCCCGATTGAGGAAATCACCGATCAGGGTTTTGCCATTGCGATGATCTATTATGAAGATATTGTAAATGACCATCTCTCTGGTGATTATTCGAATGGGCTCGGTAAATTATACATTGGACAAAAAGGACGCCGCCCCGATGAGTGGGGCAAGATTGGTATGTGGGCTTATGCAGCAAGCAGGGCGATGGATTACCTGCTGACGCGCGAAGAAATTGATCATCAACATATCGCGGTGGCAGGACATTCCCGGCTTGGCAAAACAGCACTGTGGTGCGCTGCCCAGGATGAGCGTTTTATGATGGCAATTTCCAATAATTCAGGAATCTTTGGCGCGTCGGTTTCCAAACATTCAACCGGTGAACGGATATCCGCTTTTCTTGAATGTGGCTCGTGGGATTGGTTTTGCGAGAACCTCAAATCCTATTCAGGCCATGAAGACAGCAACATGCCATTCGACCAACATTTCCTATTGGCCGCTATCGCACCAAGATACATCTGTGTGGGAAGTGCGGAGATTGATCCCGGGGCCGATCCTAAGTCGGAATTTTCTTCCTGCGTTGCGGCAAGCGAAGTGTATGAGCTGCTTGGACTGAACGGCCTGATTACACCGGATGAATATCCGAAAGCTGAAACCAGCCTGCATGCAGGAGAGATTGGATATCACATTCGAAGTGGCCGCCACTATTTCAGTAGAGCTGATTGGAATCAATACATGACTTTTATGAAATCGAAAATGCAACTTTCTTGATGCACAACAAACCCGCAAAAGTACTTTTAGCGAGAAACATGGAAAATATCGAAAGCACCATCTTAATCAACCAAGCCGACATCAAGAAAGTCTTGACGATGAAAGACGTCGTTGAAATTTGTGACGAAACGTTTAAGGGTTTTGGCACCGGCACCACAATCAATCCGACAAAAGTGACGCTGGATTTGGGAGAAATGTCCAACTATCCGCCCTATGAAGGATTCATGAATTCGATGCCAGCTTACGTGGGACATCTGGACGCGGCGGGAATGAAGTTCGTCGGCGGATTTCAAGGAGAACGAAAAGAGCTGGGACTTCCATTCTTGACTGGCCTAATTATTTTAGTGAATCCACATACAGGGAGTTTCACGGCAGTGATGGAAGGCGCGCATATTACCAACATGCGAACCGGCGCACAAACGGCAATCGCCTTGAAATACATGAGGAAATCTCCAACATTGCGTTTGGGAATTTACGGCGCGGGAATGCAAGGACGCACCCAAACTATGGCGATCAGTGAGATTTTTGATCTTAGTGAATTACGCGTTTACGACCGTGATCCGAACTCCACTTTGCGCTTCAAGGAAGAGATGAAGAATTATGTGAAAGGCGACATTGTTATTGCCCAATCTTCCGAAGAAGCGGCGGATGCCGATGCCGTAATTACAGTGACACCAGCTCAGGAAAAGTTCCTGAAGGAAGATTGGATTAAGCCCGGTACGATTGTTTTTCCGATGGGATCGTATCAGGAATGTGAAGATTCGCTACTCTTAAATGCTGATAAAATCGTTGTGGATCGCGTCGCGCAAGCATTGCATCGTGGTGCGCTGCGAGAATTAAACGCACAGGGAAAGATCACCGAAAAAGATATTTTTGCCACTATCGGTGAATTGGCGTTGGGGACAAAAGTACTTTCAGAATCTAATGAACGCATCATTTGCATCCCCATCGGAACCGGCGCTTTGGATGTTGCTGTGGCGCAAGTAGTGTTGGAAAGAATTAAAGCGCAAGGGCACAGCGCGTCTTTTTCATTTGTTTAAAAGTTATCTATTTAGAAAAAATCATGTCATCCAATAACATCATCACTCAAGAAAATTCTCGAGAAGGAGCACTGGATTGGCAGCTCACTCGCGTGCAATTGGACAGCGAAGGAATTCGGTCATCCCTTATCGAAGGATATTGTTCACGACAATCGGTGCAAGCGGGCGAAGAGTTGCAGGTGATGGTGAGCACGAATCCTGCGGCGCGATTTGAAGTAGAAATTTTTCGCATGGGTTATTATGGCGGACGCGGCGCGCGATTGATGAAATCGCTTGGCCCGTTTGAGGGAAAAGTGCAACCGGACGCGCCAATTGGCGACAACCGTTTGCGCGAATGCCAATGGGAAGCATCGGTTAAATTTATTATTCCTGACGATTGGATCAGCGGCGTTTATCTGGGACGTTTGACCACATTACCAGAGAGTTCCGATGAACCGTATTGGCAAAGTTATGTCGTTTTCATCGTGCGCGATAATCGTCCGGCTGACATCATTTTTCAATGCAGCGACAATACTTGGCAGGCGTATAATAAGTGGCCCAACAATTGGTCGCTTTATACCGATCCACGCGGTGCGCATGCGGCAAATGTCTGCGCCAGTTTCAATCGGCCTTATGGAAAATATTGTCAGATTTTCGAAGCGCCGCAATCGGTTGGTTCGGGTGAGTTTTTACTTTGGGAATTTCCGTTGGCATTCTGGCTGGAAGAGCAAGGATATGATGTCACGTATGTTTCCAATTCTGATGTATTAAATAGCGAACAACTGACCCGCGGCAAAGTTTTTCTCAGCGTTGGGCATGATGAATATTGGGATTTGCGGCAATACGACGCGGTGAAAGATGCCATAGAAAATGGTGTCAGCGTGCTATGGCTTTCTGGGAATTCTGTGCATGGAGTTAGCCCGTTGACATCATCGTCGATTGGTGAAGCAAAGCGGACGATTTCGCGTGCAGGAGTTTTTGGCGGGATGGATGAAGCAACCGTTCGGGAGTATGCGCATTTTTATGCTGGCATCACTTTTCATGGTCCAGACGAAAGCGATATTATTGGAGCCCGTACGGTGACGCCTTGCACAGGCGGCGGCGATTGGACTTGTACGCTACCTGAACATTGGATTTTTAACGGCACCGATATGAAAGCCGGTGATAAAATCCCCGGTCTCATCGGCTGGGAATCGCACGGCGATCCGGCAGATATTCCAGGGCTTGAAGTAATCGCGGAAGGTAATAAATGGGGCGGTGGCACAAAGCTGGGAAAATGGTCTGCGACAATTTTCGAAGGTCCCAAAGGCAATATCGTCTTTAACGCGTCAACAATTTTTTGGACGCAAGGACTAAGCACACCGCCAGGACACATTCTGCCCTGGTCCCATTTTAGTCGGCCACATGGAGTGGATGAACGCGTGCAGAAGATAACGAAAAATGCGTTGGATCACGCGTTGCGTAAAAGTACTTTTATAGAGAGTGCATAACTATGAAACAACAAAGTCAATTTATGAGTCGAGTGAAGAAACTGAGCCTCGTTCTAATCGGCGTTTTGGTTTATCACATGCCAATCGCGCATGCCCAGCAAGGCGAGCCTCTTCAGAAGAAATTTATCGCTTCCGGTTGGGATGAACCTGATACCGCAAGACTGCGCGCCAATCTCAAAGAGATGGAGCAAACGCCTTTTGACGGCGTCGTCATTAGCGCTCGGGGAACGGGTGGTGGCAAATCTATTCAAGTGCGAAGTACTTTTTCCGCGGAGCCGTGGAAACAGGAATGGTTTCAGAATTGCGTGGATGACTTAAAAGCTGTCCATTCCACCAAGCTGACGGATAATTTTATTCATGTAGGCGCAAATCCCGGAAACGTCGATTGGTTTGATGATGCTGGCTGGAAAGAGATTATCAACCATTGGCGCATCGCCGCCTGGATTGCCAAAGAGGGAAATCTCAAAGGCATCTTGTTTGATCCCGAGCCATATACAAAACCATATAAACAATTCCAATATATCTTGCAGGCCGATAGCGGCAAACATACCTTAGAGGAATACCAGGCAAAAGCCAGGCAGCGCGGACGCGAGGTTATCTCCGCAGTGGCGGCGATTGATCCCAACTTTATGATCTATACATACTTTATGAATAGCGTCCAGACATCAGCGCTCAACGCCTCGAATCCCGCGATGGCGGCGCGCACCTCTTCTTATAATTTGTATCCGGCGTTTATCAACGGCTGGCTGGACGCGGCACCGCCAACCATGACTTTTGTGGATGGATGTGAGTCTTCGTATTTATATAATAGCCAGGAACAGTTTTTGAACGCAGCGAACCTGATGCGCAATAGCGCGCTGGCGTTTGTGGCTCCGGAAAACCGCGCAAAGTATGGAGCGCAGGTGCAAACCAGTTTTGGCATGTACATGGACGCCAATGTGAATCCATCTACAAACCACTATTATATCGATCCCAAAGGAGAAACTCGCACCAAGCGCTTGCAAACAATTGCAGCTTACGCCGCCAATGCCGCCACCGAATACGTGTGGTTTTATGGAGAAAAATATCGTTGGTGGCCAACGCCCAGTAATAATATCAATCCCGAGAGCTGGGAAGATAAATTACCTGGCATCACCGAAGCATTGCTGGATGTGACGCATCCCAATCGCGCTACAGAACGCGCTGTAGCAGCAGCGTTAAAAAGCGGCAGCGCTGAGAATCGCTTGTTGAATGCTAACTTTGCCCAAGGCCCGGCAAAGACAGCTGAGACAAAGAATGCTTCCCCTGATTGGGAAAATGCGGGCCTTCCGGCGAATTGGAACTCTTACCAGGATGACTATTCCCACGGCGTTTTTAGTTTCGATCCCACAATGAGCCGTAGTGACGACAAGAGCGGCTCGGTGCGACTCGCAGGCGCAGCCAATGGCATGGCTATCCAAACTATTGCGGTGAAACCAGGCGAATCTTATCTGGTTCAAGCATGGACGCGTCATGCCGGACGCGGCCTTAGTGTTGTAGTAGCGCGGTGGAAAACCTCGGATTTTAAATGGATTAACAATAAGGAAATTGATGTGGTGATGTATAATACGGAAAAGCCAGCGCAGAATCAATGGCAAAAGATCCAAGGCATCGTCACTGTCCCCGAAGGAGCGGGAAATTTGGTGTTGCTGCTGATTGTAGCAAATCAACCCACCAAGCAAGATGTGGCGTGGTATGATGATGTCAGTGTGAGCAAAATTAACGGAGAATAATTTGTATGGGCGAGGCGTGCCTCGTCCATACGTAAAAGTACTTTTAGCCTTCACACATCCGGTCCAAAGGGCGCTAATCGTAGAATGGGGTATTGAGAATTTAAGAGCGACGCGTCGCCGGTTTCTTCCCATATCTTCCACATCTGACTCATCATCTTTTGTACGCGCGATTGATGATCCGCATCTGCCGCAAGGTTATGCATCTCATACGGATCAGCTTCCAGATTATATAACTCGTCAAAATCAAAACCGTTGAAGATGAACTTCCAATTGCCCTCCCACAACACGCGTTGCGTGAGCAGCATTCTCCCGCCGAAGTATTCGGAATAGCCGGTTTGAAAATCGCATTCTGCATTTGCTGGATGCCGCAAGACAGGCGCGAAGGAACGGCAGTCGGGATGATCGATGGATTCGCATTCCGTGAGTTCTAATAGTGTCGTGCCAAGATCGTGCAGCCCCACGCGCGCTTGGCTGATTTGGCCTTCGCTGATTCCCGGGCCAGCCACGATCATCGGGATGTTATATGCTTCTTCAGCGGCCATGATATTTTTGCAATACAAACCGTGCGCGCCCAGCAATTCGCCGTGATCGGAAGTTAGGACGACGATGGTGTTTTTCATTTGTCCGGCTTGTTCCACTTTGTCCAGCAAGCGGCCAAACGCGGCATCGATTTCGGAAATGGATGCCCAATAACAAGTGGCGGCTTCGCGGTGCTGACGTTCTGCCCAGTTCTGCCAAACGCGTCCAGCTTTGCGATAAATGTTGGGGCGATCTTTCATGTCATCATGCAAATTTGGCGGCAGCGGCGAAGCATCGACATCGTATTGCGCAAAGGCTTCTTCGCCGCAGATAAACGGATCGTGTGGCTCGGTAACGCTGACAAAACAGCACCACGGATCATCTTCTTCCAATACTTCATCCAAAAATTCCGAAGCTTGAGAAGTCCATTTTCCCATGCCGCGGTGTTCCGGTGGAACATTAGTGACTCCATAAAATCGGCTACGTTGATAGCCAGGCGGAGAATCCACAAAACCTTCCAAGCTGTAATGTGCTTCCTTCGCGGGCGCCGTAAAAGTACTTTTATAAGCATCTTGAAAGCTGTGCTGCTGCCAACCAAAATTCTCTAATTGATTTGTACGCTCCACATGCCATTTGCCAAAGTAGCCGGTTTTATAATCCGCCGCCACAAGGTGCTGCGCCCAGTGCGGATACTGCGTGCGTAGATTCGCCTGATCGTCATCCATCGTATGATTGACCGTCAAAACTCCGTGATTGTGGGGAAGTAGTCCAGTCATCAAGCTAGCTCTGGCTGGTGAGCAAATTGCGTTTGGCGTGTAAGACCGCGTAAATCTCACACCACGTGCTGCCAACTTATCAAGATGAGGAGTTTTGCAAGGATGATCCGCATTCAACACACGTCCCTGCATTTGATCAGTCATCAAAAAGAGGATGTTGGGTTTGGTTGCCATGCGGGGAGTGTAATAGATTGGGCAAAGTACTTTTATCAGTGGATTGTTTTTATGATGATGGCCGATTGATCCGAAGGAGTTGTCCGTTGAAGTTGAGGTTTTCTCGAATAGCATTGTGAATGCGTTGTGCTTGACCGATAAAATCTGCATCGAAAGTGCAAACGATAATCCCGGAATGGTTTGGCATACTGCGATGCAACAGAATAAAATGCTTGCGATTGATAGTTAGAACTATACGCCTTTGCTCGGTGGCAAACGCCAGCACTTCATCATCGGGAATCGCCTGCTCCGCTTTGCCAGCTTCCATGACTGTTAATACATCATGTCCCAAACGCCGCAGCTCTGCTACGGCTGGATAAGGAAAATTCTCATTTGAATAGAGTTTGGCCATAACTACGCATTTTCGTTTTCCTGAATTTGCAATTCAATTTCCTCGCGATGCGCACGAACATAAGCCCAAGCATTGGTTAAATCTTCTGCGCGCAATGTAGGATAACTGCGCAAAATATCCGATTCATTCACGCCTAAGCGACGCGCCTGTTCCAAAACCCAGACGGGGATTCTTGTCCTGGTGATGCACGCTTCGCCGCCACAAACGCCGTTTCGACTTTCTATACCCGGAAAACTGTCGCCAATATCGTTAGCAACCCATTGGAGCAGTTGCGCCTTTTCGGCTCGCGTGAGTGAGGGAAGTAATTTTTGCGCTTCTTGCAAGGCTGTCATGATCGTTAAACCTCAATCTAAGTTTAGCAACTATTATCGATAATGAGATGGCGACAAAAGTACTTTTCGCCACCTACTTCAACAACGGCAACAACAACGACGCCAGCCAGAGGAAAACTCCAAACCCAATAACATCCTGAAAGGCCGTTTCAAACGGTCCAGCTGTGGCGGCGGGGTCGAAACCGAGGCGTTTGCTGAACATAGGGATCAATGTTCCCATGACGCTGGCGGTGAGCATGGAACAGGTCATGCCGATTCCCACTACAACTCCAAACATAATGTGCTGCGACCAGAAAATTCCGACGGCACCTAACACCAATCCGCTCATCAACGCCATGAACAGGGATGCTGCCATTTCGCGGCGCAGAGCTCTGGCCCAGCCGCGCATGCTAACGTGACCCGTATCGAGACCGCGCACCACAATGGCTGCGGCCTGCAATCCCACATTTCCCGAAATCGCGGAAATAACTGGCATAAAAGAGGCCAACAGAATGACTTCGCGCAGCACATGACTGAAACGGGAAATAACGCCGCCGGCGAAGAGCTCTATCAGCATCGTTCCCATTAGCCACGGAAAACGCAATTTAGCAATTTGCAAGGGAGTGCGGCGATCCATTTCTTCCGCGTCCGAACCCACCATGCGCATGATGTCTTCGTTGAATTCTTCCACCATGACGTCGATGACGTCGTCCACAGTGACTATTCCAACTAGAAAGTCGCCTTTGTCTAAAACCGGCATGGCGAGCAAGTCGTATTTTGTGATCAGTGTTGCTACTTCCTGCTGATCGGTATCCACCGACGCGGTGATAACTTCGGTGGTCATGATGTCCGACAGGCGTTGGTTAGCGCCAGCGCTGATTAGTTCTCGTAGCGAAAACACGCCAAGCAACCGGGCATTTTCAGAATGCGGTTGATCTACCACGTAGATGTCGGTTAATTCTTCGACTTCATCTCCCGCATCGCGCACTAATTGGATGGCTTCCGCCACCTTCACATCAGGCCCCAGGCGCATGAAAGCGCCGGTCATCAAACGTCCAGCGGTGTTCTCTTCATAAGCCAGCAACTCCCGCACGGCAGCAGCGTCTTCCGGCGCGCGCTGGGAAAGATCCGAAAGGAAAACCTCCGCCTGTTCGGGATCAGCCTCAGATACAACTTCCGCAGCATCATCCGCAGGCAAATGATCCAGCAACACAGCGACGCGTCCAGGCGGAGCATTGTCCAGCAAATAGCGGGTGGTTTCTGATTCCAGCTCGCGAAGAACGTCTGCTGCGATCTCATTATCAAGCCAGTTAAAAAGCGCCAGCGATTCGGGAAGTGTCAGATCGCGCATCGCCTCAGCAATGTCTTCGGGACGTTTATCCGATAGAACTGCGGTGAGACCTGAGTCGCCGCCGCTGGAAAGCGGAATGCGTAAGGCAGCTACCAGTTGATGCACAAATTCTTCGTTGAGGTGGTTCGCCATGCTCACCGCCGCCTGTCATGCTTTTTTTCATTATGACCTCTCAAATTTATCTATATTTCACGCACGACAATGTGGAAGCGGCATCCTACCGCTTGCCCTAAAAACGGCGAGACGCCGCTTCCAGTATCTCTCTATCTCTCTAAAAGTACTTTTCCGACGGCTGCCATAGCATATTTATTGGTTAAATCCACATGCAATGGCGTCACCGAAATATACCCATCGCGCACAGCGAGGATATCAGTATCGTTGTTTTCGCTGCGATCTACCAGTTCGCCGCCACGCCAATAATAGGCACCTATTTGCGGCGCTTCGTATTTCACAATATCACCTTTATAACGGCGACTGCCTTGCGACGTCACTTTGACGCCTTTGATTTTCACAGGCTCCAGGTTTGGCACATTTACATTGAGAAAGGTATCTTTAGGCAGCTCCATCAAAAGTACTTTTGATGTCAGCTCCACACAGAAATCGCAAGCTGCTTGCCATCTTGGATTCTCCCAATCCGCCAGTGAAAAAGCCATGCTGGGAATACCATTTAACATACCTTCCATCGCTCCCGCAACGGTGCCAGAATAATGCACATCATCACCCAGGTTAGGTCCCAAATTAATTCCGCTAATTACCAGTTCCGGTTGCCAGTCCATCAATTGCAGCAACGCCAACGGCACACAATCCGCCGGAGTCCCGTTGGACGTGAATGCAATTCCTTCGTCCGTTTCAACGCGGTTTGCGCGCAGCGGCTTGTGCATAGTGATGCTGTGTGAACATGCCGATCGAGGACGGTCAGGCACGCATACAAAAACGTCATGACCAGCATTTTGCAATGCGCGCCAGGCATTGTGCAAGCCAGGCGCGTAAATGCCATCGTCGTTTGTCATTAATATCTTCATAGGGATGGAGGTTCGGGGTTTGGGGTAAAAGTACTTTTGCCTGTCTAAGCTGCGTCGGGGGCGACAAACTTATCCATAAACATTACGCTGATGACCGACAGCGACAACCAGGACGATAAGTTCTTCATCCTCAATTTTGCAGAGGATGCGGTAATCTCCCACACGATAACGCCATAACCCGGTCTTACCAGCGCTCAATGCTTTGCCAAAACGTCTGGGATCGTATTCAGTTTTAATACGCGATCGAAGGTATTTAACGATCTGCTGTTGACTGTGCTTATCGATCTTTTCTAATTCCTTAACAGCAGAATCGCGCCATTTAATCTTTCAGGATGCCAAGACGCTCCTCCACTTCTTCCATTGTCCAAGTGCGCTCAGACTTTTTAAGTCGTTCCGTAGCAATGTAGGTGTCTTCCAGATCTTCAATATGCTCCAAGAGCGCTTCACGTGCGTAAAAAGTCTTGGTGCGCCCAGTACGCTGCGCCAATTTATCCAACCGATCATTAATATCTTCGGGTAATCGAATGGCAAGCGTTGTTTTCATAGCCTGTTCCTTCTTTGTAATACAAGTATAGCAATCTTAAATGTGGGCATGGTAACGAGTGCCTAGCAAAAGATGTTAAAGCGCTTTAACCTTGCCATAAATTTCTATCCTGTTAAAATCCCTAACATCTGTGAAATCGCAGGAGATGACTTTTATGACTTCAACTATCGAACAAAGCGCTTTGGCGCTGTTAGGCGGAAGCAAAACTGTGCAATTGCCGCCGGATGACCTTTTCACCTGGCCCATTGTGACCAAGGAAGATGAAGATGCTGTGCTCGAAGTGCTGCGGGCTGGCGCCATGAGCGGCACCGATGTGACCAAAAAATTTGAGACCGAATTCGCGGCCTGGCAAGGTACGAAGTTCGCCTTGGGATATCACAACGGAACTGCTGCCTTGCAAGCCGCCATGTTTGGCTGTGGCATTGGTCGCGGTGACGAAATCATTTCGCCTTCCCTCACTTATTGGGCTTCGATTTTACCTTGCTTTGGTCTGGGCGCTACGACTGTTTTCGCCGAAGTTGATCCCGTGTCTCTCTGTATTGATCCGGGCGATATCGAACATCGCATCACCGAGAAAACCAAGGCGATAATGGTCGTCCATTATGTCGGCTATCCATGCGACATGGATCCGATTATGGAAATCGCCAAGCGTCACAATCTCAAAGTGATCGAAGATGTTTCCCATGCCCAAGGCGGATTATATAAAGGCCGCAAAGTGGGCGCGATTGGTGATGTGGGTGCAATGTCGCTGATGAGCGGCAAATCATTTGCCACTGGTGAAGCCGGGATTATGGTGACTGATAACCAGGAAATCTATGACCGCGCTGTGGCTTTTGGTCATTATGATCGCTATACGAATGATATTCCGACTGAATCGTTGAAACCTTATGCAGGCTTGCCTCTCGGCGGAATCAAAGGCCGTGTCAATCAACTCTGTGCCGCCATGGGGCGCGTTCAATTGAAGTATTATGATGAGCGTTGCGCAGAAATCGATAAAGCCATGACCTATTTCTGGGATCAGCTGGAAGGCGTTCCTGGCATTCGCGCGCATCGCGTGGATAAAAGTGATGGTTCCACTATGGGCGGCTGGTATTGCACATTGGGGCAATATGTCGCCGAAGAATTGGGTGGCTTATCAGTCTCTCGTTTTTGTCAGGCTGTCGCTGCCGAAGGTGCTTCCGGCTTTTCCCCAGGCTGTAACGCGCCGTTGCATGTGCATCCTGTCTTTAATGATTGCGATATTTATCACGATGGCAAACCAACCCGTATCGCCAATAGTGACCGCGACCTGCGCCAGCCTGCAGGATCTTTACCGATCACCGAAGCCGCTAATGGCCGAGTTTTTCATGTGCCGTGGTTCAAGAAATGCCGCACCGAGAAAATCGATCAATACGTTAACGCCATTAAGAAAGTGGCGGAGAATTATAAAGAACTTTTGGCCGAAGACACCAAACA
>ERZ778021.3074-NODE-3074-length-12949-cov-4.251745_pt1 | contig 12949 bp, 11 predicted proteins | sample MGYA00375751_ERZ778021 | MGnify/ENA primary metagenome ERZ778021 (study PRJEB29350, sample SAMN05389814) | bioreactor metagenome | isolation source: Thiocyanate stock bioreactor | place: South Africa: University of Cape Town | collected 2013-08-29 ... | reverse complement strand
ACATGATCGCGGTGTCCCAGATCCGCCGCCGGGCGATCTTCGCCGTGCAGGCGAACATCCTGACCACCTTATCCCCCTCGGGCAAGATCGCCTTCGCGAACACGTGGTCGTGCCGAAGATCCTGAATGAGGCTCTGGCCCGAGCCTTTGTCTTCGATGAGAACGATGTCGGCCTTCCAGCGTTCCTTCTCACGCACGATGCGCTTCTTCAACGCGGGGTAGTCGAGGCGCTCGCGCACGATATCGAGGATGTAGATCGCGTCCTTTTCCACTCGTGCGGTGATGCCGACCGAGAAGTCGGCGAGTTGGTTGCTCTTCGACGCCGTGTCCCAGCTCTGGACGATCTTGGTCGCATAGCTCTTCTTGGGCAGCGGTTCGGCCCAGCGCTCGAACCAGCTCCACTTGACCATGTCGCCTCCGGGCGGAACGGGCTGTTGCTGGTACTGGGCGGAGAAGGCGGCCGACCCCATCGACGCACGCAGAACTTCCAGCACGTTCAGCGGCTCGCGCTCCGGATGAAGCAACTCGCCGGGGTGACGTCGATGGATACGTCCGGGACCGATCGGAATGGCAACCGCCTCGTCGGCAATGGCCGGGAGGTCGAGATGGACCCATTCGCCGGTTTGCTTGACGTGGCCGACGAGATCATCGACGTGGAGGCGCTGCATGACGATCACGATGGCGTCGTTGCGCTTGTCGTCGAGACGCGAGAGCAGCGTCTCGTCGAACCAGCGGTTGACCTTGGTGCGCTCCGCTTCCGACTGCGCGTCGGCCGCCTTCATTGGATCATCGATGATAACGATGGACCCGCCGCGGCCGGTCAGTGCGCCGCCTACCGTCGCTGTCAGACGGTAGCCGCCCGCAGTCGTCCTCACCTCGTCTTCGGTTTCCTTGCGCGGATCGATCCGCATCCATGGATAGAGCGCCCTGTACCAGTCGGCCCTGGCGACGCGGCGGAACTGGTTGGCGTAGTCCGCCACAAGCGTCCGGGCATAGGAGACGGAGATGATCCGCTTATGCGGATCATGGCCGAGCACCCATGCCGGGAATGCCACGGATGTGATCAGGGATTTGAGGCTGCGCGGCGGCAGGGTTATGATCAGGCGCTTGATCTTGCCGGCCGCCACCTGCTCAAGATGATAGGCTATCGCCTCCAGATGCCAGTTGTGCAGATAGACATGGCCCGACATCAGCTCATGGAAGCAGCGCTCTGTAAACGCAGCGAGCTTCTGCCGCAGCAACGCCTCGAACAGCCGCTTGTCCGAGACGGTCATTCGCCCGGCACCTCATCGCCGCCACGCAGATGTCGCACCAGGATGGCCTCATCTTCTTCCCGCAGGCGCGCGGCCGCGGCCGCGTCGATGGCTTCAGCAACTTCACTGGCCAAGCCATGGTCCCGGGCGATCTTGAGGATGTGATCGGTCGCCTTTGAATCGCCCTTCAGGGCATTGTTCATATTGGTCTGGATCAACGCCTCGAGTTTGGTCATCCGCTTCTTGCCGCGAGGTGTCTGCACCGTGATCTTCTCGTGCAGCGTCGCCGCCACGATCGCCTGGAAGCTCTTGCAGCCTCTCGGCCTCCCCTTCGGGTTTCCGGACTGGCCCGGTCGGAAGCGACTGTGCACCGGCGGTCTGCCGTAGCCCACAGTATAGGAAGGGGCCGGATCCCCGTTGTCGGATGCCTCCGGCGTTTCCGGCTCGGCCGCAGGCATAGGCGGCTTGCGAGGATCGCTCATGAGCTCGGCTCCGCGACCGATCTCGACACTGCCTCGACATGTGCCGACGCCTGACGCCGCGCCGCGACCTGATCGAATGTCTCTCCGGTTGAAGCGAGCACGGCGTCGTCATGGGCGAAGAGCTGCCATCGGCGGATGGCGGTGTCGCAGTAGAGCGGATCGAGTTCGATCGCGCGGACCCGCCGTCCGGTCTTCTGCGCCGCGATCAGGATCGTGCCCGAGCCGCAGAAGGGGTCGAGGATGATGCCGCCGCGCCGCGAGCAGTCCTTGATGGCGTCCGCTACCATGGCGACGGGCTTGACCGTCGGGTGAAGCGCCAGCTCCTCTCGCGCGTCCTTCGTCGGCGAGGTGACGCCGCGATAGTTCCAGACGTTCGTGCGGTAGCGCCCGGTCTGGCCCAGCTCGAAGGCGTTGATATGCGGCGCCCCGCCGTTCTTGAAGGCGAAGATCAGCTCGTGGCGGGAGCGATAGAAGCTTCCCATTCCGGCATTGTCCTTCACCCAGACGATGAGGTTCTTCAGCTCGGCATAGACAGCTCGGCCGGCGGCGCTGATCTCGTCGACATGCCGCCAGTCCATACAGATGAAGTGGATCGAGCCGTCACAGCTCCAGGAGGCCAGGCGCTGGAAGGCGGTCTGCAGGAACGCGACAAACGCCTCCTCAGACATCTCCCCCGAGGCCATCGGGAACTCGCGGTGATGATCCGAGCTGCTGACATTGCCCTTGATGCGGACGTTGTAGGGCGGGTCTGTGAAGACCATCTGGGCGACATCGGGCCTACCGTCGCCGGCCGACATCAGCGCGCGATAGACCTCATCGTCACGCGCATCGCCACAGGCGAGACGATGCTCCCCGAGCTGCCAGACATCGCCCGGCCGGCTGACGGCCGTGCCCGTCACCTCCGGCGGCAGTTGATCATCGCCTTCGTCCTGCGGCGATGGCCCAGTCTCGGCCGGCTCGAGCAGCGTATCGATCTCTGCGACAGAGAAGCCGGTGATGCCTATGTCGATCTCGCCGACATCGGCCAGGAGGAGACCAAGCTCCTCACCGAGGATGTCCTCGTCCCAGCCGGCATTTTGCGCCAGCTTGTTGTCGGCCAGCACATATGCCCGCTTCTCGGTGTCCGTCATCGAGGACAAAGCGAGGCACGGCACTTCCTTCATGCCAAGGAGTTTCGCCGCCTCGACACGGCCGTGGCCGGCCAGGATCATGCCGGCATCATCGACGAGCACAGGATTGGTGAAGCCGAAGCGACGAATGCTGTCGGCAATCTGCCGCAACTGCTTCTTCGAATGCGTGCGCGCGTTCTTTGGATATGGAACGAGAGCGTCCGGCGGAAGCATGAGGAGCCGGTCACCATACGACGGGACGGCCGGATCGGCACCTGAGCGGGACTTGGCGCGGACCTTCATGCGAACTCTCCACGATTGGAGTCCGAACCATGGGTGGGGCTGTCACTGGCCGATCGGGCGTCGGCCATTTGAAGGCTCAACTCGTGGAGCAGGATCGCGGCCGAATAGAGCTTCAGGGTCATGGGCAGTTCATTCTGCGGAACCGCCGGCAGCTCAGCCACTTTCTCCGAAAGCGGCCGGAGCACGCGCTCCTCGTAACGGCGGACCGCAGCCGCCACCTGTTCTTCATCCTTGAAGTCGAACGGGAGATCAGGGTCGAGACCCATTTCCTTCATCACCCGCAGGCGCGCCCGAGCCCGTTCAAGGCTTCGGTTCACCGCATCGAGCCCTGGAGCAGCGGCGTCCTTGAGAGCCGACGGGGCTTCGACGAAGTAGGCGATCAGTTCGAGAACGGTCTCCGCCGGCTTTGCATCACGCCGATCCCGCGCCTCTTTGAGAAGGCGCTCTTTCTCTCTCCCCCACCTGATCCGCGCACGCCGAACGTCTTTATCATCTGCGTAGCCGACGCTTCTTAAGAAGGGCGCCAGCGGGGAATGCGGTGTATGTATATAGACGTCGGCATAGCGCGCGAGCGCCCTGAGATCCCGTTCCGCATAAACGGCGGTCCCCTTGGGACGTCCGCGAGATCTCTTTGCGGGCGGTGATTGATCGGGGCTGGTCATGCGCTCTCCACGGATCGGAAAGCGCACTATGCGACTACGGTCGGCCGAAGCAACGACATTAAAATCCGAATAGGTAATTTAAATTATGAAGACTGCGACGGGCTCGGTTCGCCCGGATCTCTGCAATCCGCCTGCTGCTCCCTGTTCGTCGCGGATGTTTCGCTGTTTGCGAAGTAGGGAATTTGGGTCGCAAGGTGCTGATTTCGGTCAGCTATTACCCGTTTGCCATCCGCCGATTCCCGCATTAACGAGAAAATGTCCCTGAAAACTGACCCTTATCTGCGAAATCGCTGCCAGAGCGGGGTTCGCGAGAGACTGCCTACTGCACCACCCAGTCCTCCCCTTTTCGCCCTGCTTCGAGGCCTCGCAATAGCGCCGCGTTTTCCGCGGTTTGCGGGAGAAAGACGCCGAAGGCGGGGGAAGCTGCCATGCCGCCCGTCAGGATCGCGGCTCTGGCCGGCCGACGGCGCTTCCGCTTGCCGGGCTTTGGAAAGCGGTCATCCGGATTGACGAGCGCATTCAGAACGCTCGCGCCTGCGCTCCGCCCGGTCTCGGACCCAGCATCAGCACCATGGAGCCGAGCACGGCTGCGATGGTCGAGCCAAGCAGGATGCCGATCTTCACGCTGTCCCGAAGTGCGGGGTTGTCCGGGAACGCCAGCAGGCCGATGAACAGGCTCATGGTGAATCCGATGCCGCACAGCAGCGCCACGCCCAGCACGTGAAGGGGCGCGGCATTCGCAGGCGCGTCGGCCCAGCCCAGCTTCACGGTGGCAACCGCGGTGCCGTAGACGCCGACGACCTTGCCGACGACCAGCCCGCCTGCGACGCCGAGGGTAAGCGTGTCGGTCAGCGCGGAGGCGTTGACGCCGGCAAGCGACACGCCGGCATTGGCGAAGCCGAAGATCGGAACGATGAGGAAGGGCACGAACTTGGCGAGCGCGTGTTCGAGGCGATGCAGGGGCGAGTTGACGGCCCGTTCGCCGTCACCACCGGCCGGGCGGACGAGCGGAATGGTCAGGGCCAGCGCCACGCCTGCGACCGTCGCATGCACGCCGGACAGGAGAACGAGCAGCCAGAGCACCGCGCCGAGCACGAGATAGGGCAGCAGCATCTTCACGCCCCTGCGGTTGAGCACAAAGAGGCCGGCAAGGACGACGGCCGCGCCTCCCAGAGCCCAGAGCTGCAGGTCGCCGGTATAGAAGATCGCGATGATGACCACGGCGCCGAGATCGTCGATGATGGCGAGGGCCGTCAGGAACACCTTCATCGAGGCCGGCACGCGATTGCCGAACAGCGAAAGCACGCCCAGCGCGAAGGCGATGTCGGTCGCCGTCGGTATCGCCCAACCGCGGATCACCTCGCCGTTGCTCCAGTTGAGCGAGGCGAAGATCAGCGCCGGGACGGCCATGCCGCCGGCAGCGCAGATGCCGGGCAGTATGCGGCGCGGCCATGTCGACAGCTGCCCGTCGACGAACTCGCGCTTGATCTCCAGCCCGACGAGCAGGAAGAAGACCGCCATCAGCGCGTCGTTGATCCAGTGGCTGACGCTCAGCGGACCGACATAGGTCTTCAGAGCGCCGAAATACGTCTCGGCCAGCGGCGAGTTCGCCACGATCAGGGCGAGCGCCGCAGCCGCCATGAGGACGATGCCGCCGGACGACTCGCTGTCGATGAAGCGGCGGAACGCAGTGGGACGGACGTGCGGATTGGTGGCCATCGGTGCCTCGGACGGGATCCAGCCGCTGGCGGCCCGACCAGCGCTATCACCTGCCCATGCACGGACGTGCGGACACCCGAGCCGCGTTTTGCATCATCCCGGAATGAACCGCAATGGTGCTTCCCGCTCAACGGCCAGTCGGCGGCGGGGCCGATGGCCGATCGGCAGCTTTTGTAGGGAATGCGGGCAAGCCCCCTGCCGGCCGTGCATGGCCTCTGGCGGCGCAGCCAGGGTGACAGCGAGCGCTACTAGCAGTCCCTGTTGGCTTTGGCGCTCATTCGTGATGGCATGGGGCGGCAGGTAACGAAGATGCGGCCGGGGCCGTATTGCGGAGGGAAGCGCCGATGAGCGAGGGCGAGGAGGCCGAACTGGCGGCTTTCCTGCGTGCCGCCATCGGTGGTGACGAGAAGGCCTATGCGGCGTTCCTGACGCGCGTGGCAGCGAGGGTCCGCATCTTCGCGCGGCGCAGGATCACGCAGGGCGGCGTGGACCCCGAGGATGTCGTGCAGGAAACCTTGCTGGCCATACACACCAAGCGGCATACGTGGATCGCCGACGCGCCGGTGCTTCCGTGGGTGAACGCCATCGCCCGCCACAAGCTCGTCGACGCCTTCCGGCGCCAGGGCCGGCGGATGGAGGTCGATCTCGACGACCACGCCGACAACCTCCCGCAGCCGGAGGCCGAGACGGTGACGAGCCGCGACGTCGGCCGCGCGCTGGATGCGCTTACGCCGGGCCAGCGGGCCGTGGTCTCGGCCATATCGGTCGAGGGCCGTTCCATCGCGGAGACGGCCGTCAGGCTCAGCATGAACGAGACCGCGGTGCGCGTGGCGCTGCATCGGGGTCTCAAGGCGATCGCCAGCCGGTTCGGACGGACGGCATGAAGACGGACGACCTCATCAAGGCGCTTGCCGCCGACGCATCCGCCCCCGCCATGCCGATGGGCCGGGCCTGGTCTCTCGCCGCGGGCGCGGCCATCGTGATTGCCGCCGCGGTCTTCCTGGCGACGATAGGCCCGAGGCCGGACATCGCCGCGGCGGCGGACACCGTGCGCTTCCTGTTCAAGCCCGTCGTGGCGATCGTGCTCGCCGTCACCGCCTTCATGACGCTCTCGGCCCTCTCGCGCCCGGCTGCCGACGACGGCCCTGCCATATTCAGCCTCGTGGCGGTGCCGCTTCTGCTTCTCGCCGCGGTGGCGCTCGAGCTCGCCGCGATTCCCCCGGACCAGTGGAGCGGCAGGCTGATCGGCACCAACGCCGTCGTCTGCCTCACCTGCATCCCGCTGATCGGCATCGGGCCGCTGGCCGCCTTCCTGTTCGTCCTGCGTCACGGCGCGCCGACCCGCCCGGCGCTCGCCGGGGCGGTGGCCGGTCTTCTCGCCGGCGGCATCGCCGCGACCTTCTATGCGATGCACTGCACGGACGATTCCCCGCTCTTCGTCGCAACCTGGTACACGATCGCCGTCGCCGGCCTCGCCGCGCTCGGCGCGCTCGCCGGCCCCCGCGTCGCGCGCTGGTAGCCGGGTCGACTGGCCGCTCGCCGGCCGCATCGCCGTTCACGCACAGGTGATGCGCCCGGGCGTAACCATCGCAGGTCTCTCCGCGAATGCAGCCATGACGGCCAGGACCGTCGTTCAGGAAGCAATCGAGAGGAACTGCCATGATCCACCGAATCGTTCTCGCCGCGGTGCTGCCGCTGGCCGTCGCCGCCATGCCCGCCTTTGCCCAGGACGCCATGAAGTCCGGCGGCATGGGCGCGATGGGCACAATGGGCGCGATGGGCAAAGCCGACAGCGGTCGCCTGGTCGCCATCACGATCGAGAACCTGACGACCGGCCAGGGCTTCTCCCCGGCCTTCTTCGCCACGCATGGCGCCGACGCCGCGCCCCTGTTCAAGCTCGGCGAGCCCGCCAGCGAGGCGCTGTGGAACGTCGCCGAGGCCGGCAATATCGGCCCGTTCAGCGGCGCGGCCGCCGGCGCGATCGGCACCACCTACGGCGCCGCCAGCCTCGCGATCCACACCCCTCCCGGTGCTAGCCGGACGGTCTACATCAAGGTCGACAAGGACCACCCGCTGCTGTCGGGCGTCTTCATGCTCGGCATGACCAATGACGGCTTCTCGGGCGTCAGCTCCGTCGACGCCTACAGCCTCACCGGGCCGATGACCGTCAATGCGTTGGCCTATGACGCTGGCTCGGAAAAGAACAACGAGAAACGCGGCTATCTGGGAGCGCTCGGCGACGGAAACATGCGCGATCCCGAGAACGGCGTCGTGACGCGCCACACCGGCATCCGCGGCGACGCCGACGCGCCGGCCGCCTGGAAGTTCGATCCCGCCGCCCCCGTGGCCCGCATCACGCTTGCCCCGGTCGACCACGGCGCGATGTAGCCCGCCGGATCTTCGCCCGGGTTTCGGAACGTGCCGGCCGTGGCGCAGCTCACGGCCGGCACGCCCACGGAGGCGGGCACGGGCCGGACGTTTCATCCCGCCGGGCATTGTGTTACGGCGGCCATGTGTGGCTCGATCGAGGATCGTCTTCATGGCCGGGGCGCGGACACGATATCCCATGCTTCGGCGCTCGCGCGCCTTGTGGGTCTCGCGGCGGATGTGGCGGCCCCGGCTGGTCTTCTGGAGCGGCGCCATCGCGGTCGGCATCATCAGCGTGGCGTTCGCGCGCCTGGCCGACGTCGCCCAGGAAGGCTTTCACGCGATGCTCGGCGACGGGGCTGGCTGGCGCGGCTTTCTTCCGCTGGCGGTGACCCCGGCCGGCTTCGTCGTCTGCGCCTGGCTCGCTCATGTCTATTTTCCCAACTCGCAGGGCAGCGGCATCCCGCAGGCGATCGCGGCCCGTCATCTGCGCGAGGATGAAGACCGCGACCGGCTGCTTTCGCTGAGGATGGGGGTCGGAAAGATAGGCCTGACCCTCGCCGGACTTCTGTGCGGGGCTTCGATCAGCCGGGAAGGTCCGACCGTGCAGGTCGGCGCCTCGGTCATGCTGCAGGCCGCGCGATGGGGCGGCATCGGCCAGGCCAAGGGTCTGATCCTGGCCGGCTCGGCAGCGGGCGTCGCCGCCGCGTTCAACACCCCGCTCGCGGGAATCGTCTTCGCCATAGAGGAGATGGGGCGCACCTATCAGGCGCGCACCAACGGGCTCGTGCTGACAGCCGTGATCTTCGCTGGCCTCGCCTCGCTGGGCCTCAGCGGGAACTACATCTATTTCGGCTTCACCAACGAAACCGTCGCCATCACCTCCCAATGGCCGCTGATCCTCGCCTGCGGCGTCGTCGGCGGGGCGTTCGGGGCGCTGTTCTCGGTGCTGGTGCTCAAGGCGACACGCCGCATAAGGCGATGGAATTCGCTGCAGCCGCTGAAACGCACGCTGGTCGTGGCCGCCGCATGCGGGCTGGGCGTGGCGATCATCGGCATTGCCTGCGGCGGGCTCACCTTCGGCACCGGCTATGCCCAGGCGCGCGGCGCGATCGAGGGCACGCCCCTGCCCTGGTACTTCTTCATCGCCAAGCTGGCGGCGGGCGTCCTGTCCACGGTTTCCGGCATTCCGGGCGGCCTGTTCGCGCCGTCGCTGGCCGTCGGAGCCGGGCTCGGCAGCACGCTCGGGCTGGTGTTCGGCGGCAGCGCCGGCATCGCGGCGCTGCTGGGCATGGCCGGCTATTTCGCCGGCGTCGTGCAGGCCCCCATGACGGCCTTCGTCATCATTCTGGAGATGACGGGCAACCACGACAACGTCATCGCCCTGATGTGCGCCTCGATGCTCGGCTACGGCACCGCGAGGATGATCTCGCACGAGCCGCTCTACCATGCGCTTTCCCGCCTGTTCATCGCCGACGCGATCCGCCGCCGACGCGCCGAGCAGTGAGCACGTTGCCAAGATGCGAGAACCGCCGGCCAAAGGCGATCCTCGCGGCGCCTTATGGGCTGTCAGGCCACGAGGATCCAGACCGAGGTCAGTGCGATCGTACCGGCCGCTATGCGGTTCAGCATGCCGGATGAGCCCGGCGAAGAGATGACCCGGTTGATCTGCCGGGCAAGCAGGATCGTGCCGAAGAAGACCGCGCCGACAGCCGCGAACGTGATCAGCATCACCAGCGCCATCTGCTCGAAACCGGCGATGCCGGACGGAGCGATGGCCGGCAGCAGCAGCATGTAGATCAGCAGCGTCGACGGGTTGCCCAGGCAAACCGCCAATCCCGCGCCGGCCGAAGCGAGCCAGCCATCGCTGTGCCGCCGCGTCGACGCGATGCCGGAACGGTCGTTCCACATCCTCACGGACAGCCACAGCAGATAGGCGACACCCGCGTGCTTCGCGAGCGAAAACCACTCGGGCCTGCCTTCGATCCAGACGCCGGCGCCGAGGGCAACGGCACAGACGGCGAGCATGTCACCTGCGCACAGGCCCGCCGCGAAAGCGGTAGCGCCTCCGGACCCGCGACCGAGCGAGCGTGCCACGAGAACCGCCATCACGGGACCCGGCGCTGCCGTCAAGGCCGCCAGGGCCACGAAGTACGGACGGCCCGCCATGTTATCCATATCACCCGCCTCCGCCTCGCCGGACCGCATCAGGTGCGTTCCGACGTTGGGAGTTCAGCGCAAAGCGGAGGCTGGAAGTATCAGGCGATCACCTGAATTCCGCGGCGTCTCAGCAGGCCCGGGAGGTGTGTCAGCGGATGCTGGTCGGGTCCAGGAGCCCGGCCCGTACGGCCGCCAGGAGCAGGCTCGCCGTCGAGTTGACGGCAAATTTGCGCATCAGGCTGGTGCGGTGGCTGTCGACGGTCTTCGGGCTTACGCCGAGGCTCTCGGCCGCGCTGGCGTTGGTGTGGCCGCGCGCCAGGGCCTGGAGCACGGCGAGCTCGCGATCGGTCACGGCGACGCTTTCGGACGGCGCCTTCAACAGACGCTGCGCGCTGGCGCCGATCACCGTCCTTCCGGAACAGACCTGCCGGACGACTTCCACGACTTCGCTCTCGGTGTCGTCCTTGAGGCAGACGCCGTGGATTCCGGCTTCGACGAGGGTGCGGATCGTTGCCGGCGACGCCGTGCCGGTGAGCAGGACGAAGCGGGTGCCGGGCGACCAGCGCTTCGCTTCCAGGAAGACTTCCAGTCCGTTCGCGCCCGGCATATTGTAGTCGAGAATTGCGCAGTCGGGCTTGGCTTTTCTGATTTCCACGATCGCATTGATGCCGTTGGTCACGGTCCCCACGACTTCGACCTCGTCACTGGCCGCCAGTGCCTTGGCGAGTCCCCAGGAGACGAACGCATGATCGTCCGCGATCAGCACCCGCTTCCTCATCGCCGGGCCGCTGGTCCGCTGATGCGCGACGCGGTGCTGCGCTGCGCGTGGTTGCTTCTCGTGCTGACCATGACGCTCCCCCTCGCGCCAGGCTATGCTGCCGGCCGGGCGCCCCTGATCCTGACCGGCCCCGCGAACATCGACGTTCTCGGCAGTCATTTTGAATACACGACTGATCCCGATTGGCAACTGAAGGTGGAGGATTTCGCCGGTGCGTCGCCGGTCGCGACGGCGCCGATCCCCGGGCCGGTGCCCGACTTCGGGTATACGAAAGCGAAGATCTGGCTGCGGCTCGACATGGTGAACCGGACGGCCGACGTGGATGAGTGGCGCTTCTTCGTCCATGCCAATTTCACGCAGCAGATCGCCGTCTACCGGATCGGCGCGGACGACGCCGTCGCCACGCTGCTCGACCTGACCGAGGACACGCCGTTCAGCGCCCGGCCGATCGACAACCCGCAGATGGTCGCGCCGTTCGATCTGGCGCCGGGCGAGGCCGCGACATTGATCGTCGCCTACTACTCGCAGGGAGCTTCGCGGCTTTCCATGTCGGTGGAAACGCCGGAGAGCTTCGCGGCCCAGACACGCCTCAGCGAGGCGAAGAGCTATGCGTTCTACGGCATGATGATCGTGATGATCGCGCTGGCGACCGTGGCGCTCGTGGTGCTCCGACAGCGGGTCTTCGCGGCATATGCGGCCTACCTCCTGTCCGTCCTGATCTACGTCGCGCATGCCGACGGCGCCGCATTCCAGTATATCTGGCCGAACTTCCCGCGTTTCAATTCGATGGCTTCGGTCGTGGCGGTGTCGGGCGTCATCGTGTTCAGCGGCTTGTTCGCGATCACCTTCCTGCAAACCGCGCGCTATCATCCGGTCATGCACCGCGTGCTTCAGGCGGTGGTCGCCGGCGTGCTCGCGATCGACGTCATCCTCTGGTCGACCGACCCGCAACTGCTGAAGCGCCTGCTGGTCATCATGATCTCGGTCAGCGCGTTGTGCTGCCTGACCGCGGGGTTGGTCGCAGCGTGGACGCGATTTCGCGAGGTCCGCTTCTACGTCCTCGCCTGGTTCGCCGGCCTCATACCGGCAATTCTCTTCACCGGCCGCTACGGCTTCGGTTTCGAGCCGACGATCATCACCACCTATGACGCGATCCGGCTCGCGCTGCTCTTCGACGCGCTGATGATGGGGCTGGCCATTTTCGACCGCTACAACCATCTGCGCCAGTCGGCGATGGAAGACACGCTCGCACATGCGCAGCGCAATCTCGCGCTGAGCCAACGGCTCGCCTCGCTGGAGGAAAGCTACCAGCAGGTGACCGCAAATGCGCGCCAGCGCGAGGAAAGCGTCAAGGACACCGTCCACGACCTGCGCCAGCCGATGCATGCGCTCAGGCTCTCGCTTCGGCAGATGTTCAGCGCCGGGGCCGACAAGGCGACGGATGTGGGACAGATCGAATCGGCGCTCGGCTACATGGAGAGGCTGGTCGCCGAGCGGCTGGCCGACCGGCCGGCATCCGTGCCTGCCGGCGTTTCGCATGGCGCAGGCAATCTGGAGGCGGGCCAAGGCGGTGGCGAAACCGGCGAGCCCGGCCTTCACGACGTCCTGCGCGGCGTCGCCGACATGTTCGCGTCCGAGGCGGCGGACAAGGGTCTCGCCCTGAGGCTCGTGCTTGCCGCGCCGGACGCCGGCGTGCCGTCCTATCCCCTGATGCGCGTCGCCGCCAATCTCGTCTCCAATGCGATCAAATACACGCGCGAGGGACGGATCGTGGTCGCGTTGCGCAGACATGGGTCGGGACATCGCGTCGAGATCCACGACACCGGGCCGGGCCTGAACGGCGCGGCGTTCGAACGGGCGCTGATGCGCAACCAGCGTCTCGAACGCGACCGCGCCGCGGCTGACGGGAGCGGACTTGGCCTTTCGGTCGTCAAGGAGATCGCCGACGCCAACAACTGGCGGCTCAGCTCATGCGCCGGCCGCCGGACCGGCGCAAGCATCCTGATCGAGTTGCCCGGCGCATCGGCCGACCTCCGCAGGCGCTAACCAATCCGCAACTCAGCCGAATTGCGGTGTTTCCAGGTTCAGAACCTCACTCTCGACATGCAGCTTCGCAC
>ERZ778021.3072-NODE-3072-length-12950-cov-5.000233_pt1 | contig 12950 bp, 15 predicted proteins | sample MGYA00375751_ERZ778021 | MGnify/ENA primary metagenome ERZ778021 (study PRJEB29350, sample SAMN05389814) | bioreactor metagenome | isolation source: Thiocyanate stock bioreactor | place: South Africa: University of Cape Town | collected 2013-08-29 ... | reverse complement strand
AAGCCTGCCGAACAGGCCGCGCCGGCGGAACAGCAGAAGCCTGCCGAGGAAGCCAAGCCTGCCGAGACGGCACCCGCCGAGCAGAAGCCTGCTGAGGCGGAACAGCCCAAGCCCGCCGAGCAGGCCGCTCCGACGGAGCAGCAGAAGCCGGCCGAGGAGGCCAAGCCTGCCGAGACGGCCCCTGCCGAGCAGAAGCCGGCCGAAGCCGAGCAGCCGAAGAAGCCCGCGGAGCAGGCGGCTCCGGCGGAAGGACAGAAGCCTGCCGAGCAGCCCGCGCAGGGCGAGCAGGCGCCTGCCCGGCAGACCGGACAGCAGCAGCCCGTCGACGGCGGCGAGGTGCTGCCCGAGAACGCCGCGCCGGTGCTCGACAGCCAGAAGGAGGCGGCGCAGCCCGCCGGCGACGCGGCCCCGCGGCAGCAGGGACAGGGCGCGCCGGTGCAGGACGCCGCCAAGGCGGCCGAGACCGCCGCGCCGGCCGGCCCGCCGCCGGCGACCGACGCCGACGCGCAGAAGCAGGCCGAGCCGGTCAAGGTCGAATCGCTGACGGCGACCGAGGGCAAGCCGGTCGAGGCCGCGAAGATCCAGGAGCGGATGCAGGCGCGCGAGGGCGCCGACGTGGTCAGGACCATCGGCGACCGCGTCGTCATCCAGTTCAACAACCAGACGATCGTGGAGAGCAACGACCGGCCCCGCCTGACGCACGGCGCCCGCGACGTGCGCTACGAGGACCTGCCGGGCGGCTGGACGCGCGAGGTGATCTCGCGCGAGGGCGGCGTCAAGGTCATCACCATCCGCGACCGCTACGGCGACATCATCCGCCGCTCGCGGGTGACGCCGGACGGCCGCGAATACGTGCTGGTCTATGCGAGCGACCGCGATCGCGGCCGCGACCGTGGCGACCAGTGGCGCGACCCGGGCCGCGACCTGCCGCCGCTGCGCCTGACGATCCCGGTCAACCAGTACATCCTCGACGCCGGCCGCGTGGAAGATCCGGACCGCTACTACCAGTTCCTCGAGGAGCCGCCGGTCGAGCCGGTGCGCCGGCTCTACTCGCTGGACGAGGTGAAGTACTCGGCCCGCGTGCGCGACACGATGCGCCGGATCGACCTCGACGTGATCAACTTCGAGTTCGGCTCGGCCTCGATCGGCGAGACGGAGGTGCAGAAGCTGCAGAGCGTGGCCGACGCGATCTCGCGCATCATCGAGAGGAACCCGGCCGAGACCTTCCTGATCGAGGGCCACACCGACGCGGTCGGCTCCGACCAGTCGAACCTGGTGCTGTCGGACAAGCGGGCGGAATCGGTGGCTGCCGCGCTGACCAACGTCTTCGACATCCCGCCGGAGAACCTGGTCACGCAGGGCTATGGCGAGCGCTACCTGAAGGTCGCCACGCAGGACCCGAGCCGCGACAACCGCCGCGTCGCGATCCGCCGCATCACGCCGCTGGTGGCGCCGGTGGCGAGCGCCAACTAGGCCGCGTCCGCCGCGCGCCCTTGAAACGGGCGCGCGGCGTCACGATGTCAGATGTTCCCTGCCCCATCCCCGCGCCCCTCTCCGCGGGGACGTGGCAAAAAGCCCGGCCGGTTCCTCCCCCGGCCGGGCTTTTTCCTTGGTCCTTGACCGGCCAGGAGCGGAGGCAATATTATCTATTGGTACAAGAGGGAAATCAGCATGGCGCGAAACACGTCGGTCACCCTTGGGCAAGAGTATGAGGAGTTCATCACCCGGAAGGTGGCCGAGGGCCGCTTCGGATCGACCAGCGAGGCGATCCGAGCTGGCCTCAGGTTGCTGGAGGAGCAGGAGATGCGGCTCGAGCGCCTTCGCGCGGCGATCGACGAGGGCGATGCGTCCGGTCCGGCGGTGGAGCTCGATTTCGACGAATTTCTGCGGACGCGCCGCCGCAAGGCATGAGCCTGCGTCTCGTCTATTCGCCTGCGGCTCTGGCAGATCTCGACCAGATCTGGCGGTATTCGGCCGAATCCTGGGGAGAGGAGCGGGCTGATATCTACCTGGGCGCGATCCGAGATACGCTGTTGCTGCTGTCGCATAATCCCGGCTTGGCGCGCAACGCGGGGGATATCCGGCCAGGCTTGATGAAATATGGGGCGGGAAGCCACGTTCTGTATTTCCGCGTGAGGGCCGATGCGATCGTAGTAACGCGCATCCTGCATTCACGCATGGATGCAGGCAGGCACCTGTAGCCACAACCGTGCCGCGGTAGCGACCGCTGGGCGGCCGGATCCGTTCGCCGTGTTCGAGGAATGGGCGAGCGAGGCGGACGACGAGGCCTACGAGAGCCTTTGAAACTTACGCGACCCACTCGATGAACGCGCCGCAGGCGGCGGCCGACGGGGTGAGCGGGCGAAGCTCGCGCGTGGCGAGGCGCAGGCCGGCCAGGAGGGGCGTTCCGGTGCTCGCGGCGGGCGAGGACAGATCGAGCGCGGCGACTGCGTCGGGGGCCAGCACCAGCACCGCGTGCGGGCCGCAGGCGACGCGAAAGCCGCCGTCGGCAGGCGCGACGTCGCCGCCGAACAGGCGCGAGACGAAGGCTGCGTCGCGCTCGGGTTCGGGCGAGGCGAGGTAGACGGCCGCTATGCCCGCCGCGCCGTTGTCGTGGCGCTGGTAGTCGGGCTTCCAGAAATATTGCTGCGCGCGGTTCTGGCAGGCGAAGAAGCCGATGTCCGGCATCGCCTCCGACCAGGCGAAGGCGAGCGAGAAGGAGACGGTGACGCGGGCGCCGTCGGGCAGCACGGCCTGCCGCTCGAAATCGAAGGGCGCGGCCGTGCGCAGGCCGGCAGCCGCGAAGCCGGCGAGGTCGGCGCGGGCGTCGTCGCTGGCGAAGACCAGCATGGACAGGCCCTCGCGGCGCGCGAGGAAGCGGCGGTTGTGGTCGCCGAAGCCGTAGAAGGGCGGGTTGCCCGACAGGTCGTGCCGCTGGAGCCGGTCCGGCCGGTCGACCTCCAGCAGCTCGACGAAATTGCGGCCGGCAAACTGCGCCAGCCGGTTCGACGTGCCCATGCGGTCCTCATGCATGGCGCGCGGGGTGAGCGTGAAGCCGAGGCCCTGCCAGACGGCCGCTGCGCGGTCGAGGTCGCGCACGGCGAGCACGACGTGGTCGATGGCGCGGCCGGACGGCATCAGCCGAACGCCTTGATGAGCTTCGTGTCGGTCTTGTCGAACACCCGGTCGGGCACGAAGAAGTCGGCCGCGAGCGGGCCCCTGGCGCCGGGTGCGTAGGCGCCGAAATCGGTGACGCCCTCCTCGCGCAGCACCAGTTCGTCGATGAAGAAATTGCCGGTGGTCGCGCGCGCCGGGCGAACGAGGATCGCGTGGGCGGCGTCCGCCATGATGCGCGGCGAGCGGCTCATCGAGACCACGCTCTCGCCGCCCAGAAGGTTGCGGATCGCCGCCGTGTCGATCGCCGTCAGCGGCCACAGCGAGTTGACCGCGATGCCGTCCCTGGCGAACTCGGCGCTCATGCCCAGCGTGCACATCGACATGCCGAACTTGGCCATCGTGTAGGCGACGTGGCCCTTGAACCACTTCGCCTGCATGTCGAGCGGCGGGGCGAGGTTGAGGATGTGCGGGTTGGCCGACCGCTTCAAGTGCGGGATGCAGGTCTTCGAGACCAGATAGGTGCCGCGCGTGTTGATCTGGTGCATCAGGTCGAAGCGCTTCATGTCGGTCTCCAGCGTGCCGGTGAGCTGGATGGCGCTGGCATTGTTGATGCAGACGTCGATGCCGCCGAAACGCGCGACCGTCGCGTCCACGGCGGCCGCCACCTGCGCCTCGTCGCGGATGTCGCAGACGACCGGCAGGGCCTTGCCGCCGGCCGCCTCGATCTCGTCGGCGGCCGTGTAGATCGTGCCGGGCAGTTTTGGGTGCGGCTCGGCGGTCTTGGCGGCGATGGTGACGTTGGCGCCGTCCTGCGCGGCCCGCAGCGCGATCGCCAGCCCGATGCCGCGCGAGCCGCCGGAGATGAAGATGGTCCTGCCCTCGAGCGACATCATGTTTCCTCCCCGTCGTGACCCCGACCGCCGGCTCTAGCCGAACATGCGGTCGCCCTGTTCGTCGATGATCTGCTGGCCCTTGCGCAGGGTGATGGCGAAGGCGTCTTCGAGGGTGGTGAACTTGTCGGCGCGGATGAAGCGATGCTCCTTCACGGCGCCGTCGACCTCGCGGGTGATGACGCCGCAGCACTGGAACTGGCCGCCGTCCTTGAACGGCGTGGCGCGCACGACGTAGCCCTTGTATTCGAGCGGTTCGCTGGCCTCGGCCTTGGCCTCGCTCTCCCCGCCGCCACCGCCTCCGAACAGTCTCTTCAAGAACGACATGGCCTGCTCCCGACAGGGCGCCCGCTGCCGCGGACGCTGTTTGCACCACCCGACTTCGCCTATAGTCGCGCGCGGCGCAAGGGGAGAGAGCCATAACGGGTCGGATCGTCATTCTGGGCGCGGGCGCGATCGGCTGCTTCGTCGGCGGCAACTGGACGGCGGCCGGGCTGGAGGCGACGCTGATCGGCAGGCCGGGGACCCGCGACGAGATCGCGGCCGGCGGCATGCGACTGACGGACGGGGCAGGCCTCGACCTGCGGCTCGCCGCCGCCGACGTCGACTTCGCGACCTCGCCGGAGGCGCTGGCCGGGGCCGGGCTGGTGGTGGTGACGGTCAAGGGGCCGGCGACGGGGGAGGCGGCCGCGCAGATCGCCCCGCATGCGCCGGCGGAGGCCGCCGTGCTCAGCCTGCAGAACGGCATCAGCCACATCGACACGCTCAGGACGGCGCTGCCGGGGCGCAGGGTGCTGCGCGGCATCGTCGGCTTCAACGTGGCGCGGCTCGGGCCGGGACACTGGCACAGGGGCACGTCGGGACTGCTGATGGCGGAGCGGGGGGCGCAGATCGAGAGGCTGGCCGAAAGGCTGGCTGGCAGCCCATGCGCGCTCATGCCGACGGACGATGCCGAGGGCGTCGCCTGGGGCAAGCTCGTCCTCAACCTCAACAATGCGGTCAACGCGCTGTCGGGCCGGACGCTGCGGGCGGAGCTTTCGGAGCGGCCCTACCGGCGCGTGCTGGCGGCCTCGATGCGCGAGGCGCTGGAGGTGCTGGCGGCGGCCGGCATCCGGCCGGCGCGCGTCACGGCGCTGCCCCCGCGGCTGCTGCCCGGCTTCATCGGCGCGCCGGACGCGATCTTCAACACGATCGGGCTGCGGCTGCAGAAGATCGACGCGCATGCGCGCTCCTCGATGGCCGACGACTTCGCCGCGGGGCGGGGAACCGAGATCGATTTCCTCAACGGCGAGATCGTGGGGCTGGCGGGACGCACGGGCCGCGAAGCGCCGGTCAACCGGCGCATCGTGGAACTGGTGAAGGAGGCCGAGAGCGGCGGCCGGCGCGGCTGGAGCGGCGCGGAGCTCGCCGCGGCCGTGCTCGGCTGAAAGCGGCCACAGTCCCGCCACCGGGCCGCCACAAAGGCTCGCATCGGCGCCGAAACGCGGCGAAATCAAGCGCGCCAAGATTATCTTTCGTTAAGTTGAGCGCCCGTTCCGGCGGTCCTAGCTTCCGCCACCGAAGCCGGGAGACGCCGGCGGAAAGCCCCGCCTTTTCCGCGACCCGACGCCCCCTGACGGCTTCGTCGCGGCTTCGCCACGAAGCATTGGCGAAGCTTCATCAGAAGGGATGTCACCATGCGTGCTCTTCTCGTTCCGGCGGCTGTCGCCGCTCTTCTCGCAACCGCTCCGTTCGCCCTGGCCGCCACCCAGACCGCCACGGGCACCGTGAAGGCCTTCGACATGAAGGCTCACACGCTGACGCTCAACGACGGCGTGGTCTACCAGCTTCCGGCCGGGTTCAAGGATCCGGGCCTGAAAGCCGGCGCGAAGGTCGAGGTGAGCTGGGATATGCAGGCCGGCAAGCACGAGGCCAGCAAGGTGACGCTCGCCAAGTAGGCAGGCGCCCTCGGCCGGGACGGGGGGAGGGCCCTCCGCCCCGGCGGTCCGCTGCATGCCGGGTCCGCCGGCAGGCTCAGGCCGACAGATGCAGCACGATCTCGCGGCGGTGCGGCCGCTCGCGATGCTCGAAGAGGTAGATTCCCTGCCATGTGCCGAGCGCGAGGCGCCCGCCGGAGACGGGGATCGAGAGCGAGGTCGCCGTCAGCGCGGCCTTGATGTGGGCGGGCATGTCGTCCGGCCCCTCGGTGGTGTGGACCACCCAGCGCATCGACGGATCGTCCGAAGGCGGCACCAGCCGGCGGAAGAAGGCGTCGAGGTCGCGCCGCACGTCGGGATCGGCATTCTCCTGGACCAGCAGCGAGCACGAGGTGTGGCGCACGAACAGCGTCAGCAGGCCGGTCTCGGCCGCCTCCCGCCGCACGAAGGCCTGCGCCTCGCGCGTGAACTCGTAGAGGCCGGAGCCGGCCGTATCCATCCGGATCGTCGTCTGCGGCATTCCCCGAGCTGAAGGCCGGCGGGCGGCGCTGTCAAGCGCGGCAAGCGACGGCCCGCGCAACGCTTGGGCGGGATTGCGCGTTTAGCCCTCGGCCGATCGAGGTCGACGAGGGGCGAATGCAGTCAGGACAAATGGTTGGACGGGCGAGGCGCGCGATCCCGCTGATCGCGGCGGCGGTCCTGCTCGCGGCGGGTGCGGCCCATGCGGCGGAGCCGGCGCATGGCGGGGCGGTGATGAGCGGCTCGGGCGAAGCGGCGTTCGTCGCCAAGATCGTGCTTTTGCTGGTCGTCGGGCGCGGGCTGGGCGAGATCCTCGAACGGCTCGGCCAGCCGGCCATCATGGGCCAGTTGATCGGCGGCATCCTGCTCGGGCCGTCGCTGTTCGGCTGGGTGTGGCCGGAGGCGCAGCAGGCGATCTTCCCGGCCGATCCGGCGCAGAAGAGCATGATCGAGGCGCTGTCGCAGGTGGGCATCCTGCTGCTGCTGCTTCTGACCGGCATGGAGACGGACCTGAAGCTGGTGCGCCGCGTCGGCGCGGCCTGCTTCTCGATCTCGGCCACCGGCATCGCGGTGCCGTTCGCCTGCGGCTTCATCATGGCGCAGTTCCTGCCGGCGTCGCTGCTGCCGGCCACGGCCGATCATATCGTCGCCGGCCTGTTCCTCGGGACGGCGCTGTCGATCTCGTCGGTGAAGATCGTCGAGGTGATCGTGCGCGAGATGGGCTTCCTGCGCCGCAATCTCGGACAGGTCATCATCTCGTCGGCGATCATCGAGGACACGATCGGCTGGCTGATCATCGCCGTCACCTTCGGCATCGCCACGGAGGGCGGGGTGAAGCTGCTGCCGCTCGCCGGCACGGTGCTGGGGGTGGCCGCCTTCATGACGTTCAGCTTCACCATCGGGCGGCGGCTCGTGTTCACCGCGATCCGCTGGACCAACGACAACATCCGCAGCGAATACGCCGTCATCACCGTCATCCTCGTCATCATGGGGCTGATGTCGCTGATCACCGACTGGCTGGGCGTGCATTCCGTGCTCGGCGCGTTCGTGGCCGGCATCCTGGTCGGCGAATCGCCGATCCTGACCGACCACATCGAGGCGCAGCTCAGGGGCATCATCACCGCCTTCTTCATGCCGATCTTCTTCGGGCTGGCGGGGCTGTCGGCGGACCTCACCGCGCTCGCCGACCCGACGCTGGCGCTGCTGGCGGTCGGGCTTCACCGGCGGCGAGATGGCCGGCATGCACATCAAGGAATCGATCGCGATCGGCAGCGCGATGAACGCGCGCGGCTCGACCGAGGTGATCGTGGCGACGATCGGCCTGTCGATGGGCGTGCTGTCGCAGACGCTGTTCACGATGATCGTGACGATGGCGGTGGTGACGACGCTGGCGATGCCGCCGATGCTGCGCTGGGCGCTGCGGCGCGTGCCGATCGGCGAGGAGGAGAAGGCGCGGCTGGAGCGCGAGGACCTCGACGCGCGCGGCTTCGTCTCCAAGCTGGAGCGGCTGCTGCTGGCCGTCGACGACAGCGCGATCGGCAAGTTCGCCGCCTATCTGGCCGGACTGGTGGGCGGCGGCAGCGGCATGCCGACGACGCTGCTGCGGCTCGACAGGCGGCCCGCCGGCGAGGCCGCGGCCGCCGCCAAGCGGTCGCGCAAGCATGCCGACGAGGTCAAGCGCGGCGCCCGCGAGAGCGCGACGGCGGTGGAGCGCGACGAGGACGTGCCGGTCGAGAAGGTGCACCTGACGGCGCGCGACGAAAGCGGGCTCGACGGCGAGACGATCGCGCAGGAGGCGCGCAAGGGCTACAGCATGCTGATCGTCGGGCTCGGCCGCGCGGTGACGCCGAAGGGCGCCTTCACCAAGGCGGTCAACCAGATCGCCAGCGGCTTCGACGGGCCGCTGTGCCTGGTGGTCAGGGGCCACGGCGCGGCCGGGACGCTGCCGGCGCTCGACTCCAATGCGACGATCCTCGTGCCGGTCAACGGCACCGACGTGACGCGGCGGGCGGCCGACCTCGCGCTGGCGCTGGCGCGGCCGCACCGGGCCAAGGTCAAGGCGCTGCACATCTCGCGCAAGTCGGCCGGCGAGACCGCCTCGCTGTCGATGCGGCGCGAGGAGGCGGTGCTGAAGGAGATCGTCGAGCTCGGCGAGCGCTACGGCGTCACCGTGGAGACCGAGATCAAGGCGCGCACGGCCTCCGACACGGCGATCGTGCGGGCGGCGGCGAAGGGGCCGGCGCTGCTGGTGATGGGGGTGAGCCGGCGGGCGGGCGAGGAGCTGTTCTTCGGCGAGACGTCGACCTCGGTGCTGACCAAGTGCCCGATCCCGACGGTGCTGGTGGCGGGCGAGAGCATCCGCCGCGACCGGGCCGAGACGGAGGCCAAGCGCAGCGGCAAGACCGACAAGGCCGAAGAGGCGACGGAGACCGAGAAGGAAAAGGAGAAGTGACGGTCAGCCGCGGTCCCAGGGCATGACCTTGCGCTGCACCCATTGCAGCGCCATGGTCAGCACGACGCCCAGCACCATGACGACGAACAGGCCGGCATACATCTTCTCCGGGTTCAGCACCTCCCAGTAGTAGAAGGTCATGTAGCCGACGCCCTGCTTGGCGCGCAGGAACTCGACCGAGATGATGACGATCAGCGCGGTGCCGAGCGCCAGCCGCAGGCCGGCGAAGATGACCGGCATGGCGGCCGGGATGATGACATGGCGGAAGAGCTGGAGGCCGCGCGCGCCATAGTTGCGGCCGGCCATCAGGAACACGGGGTCGATGTCGCGCACGCCGGCCATGGTGTTGATGGTCATCAGGAAGAACACCGAGAGCGCGACCACGACGATCTTGGGGCCTTCGCCGAACGGGTCGGCGAACATCAGCATGACGATCGGGAAGATGGCGATCTTGGGTAGCACGTAGATGGCCGACAGAGTGGTGTCGAGCATCAGCCGCACCGTCTGGTTGATGCCCATGACGATGCCGAGCAGGATGCCGGGGATGGCGCCGAGCACGAAGCCGGCGAAGACGCGGCCGAGCGTGGCCCAGACATGGCCCTCGGCGATCAGCTTCCAGGCGCCGGCGAGCCCGTCCGCGCTCAGCGCCTGCGGGATCAGCCACGGCCGGCCGATGAGGCTGGTCTGGGAGAAGCGGTCGTAGGAGACGGTCAGCTCCCACAGGGCTTTCGCGATGCGGGTGGGCTGCGGGAACCAGAGCGGGTTCAAGATGCCGGCGTCGACCACGAGCTGCCAGGCGGCGATGGCCAGCACCGGGAAGCCGAGCGCCAGCGTGCGCTCGTAGAGCTTGCGCCGGCGCGGCGGGACGACGCGGCCGATGCGCTCGGCGGCGAGCACGATCAGCAGGAAGTCGCCGAACAGCCAGAGCCACCAGACATGGCGCCACAGGCCGGTGGCGACGAGCAGCAGGTTCCAGACGAGGGCCGCGGCGGCGAGCGGGAGGAGGGAACGCGCGAGCGGCCGCCGGCGGGCGGCCGGATCCTGCTCCAGCGGCTCGTCGATGGCCGGGATGCCTGGCGGGACGGCGCCGGCGCTCATGCCTGCATCTCCATGGCGCGCGTGACCTCCTTGCCGAGCAGGGCCCAGATCTCGCCGCGCAGCTCGGCGAAGCGGGGGGTGTTCATCGTGTCGACCGTGCGCGGGCGCGGGATGTCGACATGGAAGGTCTCCAGCAGGCGACCGGGATGCGCGCTCATGACGATGACGCGGTCGCCGAGCAGGATCGCCTCGTCGAGGCTGTGGGTGATGTAGACGACGGTCTTGTGCGTCTCCTCCCAGATGCGCAGCAGCTCGTCCTGGAGCACGATGCGGGTCTGGGCGTCGAGCGCGCCGAGCGGCTCGTCCATCAGCAGCACCTCGGGGTCGTTGGCGAGCGCGCGGATGATCGAGACGCGCTGCTTCATGCCACCGGAAATCTGGCTCGGATAGTAGCTGGCGAACTTGCTCAAGCCGACGCGCTCCAGCCAGTGGCGGGCGGTCGCCAGCCGCTCGGCCTCGGCCACGCCCCGCATCTGGAGGCCGAAGGCGACGTTCTCGATGACGGTCTTCCACGGGAAGACGGCATATTCCTGGAAGACGACGCTGTTGAGCGGCTTCTTCGGGTCGACGCCCGGGCGCACGGTGATCGAGCCGGAGGACAGCGTGTCGAGCCCGGCGAGGATGCGCAGATAGGTGGACTTGCCGCAGCCGGACGGGCCGACGATGCAGACGAACTCGCGCTCGGCGACGTCGAGGTTGAAGTCGTCGATCGCGGTGACCGGGCCGGCGAGCGTCGAATAGATCTTGGTGACGTTGCGGGAAACGATTTTGGGCTGCGCCGCCGGGGCCTTCGGCGTCGTCACGGCGTCCTGCATGGCCTGGCTCTCCCGCCCGATGGGGCGGCCGGCGGGAAGGCCCGCCGGCCGGCGCCGCTATTTCGCGGCCTTGCCGATGTCGGCGATGGCCTTGTCGACGAACTGGGTGTCGACGACCTTGGAGAGGTCGATCGGCTTGTCGTAGTCGGTGCGGCCGTTCTCGCGGTGCACGCGCTCGACGTCCTGCAGGCCCTCGACCGAGATCGTCAGGTCGGGATCGTAGATGACCGGGCTGCTCTTGCGCAGCGCCTCCTCGGTGGAGTTGGTGTAGGTCATGTAGCCGTCGAGGTTGTCCTTCGACAGGTAGTCGTCGCCCTGCATCATGCGGGCGGCCTCGGCCAGCGCCACGACGAAGCGCTCGGCGACGTCGGCGCGCTCCTTGATGAACTTGCCGGAGCCGACGAATGCGACCGTCATCAGGCCGGGGGTCAGGTCGGTGGCGAGCACCTTGGCCGTGCCGGCCTCGACCATCTGGTCGGAGAAGGGCGTGCCGGCGAGTGCGGCGTCGATCGAGCCGGACTGCATGGCGGCCGGCATGTCGGGGTTGCCGATGTTCATCAGCTCGACGTCGCGGATGGTGAGCTTGGCGCGCTCCAGCGCCTTGGCGGCGAGGTATTCGCCGCCGCTGCCGGGGCCGCCGGCGACCGCGACGCGCATGCCCTTCAGGTCGGCGATGTCCTTGACCTTGCCCTCGTCGGAGAGCGCCTTGCGCACCAGCAGCGCGGTCGGGCTGTTGGTCATGGGCTCCAGCGCGCCGGGCGCGATGACGCGGATGTCGAGGCCGCGGTTCCACGAGTTCCACAGCGAGGTGACGATGGCGATGCCGCCGACGTCGACGCTGCCCTGGGTCAGGAAGGCGATCGCCTCGGTGCCGGACTTGACCGGCTCGAGCTCGACGTCGAGGCCGTATTTGTCGAACAGGCCGCGCTGCTTGGCCACGTAGAGCGTGGCGAACTTCATGATCGGCACATAGGCGACCTTGACCTTCTGCGCCGGATCGAGCTTGGCCGGCGCCTCGGCCTGCGCGTTGACGGCGGCGGCCACCAGCACGACGCCCGCGAGCGCGGCAGCAAGCGCCCGGAACCTTCCCAGCAGTTTCATGACGTTTCTCCCTGTTGCAGGTTGCCCTGTCTGACTCTTTTTTCCAGCAGCATTTCCGGACGCAAAACCGCTTCGCACTTTTGCTGGAAATGCTCCCCGGGGCCAGGGAACCTCGTCCGCCCCGTCCCATCGTGACGCTTGTAAGCGCGACGATACAGATGTCAACGAAGTGTTGGCGGGGCGGGGAGGTGGCTCAGAGACGCCGGACGGGCTGGCGCAACACGGTCTTCAGCTTCTCCGGCGCCGTGCGGCGCGGGTCGCCGATGTAGATCTCGTGATGGCGGCCGGTCTCCTTCAGCCCATTGGCGGGCAGGAATTCCCCGTGCAGGCGGGCGAGCGTCGGGCCTTCGGCGCTGTAGGGGCCGACATGCATGACCTGCACCGACAGGCCCTCGTCGTAATCCTCCAGCCGCAGGCCCGGGGGCGGCGTGCCGAGCTTTTCGCGCGCGCGGGCGACGGCCGCGTCGAACATCGGCCGGGCGATCCAGTCGGGCTGCATGATCATCATGGTCCACTGCCAGCGGCTCTTGTCGCCGCGGACGAAGTCGGCCATGTCGTCGGCCCACCACAGGCCTTCCAGCGGCGCGACGGTGTAGTCGCGGCCGAGCTCGCGTTTGGAGGCGAACTTCAGCGCGTAGCTGACGCCGTAGAGCCACTGGACGGCGGCCTTGTAGTCTTCCGAGACGTTGGGGTCGCCCTTGCCGTCGACCATGGCGAACTGCATCTTCGGAACGTCGACGATCGTGAAGCGGCCCACCGGCGGCTGCCACAGCGCCTTCATCGTCTTCCTGAAGTCGAGCTTTTCCACGCGGCTCCCCGGAACGGCATCGAGGCCGACGAGATCGAATCAAAAAACCCGGCCTGGGGCCGGGTTTCCTTGAGTTTTCAGCTGTCGAGGAAGCTTCTCAGTTTCCGCGACCGGCTCGGGTGCTTGAGCTTGCGCAGCGCCTTGGCCTCGATCTGGCGGATGCGCTCGCGGGTGACCGAGAACTGCTGGCCGACTTCCTCCAGCGTGTGGTCGGTGTTCATGCCGATGCCGAAG
>ERZ778021.3070-NODE-3070-length-12955-cov-4.975349_pt1 | contig 12955 bp, 11 predicted proteins | sample MGYA00375751_ERZ778021 | MGnify/ENA primary metagenome ERZ778021 (study PRJEB29350, sample SAMN05389814) | bioreactor metagenome | isolation source: Thiocyanate stock bioreactor | place: South Africa: University of Cape Town | collected 2013-08-29 ... | reverse complement strand
GAGGACGAGCTGAAGGCGATCATGGACGGCGGCAAGCCCGAGGTCCAGGAAGCCGCGCAGACGCCGATCTGGCCGGACCTCGAGAAGCTCGCGCCGGAACGCCTCGCCGCCCTGCTCGGCAACGAGCACCCGCAGACGATCGCCATGATCCTCGCCAACCTCGCCTCCTCGGCCTCGGCCGGCGTGGTCGTCCACCTGCCCAAGGCCGTGCGCGGCGAGGTCATCAAGCGCATGATCTCGCTCGGCTCGGTGCCCGACAGGGCCCGCTCGATGGTCGAGAACCAGCTCCGCGCCCGCCTCGACGCGGAGGCCAACGTCAAGGACATCTCCGCCGGCCAGGCGCGGGTGGCGAGCATCCTCAACGAGCTCGACAAGGACGACCTCGACGCGGTGATGCTGGACGTCGAGGAAGCCGGCGCGCCCGACATCGAGACGCTCCGCTCCAAGCTGTTCTCCTTCGAGGACGTCATCCTGCTGTCGCAGAAGTCGCGCGTCGCGCTGTTCGATTCGATCCCCGCCGAGCAGGTGACCGCCGCTCTGCGCGGCGCATCGGCCGAGCTGACCGAGGCGATCCTGTCGGCGATCGGCGCGCGCTCGCGCCGCATGATCGAGGCCGAGCTCAAGGACGCCGCGGCCTCGCCGCCGCCGGACGAGATCGCGCGCGCCCGCAAGGCGATCGCCTCGAACGCCATCCGCCTGTCCTCCGAAGGGCTGGTCGAGCTTCCCTCCGTCCAGGCCGCCGCCTGAGCGGGCATGCGGCGGAGCTAGCCCGTGGCGGAGGACAGCGACAAGGACAGCAAAACAGAGGAAGCCTCCGAGAAGAAAATCCGCGACACGATGGACAAGGGCCAGTTGCCCTTCGCCCGCGAAGCGCCGGTCCTCGCCTCCTTCCTCGCCATCCTGGTCTTCCTGATGTTCTTCGCCAAGGACAGCATCGCCCAGATGGCGACCTTCCTGTCGATCTTCATCGAGAAGCCCGAGGACTGGCCGCTGCAGAACGCGCAGGACGTGACGCTGCTGCTGCGCATCGTCGCCATCGAGATGGCCAGGGCCGTCGTCGTGCTGATGGCACTGCTGATCTCGGCGGCGCTCGCTGCCTCGACGCTGCAGAACATCCCGCGTTTCGTGGGCGAGCGCATCCGGCCGCAATTCTCGCGCATCTCGCCGCGCCAGGGCTGGAAGCGCATGTTCGGCGCCAAGGGCCTTGTCGAGTTCGCCAAGCAGCTCGGCAAGCTGCTCTTCGCCGGCATCATCCTCGGCTTCGCCATGCGCGAGGCGCTGTCGAAGCTGCTGGCCGGCATGATCACCCAGCCGATCGCCTTCGGCGGCGTCATCGAGAACATCGCCACCGACATCGTCATGTGGATCGCGCTGGCGATGCTGATGATCACCAGCGCCGACGTGGTGTGGTCGCGCTTCTCCTGGCTGCGCGACCTGCGCATGACGCGCCAGGAGGTCAAGGACGAGATGAAGCAGATGGTCGGCGACCCGCTGGTGCGCATGCGCATCCGCTCGGTGCAGCGCGACCGCGCCCGCCAGCGCATGATGAGCGCCGTGCCGGGCGCCACCCTCGTCATCGCCAATCCGACCCACTACTCGATCGCGCTGCGTTACGTGCGCGACGAGCACGCCGCGCCGATCGTCGTGGCCAAGGGCCAGGACCTGATCGCGCTGAAGATCCGCGAGATCGCCGAGGCCAACGGCATCCCCGTCTTCGAGGACGTCGCGCTCGCCCGCTCCATGTACAAGCAAGTCTCGGTGGATAGCATGATACCGCCGCAGTTCTACCAGGCGGTCGCGGAGCTGGTGCGCGCTGTCTACGCGCGCGCTCCCGCGACGGCCCGAAGCAGGGACAACTGATGAACCGCCAGCCGCATTCCCTTACCCGCGAGATCATCGTCGCCGACGCGATCCGGGACGTCGTCAGCGAGTTGCGGATGGTCGCGCCGACCGACTACGTCGCCTTCATCCACACCGAGCAGTTCGCCAACATCGCCGACATCGTCGACTCCGCCGCCGAGCTGTTCTTCGTGCCGGGCACGCTGCGGCTCGGCCATGGCGGCGAGGTGCATCTCGACTGGAACCGCGCACCCGAGATCGTGCTCGACCTTGAGCTGAAGCCGTCCGGCGCCACCGTCTACTTCAAGCTCAGCATGGCCGACCAGCACGCCGCCGTCGACGTCAACTACGTCGCCTTCGAGAACCCCTCGCAGGACCCGGACGAGAATTCGAGTTTCCTGGAAAGCGCCATCCAGGCCGCGCGCATCCGCAAGTCCGAGCCGGCGCGGCTGACCGGCACCGGCTGAGCCCGCCGGCCGGTCCCGTCAGTCGATCAGGCCGAGCCGGAGCGCCTTGGCGACCGCATGGATGCGGTTGACGGCGTTGAGCTTCTGCGTCGTGTTGGTGAGATACTGGTTGGCCGTGTGGACCGAAAGGCCGAGCCGCGCGGCGATCTCCTCGCTGGTCTGGCCGTTGGCCGTCAGCTTCAGGCATTCCAGCTCGCGCTTCGACATGGCGCGTGCCCCGCGCGCCGGGGGCGGCTGCAGCCGCGCCACCATGGCGAAGATGGCCATGCCGCGCGCCTGCGTGTCGGCGAGCTCGCCCATGCCCATCGTGAGGCCACTGCCGCAGATCACGATCGCGCCCTGGTTGCCGCGCTCGTCGAGCAGCGGCAGCGCCAAAGCCGTGCCGAGCTCTTCCGGCTGCGCGATGCGCTCGGCCCACAGGCAGCGCGACAGGCTGGTCGCGGTGCGGCAGCCCTCCTCGGCCGCCCACCAGCATGGCTGCGTGGTGGTCGTCATGCGCCGCACAAAGCGCTCCGGCAGCGTCGCGACGAGCAGCTTGGTGGTGGGCGATATGCTCGGGTATTCGCTGTCGATGCAGGGCACCAGCCGCCTGGTCTCGGCCATCGGCGAGACCAGCATCAGCGTGAATGCCTCTCCGCCCACCGCCTCGCAGATGCGCCGGAAGCGCCGCGCCATCTCCGGCAGCGTGTCGAACTGGGGAATGTCCTCCGCAGGGGCGGCGACGAAGCGGCCCTCCGGATTCAGCATGATGCGCCCGCTTGGCAGGCCACCTTGCGCATCAGATCAGCCCCGTCCTGATCGCGGTCGCGATCGCCATGGCCCTGTTGCGCGCCGACAGCTTGTGGATCGCATGCGCCACGTAGCTGTTGACCGTGTTGGACGAGACCCCGAGGATCACCGCCACCTCGTCGGTCGTCTTGCCCTCGGAGACCCACAGCAGGCATTCGCGCTCGCGGTCCGAGATTGGGCTTTCGCCGCCGGCCGCCGGCGCGCTCGCCGCGAGCCCCGACAGCGCGTAGGAGAGCGCCATCTGCGCGCCCGGCAGGGCGGCGGCGTCGATGCTGCGCATGAGCTGCGCTGAGAAGATCACGCAGCAGTTCGCTCCGGCCGCCCGGATCCGGGCCGAGGCCATCTCGCGATGCCCGTCCGCCTCAAGCGCGTCGGCTTCCGTCGCGCCGAGGAAGGAGCGGGCCTCGCCCGACGGCGTCCACAGCCGCGGCCGCTCGCCGATGAAGGTCGTGCAGGCTGCACTGGCGATACGCTTGACCGTGTCGATGCCGACCGCCCGCACGGTGTCGTAGGCCCAGTTCGAGGCAAGGATCTGGCTCTCGTCGGCGCCGCTCTCGCGCGCCAGGTCCACCAGCATGTAGTGGTCGGCCCCGACGTCGCGCGCCAGCCGGCTCAGGTAGCGGGCCAGCCCGCCTCGCGTCGCCGGCAGGGCCAGTCCCTCGATCTCCTCGTGCAGGCGGGCAATGCTGTTCATGGCGCCCGACGGAATCCCTCTGCGAGCCGGGGCCCGTGGCCCGGCGAAAAATGCCCAGACGCTGTCAACTGATACACCCGGCGGTACGGGTATCGAACTCGCTCTGCCCTGAAAGGCAGCCCGCCCCCGCGAAACGGCGATGTGATTCGCCATCGCCGAATCAGATTTACAGGGCGGACGACTCCGCGGTCAAGAATCTGCGTGCAGGAAATCGGGAGGGAGAATTCTTGCCTGCGGAAACGTGCTCGTCCCGCCGGCGTAGTCGCGACCTACTGCATCCCGCTGCGGCCCGACAATTCGTCCATGATCGGGCAGTCCGGCCGGTCGTCGCCATGGCAATGGCTGACGAGATGGCTGAGCATCGACCGCAACGCGGCGAGCTCCGCGAGCTTGCGGTCGATCTCGACGAGCTTGGCGGAGGCGATCGCCTTCACGTCCGCGCTTTCGCGGTTCTTGTCGCCGTAGAGCGACAGGAGCTGCCGGCACTCCTCGACGCTGAAGCCCAGCCCGCGGGCGCGCTGCAGGAAGCGCAGCCGGTGCACGTCGTTGGCCGAATAGTCGCGATAGCCGTTGTCGGCCCGCTCGGGGCTGAGCAGCCCGATCTCCTCGTAGTAGCGGATCGTCTTGGCCGGAAGGCCCGTCTTCTCTGATGCCGTGCCGATGTTCATGTCCGGCTTTCCTTCTAGAGTTTGAGCGCCCTGAGCCGCAGCGCATTGCCGATCACGGAGACCGACGACAGGCTCATCGCCGCCGCCGCGATCATCGGCGACAGCAGCGTGCCGAACACCGGATAGAGCACGCCGGCCGCGACCGGCACGCCGACCGCGTTGTAGACGAAGGCGAAGAACAGGTTCTGGCGGATGTTGCGCATCGTCGCCTGCGCCAGCCGGCGCGCCCGCACCACGCCGTTCAGGTCGCCCTTGACGAGCGTGATGCCGGCGCTTTCCACCGCCACGTCCGCCCCGGTGCCCATGGCGACGCCGACGTCGGCCGCGGCCAGCGCCGGCGCGTCGTTGACGCCGTCGCCCGCCATGGCGACCTTCGCGCCGCCGGCCCGCAGCTCCTCGACCAGCTTCTGCTTGTCTTCCGGCAGCACGCCGGCGCGCACCTCGTCGATGCCGAGCTTGGCGGCCACGGCCTTGGCCGTGCGTTCGTTGTCGCCGGTCGCCATGATGATCCGCAGCCCGCTGGCGTGCAGCGCGGCAAGCGCCTCCGCCGCCGTCGCCTTGATCGGGTCGGCGACCGCCACGAGCCCGGCCGCCCGGCCGTCGATCGCCACATACATCGCCGTGCGCCCGTCGCCCCGCAGCGCGTCCGCCTTGCCGGCGAGCGCACCCGCGTCGATCCCGAGGTCGCGCATCAGCGCGTCGTTGCCGAGTGCGACCTTGCGGTCGCCGACATGGCCCGTCACGCCCTTGCCGGTGACCGCCTCGAAGCCGTCCGCCTTGCCAACTCGCGCCCCGCGCGCCTTCGCGCCCTCGACGATCGCCTCGGCGAGCGGGTGCTCGGAGCCCTGCTCCAGGCTCGCCGCGAGGCCGAGAAGCTCGGTCTCCGTGACGCCCTGAGCCGCCACCACGTCCGTCAGCTTCGGCTTGCCTTCCGTCAGCGTGCCGGTCTTGTCGACGATCAGCGTGTCGATCCCCGCGAAGCGCTCGAGCGCCGCCGCGTCGCGGATCAGCACGCCGGCCTGCGCGCCGCGCCCGGTCGCCGTCATGATCGACATCGGCGTGGCGAGCCCGAGCGCGCAGGGGCAGGCGATGATCAGCACCGAGACCGCCGCAACGATCGCATAGACCAGCCGCGGCTCGGGCCCGAACGTCGCCCAGACCGCGAAGGCGAGCACCGCCGAGGCCACCACCGCCGGTACGAAGTAGAACGAAACCCGATCGGCCAGCCCCTGGATCGGCGCGCGCGAACGTTGCGCCTTGGCGACCATCTCGACAATGCGCGACAGCATCGTCTCGGCGCCGACCTTCTCGGCCCGCATGACCAGCGTGCCGTTGCGGTTGAGCGTGCCGCCGGTCAGCGTATCGCCGTCCGCCTTCTCGACCGGCAGCGGCTCGCCGGTGATCATGGATTCGTCCACCGCCGAGCGGCCCTCGACCACCACGCCGTCGACCGGGATGCTGTCGCCCGGCCGCACCCGCAGCCGGTCGCCCGTCTTCACGGCGTCGAGCGGCACGTCGGTCTCCTGCCCGTCCGCGCCGATGCGCCGCGCCGTCTTCGGCGCGAGGTCGAGCAGCGCGCGGATCGCCGAGCCGGTGCGCTCGCGCGCCTTGAGCTCCAGCACCTGGCCGAGGAAGACCAGCGCCACGATCACCGCCGCCGCCTCGAAATAGACCGGCGCGCCGCCGCCATGCCCGCGCAACGTGTGCGGCAGAAGATCGGGGAACAGTGTCGCCACGACGCTGTAGGCATAGGCCGCGCCGACGCCGATCGAGATCAGCGTCCACATGTTGGGGCTGCGATTGACGATCGACTGCCAGCCGCGCTCGAAGAAGGGGATCGCGGCCCACAGCACGACCGGGGTCGCCAGCACGAACTCGATCCACACCGAGGCGCGCTCGCCGATCCAGTCCCTGAACGGCAGGCCGAGCATCGGGCTCATCGCCAGCACGAACACCGGCAGCGCCAGCACCGCGCTCACCCACAGGCGCCGCGTGAAGTCGACCAGCTCGGGGTTCGGCCCTTCCTCGCCGGTCCGCACGCCCATCGGCTCCAGCGCCATGCCGCAGATCGGGCAGGAGCCGGGACCGTCCTGCACGATCTCGGGATGCATCGGGCAGGTGTATTTCGTTCCGGCAGGGGCGGGCTTTTCCGCCGGCCGGTCGCCGAGATACTTCGCCGGCTCCGCCTCGAACTTCCCCTTGCAGCCGGCCGAGCAGAAATAGTGCTTCTCGCCCTCGTGGCGCAGGAAGTGCTTCGCGCTGGCGCGGTCGACCTTCATGCCGCAGACGGGATCCGTCGCCTCCAGATAGCTTTCGGGGTCGGCCACGAACTTCGTCCGGCAGCCGGCGGAGCAGAAGTGGAACAGGCGGCCGCCATGCTCGGCGGTCGGCTTGCCGGCGGCCGGATCGACCGTCATGCCGCACACCGGATCGCGCACGACCGCGCCCTCGCCTGCGGCGTGCGCCGCATGCGCATGCGCGTGCCCTGCATGGTGTCCCGCATGAGCGGCGTGTGGATCGTGAGGCATGGTCCGGCTCCCGGCTGCTGACATAGTGCGCCGGAGATAGGGCTTCCAGTCACTGGAAGGTCAAGGGACCAAATGAAAGGCGCAGCCGGCCCGTTTGACAGGTCGCAGCGCGAACGGCATCGTCTGCCCGACCCGTTCACGAGAGGCCCTCATGCACCTGCGCCTGCGCCATCTTCTGCTCCCGGCCCTGCTCCTGTCTGCGGCTTCCGCGCTCGCCGCCGAAGTGGCCGTCGAGGCCGGCGACGGCGCCACCGAGCGGCTGGTCGAGGCCCTCATCATGGCGAAGCCCGGCGACACGATCGCTATCGGCGCCGGCCGCTTCGAGCTGAAGGAGGGGCTGTCGCTGCAGGTCGACGACGTCAGGGTGAAGGGCGCCGGGCCGGACGCGACGGTGCTCTCCTTCGCCGGTCAGACCGGCTCCGGCGAAGGCCTCCTGGTCACGTCGAACCGCGTCGTGCTGGAGGACTTCGCCGTCGAGGACCCCAAGGGCGACGGCATCAAGTCGAAGGGCTCCGACCAGATCACCTTCCGCAATCTGCGCGTGGTGTGGACCGGCGGCCCGAAGGAGAGCAACGGCGCTTACGGCGTCTACCCGGTCTCCTCGCAGCACGTGCTGATCGACGGCGTCACCGTCAGCGGCGCCTCCGACGCCGGCATCTATGTCGGCCAGAGCCAGGACATCGTGGTGCGCAACAGCCGCGCCGAATACAACGTCGCCGGCATCGAGATCGAGAATTCGGCGCGCGCCGACGTCTACCGCAACGTCGCCACCCACAATGCCGGCGGCATCCTCGTCTTCGACCTGCCCAACCTGCCGGTGCAGGGCGGCCACGACATCCGCGTCTTCGACAACGACGTGGTCGACAACGACACCGGCAATTTCGCGCCCAAGGGCAACACCGTCGCCATGGTGCCGAAGGGCATGGGCATCATGGTGATGGCCAACCGCAACGTGCACGTCTTCGGCAACCGCCTGTCGGGCAACGGCACCGCGCACGTCCTGATCGCCGCCTACCCGAACGAATACGAGGACGCCGACTACATGTTCGTGCCGCGCGGCGTCTACGTGCACGACAACGAGTACGGCGCAGGCGGCAACGCGCCCGACGGCGAGGTCGGCAAGATCATCAGCGACATTTCCGGCACGCCCGTGCCCGACATCGTCTGGGACGGCGTGACCCGCATTCCCGAATATTTCTCCTGGGTGCGGCCGGAAAACCGCGTCTACGTCTCCGAGCCCAAGGCGACCTTCATCAACCTGAAGATGATCTCGCAGATGCTGCTGCCCTGGGGCTGGTGGCCCGACCGCGACGCTTCCGGCTACGCCGGCAGCCTGCCCGAGCCGGCGCCGGTCAAGCTGCCGCAGGACAGCGGGGCCTAGCTCGCAAGTGCCGCGCTCGAGGAGGAGATGGCCGGCAGGCCTGAGGCGGGCGATCCAGGTCCTCGCCGCCCTCTTCCTTCTCGCCCCTCTCCCCGCCTACGCCGTCTCCGACGACGTCATCCTCGCCGACACCCCGCCGCGGCAGCTTTCGGCATTCGGCTTCTTCGACGACCTCGCCGCGCAGAAGCCCGCCGAGGGTGTCATTCCCTTCCGCCTCAACACCCCGCTCTTTTCCGACGGCGCGCTGAAGGACCGTTTCGTCTACCTGCCGGCCGGCAAGGCGGCCGCCCACGACGCCACCGAGGCGTTCGACTTTCCGGTCGGCAGCGCGCTGATAAAGACTTTCTCCTTTCCGGCCGACTACCGTGAGCCGGACAAAGACATACGCCGCATCGAGACGCGCGTGCTGCTGCGCCATGCCGACGGCTGGCAGGCCTGGGCCTATCTGTGGAACTCCGAGCAGACCGACGCGGCGCTGAAGATCGCCGGCGCGACGGTCCCCGTCTCCACCGTGACCGCCGGCGGGACCCCGCTCGACTTCGCCTATTCTGTGCCCAACAAGAACCAGTGCAAGGCCTGCCACGCGCTGGACAACGCGATCGTGCCGCTCGGGCCGAAGGCGCGCAACCTCAACGGTCCCTTCCCCTATGCCTCCGGCGAGGAGAACCAGCTCGCGCACTGGGCCGCCGCCGGCATCCTCGCCGGCGCGCCGCCGCCGGCCGAGGCACCCGCGGTCCCCGACTGGCGCGACGAAACCGCCCCGCTCGACGCCCGCGCCCGCGCCTGGCTCGACGTCAACTGCGCCCACTGCCACCGCGCCGAGGGACCGGCCAGCAATTCCGGCCTGTTCCTGACCTTCGGCGAGAAGGACCCGGTGCGATACGGCGTGCGCAAGCGCCCGGTCGCGGCAGGCAAGGGCGCCGGCGCCAACGAGTTCGACATCCTGCCGGGCGAGCCGGACGATTCCATCCTCGTCTACCGCGTCCGCAGCGTCGAGCCCGGCGTGATGATGCCCGAACTCGGCCGCCATCTCGCCGACCCCGACGCGGTGGCGCTGCTGCGCGCCTGGATCGCCGCGATGGACGATTAGCCGCGCTCCCGCGGCGCGGGTGCGGCGGTGCGGCGCTCCAATCCGGCCTGCCTTGTTGCTATCCTGCCCGCGCCTGCGGCACCTCCGCCCGCCTTGGAACGAGGCTTTCCGCTCGCTGTTTGAGAAAACGCAAACCGCCGAAGGGCGAATGCGCGTAGGGAAACGGTCAGCGGCTGCGGCCGCTAGGACTGAAGAAAGGAAAAGACAATGAAAAGGTCGATGGTCATCCTCGCTCTGGGCGCCGCCATCGCTCTGGCAGGCCCGGCCGGAGCTGCCGAGATCGAGGTCAAGATGCTCAACAAGGGCACCGACGGCACCGCCATGGTATTTGAACCGAATTTCGTGCGCGCCGCGCCTGGCGACACGATCACCTTCGTGCCCGTGGACAAGGGGCATGACGTCGAGACGATCAAGGGAATGATCCCGGACGGCGCCGAGCCCTTCAAGGGCAAGGTCAACGAGCAGGTGACCGTCACGCTCGACAAGGAGGGCGTCTACGGAGTCAAGTGCACGCCCCACTACGGAATGGGAATGGTCGCCCTCATCGAGGTCGGCAATCCCGTCAATGCCGAGGCCGCGCAGGCCGTGAAGCAGTCCGGCAAGGCGAAAACCGTCTTTGCCGAGCTTTTCGGCCAATTGGCCGCAGCCAAGTAGCGGCTTCGCTTGCACCCGGCCCGGGTCGGGTGCATTGGCCGGGGAACCCGGGCGGCGGTTCCCCGGCCTTTTTGCTGCCCGTCGCTCCCCCCTTGGAAGGCGCAGCCTCGCAAGCGCTCTATGCCTTGCGGCCGCTCGCCTTCAGCACGCCGGCGGCACCGTCGAGCGCGCCCTCCGCGAGCTCCAGCGCCAGGAAGCGGTGGCGCTCGTAGGGGCCGGGCATGGCGAGCCCTGCGGTCCTGTCGGCCGTGAAACCGAACCGCGCGTAATAGGGCGCGTCGCCGACGAGCAGGATCGCGCCGTGGCCACGCTGCTTCGCTTCCGCGATCGCGTGACGCATCAGCATCGAGCCTATGCCCGCCGACTTGCGCGCGGGATCGACGGCAAGCGGGCCGAGCAAGAGCGCAGCCGGTCCGCCTTCGCCTGCCGTCACATCCCACAGCCGTACGGTCCCCACCATGGACCCTGCGGCATCCCTCGCGACGAAGGCGAGCCCCGCGGACGGGAAGCGTCCGCGGCGCAGCTTGTGCGAGGATTTCTTCCTCCAGCGCGGCCCCATGGCGCGGTCGAGCAGCGCATCGCGCTCCGCGACGTCGGCGGGGGCCTCACCCAGGATGGAAACGGAAAGGGCCACCCCCTCGCCGCGCGAGCCAACCTCTTCCGCATGGGAGAGGCAGGGCGCAGGCGACGCCGCCGAACCCATGTCCGTTGCGGGAGCATGGTGGGGCGCGCCGAGCGAGAGGGTGGCCGGGAAGCCGTCAGATGGGATCGCGAGAGCGTTCATTCAAGTGTCCTTCACGAGCGGAGAGGAATGTCCACAAGCGAACCCGCCGCCGCGACGCGCACGCGCATGTATCCGGGGCCGAAGGCCGAGGTAGGATCATGCGCCACGAAGACTCGCGGCAGCGGGGTGATCCGGCGGGCGAGCCCGTCAGATCACGTAGGATCGGAGCGGCTCGAAGCCGTTGAACGCGACCGAGGCGTAGGTCGTGGTGTACGCGCCCGTCCCCTCGATCAGCACCTCGTCGCCGATGGTCAGCGACAGGGGCAGCGGGTAAGGCGTCTTCTCGTACATCACGTCGGCCGAATCGCAGGTCGGGCCGGCGAGCACGCAAGCGCCGGTCTCGCTGCCGTCATGCGCCGTCACGATCGGGTAGCGGATCGCCTCGTCCATCGTCTCGGCGAGGCCGCCGAACTTGCCGATGTCGAGATAGACCCAGCGGACGTTGTCGTTGTCGGCCTTCTTGGAGATCAGCACGACTTCCGACTTGATCACGCCCGCATTGCCGACCATGCCGCGGCCCGGCTCGATGATGGTCTCGGGGATGCGGTTGCCGAAATGCTTCCTGAGCGCGCCGAAGATCGCCTGGCCGTAGGCCTGCGCGGTCGGCACGTCCTTCAGGTAGCGGGTCGGGAAGCCGCCGCCCATATTGACCATCTTGAGCACGATGCCCTCCTCGGCAAGCGCGGCGAACACGCCCTTGGCGTCCGCCAGCGCCTTGTCCCAGGCGTTGAGGTCCGTCTGCTGCGAGCCGACGTGGAAGGACACGCCGTAGGCGTCGAGCCCCAGCTTCTTCGCGTGACGCAGCACGTCGATCGCCATCGCCGGCACGCAGCCGAACTTGCGCGACAGCGGCCACTCGGCGCCCGCGCCGTCGGTGAGCACGCGGCAGAATACGCGGGCTCCCGGGGCGACGCGCGCCACCTTCTCCACTTCCTCGACGCAGTCGACGGCGAACAGGCGGATGCCGAGCTCGTAGGCGCGCGCGATGTCGCGCTCCTTCTTGATCGTGTTGCCGAAGGAGATGCGCTCAGCCGGCGCGCCGGCATCCATCGCCATCTCGATCTCGGCGACCGAGGCGGTGTCGAAGGACGAGCCGAGCGCGGCGAGCAGGCGCAGGATCTCGGGCGCGGGATTGGCCTTCACCGCGTAGTAGATCCGGCTGTCCGGCAGCGCCTTCTGGAAGGCGTGGAAATTGTCGCGCACGACGTCGAGATCGACCACGAGGCAGGGGCCGTTGGGTCGTCGGGTGGCGAGGAAGTCGAGGATGCGCTGGGTGGCCATCGGGTCTCTCCCATCGCGGCCGCCGGAAACCGGAGTGAGCCGCTTCATCAGGCTGCGGGTCTTCGGCGCACGGCCACGAACCCGCGGTGGACAAAGTGCGTGCGACGAGACGCAGGGACCGGCCTGTGGAGACCCCGGAACCATGCGGACACGTGTCACGCGGCGATGAGCTTCCGCCTCGCGGCGACCGCTCGCTTTGTCTGCCTTGGCTTGGATGGGAGACCCGTCCGCACTGCCGGCAATGAAGGTGTGCCTCTTCAGTAACCCCGGTCTATGGACGACCGGCAGACACCAGAAAGGCCCGCACCGTCGTTGCTTCAAGGCGTCCTCGGGTCGGCGGTTGGCCGCTGATCCGACCGGGCTCGTTACTTCCCGGGTACCGTCCCGATATCCTCGCCATTCCGAGGTCGGGGGACGCCCACAGGCACGTGCGACTTTGGGCAAGCGCGGATATATGGATTCGTCCCCCCGCAATCAACGAAATTTTCGAGGCAGGTTGAAAAATTTCGTGCATTGAACAATCGTCTGGCGGTCGTCCACGCGAGTTGAACGGTGCAGCCCTTCCCCGATCCCCTGAATGCCTTCGTCGCCGGAACGCAAGGCGCTGATATCGAAGAGAAATCCGGACCGCTGGCGGGCCTGTTGCTGGCCGTGAAGGACATCTTCGCCGTCAGGGGCCAGAAGACCGGCGGCGGCAACCCGCAGATGCTCGCCGAGGCGCAGCCGGCCGCTTCCACGGCGCCGGCGATTCGCGCCTTGCTGGATGCGGGCGCGCGATTC
>ERZ778021.3068-NODE-3068-length-12957-cov-3.695551_pt1 | contig 12957 bp, 6 predicted proteins | sample MGYA00375751_ERZ778021 | MGnify/ENA primary metagenome ERZ778021 (study PRJEB29350, sample SAMN05389814) | bioreactor metagenome | isolation source: Thiocyanate stock bioreactor | place: South Africa: University of Cape Town | collected 2013-08-29 ... | reverse complement strand
TCGTCCTGGGTCACGGCGCATTATCTGTCGGGACATTTTACTGGCCCTTTCCTTGCCTATGTGATTGGTGAGGAAGGCATCCATTCATCCTTGCAAAAGATCGGCGCGCGCATTGTGCCCGATTCTGATCTGGACAGTATCGATAGCGTCGATTGCGTTGTGGTGGGTATCGACCGCGAGTTTAATTACGAGAAACTGCATCATGCGCAACGACTCATTGGCAATGGCGCTTTGTTTATAGCCACCAATCGCGATGGCAGCTATCCGGTGGAAGACGGAGTGAAGCCGGGCGCGGGATCGATTGTGGCCGCTGTGGAAGCTGCCAGTGGCACCACGCCAGTAACGGTTGGCAAGCCACGTCCCGTGATGGTTGATTTGGCAATTCAAAAGTTAAACCTCAAACCCAGTGAAGTGGCCTTTGTAGGCGATAGATTAGATACAGACATCGTTTGCGCGCGCCGCGCCGGTATCACTGCCATTTGCGTTCTTACGGGCGTCACCACCGAAGAGAGAGCAATGCGCGCTAAGGGAGAACTACGTCCGCATTATATTTATGAAACGTTGACTGATCTCTACAAAGAAGCCTTAGCGCCAAGTCCGGCGATCACCAGCGCCGCGGAAGAAGCTCCCGCTGAGCCTGAAGCAGAAACCCCTGCGCCCGATGAAAGTACTTTTACTCTGCCGTCGGAAGAGGGTGACGTCGCCGCTGAAAGCACCTCTTCTGCTGCCGCCGAAGACGATGCGCCACAAGCCTCGCTACCCGATGATATCGATCGATTGTTTGAAGAATCGAACGAACCGTCAGACGGCCATTCATCCGAAGGTGAAGCAAACTTTGATTTCGATACCGCGATGAGCGTCGTTGCAGAATCGGAACCCGAGTTGCCCGCTTCACAAAAGCCAGCTTCATCGAGCCCAGAAAATGAAGAAGCAGAACCCGGCGCAGCCGAAGAGGCGTTTGATCTCGATACAGCATTGAGCGCCCCTGCATCAGAAGAAGCGAAACCTCCAACACAAAATTCTGATGCAGACGCCAAGAAAGAAAAAGCGGACGAAGCGAACTTTGATTGGAAGTTGGATTAGGAAAGTTTTAGCTTTGAGTTCTAAGTTCTCAGCTTTATAGATCGTCAGCATTCTTCCGTCGCTTCGGCACCGCTCGGCTACTAATTCATGATTGGAAGAGGGCGTCGCTTGTCAAATGTCAAAATAGCGGGGCTTACGCCTCCTTCCAATCGGCAACAACTTCACCTCTTCTGATTCGTCACAGATGTAACAAAGCCGTCTATTACCAAGAACTAAAATGAAGCCTTCGCCATTTCACACCATCCCTTATCTGATGGCGTATCGTCGTCATTTCGGAGCGGGTAAAGATTTTCATCGTATTCGCTTAGGTGATGAAACCAAAGCATTCCTGATGACGCGTGGACGCAGCGCCAGTCGCGTGGAGTGGTGGGGCGCGGGCATTCATGACATTGGCGGCGCGAGTTATCAATCATCTGAAGATGCCAAGAAAATTTGGCAACAGATCGAACATTTCTCTCGTCAGCATCATGCCGCCAGACTGGCGCAAATCCCTGAATCATGTGCCTTGTTAGAATACGCCGCTGAATCCGGCTGGCAAATTGAAGATAGCGAAGTGTGCCCGGAACTGGCTTTACCTTCCACTTGGGATGAGTATCTCAAAATGCTGGGAAAGAACATGCGCGAGCAAATGCGGCGCTATCCGCGTCGTTTGGAAAAGCAGTTCTCTGTGGAATATGAATTGGCGCAAGATGTGCCGGCTGTGGAACAGGCGCTGGGGGACTTATTTCGCTTACATGGCAAGAGATGGCGCTCGCAGGGACAAACGGGCGTCCTTGCCACGCCACGGCGTCAGCAATTCCATCGTGACGTATGTCGCGCCTTTCTGAAACGTGATTGGCTGCGGTTGTGGACGCTGCGTTGCGATGGCGAAGCCGTTTGCGTATTGCTCAATTATTATCACGGCGGAAAGTACTTTTTCTTTATCGGCGGATTCGATCCCGAATGGAGCCGCCTCAGTGTGGGGACATGTTTGTTTTCCCGCGTCTTTCAACATGCCATCGAGGAAGGCGCGCACAGTTTCGACTTTCTTCGCGGCGCGGAAGCGTATAAATATCGCTATGGCGCAGTTGATAAATACTACAAAACCATCAGCTGGCACAGCGAGTCGCCGCGCGGACGCTTAATGCGTCACCGCATCAGTTTGGAAAATCGCGTGCAGCATCATATTCATGAACGCTTTTCCGCGGCAGCGAAAGGGAAGTAATTCGTGTTAGTGGCAACACCCCTTCGTGGCAACGGCGTCCCCGCCGTTGTGCTTAACCAAGAGATGTTGTCATTCAACGAAGGTCATTAAAGTACTTCTACAACCTCTCGTCCGCCTTCACGCCCAAAACCTCAAACCCATTTGCCGCCACCTGGCTGGCGGCTTTCAATAAACGTCCATCCAGCGATTGATCGGGGCGGTGCGCGTTTAATAATTTCTCTGTCAACTTAGCGCCTTCCTGCAAATAAGCCGCAATGCGTTGCGGCGCGAGTTGCGTTGTCGCCGTTTCCACAGTTTCGCTCCACAGCGCAATCCAGCGTGCCAATGCCGTTTCCGTCTCATTCCATTCGCCAGCGCCTTCTGCGTTGTGCGCATTTGCCTCTCCTTGCAAACTCGCCAAACGTGCTGGCAAGAGCAGCAATTGATAGACCGGATTCGATTGGTCATCGCGCGATAACAATTCACGATCAAGCACTGCCGGTTGATCTCTCTCTTGCAATAACAGCGCCAGGCGAAATGTGACTGGATCGAACAACGTCAGCGCGTCATCCGTGCTGGCTGGAGATTCATGCTCTGGCAAATCAACACCATCTCTTGCCCAACGCAGCGGCGCGCATAAAAGTACTTTTATGCGCTCAGGATCAAACCCTGCAGCCGCCAAAGCTGCCTGTGTGCGCCCCACATACTGCTCGTGCTCGTCGCCCCAGATGTTGATCAACGTGTCGTAACCGCGCTCAAAGCGATACAAATGATAGGCGATGTCGCTGGCCAGGTAAGTGGGAGAACCGCTCTCGCGCGTCAATGAACGATCCGTTTCGTCGCCCCATTTGGATGTGGCTATCCAGGTAATTCCGTCACGCTCATAAATTGCATCTTGTTCGCGAAGTTGATTAGTGGCTGCCTCCAGGCGTCCTTCCTTAATCAACGCCGTTTCATAAACCCATAAATCGAACGCCACATTTAACGCCTCCAGCGAACGCTGATGCGAACGAATGGCGCGGTGACAAGCATCGCCAGCAAATGTTTTGGAAACCTCAGCTTCCGGCGACATCAAATAACGATTGCCATCTCGCTCTGCAATCTGCTTTGCCACGTCGCGCACGAATGGCGTATCCAATGCGCCTTCTGGCGGCTTCGTCGCTTTGCCGAAAATTGCCGCATATTGCGCCAGAATACTTTCACCCAGCAGGTTTAATCGCGAGGTGGATTCATCATCATTGATGAGATATTCCCGCGTCACAGTTGCGCCCTGCCATTTCAGCAAGCGACACAATGCGTCACCGCAAACTGCTATCCTTCCGCGCCGTGCGCTGAGCGCGCCAATGGGATCAGCGGAAACAAACTCGACGCTGACGCGGCGTCCACTCCACAGATCCTGCGCGCCAAACGCTGCGCCTTGCTGCAATGCTTCATCGATTTGTGATTGTAAAAGTGAATTGTTCATGGAAAAATTCAAGTATCCGTTTTCTATTGTGATTTGATATTCCGGCAGTTTTGATGTAAGTGTTTCCTGCAAATATGTGACCAGTTGTATTAAATTGTCATCCTGACTTACTTCGTCATTCCCGTGTTCGTGGGAATGACGCGCATCTTTTTCGCATCCACGCAACAACTGATTTAGATGAATCGCAAAATCTACATCACGCTGTTTTGGGCGATTGATGCGAATAGATGAGACATCCAAATTATACGCTTCTAAAGTTTGCCACAACCGATAACGCAGCGCGTTGCGGGTTATTGTTTTTGGTATAACCATAAAAGTACTTTTGAAGAACCACGCATGTAAGCAAGTAGAAAATTTATGTGGCTATCGGATATTTCCACTTGCTCACGCGCGTGGTTTGTTGAGTTGCAGCAATGTATTTGGGTTGGTTGAAACCACGGGAACCAGCGGCGCATACATGTGCACGAAAACAATCCACACTGACTTTGAAAAATCAAGAGACCAGATTTCTGATTTCGATGCATTGGCGCGGCTGCCGGAAAAGAGTTGCATGGAATTCAAATTATTGTGCCGCTCCACTTCTTCTCCTTTTGGATTTAGCAACGCAACGTCAACCGTCGTATCGCTGGCGACGCCGATGTTGAAATCCTTTACTCCGGCGGGAACTTGAAAATATAGCTTTCCCGCAATCGGCAGAAATGGAAGTTGTCCGTCCACTAATAAGCCATTTCCGGGCGCTGCAGAAGTAATATCAACGCGCTGCGAAAAACCGCTGGTTCGCACCACGCGATATAAACCAGTTTCGGTAGCGGTGAAAGTTATCGGGAACGGTTTGTTGGTCAAGGGCAAATTATAAGTTTCGAGTTTTTTGCCATTGGGATCGATTAGATCAACCTTGGTTTCCGTGGGATACACTTTTCTGACGGTGACGTTGATCGTGACTTCCTGGCCTTTTTGGGCGTATTGCAAAAAGGTGAATGGCCCTTGCAAATACATCTCAATATTGCCCTTGCGCGGAGCGCCTGTTGCGGGCGCTTGCAATGTGTTCAAATCAATAGTTGCCGGTTTCTGTTCGTTAATTTTTTGAAGTTGCGCCCTTCTATTCTTGATAAATCCAGCAAGATCAAACGGCGTTGTTTTGCCGTTACTTTTCACAGAAAGTGTTCCTGAAATATCATTAGAAAGCGCGCCTGGCCCCTGAAAAAGTACTTCTATGGGCGCGTTCTTGCCGTCATCGATTATCGTTGTGTTATCAAAAGTAACATTACCAATGGCGTATCCGGCGGGCGGATGTTTGCAGATAATCGTAATTGGCGTGGAGTTCCAGCTTGTCTTAACCTCGCCAGCAATAGGACTGTAATCCAAGGTGCAATTCTGAAACAGATAATGAATGCCGCCTTGCACGGGATCGCGCAAGTTGACTTTATTGTGATCAAAAGTGCAATCAATCAACGAAACATTTCCCGTCACGGGTTTGATGGTTTTCGCATTAGAAGTGTTCGTGGAAAGCCCCACGGCGTTGCCGCCAAAGTGGCAGCGTTTGAAAGTAATAGAAATCGGTTGTGTGCTTCCATCAAACACTGCTGGCGAAATATCCACTCCGCTGCCTTTGATGTTCTTGGCAAAAGTGCAATCTTCCAGCACGATATTTTTGAGCTGCTGCCCGACATAATTCGGCTCAAAATCAATGCCGCCATTCGGGCCAGTTCCCAATGTGTTGACGAATTTGGTGCGACGAATTGTCAATCCATCGACGCTGATCACGGCCATGCCGAGGCGATGGTTAGCATCGAAATTCATATCTTCCACAAGCACATTTTTATTGGCGCCTTTGCTACTCGCGCCCAGATATAATCCGTCTCCGCCGGTTTCCGTCACGGTGAAGTTGCGAACGGTTACATTGGTGCAATCGGATAATTTAATCCCCATGCGCCATTCGGCGCGTGTGTATTTTGCAGGATCCTGATAATCCGCTTTGTGCATCCGCAAGATCACTGTGCCTTCGCCTTGCATGGTGAGGTTGGTCAAATTCGATCCCTGGAAAAGTGAATCATTGGTGCCATGAAAACAATCTTTTTTGGCTTGAATCACCACGCCATCGGAGAAAATAATTGTTTGATTAGAAACCAGAGTGAGCGGTTTGTTAATAATCCAATCGCTGCCAGTGTTGTCTACGATGAGTTTGGGAACGCCGGAATTGATGGCGTTTTGCAAACAGTCAGTGGCGTCATCTTTATCAAATCCCCACCAACTGGCGTTGGCGGTTTTGAGCGTTCCGGCTTTCACCTGGGCGATTTTGGATGTGTCGGCCTGCGCTAAAAGTACTTTCGGCGCAGTTATTGGCGCTGCGACGCAGCCAGATGCGGCAAGGCAAATTCCCAACGGGATGAAGTAGAGTGATTTCATGATTTCTTTCAGTAAAAGTACTTTTGTCGTCATGAGGAACCGCGCGCGTAAGCAAGTGGAAATATTATTATGCCTTCGCAATCTCCGCTTGCTTACGCGCGCGGTTCTTCAATGTCCAAGAGGATTTTTCCGTTAATCCAATTGCAGCAACGTGTTCGGATTAGTGGAAACCACCGGAACCAGCGGCGCATACATGTTGACGATCACTGCCCACACGGCGTTGGTGACGGAGATTGACCAGATTTCGGATTTCGACGCATCGGCGCGGTTGCCCGTGAATAATTGTGTGGTGCTGACTTTGTCGTGCCGTTCCACTTCTTTGCCGCTCGCATCAAGCAGCGCCACGTCAGCAGTGGAATCGGTGGAGACTCCGATGGTGAATTTCTTGACGCCAGCTGGAACCTGGAAATATAGCCTGCCCGATATGGGTAAAAACTGGAGAGTTTTGTCAGCCAGCAATCCATTGCCAGGATTGGCGGAAGTGACGTTCATGCGCTGCGAAAATACTTGCGTTCGCACCACGCGATAGAGGCCGGTTTCCGTCGCTGTGAACGTGATGGGGAACGGTTTGTTGTCGTAAGGAATTGTGTAGGTTTGTACCTTTTTACCGCTGGGATCGATTAAATCCACTTGCGTTTCACGTGCATACACTTTCCGCGCGGTGACATTGATGGTGATCGCTTCGCCCATTTTGGCGTATTGCAAAAAGGTGAATTCGTTGCGAGTATAAAATGTATTCTTGCTCTCTGGCGCTGTGCTGGCGGGTGGTGCTTGCAGCTTGGAAAGATCAACTGTGGCCATCTGCATGGAGTTGATCTTTTGCATCTTAGCCTGTTTTTCCTGAATGAAACCTGCCAAATCAAATGGCGCTTTCTTGCCGTTGGTTTGCACGAAAAGAGTGCCTTTAATTTGATCTGTCAACGTCGCTTTACCCTGAAACTGTGTGCCAATTGGCGCTTCGCCATTGTCGTTGATCACCGTCGTATTATCAAAGGTAACGCCGCCAATGGAGGGATTTTCCACGCGGTTGTCAGTTGTCAAAACAATAGGCACGCTTGTCCAGTCAGCGCTTTTGCTCTTGCTAAAGTCCAGCGTGCAATCCTTGAAAAGATATTGCACGGTGTTCACCAGCGAATCACGAATGGAAATTCGGTCGTGATCAAATTTACAATCAGTAAACGTCACACTTCCCTTTAGTGGGTTTGTGGTGGAACGCGTGGCGGTCGCTGCCAATCCAACCGCGTTGCCTGAAATGTAAAAGCGATTCACGCTGATGGAAATGGGCGGAGAACTGCCATCAAGATTGACTGGATAAACATCAACGCCGCCGACTTTGTTAGCTTTAAATTCGCTATCTTCAACCATGCAATTCACCAGCCGCTGGCCGGGATTATTCGGCTCAAAGTCGATTCCAGCTTGCGGAGCTGTGCCGCCGGTGTTGTTGAGCTTGCAATTACGAATTGTCAGATTTTGCGCGCTAATCACCGAAATTCCCTGACGGTAGTTATCGTCAAAATTCATATTCTCCACCAGGATGTTATCGTTATATCCTTTACTGGTGGCACCCAGATACAATCCGTCTCCACCAGTTTTAGTCACGGCGAACCCTTGCAGCGTCACATTTTTGGAATCATACAATGCGATACCGTGCCGCCATTCCGATTTTGTATAAAGCTTGAGATTATCATAATCCGTTTTCTGCATACGCAGCATGGCGCTGCCTTTTCCTTCCAGAATAACATCATGAACATTTCTGCCTACCATCAAGAAGTCATTTCTGCCATGGAATTTATCCTTCATGGCTTGAATGACAACGCCATCTTCAAAAATGATGTGTTGGTTGGAGACCAAATTGATGGTGTTATCGACAATCCAATCGCTGCCGGTATTATCCACGATGAGATTGGGAACGCCGGAACTAATAGCAGCCTGCAAGCATTGCGTGGCATTCTCTTTATCAAATCCCCACCAACTGGCGTTGGCCGTTTTCAATGTGCCCGCTTTCACCTGGGCGATTTTGGAAGTGTCCGCCTGCGCTAAAAGTACTTTTGGCGTGGCTGGAGGCGCGGCGTAACAGCCGCTTATTGCAAGGCAAATTCCCAACGGGATGAAGAAGAGTGATTTCATGATTATCATTAACGAAAGTAAGAGTGCTTTTGTTGCCATGAAGAACCGCGCGCGTAAGCAAGCGGATGTTGCAGAGAAATCATCATATTTCCACTTGCTTACGCGCGTGGTTCTTCAGTTAATTTATTTTACCGAGGCGTTCCAACAACCCAATACACAGATTCGTTGATGCCGCTGGCGGTGTCTGTGCTTTTGCTGGTGACCTGAACGGCGATCACATTTTTTCCAGCATGGAGCTCATTGGTGATGTCGAAATGGAACGGCTGATTCCAACCAGAATAATCTTTGCCCAAGGTGTGTTCGCCCACCATTTTGCCGTTGACAAACACTTTGGTATTGCCATCAACACCGTTGAAATAGATGCTGGATTTTTGGTCTTTGGAAAGCTCCGGCACAGTTATTTCTTTGCGATACCAGGCGACGCCGTGATACTTCGGGAAGCCTTGGAACTGCCACCATCCGCGGCTGCCGCCATTGATGACTTTCCAGGAGCTGTCATCAAATTGAGCCGATGTGACATCTTTGCCCGCTGCGGGATCCGGCAAGAAATGCCAGCTTTTGGAAATGTCGGTAATTGAAACCTCGCTGAATTGCTTCTTGAAAATGTTGGTGGGATTGGACAAATCCAGCTCGTAACGCGTCCTCGCCAGATACGATTTAAGATCAACTGGGATTTTCTTGCCATCTGTTTGCACGAACAAGGTGCCTTCAATCTGGCTGGAAATGTAGGGATGATAACCAAATCCGCCCTTGCGCATACTCAACCCTAAAGGCATCGCGAAATTATTCGCCAAAACTGTTGTATTTTCAAAATTGACGCCACCCACAATGGGCTTTTGCATGCTGGAATCTGTGCTCAGCAAGATCGGCGCGCTATCTCCTGTTAAAGAACCGTTGTATCCGCGGAAATCCAATTCGCAATTCTTAAAGGTAAAATCCACGCCTTGCACCAGAGGATTGTTGATATGAATCTTTTGCTGATCAAATGTAACATTGTTGAAAAGTACTTTTCCGCGTAGCGGGTTATCGGCAGAACGCGTGGTGGTGGCGGCGAGTCCAACGGAATTGCCTTTGATGATGCTATTGTTGATTATGATAGAAATAGGCGGCGTGTTTCCATCCAGATTCACCGCATAAATATCGACGCCGCCGCCAAAGTTGTTGGCGAAAAGGCAATTATCCATCACACAATCCGTTAATTGTTGACCTGCATGATTTGGCTCAAAATCAATTCCCGCCGCTGGCGCAGTGCCTTTGGTGTTGATGAATTTACTGTCGCGAACCATAAAACCATCGACGCTGATCACCGAAATTCCCTGGCGATTGTTGCCGTCAAAAATGCAGTTTTCGACCAGCACATTCTTGCAGGCGCCGTTGCTGGTAGCGCCCACATAAAGTCCGTCTCCGCCCGTATTGGCAACGGTCAAGTTGCGCATGGTGAAGTTGGTCACATCGTGCAAACTAATGCCCATGCGCCATTCGGCTTTGGTATATCTGGTGGCGTCCAGATAATCCTCTTTGCGCATTCGCAACACAGCTTTGCCTTCGCCGATCATCTCGATATTTTTCAATCCAGAAGCCACAAACATCGAATCATTGTTGCCGTGAAATTTATCCTCTTTCGCCTGAACAACCACGCCATCAGCGAAAACAATCTGCTGATTGGAAACTAATTTGATCGGTTTATTGATAATCCAATCGCTGCCCATATTATCGACGATCAGCTTGGGCACGCCGGAGTTAATGGCGTTCTGTAAGCAATCAGTGGCATCCGCTTTATCAAATCCCCACCAACTGGCATTAGCGGTTTTGAGCGTTCCAGCTTTCACTTGCGCGATTTTGGATGTGGACGCCTGCGCTAAAAGTACTTTCGTAGGAGCTTGCGGCGCGGCACAAGCGGCAGTTGTGGCCAGGCAAATGCCCAGCGGAATAACGAAGAAAGGTTTCATAATTTTTTCCTTTGATTGTGCTTAGTATCTTACCAATAAATTTGAATAGAAGACATCGAAGTCATTGTGGATTGGAAGAGGGCGTAAGCCCCGCTGTTTTTAGTGTTTGAAAAGCGGGGCTTACGCCCTCTTCCAATCGGGGTCTTATCAATTACTTCAACAACATCGTTTCCGGATTGGTGGAAACCACCGGAACTAACGGTGCATACATATTCACTGTTACAGTCCAAACCGGCTTGGAAACATCGATGGACCAGATTTCGGATTTCGAGGCATCGGTTCTCGTGGCCGAAAACAGGTGCATTGAACTGACATTATTTTGCCGCTCCACTTCTTTGCCGTCCGGATTCACCAGCGCCACGTCAGCGGTGGAATCGGTGGAAACTCCGACGGTGAACTCTTTGACGCCAGCAGGCACCTGAAAATATAACTTTCCACCAAGCGGCAAAAATTCAATCGAACTATCTGCCAATAATCCGTTGCCAGAATTGGCAGAAGTGATATCGAGATATTGCGAGAAATCCTGCGTGCGCACCACGCGATACAATCCGGTTTCGGCAGCCGTGAAAGTGATGGGGAACGGTTTGTTATCAAGAGGAATGGTGTAGCTTTGAATTTTCTTGCCACTGGGATCGATTAAATCCACCATCGTCTCGCGATCATAAATTTTCCGTATCGTGACGTCAATTGTTATCAATTCGCCCTTTTGCGCATATTGCAAAAAGGTGAATTTATTGCGCAAATAGAACGTCTTATTTCCCACGCGTGGCGCGCTTGCCGAAGGCGCGTGTAATTGATTCAGGTCGATTGTGGCCGGAACCATATTGTTAATCTTTTTAAATTCATCCTGTTTGTTTTTGATAAAACCGGCGAGATCGTATTTGCTGGTTTTATCGCCCCGTTTCAAATTGATCGTGCCCGTAATGCTATCGGCGATAGTGGCTTTGTTACGATAACTCAGCGAAATGGGATCGCCGTCGGTGATGACGGTGACATGATCAAAAGTGATATTGCCCAGCGCCCGATTGCCTGGCGGGTTTTGACTGTAGATCACAAACGGCGCGTTTCGCCATGAATCGGTTTTTGCGTCTTTGGTGGCGCTGAAATCCAGCGTGCAATCTTTAAAGAGATAATGAATGCTGCCCACAACCGGATCGCGCAGGCTGATCTGATTGTGATCGAATGTGCAATTAATAAACGTGATTTTGCCGGTGATCGGATTTGTTGCGTCGGGATGCGACGGATTAGTGGCCACGCCGACAGAGTTGCCACCAATGGTGCAATTCTTAAATGTTATGGAGATGGGCTTTGAATTACCATCCAGGTTAGTCGGCGAAAGATCGATGCCGCCGCCTTTGATATTGCCGGTAATTTCACAATCTTCCACCAGACAATTGGCTAAACTTTGCCCTTGATAGTTTGGCTCGAAATCAATACCCGCCTGCGGATTGGTGCCCAGCGTGTTGTTGAGTTTGCAATTACGAATCGTCAGTCCATTGGCGCTAATCACGGCAATACCGAGGCGATAATTGGCATCGAAATTCATCTTCTCCACCAGCACATTTTTGTTGGTTCCGTTGGCGCTGGCGCCCAGATAAAGGCCATCGCCGCCGGTTTCTGTGACGGTGATATTTCGAAAAGTGGCATTGCTGCAATCGCGCAAGTTGATACCATGCCGCCATTCGGCTTTCTCATAGAGAGCGGGATTCGCATAATCTTCGCGATGCATGCGAAACACCACGTTGCCTTGACCAATAAGCGAAAAGTTGGTGATATTAATGCCATTGAAAAGCGCATCCTTGGTGCCTTTGAATTCGCCTTTGCGCGCTTGAATCACCACGCCATCCGCAAAATCAATCTCTTGATTGGAGACTAAATTGATTGGCTTACTCACAATCCAATCGCTGCCGGTATTGTCCACGATGAGTTTGCGGACGCCCGAATCGATGGCATCTTGCAAACATTGCGTGGCGTCATCTTTGTCGAATCCCCACCAACTGGCATTGGCGGTTTTCAATGTTCCGGCTTTGACTTGCGCGATTTTTGATGTGGATGCCTGCGCTAAAAGTACTTTTGCAGGAGCCTGGGGCGCGGCGCAAACGGCGCTTGCGACCAGGCAAATGCCCAACGGAATGATAAGGAATGGTTTCATAATTTCTGAAGCGTGTAAAGGATAACTAAAAGTACTTTCGTTGCGTGTTATAGCAAAGGCAAACAGTCAGCAGAAACGGCATCTCGCCGTTTAATTAGCAAGACGCCGCTTCTGTTGACGATGAATCTTTACGCCACGTGAGCCGCTTTAGCTGGGATCAAAGGTAGCTTGGCCGTTGGAGGTTGGGTACAGTTTATTTCCAATCGCCGTGCTTCCATTGATGACACTTCCGCTAATAATGCTGCCCTTAAGCCACTTAACATGGCCGTCAGCAAAAGCGTAGTTAGCTCCATCTAAATGTCTTCCGGCCGCAGTTACTCCTGTGAAAGATATCAAATTAGTGACGTAGGACTGGGCGCTGGAGCATGCGCTGCCAACGAAGCTGCTTCCCGTTTGATCGGCATACGAATTGAAGCATCCATCGAATCTGTTTGCTGAATTGCCGCTAACACCGTCACCAAGAAGAACGGTTAGTGAAGGGGCGTTCAACGAAGCGTCGCTAATACCCTGAGTTGCTGTATTCATAAAGTAATCGCTGTAACCGGGAGAAGTTGGAACGCTGCTTGGTCCGTTAGTTTCGCTAGGGCACTGC